>ERZ501052.26-NODE-26-length-81390-cov-25.253802_pt1 | contig 81390 bp, 71 predicted proteins | sample MGYA00510863_ERZ501052 | MGnify/ENA primary metagenome ERZ501052 (study PRJEB25958, sample SAMN03398503) | human skin metagenome | study: EMG produced TPA metagenomics assembly of the Human Skin Microbiome Metagenome (human skin metagenome) data set. | reverse complement strand
CCTTTCATTGAAGACATATCATGATCCATACCTTTCATTGAAGACATATCATGATCCATACCTTTCATTGAAGACATATCATGGTCCATTCCCATATCTTCCATCGTCAGTAAAGCACGGGGACGAGGTGTCGGCATCGTAGTACTTTTTACAAGTGAAGTATTTTCATCATGTAATGTACCAATAGAAAAACCACTTCGATCAATAGATTCAGCTTCAATCTGATAATTTGCTTGTTTCGGTTCTACAATAACATCATAAGTCTCAGCTGTTCCTATCCGGAATTCATCCACTGGCACGGGTTTTACTGGTTGTCCATCTGCGCTGACTACTGTCATTTTCAGATTAGGAATTCTTACATCGAACAAAGACATTGCCGAGGCATTAATAAACCGAAGACGTACTTTTTCTCCAGCTTTAAAATTTCCAGTCCAATTTTGTTCTGGAGTCTTACCATTCATTAAAAACGTATAGTTTGTTACATCAGACATATCTGTCTTAAGCATTCGCATCTGATTCCACATGGAACGATCTTTCCATGTTGCCTTTAAACCGTCTCTTTTAATCTGCCTAAAAACATCAAAAACTGTTTCTCTTCGATTCTGGTAGTAATCAGCTTCTTTCTTGAGATTACTCATAATCTGACCACTAGTAGAGTTGTGAAAATCAGAGAGTAAGACTACGTAATCTCTATCAGCTTTTTCTCCGGCCGTTAAAGGTACTTTATTTTTGGGATAAATGACTAAAGGGCCATACAGACCATCTTGCTCTTGACCTTTACTATGCGAGTGATACCAATAGGTTCCATTCTGACGAACCTTGAATTTATATTCATAGGTTTTATTTGGTGCAATACCATCAAACTGGTTGAACCCAGGTACTCCATCCATGATGCCAGGTAAAATTAAACCATGCCAATGAATTGAAGAATCTTGGTTTTTCAACTTGTTGTGTACACGAATAACGGCATCATCGCCTTCCTCAAACTCAAGAAGAGGCGCAACAAACTTACCATTTACAGTAATTCGTTTTAGAGGCTTTCCTGTAATATTCACCGTCTGTTCAGCAATTGTTAAATCATATTCTTTAACCGCTGCCATAACCCAAGTCGACGAAAACAATCCGACTCCTATTAAAAGGACATGACTTAATTTTCTAGACATTTATTTTCACCTATCTATAGTTAATTGAGGGCTAAGCAGGTGGATAAAATACTTTTCCCTCAATATCTTATTTCGCGTATTAATTATTTATTTGGCATATTCATTTGAGAATGGTCCATCTCACCCATTTTAGAATGATCCATATTCATCATCTTAGAATGGTCCATATTCATCATCTTAGAATGGTCCATTTGGGACATATCAGACATTTGGCTGTGATCATGCTGACTATGATTCTGTTGATTTTCCTTATCTTCTTTCATATCACAAGGTTTTTTGCATTTCTCTTGCGCTTTTGAATTTACTTTAACTTCTGTACTTAAAGTATTTTTCTGTTGAGCATCAGCAGCCCAAGATTGGCTTCCAGCAATTAAAGTCCCAACACACATAAAAGCAGTTAAGCCACGACGGAATAGAGTTTTCATTGATTGCTCCAAAAATAAATTTTATATAACTAACTTATAGGTTGGAACCGGACATCTATGTGACTTGAAAATGACATTTTTGTAATCTACATCGCATCCTGTATTTATAACGTTATTATGGTCTTAATATGCGATACGGGGCTTAATAAATGAGAATCTTACTAGTTGAAGATGAACAAAAAACTGGTGATTATCTAAAGCAAGGTCTTTCTGAAGCAGGATATATTACAGACTGGGTTACAGATGGCTTATCAGGTAAACATCAAGCTCTTTCAGAAGAATACGATCTAATTATACTAGATGTAATGTTACCGAAGTTAGATGGCTGGAATATCATTAATGATATTCGCAAAAGTGGCAAAACTATGCCTATCCTTTTTCTCTCAGCTCGTGATCAAATTGAAGATAGAGTTAAAGGCCTGGAACTAGGAGCTGATGATTATCTCGTTAAGCCTTTTGCTTTTGCAGAACTTCTTGCCCGAATTAAAACCTTACTTCGTCGCGGTCAACAAAAGGAAGATAGCAATATTATTACAATTGCTGATCTTGAACTTGATCTTCGTAAACGTCGCGTCACACGTGCTGGACAAAGAATTGACCTTACAGCTAAAGAGTTCGCATTGATGGAATTATTTATGCGTAGACGTGGAGAGATTCTACCTCGTGCTCTTATTGCTTCTCAAATATGGGATATGAATTTTGATAGTGATACCAATGTTGTAGAAGTCGCTATTAAACGTCTAAGAAATAAAATAGATAGTAATTTCAGTCCTAAGTTGATCCAAAACATCCGCGGAATGGGGTATGTCTTAGAGGTAGAAGATGACTCATAAACTGTTTAATGCGATCAGTTTCCGTATTGCGATCATTTTTTCATTATCTACCATTATTATCTTAATGATTATGGGGCTGGTCATTCATCAGCTTGTTATGCATCATTTTGAAACTCAGGACCGCACTCAGCTAGAAGGGAAAATTCAGCTTTTAGAAAATTTACTGGAACAGAATCCGAAAAACACCGATGAACTAAAGATATATTTAAAAGATGCTTTAGTTGGTCATCATGATCTAATTGTCCAGATTGAACGCCCAACTGGCCAAATCATTTTTAGTTCAGCACCTGCCGTTATAAAGGCTCAAACATTAGTAAAGTCTAAACATATCCCTTGGATAGAGTGGGAAATTCAAAATAAAACATACCGTGGCTTAGTTTATAAAAAATCGTTTGATAAAAATATGAGTGTTCCAACTGCTCAAATTATTGTTGGAATCGATACCTCCGAACATCAACATTTTTTAAACGACTTTAGACGACAATTGTTATATATCGGAGTTGTGGGCACAATTTGTTTAATGTTTTTAGGTTGGTTTGCCGCATGGAGGGGCTTACGTCCAGTTCAGAAAATGGCAAAAGTTGCAGAAGGCATTTCAGCTCAGCATCTATCTGAACGATTAGCGGTCGATAATACACGCACTGAACTAAAATCATTAGCCATAGCCTTTAACGATATGTTAGATCGGCTAGAAACGGCTGTAGAAAAACTCTCAGATTTTTCATCTGATCTGGCCCATGAAATTAGAACACCTATTAATAATTTAATGACTCAAACTCAAGTATGTTTATCTCGTAGTCGGGATATTAATACTTATCAGGAAGTCCTCTTTTCTAATCTGGAAGAGTTTGAACGTTTGGCTCGAATGGTTTCAGATATGTTATTTCTTGCAAAGGCAGAGCATGGCCTACACTTACCAAACCTACAACAGGTCAGCCTAGTAAAAGAGATTTCTGCTTTATTTGACTTCTATGATGCTATCGCTGCTGAAAAGGGAATGTCCCTAGAACAAAGTGGACAAGGATACGTAAAAGGCGATCCCTCAATGTTACGTCGTGCACTGAGTAATTTACTATCAAATGCGATCAAATATGGTAAACCTGATTCAATAATTAAGATTAATTGCCGACAAAATATTGATACCACTATATTCACAATCGAAAATGAAAGCTCACCAATAACATCTGAACAGCTGAATCGATTATTTGACCGTTTTTACCGTACGGATGCATCCAGACAAAGAGTTGAGGAAGGCACAGGTTTAGGTCTAGCAATTACCAAGTCAATTCTTGATGTACATGGCGCAACGATTCAAGCAGACTATAACAACGGTCGGATAGTTTTTAAAATAACTTTTAAAAACTAATTTTTGTAAATAAAAGACAACTGACTACTCATTTCCAGTATCTAAAAAATTATGAGTAGTCAGAAAATGATCCTTTCTTAACTACGTAGCCTTAAAGCATTACCAATAACCGATGCTGAACTTAGGCTCATTGCTAAAGCTGCGATCATAGGAGAAAGTAGCCAACCAGTAAATGGATATAAAATACCCGCGGCTAAAGGGATGCCTAATGCATTATAAAGGAATGCAAACATCAGGTTTTGCTTCATATTTTTAATAGTGGCCTCTGACAGGGAGCGAGCGATCTCTATACCTCGTAAATCACCTTTGACTAAAGTGACTTGAGCACTATTCATAGCCACATCTGTTCCAGTCCCCATTGCAATACCAATATCCGCTTGAGCTAAAGCTGGGGCATCATTGATACCGTCACCTGCCATTGCAACCATTCTTCCTTCTTTTTGTAATTTATTAACCAGTTCCAGTTTATCTGCTGGTTTAACTTCTCCGTAAACTTCATCAATACCTAATTTAGCTCCAACTGATTTTGCAGTAGTTAAACCATCTCCTGTGGCCATTATAATTCTTAATCCAGAATTCTTCAGAGCATGCACAGCTTCAGGTGTACTGACTTTGATTGGATCTGAAACAGCCAATAGTCCTACGAGCGTCCCATCAACAGCCAAATGCATAACACTTGCGCCTTCTGCTCTTAATTGCTCAGCTTGAGGGATATATGTATCAACTGATATGCCGAGTTGTTCCATTAAAGCTGTATTGCCTAATGATAATTGTTGTCCATCTAACTCACCCTTAACACCAATTCCAGAACCTGACTCAAAAGATGTTGGTGTTGTTAGTACAAGATTTCTTTCACGGGCAGCCTGTACAATTGCATCCGCTAATGGATGTTCACTACCTTGATCCAAGCTGGCAGCTAATCTGAGAACTTCATTTTCTTCATATCCAGATAAAGCAATGACCTTATCAAATGAGGGGCGACCTTCTGTTAAGGTCCCTGTTTTATCAATAATTAATGTATCAATCTTACGTAAATTTTCTATTGCTGCAGCATCACGGAAGAGTACGCCATTGGATGCACCACGACCCGTTGCCACCATGATTGACATTGGTGTGGCTAATCCTAAAGCACACGGACAAGCAATAATTAAAACTGCGACAGCATTGATTAGTCCGTATACCCAACTCGGTTCTGGTCCAAATATTCCCCACCCAAAAAAGGTAAGGATAGATATACCGATCACCACCAGTACAAACCAGCCAGCTACCTGATCTGCCATTCTTTGCATAGGGGCTTTAGAACGCTGAGCTTGCGCTACCATTTGAACTATCTGTGAAAGTACTGTTGAAGAACCGACCTTTTCCGAACGTATCACTAATGAACCGTTCATATTCATTGTCGCACCGATTACTTGGTCACCTATACGTTTTGTTACTGGAACTGGCTCTCCCGTTAACATTGATTCATCAATAGAACTTGAACCTTCTGTAATTATTCCATCAACGGGGACCTTCTCACCTGGTCGTACTCTCAGTAAATCTCCAACATGTACATGGGAAAGTGGGATATCTTCCTCTGTGCCATCTTCATTAATTTTTCTTGCGGTTTTCGGTGCCAACCCAAGTAAAGATTTTATTGCTGACGAAGTTTGCGAACGTGCCTTTAACTCAAGAACTTGACCTAATAAGGTCAGTGAAATAATTGCGGCTGTTGCCTCAAAATATACAGCAACACGCCCCATAGAGATGAAAGACGCTGGGAAAACTTGTGGGGCTAGGGTTCCAACGACACTATAAATAAATGCAGCTCCAGTCCCAATTCCAATTAAAGTCCACATATTCGGACTACGATTTAAAATTGAATGCCAACATCTAACAAAAAATGGCCAACCTGCCCAAAAGACGATAGGTAAAGTAAGAACAAGTTCAATCCAGCTTTGTACCTTCATCTCAAACCAGTTCAACTGATGACCAAACATCGCCAAAAATATGATAATGAGGGTTAACGGTAAGGTGTACCAAAATCTTCTTTTGAAATCTTTAAGTTCAGGATTATCATCGGCTTCATCTAGATTGGGAAGTAATGGTTCTAGTGACATACCGCAAATCGGACAGTTACCAGGATGATTTTGTCGGATCTCCGGATGCATTGGGCAAGTATAAATTGATGAGGTATTTACACTATCTGAGTGTGTATCCATCTTATTTAGAGAGACATTTTCGGAAACAGATCTATCTTCTTTAGCAATGTAAAAAGTAGGATCATGCTTAAATTTTATCTGACATTTTTCACTACAAAAGTAAAAAGTCTTATTGCCAACTTGTTCATGAAATTTAGATTCTTCTGTTACAGCCATGCCGCAGACAGGATCCTTTAGTACGTTATTTATAGTTTTCTTTTCATGATGATGGTCCATATAGAAACCTCCTTCATATTTGATTTTAAAAAATTAATTACCTTCGTGCAGAAATACATTTCTGATTATTTGAGTATTTAATGAACATTATTCTTGATAAAGTCAGTGTAACACTTTTGAGTTTTTAATTCTAAAAATGACAAAAATGTAATTTTGGAGTCATCAAGACGTTGCTCTCTTTCTTAAATAATAAGCATACAAAGAGTGATGACCAACTCGATCAATTTAGGAATTTCACTGGGTCATTACTTAGCACGTACTAATTTTTAAAAGGTGATGAAATGAAAATTTTCCAAAATAAAGTGTCAGCTCTACGTAATGTACTAGTAGGTGCGACTATGGTTGTAGCTGCTTCAAGCGCATTTGCTCATGTCAAACTTGAAAGTGCCACTCCAGCTATTAATGCATCTGTAGCAAGTCAGCCAAAAAATATAACTTTAAATTTTGGTGAAGAAGTCATGTTAATGAATGTCAAATTACTTGATGCTCAACGTAAAGACATCCCTTTAACTTATCAGATAACTCATGATTTAAAAAAATCATTTGAAGTAGCAGTACCTAAACTTAAGAAAGGTAAATACACAGTGGTTTGGACCACAATGGGTACTGATGGCCATAACATGAATGGCGAATATAGCTTCACTATTAAATCAGCGAAATAACTATAGAGCATCAATAGTCTATATGCCAGCAGCTTGCTGGCATATTGCTATCGCAGGGAGGAAAAATATGAATCCTGAAACTTGGATATATGCAACGTGGCTGATTAAAGTCGTTTTATATTTAGGAATAGCATTTGTTGTTGGTGGTGCCTTTAGCTATTTTCTACTGGGACGTTATGTAGAAATCAGGGAAACTCTTCTAAAGTACATTACTATTGGTGCAGGATTAGGCTTTATTTCAAGCACTTTAGGCTTCTTTGTTCTTATAGGAAGTTTTGCCAATACAGGTCTTTCAGGAATGTGGGACAGTAACTACATTAATATCTTAATAAATACTCCCACTGGGCATATCCATATCATCCGCTCAGTTAGTTTTGCACTTTTATTGTTATTTATGATTGTAAAGCTTAGTAAAGGGACTATCCAAGTTTCCAAAGTAGAAGGAACAATTTTTACCATCCTAATTATCCCCATGGTTTTTAGTTTTTCACAATTAGGCCATGTCACAAACTTGCCCTTTTTCGCTCAATTCTTATTATCAATACATGTCCTTGTAATGTCCTTATGGATGGGATCACTTTTTCCTTTATGGAAAACAAGTAAAAAAATTACTGGTCTTCCATTAAAAGATCGCATGCACTTATTTGGGAGAATCGCAGCATTTGTTGTGGGAATACTACTCGCTTGTGGTGCTAGTATTGCTCTGTTACTCATTAAAGATTTCAATACTCTACTAAATACTCCTTATGGGCATGGTTTTATTATTAAGATCGCATTTGTTCTAAGCATTTTATTATTAGCTGCTTTCAACAAATGGTATTTTACCCCTCGCTTACAAGACCCGAAATTTGCCAGACAGTTGGGCTATGCCATTTTATTTGAAATGTCATTAGGCCTAATGATCCTTTTAACGACTGGATATATTACAACTGTAGTGGGAATTGATTAAATAGGTATATAGTAATTTAAAAAAGTAAAATGAAAAAAATTATCTGATTCTGCTTGATTTCATCATTGGTTCAATCCTTGATATTTTTTCTAACTCCATAAGCTTTACTATTGTAAGTAGAGTGTAGTGTAAGACTGTAGAGTCTCAGATCTTTTAAAATATAGGGGTAAAATTACTTACCCCATAATCTGCCCATGTTTTTATAAATTAATTACATGATTTTCTGTAATTCATGTATAAATAAACTTAAACAAATAATCATAACTTATACAACCATTCTTAGTGCCTGTTCCAGCCCGCGTTGTTTAAGGTTGGCTCCTACCCCAAACCATGCTGAATCTAATCGGTGATCTTTTGAGATCGCACGTCGCTCATGATCAACAAACTCGGTAATACTACAAAGCAGTCCATACGCCGTATCTTTAGCTGAAGCTAACTCGGCACCACGACCATGCCCGTTAAACATGGTCATGACCTTAGACATCGCACGTCCATTTGGCTCAGTTTTATTGTCGGTTTTGGATGAGTTGATTTGTTTAGGCGTAGCTACATTACGGTAGAACTGAATGATACTTTCATCTTGTTCAGCAATATTCAGGTTTGTATTATTGAACACTGCATCGAAGTAAGCTGCTGCTTCCTGCTGGGTGACTTTACGCTGGCTGAGCTGCTTCATTTCATACATGTGCTCGTCCCATGCATGAACCGAAATACCCAATTGCTGTTTAATCTTTTCAGCATCAAACTTGGTACTGTGTGGAACTTTCACCACACCTGCACTACTATTCTGCCCACGTAAGGCAATCGCTAAGGTGTTATTACACACCACACGTACACTTGTAAATTGCGCCGTGGTGGCTAATGTCCCATCACATGCTGTTGCCAGAAGGATATAACCATTACTCACATCCTTTCCTTTCAGTGCTGTTGATTGTCCAGTCGTAGCCAGTGCCCAGAACTTACGACCACCTTTCAATACCCCTGCTGTTTCCAGTTCAAAGCCTGATTGTTCTGTCAGGTCTTTATAGAAGTTTAATATCTCCATCGGTTGCACCTCCTGATAACGCTGACTTACCACTGATAGCGGCGCATGAGTATCTGAACGATAAAGGACTCTCTGATCTTCATACGGCATGATGATGTTTTGTCCACGTTCATTTTTTGTCATATAGCTGACATTGGATGATTCAATTCGCCAATCCATCCCTGCTTGTTGTGCCCATACTTCTAAAGGTTGATTTCTAGTGAGTTGATTGCCCAAACCATGCCAAGGGGTTTGACCTACAAAAGCCATTGTTTCAACTTGATGTGCCATGATGTTTTTCCTATTAAGTGATTTAAATAATTTGATTAAGAGTTTGGGATGAAGTTAAGAAAAGCTTGATTGCTGGATTTCAAAATGTTGCAGACACTGCTCACACTGATAATGCAAGGACACTGTATTGTCTTGATGCTGGACGTAGAGCAGAAACATGCCCCCTACAACTAAACCAACAAAGCCACCGACTAGTGGGTGAATAGGACTACGTTTTGACAATTGCATACAGGCTGCTGCCAGAGACATGGGGGAGAATGATGAAAGTTTTGCAAATACACCTTGATGGCTTTGTTCTGACTGCCGTAGTAATTTCAGATGTCTCGAATGGCAGTAAGGACATTGATGCATAGTCGTCTCCTCTCAATAAAAGGCATAAAAAAAACCACAAGCAAATGCTTGTGGTTTGATTGAGCTTTATGTCGTTTTAGATTAAGTCAAATTAACGAGTTACTTTTGGAGTCGCTAAACCTTTCTTGCTACAAGGTTGGATACTTTCAATATATTGACCATCTCCAGTGTCTTTAAAGAAACCATGTTTTGATTTGATTTCTAAACATTGCCCCTTCTTAAAAGGTTTAACTTGTGGAACGACTTTAGCTGGTATAGCGTAGCTATTTAAAATGACTTCGCCTTTAGTAGTTGGAAAAACCACCGATTCTTCGCCGTAATAGACATTGGCTTTAAGTGTAATCTGCTCAGTTTTAGCAAAAGCAATAGAACTGAGTGAAAGACTTAAAATTCCACATGCGATAAGTTTGATTGGGTTCATGGTATTTTCTCTGATTAAGTAAAGTAATAATTAAACGAATGCTACAGACCAGCTTTAATTAGTGACCAAAGCATGGCTGGTATCCTTCGTGAAGGACTTGATTGCTGTTCTTATCCCAACTCACCACATACCAAGTACATTGGTAACGGTCAGAGTCCCATGCAGTACGATAGGTCATGGTATTACCTTGCTGGCTCCATCCTTCAACTCGTTTACTCACCTGATCTGGACTTGAGCGGCCCCATACATTCATGAGATGTGACGCTAACATTTGATCAATATTCGGGATGGTTGACTTTAAATCAGCTGGAGCAGATTTGATTGGCTTTAATCCATAGCGAGAAGCATTGGAACTTAAGGTTTTCCCTTCATGGTACTCACCATCAACTTCTGAACTGAGATTACCTAGACTTGTATCTTGTGCTTTTGCCTGATCAACCGCGGCTATTGCCCCCGCAACAACCTCATCTTCAGCTTGTGAATGAGCAGATTCTGATTCCGGGTTTTCCACCATACTTTCAATTCCAGTGAAACCTGATTCAACGGGTTCCGATGCTGCTTGTGTTGTGGCAGATTGATTTTGTACCTTAGATTGTTCTAAAGCGAGTTGTGCTAACTGAAGTTCAGTTTGTCGTTTTTGATGTTGATTAAATAAAATACCGCCTGCAATTAACACCGCCATCATGACTACAGTTAACAACCAATATAACGGTGGTATCTTTTTAGTTGAGTTAGTGCTGTTCTTTATCATATTCATATCATTACCTTGAAATAGAGGATATACGGCGCTTTAGGGCTGCCTTCACTGGGGTAATATGTAAGTAAAAATTCTTTATTTTCAGTTATTGTCCAAATAGCTTTTTAATAAAGCTCTTGCTTCATTCAGTTGCTGTGCCTGACTTTCAATCAACTGACGAACAGATTCAGGTAAGTTCTGGTATTTATCGGGATGGAACTCAGCCATCTTTTTTCGGTAAGCAGATTGTAAGTTCTGCTCAGTCAGTGAATTAGGCTGAATATCAAGAAGTTTGCACGCTTGAAGTTGTCCACCGTTGAAAGTAGAAGTAGTAGACTGATTCATTTCATCAGCCAGACATTGATAGATAATTTTGACCAGATCAGGAAATACGGCTTTAGAAACATTGGATACACGACATAAATGGGTCATGAAGAGATCCGCCTGATTCTGCTCAACCTGACCCAGTGCCATGGCATAAACCAGTTGTTCGATCATCTCCGTACGAAGCTTGTAAGCCAGCACATCTTTCAGTTCTGCAAAGCGATGTAATAATTCTTCATATTCAAAGTTGGGATGTTCAGTCAGTAACCTTTTAATATAGTGCTGTGATGCTTCATCATTCAGCTTTACAAAATGTTTAGATATTGCATGACTAGATTCAGGATTCCACTTACCCATATTGAATGTGATGAAATAAGCAAACAGATCAATAATTACCTTCAGTTCTGCATCAATCTGTGGTGGAGCCCGATCGGTTTCTGTTTCACCCTGACAAACTTCATTTAGAAATGAAGCCAATGTTCGTACTGTGCCCTTATCCAGTTGGGTAAAGGTCAGGGTTTCTATACGATTCAGTACGATGCCATGATTAATGACGCCAATATCTGCCTCGACATGATGAATACTTTTAAAGAGATAAACCGCTTCATCTCCAAAGCTTTCTTTATAAAAGAGTCCTGTCGCCGTCACACAAAGTCCAGCTTTAGCACTGCCAAATACCGTATCGTCAATTAGCATAAGGATTTCATCTGGATGAATTCCTTGAGGGAGATAACTCATAGCCCCTTGCAATTTTTTATAAGGAATAGCGGGTGCAAAATAAATATTGTCACTCGCTCTTAACATCAACATCCAACGGCTTTTCTGGAGTGATTCTCTCGATATGATTGTCATGGCAACTTCCCCAATTTAGCGACTAAAACAACCAACGTAGAAAATCAGCAGGCCAAACAAGTGCCCGACCCAAAGAATATGAACCAGAATAAATAGGGTACTGCCAAATCAAATACAGCCAATAACCAATCACAATGGTGAAATAAAGGCCAATCAATGGATGTTTCATTGTAAATTCCTCATTTTTTTAGGTAAGCCTATCCAACCCACTGCTCTATGGCAGCAGGTGAGATCAAAAGACAAACTAAGATTTAATGTGAATACGAGCTCTAAAGTTTATGTGCACATTGCTGACCAGACTTAAAAGACACCTCTTCGAAATCCTCTGGCATCCTGACTTGCATCATGCCAATCGCCTCCAGCTTTTCTTCACCATAATGTTCTTCCATCCTGTCGTAGAAGCAGGAACAGAAACTGCGACTTCCTCCCGTATTCCTACAGCTTTGTTTCATACCCTTTTCGAAATCAGAAGAACAACCAGTAACCAACAAAATACTGACACCTACCAAACCCATCAAAATTTTATTTTTCATCATTTTATCCAGTGACGTCGTCATGGAGCTTAGGCTTTTTTAGGCAACACGAAGCCTTGCCATGGTGTAGCTCACATGACATTTTTTTAAGTAAATTTTTAGACGAAAAGATCTAAAGCTTGAGAAACTAGAAGTTCATCAAATCCTATTAAAACTAATCAGGCGTTATAAAAAGAATATGCATAGCCAACTCCTTTATATTGGGAGTTCTGCCAAAGCATTAGAGAATTATGGTGGCAGAACGAGAAAGGGTTGACAGACCGGATTGGATTGACACCAGCACACTCGAAAGTGTCCCTCTCCCGTCCTACCGCAACGGGAGGAGACGAGATGTACCCTCAAAATTATTCCTCAGAAGGAATAACTCTGATGCAACCCAATAAAACGGTCTGTCAAAACCGACTGGCAATGTGGCCAGCAAGCAAAGGATAATGTGCAATATTTAAGGTGTCAATGATCTATCGACTAAGTCGTAAAGTGATTGTTATTGTTTTTCATTAGATTAATTCTTTAAACTAACCATTAGGTAAATTTAAGGATGATTCAGTGTTTCGGTTAAAGTGTCTTGGTGGTCCACTGTATGGACAAGAATATTCTCATGCTCAGGATGAGTTTATTTTTAAAGACAAACAGACAGGAAAGCAGACGCGTTATCGAAAGCAGGCTTTAAACTTCACCCCACCCCAAGAGTTCTTTATAGCAGAGTCAATTTCTACAACCGTAGCCTACAATCTTGCATTGCAATTAATGAAACGCTATTGAGACCTTTTAGTAATACAAAGACATACTATTAACTAACCAATAATGAGTGATTTTCTAGCACTTGATTCAGTCCATAATAAATTTATAATCCAGTAGAATGCTTCACAGTACTACAAGTTTAGTCCAACAATTATAACTCTAAGCTACATTTTGATTTTGACTACTTTTCACCCAAAACATCGCAAGTCGGTACAGAATCATCATAAGTCGGTACATAAATGGAGTGCAGTTTAACACCTAACACCCCTCTACAAATGCTCATAATTCACTCTCAAGTTAAGCTAAATCATTTTTAAATTATAAGTAGTTACGACTTATAATATATGCACTTCTTTTAAAATGAATAAGTGAACTTGATTACATGGCAACTTCAGCTAAAAAAAATGCTAAGGCTAAACAAGAAACCACATCTACGAGTAACATCAAAAAACTTATTGGCTTAATTGACCAACTTGAAGAACATATTATTAAAAGACATAAATTTCCCTATGGTTTGCCATCAGCCTATGCCGAACACTACAAAGCTTATTTACCCGAACAAATGGAACCTATCAGTGAAGAAATGACGGATAATGACCGAAAGTGGTTTTATGAACAGCTTGATCAAGGCTTATTAAAAGAATCGCCAGAACAAAAGGCTCTCCGTCAACAGGCATGGAGATTACCCCCACCATTACTTCGAGGTAAATCGGAAATTTACATCTACATTCCCGAAGAGGACCGACTTGCCCGACACTATGGCGAAATCGCGACTGAAATTCGTAAATTCAAAAACTTGGTATCAACTAAAACCAGAATATTCAAAAAAACAGCACAACAAGCTGAGAAACATTTTGAAGAAGCATTTCGTCTCTACTCCAAACATTATGATTGTTCTTTCTATATCTACACGCTACCAGAAGATATCTATAAACAGATTAGGCAATCTCAATTAGCCCGAAACAGCCATAAAAAATCCCAGAGGGTAAAAAAAACTTACCTCTCACTTGTTCAACGTTTTATTACCAGTAATCAAAAAACTTACTCAAGTATGGATACGGTTCTAGGAGCCATTGAGCAGCAAGCTATCTCAAAAATTCCAGAATACCTCACTCAAGAATACAATGCTGAAATAGAACATTGTTTACGAAAAAAAGAAGAAGCTGAATATTTTCTTTTTGCAGCTCGAAATGATCTATCTACAGCTGAAGTCAAAGAAATTGAAGAATATGGTAAAAAAACTGTAATCATACAAGCTCAGAACCGTGATCAACCCCTAACTTCTTTTGCAGGTCGCCCTATCGAACGTTATAAGGAAATAAGAGTATTTTATCAGAAAAAGATTTCTGCCTTAGAAACTCAAAAAAGTAAAATTAGAACCGACGATCAGAGAATGAAGTTACTGAATAGCGCTAAATCTTGGTTAAAGGAAAGCGAGCCAAGCCTATATGATGCGCTGAACATTTTTATAGAAAAGAAAGGTAGAAAACTTTAGAATTCCCCTCCCACCCCAATAAAAATCCGATCACTCACATAATTTATTTAGAGCCTGTTAGTTCTACACTGACATGCTCTTAAAAAAAATTAATAAATTTTTAAAAGAGTAATAATTACAATGAAATTTCTATATTTTAAAGATTTTAAATACATATATATCAGTAGCTTAAATAAATTCTTCGCAGATTTTTAGAGGGTGCTTAATTTTTTTCTAGAATTTCCCTTATGCAATCAAGCATACAAAACTTGCTACATAAGGAACCAATATGACCAACTCAAACCTAAGCCAGCAACACATCAAATTAATAAGTACATTCAATTGGAAGCTTAGCAATTTACGGGTGTGGGTCACCCGAAGAATAGCTCAACGAAGCCATTTAAATGCTGCATAACGCAGGACATCACAACTTTTAAAAAGTCCTCGTATTACCGTCATTTTTTGGTAGAGCATTCTCGAAGTAAAGTGCAATCGGCTTTTCGGTTTAAATACAATTGTAATAAGTAATATTAGATATATGTAATTAATCTACTAGATACTTATTGTCATAAGCAGTGTGCCTTAGCAAATACTGCTTATAGATTAGATTGATTTAATTGTGTATCCATTTGAGATGAATACACTCCAGATAGATTAGCCAATATCCACTCTACGCCTACCCTAATGGACATTTCTAAACGATGTCCATAGGGAGAGCATTTACCTCATGACGCCTGATACGTAATTAATTATTTGTATGTAGGTATACTATGAAATCTCTGAACAACACAGCTAAACCAATTCTTCCACCTATCGCACAGTTCTCAGTTGCAGATAGAGATGCATTCCTAGAACAGCTCAAGGAAGATTTTTCAACTCATGAGTACATGACAGAAAACGGTAAGATTAAAGTATTCAAAACGAGTATAAACCCTGAAGTTGAAAAAATGCTCAGTCGTGTTGAGTTCATCAAGTATTTTGAGAAAGAGCGCCCAATCGCTACTCTTAAATCTGTTCAAAGTTTTAAGGGCAAAGAGCAACTACGTGTTGAATATGCGAAGGATATTCCACTTTTGCTTAAGTGCCAGCTTACAACAATCTTTGTGTCTGCTCACTCTGGCAATTACAAGATGGGCATAGAGTTACAGGCCTTTAAGGATTCATTCTTAGAACTTTCAAAGGAAGAACAATATACCCTTTATGAATTTTCTCTGATCAATCAGTGTTACACATCTGAACAGGCTCAGGCTTATGTTGCAGCTTTAATTAAATTTCAGAAGTTGTTTGCAATAAGAATGAGCAGTGCCTCAATTCGTAAACAACTTTCGAATCGTGCTAGTAATCGACGCCGTTCTAAAGAGCGTTGTGTTGAGCTTGTAGAGACTCTACTCAAGATCCATTCTCGAATCCTTGTTGTTCGAGTAGACCTAGGATTAATACGCGATCCAGCTAAGCTTCAACAGCTTGCTATCTCAACTGATTTTGCTCAGGCTGAACATGATAGTGAGTTTATGCAAGAGTCTTTTATTCGGTTCTATGATGCATCTAAGCATAATCAGCTTAAGCAAGCGCTCGGGTATATCCTGCGTATTGAACACACCCCAACCAAGGGATTCCATGGACATCTTTATTACTTCTTCAATGCCAATGACCATCGTGAGGACATCACGTGGGGGCAATATATTGCTGAGAAATGGAGGGTTGCTACAAACAATCTTGGGACTGCTTTTATCTGCAATATGAAGAAAGATGAGTACCGCTATCGTGCCTTAGGCATTTTGGAGTATACCGACCATGAAATGCTTAAGAATCTCAAGGCTACGTTTGACTACATATGCAAAAATGATCAGTACTTCGCCTTTACTAATGGAGAACAAATTCGGAGCTTCCGAACAAGCCAAATACCAAAAGTTCCTGCTACCAAACTTGGCCGTCCACGCAAGTTCGAGCAACTTAACCTACTAGACTCTGATCAGTCAGATGATGCTCAAGTAGGAGGACAGTAACATGACTAAGTACGCATCAGATGCTTTACTTGCAGCTACACATTCGTCATGCAGCATTCAACCTATTTGGGCTTACGATCTGATTGGTTCTGAGAAGTCAGCAAAAGCTCTTGGGAGATCAAAAACTACAAGCATGTTTGCAAAACAAAATTCTCAAAATAGTAATCAGGCATTATCTCTCAGTAAACCTGTTGAGTTGATTAGATCAGCATATCCATTAGTGACAGGCTCCCCTGTCACTAATGGGATGTTATCTGTTCGACTAAAGCCAGAGAACGAATTGTTTATTCAGTTTATTAAACATATGGGGCCTATGCTTAATGGGGGGATTTACTGCCACGATCAGTATTTTTCTAATCAAATTACGGGCTACCAATATATGCTCAACACTAGGCAGTTTAGTGAGGATTTAACAGCTTGGAATACAGAACAAAGTCGTGCTGAAGAGTTATTTGATTCGACAATGAAGGTTCTATTCAGAGACTACGCAGGCTTCGAAACACATGAGCTATATTTGCCAATGCTATTTACGCTTTCAGCGAATACTCCAATGTATTCGAAACAACAATATTTAGATCAGCAGAAAAAAGAGATGATCGCCATTTTCCTTAATGAAGGTGGAAATAATGAAATTATTGCCGTATTTTCGAAATGGGAACTTACACCCCAAGGACAATTAGCACTTAGGCTGGTGTTTTTACTGGAACGCCAGTTCATAGATGATCCTGTTGGTTCTTCTGATGAAAATGCTTTCATTGCCTTACGAGGTAATCTGGAAGGCCTATTTAATTGCAAAGCATATCCTGTATCTATGCCATTAAACGGGTTTATGCAAACTAATCATTTTTTTAAAAGTGATCCAAGGTGCAAAGATCTTATTAAGCTGCTCAAAACGTACCTGATAGGCAGTGATGCAGTCCTTCGAATTTGGGATACACAGTCCAATTTTGATGTGTTGTATTCAAAGTTTAAAACTAACTAGTTAAGAGGCTATTTCACAATGGGTGCATTCCAGTTAAACACCGCTGATTACCTATTTATGAAATATCGCTCTATGACTGTCGAATTAATGAGCATAGTACAAGACTACTATCCTCACTTAAGCAAGGCAGAGGCGCTGAGAAAGGCAAATAATCAAGAGTTTCCTTTCTCTGTCTTTAAAATAGATTCAAGCAAACGCGCACCATTTCTGGTGCACGTTAAAGACTTGGCTGATATCTTAGATAAGAAGTATTCTGAAGCTGCTAAAGACTTTGCTACGTTTCATCAATGAGGCGTAGCACCTCTTCCAATTGAATTACATTTCGCCTTGACTTCACAGAAACATACCGCTGTAAGCTCCCCCAAGAATCATGCAAACTTACTTTCTGAATTTCAGGAATAGTAAAACTTTGTTCTGCAAGTCTCGTACAACCTTCATGTCTCAAATCATGAAAATGTAAATCCTCTATTCCCAATATTTTACATGCTTCGCGAAACTCTTTTCCTATGCTTTTGGGATTCAAAGGTAATAAGAGTTGTTCATCATATCCTAATCGAAGCATACGACTCCGCACTTCATTATCTAATAAAAGTTCAATTATTGTTTTACAAGGTTCCAACACATCAAAAGACTTGTGATTACCTTTAGAACCGTTCGGATTTTTCAAATCATGAACTTTCCATGAAGAGTTGTAAGAATCATAATCTTGCAGCCATAAGCGTGTTAACTCTGCTTCACGTCTACATGAAAAAATTGCGAACCAAATAATTAAATGCATTGGATACTTAGTACCGTATTTATTTAACTTCCAACGCTCAGCAAAAAGTTTTGTTAAAGCAATTAACTCTTCCTTTGTAGGAAGCCTATCTCTCACTTTACTAGACGAGATTTGACGAGTTTTTCTAAGCTGTGCTGTAGCTTTATCGAAGTTACTTAAATCAACTTCCATACCCCACATAACAGATGCATGAGATAGAACACCTCTAATATGTAAAAGCTCATGCTGCTGTGTACTTGTTGCAATAGGTTCTAAACCAAGATTAGGCACGCCTCTTCGTCTTAGAGCCACATGCTCAGCCAAATGTATCGAATGTATTTTTGTGATAATATTGCGCGCAATTGGCAACTTCTTAATTAAGAGTAGAGAATAGCGTTTCGTCCTGCCGTACTCGCTCCCAACTTCATCCAAATATTTATCTATGGCATCTGACAAAGTTAGATCAATCAGTTGTTCTTTGCCAAGTAAAATGTCTGGATTTTCTTGAATCTCAACTTCTCTTTTTTTAAGCCAGTTTTCTGCCACTTTTTTTGAATAAAATGTTTTGCTTTCAGAATAAGCAGGATAACCTTTTTTGTTGATCCGGATAGCAGCTCGGTAACTAACACTTCCATCTGCACTTTTTCTGGCAGTAATTGACCCCATAATTTTACACCATGAACCATTTTTTTCATTATGGTGTAAATTCTGGTGTAAATGCAAACCGATTAACGCAGCTAAACATGAGTTCCCACAGATTCAAACAGGTTGCAAAACACTGATTAAAGGTATGATTTTTAATGACTATTAACAAAACCATTGAAACTATTAAATCTCCAAGAATCAGTGTAGCCCCAATGATGGACTGGACTACAAAGGATTACCGATTCTTTGCACGGTTGTTTAACCCGAACGTTGTGCTTTATACAGAAATGGTGACTACGGGTGCAATCCTATTTGGCGATGCAAAACGCCATTTGGACTATAACGCTCAAGAACACCCGATCGTATTGCAGCTTGGCGGCTCAAACCCACAAGAGCTTGCAACCTGCACAAAAATGGCTGAAGACTGGGGCTACGACGAAGTTAACCTTAATGTAGGCTGTCCAAGTGACCGCGTACAGAATAATAAAATCGGCGCATGTTTAATGGCAGAGCCAGACTTGGTTGCTGAATGCATTCATACCATGCAAAAAGCAGTAAATATACCTGTAACAGTGAAACATCGTATTGGTATTGATGACATGCAGTCTTACGAAGAAATGCTACATTTCGTAGATACTGTCGCTGCAACAGGTTGTACGTATTTCGTTGTACATGCCCGTATTGCTATTTTGAAAGGTTTGTCTCCAAAAGAAAACCGAGAAGTCCCTCCTTTACGCTACGAAGATGTATACCGCTTAAAGCAAGAACGCCCCCATCTGACTATTGAAATTAACGGCGGAATTAAAACCTTTGCCGAAACTCAAGCTCATTTACAGCACGTTGATGGTGTCATGATTGGCCGTGAAGCCTACCATAACCCTTACCTACTTGCTGAGCTCGGCCAACTTTGGAATTTAGAAGCACCAGATCGATTCGATATTATGGAACAAATGCTACCTTATATTGAGCAACGCATGGCTGAAGGTGCTCCCCTTTCAATCATTACACGTCATATTTTAGGTTTATTCCAAAACTTACCGGGTGCTCGTAAATGGCGTCAGGCGCTAAGTGGCGGAAACGCAAAAACTTTAGCTGATGTTGAAAATGCAATTCAGAACATGCGAGCAGCTATGATTCGCACTGAAGAGTATGTAAAAGAGCAGCAGGTTTAAGTTGACAACGACTTCTTAAATTGTAAGAAAATGTGGCATTTTAAATCAGAGACTTAGATTTTGAGTATATTCGCAAATGTTGGAAAAAAATATTCAAATTTAAGCTCTGATTAGTTATTTATTTATAATGATATCAATAATTTAAATTTCACTATTTTTAATCACCTCTTTTGCTAGGTAGCTTTTCGCCCCAAAGCAGACACCTCTGGGAAAAAGATACGTTATTACATAACATACACAAAACTTTTAAGATACGCCTATTAGTATCTCTGAACGCCACAGGTAGGTGGTGATTTTTTTAATATGGATATGGGTAGCACGGTAGAGATTTCACGATGATTATTTATGACGGACAAGTAGCTGATAATTACATGTATCAGGATTCAAATCAGGCAGCCATTGTTGTATCGCACAGCACACCAAGCCTCCCTTATCCTTTCACCATGAAACCCAATAATCATCAAACTCAAACTTCAACCAACCCACCCATCGATGTAGAAAAGTTTGTAGAAAAATTAGAAAGCGTTACTTCTAGACGCAGTAAAGCTAGATGCGCACGTAGTATCCGTCTTGCACTCGAATCTGCTGGTGCTAATGTTGAAAACCACCCAATCGCAGCTTCAGATTGGGGCGATACTCTCAAAAAGATTGGCTATAAACAAATTGATCCAGCCTTCGACGAACCTCAAGAAGGTGACATCTACATCATTCACAGAACCCGCAACCACGTTTATGGACACATCGCAGGATATACTGGAAGTGAATGGGTCTCTGACTTCAAACAAAATAGCTATGATGTCTATAAAGATGACAGTGTAACTTATACTTATTACAGATTAGGGTAATCTACCTAAGAACTAGATGTTCAATTGCTTTAATTGTTTCAAACAACTGATCAAACGAGTGTTTTAAACCCAGCTTGGCTTCTTTTTTGCTTTATTTTCATATTGTAATTATCAAAAATAATGATGGAACTTTATGAAAAGAATACTGCTGAGCTTTTACTTACTGACATCGTTTAGCATGACTTATGCCGCCTCTGATACAAACATTATAGAGGTTTTTAAAAAAGTACCCGAAAAACGGATTTACCAACCTCAATATTTATTGAAAGGGACGACTCCTCAAGCTCGAATCCATGTGATACGAAAACAATATTTAAATGGAATATTAGACTGTCCTTCTGTGATTTATCACGACAAGAAGAAAATTCTATCTTTGCACTCATTTGAAGAGGCAACATTTTTTCTAGAGCCAGATCGTTACTATATTCGCTATGAGATTAACAATAGTGGTTGTATCAATTTGGAATTTTACCAACTTAAGCGCCCCAAAATGGACATCCTATCTCAGGAACGTCAATTAGAAGGTGGTACGGAATATACATTTTCTATTAGTGAACATATTGGGCCACAATAATTATTTCAGCTCACACTTCCAGCAGATGGTAGATCTGCTCAACATAAGGTTGAATCAGATCACTCTGGTTAGCTCTGTAAGCTAAAACCACTTCAGATAAAAGATTCTTATTTTCTAGAGGAATCAACTTTACATTTTGGGGTAATATTTGCTCAAACTCTTGGGGAACAATGCTAATACCCAAATTTGCAGCAACTAACTGTAATTGGTTTAGCTTACGTGATTGGATCGTCGCTGCTTTAGGCCAGAAGCCAGCCCCTATACACAAGTTTGAGACTAAATAACTCAAACCTCCCCGCTTAGGATGTGGAGTCGAAACAAAATATTCATCTTTTAAATCTTTTATCTGGATACTTTGTGTTTCTTTAAATTTAGGGTGATCAATATAAACAGCTGCAAATAACGGCTGCTCATATAGTTTCAAGGTCGTTATTTCTTCAAGGGTATGCCGAACTGGTGGTCTAATCAAACCAATATCAATTTCCCCATTCAGTAAAGCCAAAATCTGATGCTCAGATGACAAGGTATTTATCTCAAAATTGATTTGTTGCGTTAAGCTAATTTCTTTTAATATCTGGATCTTTCTATCATCCATAATAATACTGCTCGAATGAGCAATTTTAATCTGACGATTTTTTCCTTCTGCAATATTCTTAGAAACTCCAATGATCTCATTTAAATAATGCATATTATCTTTAATTTTTTTATAGAAGACCTCTCCTGCTGCCGTGAGTTTTACTTTCTTATCAGTACGATCAAATAACTGAAAATCAATTTCTTCTTCTAATAATTTAATTTGCCGACTTAAAGCAGACTGAGCTATGAATAGCTTTTCAGAAGCCGCAGTAAAGCTTCCTTCTTCAACGATTTTTATGAAATATTGGAATTGTTTTAATGTGAGCATAACCATCTCAAAATTAGATTATTAGGTCTATTTTCTATATTAGATTAGATAGATAGCCTTCGCTAGAATTTTATCAAGACCATTCAATTGATTGAATTATTCATGAAGTATTTAAAAGGGTTTGTCATTTTCACCGTTGTTGTTCTAATTTTATGGTGCTTTAAATTTTATGATCAGCAACTACCCACACAGCCCCAGCAAGACAACATAGAGCTGTATGATTAAATAGTTTCTCTCAAAAATGAAAAGGCATGCACTCACATAAGCACATGCCTTTTCAATATTTAAATTAGGCTTTCTTTAAATCAAGCTTTTTCAAAACTTCAGCCACAGCAATCATCGCAAAGCTTGAAGTCACCACTACCGCTGAACCATAGCCACCACAACGTAATCCCGCCGATGGGCAAACATCTGCACTAGAAAATGGGTTATCGATTGAGTAAATACAGGTAATGCCAAATTTCTCTTTTGGCTTTTTACAGATACCTCGAGCACGAAGCTGGCTACGGAGCTTAGCTAACATTGGGTCTTGTTCTGTTTTTGATAAATCAGCTACGCGGATTTTAAGTGGATCGAGCTTACCACCTGCTCCGCCCGACACAATTAAAGGAATCTTATTAAAGCGGCAATGCAGCATTAAAGCCAGTTTTGCTTTAACGTCATCGATGCAGTCCAAAACAATGTCTGGTACAGGGTTTAAAAGCTCTGTGACATTTTCAGGCGTTAAGAAGTCATCAATAATATTAACTTTAATATGTGGGTTAATTTGGCGACAACGCTCCGCCATAATTTCAACTTTTTCACAGCCCAGAGTTGAGGTCATGGCAGGTAGCTGACGGTTTACATTTGATGCTGCAACCACGTCCATATCGACCAACGTGATCTCGCCAATACCTGTACGTGCTAAAGCTTCTACCGCCCAACTGCCGACACCACCAATACCAATCACCATCACATGACTTTTTTCATAGTGCTGGAACGATGAATCACCATAAACTTTGGCTACACCTGCAAAACGGCGGTCATATTCATCTTGTTGGATATCGGTCATTGCTACTCTGTGGGGATATAAAACACGGGAGGTATTTTACTGCTTTTCAGAAGAAAGTGTATTTCATATCAAAGAAAACTTGGGATTGGGATATTTAAACTCACGGTAAGTCTGTCATTATAAATTGTATTATTTAAGACTGAAGTCATCATTTACTAACGTGACAGGCGGCACGGATGCCGCCCAGTTGGGCTGTGGTATAAGGACATACCATCAGCCCGACAAAGGATTTTTGTTACTTTTTATCCTCTTAAAAAGTAAAGATAAGCCTATAAATCCAATATGAGCTCATACACATTCATTATAAGACCATGCTAAGTTTATGGATTTATGAAGCAATCAAATTCCGCAGTACATAATGCAAAATACCACCCGCCTTAAAGTACTCAACTTCATTTAACGTATCAATTCGACACAACACATTAAAATGACTCGCTACTCCATTTGGCCCTTTTACATCAACTTCAAGAATTTGATGAGGCTCTATGCCATCCGACAAGCCTCGAATTGATATCACCTCATGACCAGTTAAGTTAAGAGATTGTCGAGTTTGCCCATCAATAAACTGTAATGGCAACACGCCCATACCTACCAAGTTTGAACGGTGAATACGCTCAAAACTTTCAGCAATGACAGCTTTTACACCTAACAAGTTCGTTCCTTTGGCAGCCCAGTCACGTGAAGAACCAGTTCCATATTCTTTGCCAGCAATAATTACAAGTGGTGTATGTTCTTGTTGGTAACGCATTGCGGCATCATAAATAGCGAGCTTTTCACCACTTGGCACATGAATCGTATTACCACCCTCCTCACCGCCTAACATCTCGTTTTTAATACGAATGTTGGCAAAGGTACCTCGCATCATGACTTCATGATTACCGCGTCGAGAACCATAGGAGTTAAAGTCTTTTGGTTCAACACCTTGCTCTTGTAAGTATCGGCCTGCTGGGCTGTCTTTTTTGATATTACCTGCCGGTGAAATATGGTCAGTCGTTACCGAGTCACCAAGCACTGCCAAAATACGTGCCTGTTCAATATTTTTAATTGGTTTGGGCGGCTCACCAATGCCTTCAAAGAACGGCGGATGGCGGATATAAGTCGAATCATCAGCCCATTCATAAGTTTTACTTTTTGGAATCTGGATAGATTGCCAGCTTTCATCACCATCAAACACCGCAGCATATTCTTTATGGAACATCTCTGTATTTACTTTCTGTAAGACAGCATCAATCTCTGCCTGACTTGGCCAGATATCTTTTAAATAGACAGGTTGTCCATCTTTACCTTGCCCAATAGGTTGCGTAGTCAAATCGGTACGAATATTACCAACTAAACCATATGCCACTACCAAAGGTGGCGAAGCAAGCCAGTTTGTTTTAACTAATGGATGTACGCGTCCTTCAAAGTTACGGTTACCAGAAAGTACTGATGCAACATTTAAATCATGGCATTGAATTGCATCTTCCACTGGTTCAGGTAGTGGACCTGAGTTACCGATACAAGTCGTACAACCATATCCCACCAAGTTATAGCCCAACTCATCTAAATACGGCGTAAGTCCAGCAGCCAGCAAATAGTCAGTCACGACTTTAGAACCTGGTGCAAGAGAGCTTTTCACCCACGGTTTACGCTGCAAACCTTTTTCAATCGCTTTTTTAGCAAGTAAACCTGCTGCTAGCATTACACTTGGGTTAGAAGTATTGGTACAAGAGGTGATTGCCGAAATAACAACATCACCATGATTTAATGGATAAGTTTTTCCTTCAATCACGCAAGAAGGACTTTCATGTTGGATATTTGCTTTTTTTGCCTCGACAGCAGTACCGCCACCACCTTCATTTTCTAAACGCTCTTTAGCTTCTTTGGCTGGTTTTAAAGTTAACTCCATCAGCGCATTAAAGGTTTTCGGCACCTCTGATAAAAGCACTCGATCTTGTGGACGTTTTGGGCCAGCTAGACTTGCCTGAACAGTACTCATATCAAGGCTTAAAGTATCGGTGAAAACAGGTTCATCACCCGCATTACGCCATAAACCTTGCGCTTTGCTATACGCTTCGACTAGTTCAATACGATCACTTTGACGGCCAGTTAATTTCAAATAACCCAAAGTCACTTCATCAATCGGGAAGAAACCACAAGTCGCACCATACTCTGGTGCCATGTTGGCAATGGTCGCTCGGTCAGCCAGTGGCAAATCGGCTAAACCATCTCCATAGAACTCTACAAATTTCCCCACCACTCCTTTTTGACGGAGCATTTGAGTAATGGTCAACACCAAGTCAGTTGCAGTAATTCCTTCTGGTAGTTTTCCTGTCAATTTGAAACCAATAACTTCAGGAATCAGCATAGAAATGGGTTGACCTAACATAGCAGCTTCAGCCTCAATCCCCCCTACACCCCAACCTAAAACACCTAAACCATTAATCATGGTGGTATGTGAGTCTGTACCCACTAAAGTATCTGGAAAAGCAAAAGTTTGACCGTTATCTTCCCCTAGCCACACCGCTTGAGCCAAGTATTCTAAATTGACCTGATGACAAATTCCCGTACCCGGTGGCACTACACTAAAGTTATTAAATGCAGACTGCCCCCAACGTAAAAATTGATATCGCTCACCATTACGCTGCATCTCGATTTGTACGTTTTCTTCGAAAGCTTGATCATCGGCAAAATAGTCGACCATGACAGAGTGATCAATGACTAAGTCTACAGGAGATAAGGGATTAATTTTTTCAGGGTCGCCACCCGCTTGCGCCATCGCTGCTCGCATTGCAGCTAAATCAACAACTGCTGGTACACCCGTAAAATCTTGCATTAAAACCCGTGCAGGTCGATATTGAATTTCTTGATCTGAGGTGCGGGTTTTTAGCCATTCTGCTAAAGCATGGATGTGTTCCGTTTTAACGCTATGCTGATCTTCAAACCGTAATAAGTTTTCCAATAATACTTTTAAAGATTTCGGCAGTTTGGCAATATCCCCTAGCGTTTTCTCTGCTTGGGCTAAGCTAAAAATCTGATAATTGCTGGAACCTACTGTTAGCGTCTGTAAAGCATTAAAACTATTGATATTGCTATACTTAGCCATTGGGTTATCCTCCCACGTCTGGCAATGTTATTTTTCACGTTTTTACATGTTGTTTTCTTACTTTAAGCTTCTTTTTTAATCGCTGTGTTTTGTTTTAGTTACTATTTCTAATCTTTGATTTTTATTACGATAATTTCAATGCAGTAAGAGAGTTTTTCCACAGCAACTCAGCCAAATCCGGCTCTGGCATATTTAGATTTTCAGCCAAACTTTGTAGAACATAAGGCAAATTAACAGGGGTATTACGAGTCCGCTGTTCTGTTGAGGTTTGACAGCAAAGCGGTGTCATATCTGGACAATCTGTTTCAATCACCAAGTGCTCTGCACCTATAGCCTGCACAACGGTATGAAGTTTTTTTGCGTTCGGGTTGGTAATCTGCCCCGTCACACCAATTTTAAAACCAAGCTTAATAAGACCCTTTGCCTCTTCTACCCCACCACTAAAGGCATGAGCAATTCCGCCAAGTTTAAATTTTTGAGCTTTTAATATAGCAAGCACATCGCCGTGCGCTTTTCGAATGTGAAGTAACACTGGTTTTTGGTATTGGGCTGCAAGCTCTAACTGAGCTGCAAGATATTGTTTTTGCTTTATATATACATCTGGCTGCTTATGTTCTTTCAAGAAAGTATCTAAGCCAATTTCACCTACAGCCACGCAGTTTTCTTGCTGCAAGATATGTTCAAGATGAGTCAAATGCTCTGGTTGATGCTGTTCAATATAAAATGGGTGTAAGCCTGGTGCTAAATAAGAAGTAGGCACATTTTCCCAACTTTTTAACTGATGATGAGTCTGCACCAACTCATCAAAACGTGACTGCACAAACCCAATTAAGACTAATGCATCAACTCCAGCTTTTTTAGCATTAAATGCTAACTGCTGCCGATCTTCATCAAAATCGGCAACATCGAAATGGGTATGGGTATCAAACAAATGCATTAGCCAGCACTTTTTGCAACTGGTGCCGAAGCAGGTTTGGCTTTACGCTGTGGCAAATACTCTTCTTTTAACACATCTTGCAATTGGTCATAAGGAATGACTAATCGAGGGAGTCCAACCACGTATGGTCCAATTTCATATTCACCGTATTGAAGGATTAAACCTTGCTCACCCAATAAGAAGTTATTAGATAATTTAAACGGCCATGCTTGTTCATAGTCAGCAACATTATCAGCCAATTTAGAGTCCGTCACCCATGTCTTAAAGGCTTCATGGGCTAACTTCTCTAAAGTTGCTTTTTGCTGAGGACGTAATAAATCTTCAAGCTTAATTTGCTTTTGCTCTTTTAAATCAAAATTATAATAATGCTGTGCAGCAGAGCCATGAGCCCCACCTAAATAACTACTACTGTTAAGCACTACAGTTACAACTTTACCTTGAGCCTGCAAAATCTTAGGTTTAACTAAAAGATTAATCTGATGATTACTACTTAAAGCTTTTAACTCATTATCTAGATCAATAAATGAATTTGCATAGCGTTGCACCTGTGCATCAAAGCTATTTTTTTGCTCTGCACCCGCAACTGCTGAAGCTTCTGCTTTTTGTTCCGCTTGCGTGCCCTTAGCATCAGGTTCAGCAATTTCTAAAATTTGATTTAGTGTACTTAAGATTTGTTGATCTATAATTTTGTCAATAAAAGGAAAATTACTCTGTAAGCGCTCTACCGTAAATTCTGGACAAGTTTTACCATCACAATCAGGTAAAACCACCTTACTAGGAATTGTTTCACCCTTCAAAGTCAACTCTACTGGCTTTTGTTCTTGAACAGTTGATTTCTGCTGCTCTTGAGAATCCTTAGGATCAGCTTTAGGTTGGCATGCTGCCAGGAATATAGCAGAAGCAAGCAAAGTTAATCGCAGTGAAGCTTTAGAAGATAACATCATATTTTGCCTTTTATTCTAAGGAGATTACGCTATGCCTTTCTAAGAAATTAGCGCATATAAATAGAGGTTGCAAATTCTGCTACCATCTTAAAACATTTGTTCATAAACCTCGGGTTGTAATATTTTTTTGGTCTGTTCTTTAGATAAATAAATATCGAGCTGTGGAGCTTCTTTAGTAATCTGGTTTGCCTGATAATGTAAGCCAACCCCTTCACCATCAAAGAACCAATCTGCCTGCCCCCAATATAAAGTTTTTGGTGCTTCTTTCTTTATGTCAGCAGTCTGCTTTTTTAACCAGTCTTGATAGGCCACCTGCACCATTTGATGCACAGTAGTTTGTTGATCTTTTTTCAAAACATCTAACAAAGTTAAGCTCTTATGCAGTTTGCGGTCGGCCACAAAAAAGTAATAACGGTCTTTAATCGTGAGCTCTTCCTGCTTGGTATCAAGTCCTAATTGTAATAAAACATATTGGTTACGCTGCGATGCAATACGGGTATGAAGATGCAATTCATAAGCCCGATTCTTTGAATATTTATCTTGCCATTCATCAGACTTTTTAACATAAGCATTAATGGCTTGCTGCAAACTTAAGTCTTTTTTCAAATCAATTTGATCTTGAATTACCTTAGCCTGACTTTTCGCGATCCATTCATTTAGCCATGCATCTTGAGTCTTTATCGTTTGAATATCGACATCAATACAATTTTTCTTCTCACAAAATGGCAAAGCATAATCAGCTTTTACTTGTTGCAAGTTTAGAAATGGGAGTACTTCAGCTTTCTCTATATTTTGATTTTGGTTAGAAGCTGATTTCATTTGAGAAGATGATGAAGGTTGAAAGCTTTTCCAGACAAAAAGGCAAATAGCTAAAAGTAATATGATTACCGCAACTAAAAGTGCAATAACTGTCTTTCTATTCAAATTCATTTCATCATCCTTTCTTATTTTTCAAAACAAAACAGCTTCTGTTCGAAGCTGTCTGTCAAATCTTAAAGATTAGTGTTCACGTGTGTTACGGAACTGAATATCAGGCCAACGCTCTTGCATAATCTGCAAGTTTACACGACTTGGCGCAAGATAAGTTAAGTGACCACCACCATCTATAGAAAGCTGATCATGTGCTTTTTTCTTAAATTCATTGAGAATCTTATCATCATCACAATGAATCCAACGAACAGTATTAACACTTACAGGCTCATACACGCAGTCAACTTTATATTCTTCTTTCAGACGGTAAGCAACCACATCAAACTGAAGCACACCAACTGCGCCCACAATCAAGTCATTGCTAATTTGTGGCATAAATACCTGAGTTGCGCCTTCTTCAGACAACTCTTTCAAACCTTTCTGCAATTGTTTTGACTTTAATGGATCTTTCAAACGCACTCGACGGAACATCTCTGGTGCGAAGTGAGGAATACCTGTGAAATGTAAATTTTCACCACTTGTGAAAGTATCACCAATTTGAATTGTGCCGTGGTTATGCAAACCAATAATATCACCTGGCCACGCTTCTTCTAGATGTTCACGCTCACCCGCAAGGAATGTCAATGCATCACTAATACGTACATCTTTACCAATACGTACATGATTCATCTTCAAACCTTTTTCATATTTACCTGAGCAAATACGCATAAAGGCAATACGGTCACGGTGTTTCGGATCCATGTTGGCTTGAATTTTAAAGACGAAACCAGAAAAACCTTCTTCTTTAGCATCGACAACACGCTCTTGTGTTGGATGTGCTTTAGGTTCTGGTGCCCAATTCATAAATGCGTCTAACACGTGGTCAACACCAAAGTTACCTAATGCTGTACCAAATAGAACTGGAGTTTGTTTACCTTGTAAAAATAATTCGCGGTCCAAAGGCTCATTCGCCATTTGTACGAGCTCAAGTGACTCTTCAAAAGACGCCCAAGCCAGCTCACCTACTTTTTCACGGATATCTGCATGGTCATAACCTTCGCGTACTTCAATATCTGTAATAGTTGAGCCAAAGCCTGCTTTATAGACATACAATTTGTTTTCAAGAATGTTGTATACACCCGCAAAATCACGCCCCATCCCTAATGGCCATGTAATTGGTACACAGCGAATGTTGAGGACATTCTCAATTTCATCCAGCAACTCAAGTGGTTCACGAATCTCACGATCCATCTTGTTTACAAATGAAATGATCGGAGTGTCACGCATACGACAAACTTCCATCAATTTGATGGTACGTTCTTCGACACCTTTTGCACCATCAATCACCATTAACGCAGAGTCAACTGCAGTTAGGGTACGATAAGTATCTTCAGAGAAGTCTTCATGCCCCGGTGTATCAAGTAAGTTAATAGTGTGACCTTTATAAGGGAACTGCATAACAGAAGTGGTAATGGAAATTCCACGCTCTTTTTCCATTTCCATCCAGTCAGATGTAGCTGCGCGGTCAGATTTACGGCTTTTTACCATCCCTGCAACCTGAATTGCTTTACCCCATAACAGTAATTTCTCTGTCATGGTGGTTTTACCGGCATCGGGGTGGGAAATGATGGCAAATGTGCGGCGTTGAGCAACCTGTGCCGCTAACTCATCTTTAAAACTCATGAAATACACCTACTGCGGAGATTGCAGTGCCAAAGACCTAAAGTCGATCAAAATAAAAATTGGCGTAATTGTAGCAGATTTATAGAACTGTTTAATGATTGTTGATAAGCCATGAGTTATTCACAAACTTTTTAGATCTTTTTTGAGAATGTAGTTTAGCTCCTTAGAAATTTTACAATTAAAAAAGCCCACCTATTTAAGATGGGGCTTGATTAAGACTTAATAGAATCTTTACGCCAATTTCTTTTCTTCAATGAATTGAACATCGGCAATTTGTGCATCCCAGAACTCATTCCATAAAGCACAGTAATCAATACATAGCTTGGTTAAGCTTTCATAATCATCTTTTGTAATTGCTTGTGCTAATGCAAACCACAAGTCATCTTCATGATCGTCATCAGCGGCCTCAGATGTTTCATCCGTAGATACCCCATGTACATGGTAATAACCACCACCTTCAACATCGATATTTACGAATTTGGTTGCTTGACGTAATGGAGGACTAAAAAGAATGACTTCCTCCTCTGCAACAGCTAATAATGCCACGACATTAATATAACTATCATAAGAAGATTCTAAAAATGATCTAACCTGATCTGCAAATTTTGATGGTTTATAATTACGACGGTCAAGTTCCGTTAAACCATAATCATTAAGTAAATCTTCATATAAAGGATAATGAGCATATTCAGGATTACCCATATAGTAATTATCTTTGTCTAAACCAGGGCGAAAACCAAACTCATCAAGTATATTTAAACTTAATAATACCCGTGGATACATCTTCGCCCCAGAGTGGAGTTTAGGTTCCAATTGTTTTGTTAAGAATTGAGCCTTTAATAGAGCGTCAGTAAAAATTTGTACAATCGCATGACGATATTCTAAATGGATAAGAGTCAAACGTTGTTTATCAAGATATCCACCGTTTAACAGCTCAATAGCAGGATGATTACAAACTGGTAACTCTGCAATTGTTTTTCTTAACTGTTTAAGAAATTGTAAATTTTCATCCCATTGTTTTGCAGGAATACTATTTTTCATCCCCTGCAATGCTTTTTCTCTTGGATTATTAAAGTCTTCAAATTTTTTTAACATAATGATTCTCTATAAAAAGTTTTTCTTATAGTTAAGTTATAGGCTCTCTCTTTATTACAATTTTGCATTCAATTGCTAAAATAAATTCCGCACACCCATACTTAACAAGTTGATACTATGTGTATTATCTCAACAAATCAACGGATTAATTAATAATATTTAAAAAAGTAAACTAGTGCCAATTAAATATATAATATGTTGTTTTTTAAATTAACCAAGCTATTGAATAAATATAATTTTTTAAATACTATAAAATAAGTTTTATTTAAGCTTATACACTTTACAATAGCAAAGTTAATCAAAAAATATCCGCAACGGGGAACCCGATGACAAAAAGAGAAACTATTATAACAACAGCAACATCCCTCTTTAACCAAAAAAGCTATACTTCTATTGGTGTTGATCGCATTATTGCTGAGTCAAATGTTGCAAAAATGACTTTTTATAAATACTTTTCTTCTAAAGAAGCCTTAATTGAAGAATGTCTTTATAAGAGAAATTTAGAGATCCAATATTCAATATTGGAAAAAATAAAGAATACCAACAACCCTTTGATTAAATTAAAAAAGATATTTAATTGGTATATCGATTGGATTAATACAGATGACTTTAATGGCTGCTTATTTAAAAAAGCGACAATAGAAGTCATGCAATTGTACCCTTCTATTAAGCATCAAATTAATGAATATCGGGAGTGGATTTACTCGTTAGTTTTCTCAGCTCTTTCAGAGTTAGAAGTAGAAAACACAAAAATCCTAACAGGGCTCTTTCTTAACATTGTAGATGGAATCATTATTGATGGCACTATAAATAAAGGAAAGATTAACCCAGAACAAACGTGGTCTTATATAAACAAAATTATTGAATTAGAAACAGTTCGAGAATATGCAACTATTTAATTTATAAATTAATTAAGTTTTTATATTTCAACAAAGATAGAAGTTGTTTTTTGTTCGGTGGAGCCTACTCTCTAACTCCACCCAAAATCTATTCACTCCCTAAAATTAATAATATTTATATTTTATAAAAATTAATATTTTTATTTAGTTCTATCTTCATCAATTCCAATTATTACATAAACTTCATAATACTTTATAACAATCCTTTTCACCTCTTATATTTTATAAAATACAAACATCAATTTATTAGAATTACTTTATACTTGCAGTATATATTCATAAATTATTATATGTAAAATACTCAACTAACTGAGAAACTAATACTATTCACTACTACAAATATATAGGTGTGTTTTAGAAGATAAATTTATTTTAATTAATTGTTCTTTAAAGATAAAATTAAAAGGAAATATTAGGTTTAAAAATCGATATAGAAAAGATTAAGCGAAGTGAGCGCCTTGAGATTCAATCAGTTGATCGACGTGAACAGGCATTCCTAATAAATAACCCTGAAATTGCTGACAACCTAAACGGGTTAAAATCTCAACTTGCTGTTGAGTTTCCACCCCTTCCGCTGTTACGGTTAAACCTAACTTTTTAGCTAAATGTATTATACTTTCTAATATAACTTCTTCTTTTGAGCCTGGTTTTAAGTCAACGATAAAACCACGATCAATTTTCAATTCATCTACAGGTAAATCTTTTAAATATAAAAAGCTTGAATGGCCTGTTCCAAAATCATCAATTGCGACTCGAATGCCCATATCACGTAGTCGCTCACAAGCTCGAATACTTAAATCGATATGTCGCATTGCTGTTGATTCAGTAATCTCAACAATTAAGTGATGAGGTTGAATTTGATATTTTTTCAATAATGCTTCGAGTGTACTAAATAATTTTTTATTTTCGAACTGTAGTGCAGATAGGTTTACTGCGACTGGATAAAATGGGGTGTTACTGCGTTCCCACTCTTGAATTTGCAGGCAAGCTTGCTCAAGTGCCCAATATCCCATTGGAATGATCAAACCCGTTTTTTCTGCACCTTCTATAAACATATGCGGTGTGAGTATTCCTAAAGCTGGATGATTCCAACGGATTAATGCTTCAACCCCACAGACTTCAAGATTCGTATTAAATTTTGGTTGGTAATATAGGATGAACTGCTTTTCTTCTACGGCCTTATAAAGATCATTGATCAGTTTTGACTGACTTCTCGTTTCTTGTTGGTGGGTTGAATAACTAAAGATGGTGTAAGTATTTCGGCCTTGTTCTTTAGACATGAGCATCGCGGCATCAGCATTCATGAGTAAGTCCTGAACATTTTGTCCATGCTCAGGAAATAGTGCCACCCCTAAACTTGCAGAGATATTAATTTCTTTACCAGAAATCTGATAACTCTCTTGAATCAGCTGTAAAACTTTCTCAGCCAAAATAACTGCTTCATCGGCATTTGTATTTTCGGCAATAAGCAAAAACTCATCACCGCCAATTCTAAGCAGTTTGCACTTCTCATTGAGTTGCCAATGTAAGCGGTTCGCCATCTGAATAAGTAATTGATCACCCACATGATGTCCAAATGCATCATTCACCGATTTAAATCGATCTAAATCAATGTATAAGAAAGCAATTTTCTGGTCTTTGTATCGATGATCTGAAAGTAATACTTCAGCATAATCCACCAAATAAAGGCGGTTAGGTAATTTGGTTAAATTGTCTTGTATAGATAGGTTAGCTAATTCTTTATTTGCTTTGCGCAGCTCTAAATTCTGTTGAGTAAGGCGTTGCTCTAACATTGCAACAATAAAACTTGCTACGAGTACCAAACAGGTGACTAGAATAATTGTGAATAATAATAAGTCATGCTCAGCCTGATATTGGCTGATAAATTTATCGGTAATATTCGTCGCAATAAGCGCTGTGTAATGCATCCCCATAATACTTAAGGTCATCATAACCGAAAATGCGATTTTTAAAGTTAAGCGATATCGTTCGGTGTCTTTTAATTTATAGGCGAGTAAAAACGCTAGCCCTGAACCACTCATCGCAATTAATACAGAAAATAAAAGTAAAAACGAAGTGTAATCTTTTTTATAAACATTAATATTCCAGCCCAGCATGCTAATGTAATATGAAGCTGAAATTCCGATTCCCATAATAATCGAGCTCAAAATGAGTCTAAATAAAGGGAGTGTAAAACGCGAAGTCAACCACATCGCAATGCAAGATAACAATGCACTAATAGCATAAGATATTGCAATTAAAGGAATATTAGAGTGAGCTGTATCAAACAGATGATAAGCTTGTATACCAACAATATGGACGATGCTAATTGCTAAGGCGAGTAGCAATCCATTAATAAATAAAATTAAGGACTCAAATTTCTTATAGACTTGCTTGAATATTAGCTGCTCCATGGAAATTACAATATAACAAATGAAGCCAGCTGCAATAAAAGAGCCGACGATCAATGTGCTATCGTAATCAACATGACCCATATTGGACTTCCATGATTATTCAATACTTTTTTTTATTTTGTTCAACTCATTGCCCAAAATACAATTAAACATGTTAAAGAAATTTTAGTAAATTTGACTTATTCAGTCAGTTATAAACAATAACATTATCTATCTTTTGGTCAAGTATTTTTTACTTTATAAATCAATAAAGTAAATAAAAATTAAGCAGCCAATTATATGAAAAATATAGAATTTATTTAATCTAGTCAAGTTGACCTAATCGCAATTTTCACATTCAAATAAAATAGTATAAATAAAGAACCCTGCTTAAAGCAGGGTTCTTTTAAAACGTTAGATAAAGAAAATTAGTTCTTTTCTTTGTCTACGATTTTGTTTGCTTGAATCCAAGGCATCATTGCACGCAACTTATTACCAGTTACTTCAATACCATGTGCAGCATTTTGACGACGACGAGCAGTCATAGATGGGTAGTTTAACGCACCTTCTTGAATGAACATCTTAGCGTACTCACCAGATTGAATACGTTTCAATGCATTACGCATTGCTTCACGAGATTGTTCATTGATTACTTCAACACCAGTTACATATTCGCCGTACTCAGCATTGTTAGATACTGAGTAGTTCATGTCAGCGATACCACCCTCGAACATTAAGTCAACGATCAATTTAAGTTCGTGTAAACATTCGAAGTAAGCCATTTCTGGTGCATAACCAGCTTCAACTAAAGTTTCGAAGCCCATTTTCACCAATTCAACCGCACCACCACAAAGAACTGCTTGCTCACCGAATAAGTCAGTTTCAGTTTCTTCACGGAATGAGGTTTCGATAATACCTGTACGGCCGCCACCTACGCCAGAAGCGTAAGAAAGAGCAACGTTACGTGCATTACCAGAAGCATCTTGGTGGATTGCAATTAGGTCAGGAACACCTGAGCCACGTTGGAACTCTGAACGTACAGTGTGACCTGGTGCTTTTGGAGCAACCATGATTACGTCTAAATCTTTACGTGGAACAACTTGGTTGTAAAGAACAGAGAAACCATGAGCAAATGCAAGAGTCGCGCCTTCTTTGATGTTTGGCTCAATCACGTCACGGTAAAGTTGTGATTGGAATTCATCTGGAGTCAAAATCATTACGAGGTCAGCTTGCTTAACAGCAGCAGGAACTTCTGCAACTTTAAGACCTGCGTTTTCAGCTTTCTTCCAAGAAGCTGAATCTGCACGTAAACCTACAGTTACGTCTACGCCTGAGTCTTTAAGGTTAAGTGCATGAGCATGACCTTGAGAACCGTAACCAATAATCGCTACTTTCTTGCCTTGGATGATTGATAAGTCACAGTCTTTATCGTAAAAAATTTGCATTTGTGTTCTCCGCTAAAATACTTTTTAAAAAATTAAATGGCTAATACTTTTTCGCCACGGGCGATACCAGATACACCTGAACGAACGACTTCTAGAATAGTGTTTTCTGCAAGCGCATCGATAAAACCATCTAATTTTTCAGTTGTCCCTGCTATTTGAATGGTATAGGTAGTTGGTGTCACGTCTACAATCTGCGCACGGAAAATATCCGCTGTTCGCTTAATTTCAGCACGTGAAGCACCTAACGCTTTCACTTTAATCAACATCAGTTCACGCTCAATGTGTGAACCTTCTGATAAATCAACTACTTTTACAACTTCAACAAGTTTATTGAGCTGCTTTGTAATCTGTTCAATCTTATGGTCATCACCATAAGTTGTTAATGTTAAGCGTGACAAAGTTGGGTCTTCGGTTGGCGCAACATTCAGTGTTTCAATGTTATATCCACGTTGGCTAAATAAACCAACAAGGCGAGAAAGCGCACCAGCTTCGTTTTCAACGAGTACAGAAATAATATGTCTCATTATGTACGCTCCCCTTTACCTAACCACATATCCTTCATAGACTGACCTGCGATCAGCATTGGATAAACATGTTCCGTGCGATCAACCATGACATTAATGAATACACATTTATCATTAATCGCCATTGCTTCAGCAAGCTTCGACTCTAGTTCATCGGCATGATCAATCTGGATACCAACGTGACCATAAGCTTCCATTAACTTGCCAAAATCAGGCAATGATTCAACGTATGAGCTTGAGTGACGGCCCTCATAGTTCATATCTTGCCACTGCTTCACCATACCTAAAGCACGGTTATTCAAGCACAAGATCTTCACATTCATGCCATATTGCTTACACGTTGAAAGCTCTTGAATACACATTTGAATTGAAGCTTCACCAGTAATACAAACAACTTGTTGATCTGGGAAAGCGAGCTTCGCAGCCATTGCATAAGGTAAACCTACGCCCATGGTGCCCAATCCGCCTGAGTTAATCCATTGACGTGGACGTTTGTATTTGTAATACAACGCACCAAACATTTGGTGTTGGCCCACATCTGAAGTGATGATGGCATCACCATTGGTCGCTTTATATAAAGCTTCAACAACTTGCTGTGGCTTCATTGTGCCATCAGTCGGGGTTTCAAACTTCAAGCCATGAACTTTACGCCATTCATTAATTTGATCCCACCACGCAGCAATTGCTTCAGGGTTTGGCTTAGACACATTCAATTGTTTCAACTGCGTCAACATTTCCTGAAGTACAGGCTCAACCGCCCCTACAATCGGAATGTGCGCCATAATTGTTTTTGAAATGCTCGCCGGATCAATATCAATATGAATAACTTTAGCATTCACACAGAATTTTGCTGGGTTATTGGTCACTCGGTCATCAAAACGCGCACCAATTGCAAGAATGACATCAGCATTATGCATCGCCATATTTGCTTCATAAGTACCGTGCATACCTAACATGCCCACAAATTGTGGATCATCGCCAGGGAAGCCACCAAGGCCCATAAGTGTGTTAGTTACTGGATAACCTAGTAAATGCGCGAGTTCAGTCAATAATGCCGATGCATTACCTTGAACAACACCACCACCCGTATAAATTACAGGGCGTTTTGCACTTAAAAGCTCATCAATCGCTTTACGAATTTGGCCAGAATGACCACGTGAAGGTGGCTGATAAGAACGCATCTTCACTTTTTCAGGATATTCGTACGCAAATTTTTCTGCAGGATTTGTCGCATCTTTAGGAATATCGACTACAACTGGACCAGGGCGACCACTTGCTGCGATATAAAATGCTTTTTTGATAATTGCAGGAATTTCGCTTGCATGACGAACTTGGAAGCTGTGTTTCACGATAGGACGTGAAATACCTACCATATCAGTTTCTTGGAAAGCGTCTTCACCAATAAGATGTGATGCAACCTGGCCAGACAAAATCACCATTGGGATTGAGTCCATATAAGCTGTTGCAATTGGAGTCACAGTATTAGTTGCGCCAGGTCCAGAAGTGACCAGTACTACGCCAGTCTTACCTGTAGCACGCGAGTAAGCATCTGCCATATGACCAGCAGCTTGTTCATGACGTACGAGGTAATGATTGATTTTGTCTTGTTGAAATAGCGCATCATAAATATGTAATACAGCGCCGCCTGGATAACCAAAAACATGTTCAACGCCTTCGTCCGCAAGAGCACGAACGAGCATTTCACCACCAGATAAAAGTTCCAACGTGATTCACCCTAAAATCTTTATCACTATTTATGGAAGGCACAAATAGTGTTTCATTCATTGAATTGTCTGCACTGTTATAGCACACATATTGTCTAGTTTTCGTTGCAATAGAAAAATTTCTGTTTTTCAGCCGTATAAGCTTTTTTAACATTAATAAAGCATGTCTGGATATACATACTTTAAGTAAAATCAATCTCTCGGCTAGAGAGAATGTCTATTACAAAACATGACGGTTATTCGAAGGGTGATCAAATAATCGCATATAAAACTAAAGGAAGCATTTTTGTTGTTTAATTCACTAAAGTCAAGATTAAAGAAACACTTTTCTATGATTATTTTTTAACTGGCTATTTTTTCATCTTATTTGATTTTTCCACTTTTCTTTTTTTATGATTACCCCGCTTTTTTTAGGTTTATTCTTGTTTAATTTTTAACGGAAAATAAATCCATCCCGAAACTGCATTTTTGTCGATTTTGCGCTATGCTGTGCAACAATCTTTAATATCAATTTTTGTTGTATAGCTTACGTCTATGACTATTTCTCACATTGACCCCGAATATCAAGCAAACACGATTGAACCATCAGTTCAACAAGATTGGGAAAATCGTAAAGTCTTTAAAGTTGCCGACACTGTCGAAGGTAAACATCGTTACATCCTGTCAATGTTTCCTTACCCAAGCGGCAAGCTGCATATGGGGCATGTGCGTAACTATACAATTGGCGATGTGATTAGCCGTTTCTATCGTTTAAAAGGTGAAACTGTATTACAACCTATGGGTTGGGATGCATTCGGTTTACCTGCAGAAAACGCAGCAATTGCCCATAAAGTTGCTCCGGCAAAATGGACATTTGAAAACATTGCGTACATGCGTGACCAATTAAAAAAATTAGGTCTATCTGTAGATTGGGATCGTGAATTTGCAACTTGTACACCAGAGTATTATCACTGGGAACAATGGTTATTTGTTCAGCTTTATAAAAAAGGCCTGATCTACCGTAAACTTTCAACAGTAAACTGGGATCCAGTTGACCAAACTGTTTTAGCAAACGAACAAGTTGAAAATGGTCGCGGATGGCGTTCTGGTGCATTGGTTGAAAAGCGCGATATTCCAATGTACTACTTCCGTATTACTGACTATGCACAAGAATTATTAGACGACCTAGACACTCTACAAGACGGCTGGCCTCAACAAGTGTTGACCATGCAGCGTAACTGGATCGGTCGCTCTACAGGCATGGAAATTACTTTCCCATCTGCCAATACCGAAATTTATGCTGATGGCTTAACTGTTTATACAACACGTGCTGACACGCTTATGGGCGTGACATATGTTGCCGTTGCAGCAGAACACCCTCTTGCGCTTAAAGCTGCTGAAAACAACCCTGAATTGGCTGCATTTATTGAAGAGTGCCGCATGGGTTCAGTTGCAGAAGCGGACTTGGCAACAGCCGAGAAAAAAGGCATGGCAACAGGCTTGTTTGTAAAGCATCCTGTAACTGGTGAAGAGCTTCCTGTCTGGATCGCAAACTACGTATTAATGTCTTACGGTTCTGGCGCAGTGATGGCTGTACCAGCGCATGACGAACGTGATTTTGAATTTGCAAACAAGTTCAACTTGCCAATTAAGCAAGTGATTGATGCTAAAGGTACTGACGATGCAGACTACTCTGCAACTGAATGGCAAGAATGGTACGGTTCTAAAGAAGGTAAACTTGTTAACTCTGGTGAGTTTGATGGTTTAGAATTCCAAGCTGCTTTTGATGCATTCCTTGCAAAATTAGAACCACAAGGTTTAGCAAATTCTAAAGTTCAATTCCGTTTACGTGACTGGGGTGTTTCTCGTCAACGTTATTGGGGTTGTCCAATTCCAATGATTAACTGTGATACTTGTGGTCAAGTCACAGTTCCAGAAGACCAGCTTCCAGTTGTATTACCAACTGACGTTGTTCCAGATGGTTCAGGTAACCCGCTTAATAAAATGCCTGAATTCTATAAAACTAAATGTCCTTGTTGTGGTGGCGATGCACGTCGTGAAACAGATACATTGGATACATTCGTAGAGTCATCTTGGTACTACGCACGCTATGCGTCTCCAGACTTCACTGGTGGTATGGTTAAACCTGAAGCAGCTCAAAACTGGCTTCCTGTAAACCAATATATTGGTGGGGTTGAACACGCGATTCTTCACTTACTTTATGCACGTTTCTTCCACAAATTAATGCGTGATGAAGGTGTAGTACAAGGTAATGAACCATTTACCAACTTGTTAACTCAAGGCATGGTGCTTGCTGATACATTCTATCGTGAAGCAGAAAATGGTAAGAAAACTTGGTTTAACCCTGCTGATATCGAATTAGAACGCGATGAAAAAGGTCGCATTCTTTCTGCAAAATATTCAGGTGATGGTCAAGAAGTTGTGATCGGTGGACAAGAAAAAATGTCTAAGTCGAAAAACAACGGTATCGACCCACAAGCGATTATTGATCAATACGGCGCAGATACAGCGCGTGTATTCATGATGTTCGCTGCTCCACCAGATCAATCTTTAGAATGGTCTGATGCAGGTGTTGAAGGTGCAAACCGTTTCTTGAAACGTGTATGGCGCCTTGTAGCAAGCTTCCTTGAAAAGAGCAACCAAGCTTCTACGATTGATGCTGCTAACTTGTCTAAAGATGCTCAAGATTTACGTCGTAAAACACACGAAACTATTCAAAAAGTAAGTGATGATATCGAACGTCGTCATGCATTCAATACTGCGATTGCCGCTTTGATGGAATTGTTAAATGCGAGCAACAAGTTTGAAGCAAAAGATGACAACGACGTTGCTGTAGAACGTGAAGCGATCACCACACTGTTAACTTTACTTGCTCCATTTGCACCACATTTAAGTCAAACATTATTGGCTCAGTTTGGTACAGATGTAACAGAAGCAACATTCCCTGAAGTCGATGCTTCTGCATTAACTCGTAATACGCAAACGATTGTTGTACAGGTTAACGGTAAACTTCGCGGTAAACTTGAAGTTTCGGTTGATATCTCTAAAGAAGATCTATTAGCTCAAGCTAAAGCCCTTCCAGAAGTTCAACAATTCTTAACAGGACCAACAAAAAAAGAAATTGTGGTTCCAAATAAATTAGTTAACCTCGTGGTTTAATTAAAGTTATTAATGAGAGGATCAAGCATGCACTTTGCCAAACGTTTAGCCGCTGTTGTTTTGACCTTAGGCCTTAGTGCAGGCTTAGTCGGGTGTGGATTTCATTTAAAAGGAACCAACCCGACTGCAACTCCGCTTGTTTATAAAAAATTAAGCCTTGAGTTACCAGCTAAAACTGATGATTTGGAAACCCAGTTAAAAGTTTATTTAGCTGCAAATGGTGTTCAATTCAGCAATGATAATGATGCCTACGTACTGCGTGTTTTAGAGTACACTCCACGTCGTCAGCTTTTAAACGGAAAACTAACGGAAGTATTATTACGCTTAACCGTAACCTTCCAGATTGAAGACCGTCAGGGTAATAAAATTACTGAACCACGTTCATTAACTGCATCTCGTAGTTATCAGTATGATCTTGCAACGGTTAACACCGAAAATCAGCAAGAATCTTATTTGCAACGTATTGTGATCGATGACATTGCACAGCAAATTACTCGTCAGATTTCAGCAAACCGTTTACCAAAAGCTCAGCCTTAATCTTTATTTTTACCAGCAATGAAAATTGACTATTTACAAGCCTTAAAACGCATTCCGGAAGCACGGGGTGCGTGGATCTTACATGGCCAAGAACCTTTGCTGGAACAAAATTTATTAGATGCTTTTCGTAAAAGTTGGCAACAACAAGAAGTTGAAAGACAACGCTACGATATTAGTAGTGTAAGCGACTGGAAAAATGTTTTTAACGCTCTTAACAGCTTATCTTTATTTTCTCAGCAGCTTGCCATTGAAGTACATGGCAATATAAAGCCTGACGCAAATGGGCTAAAACAACTTAAAAGTTATATTCAACATAATGAAACTAACCTGCTTTTAATTGTTTTACCTAAGCAAGATAGTAGTAGCTTAAAGTCTGCTTTTTTCCAAGTTGTGGAAGCAAATGGTGTTGTCGTTGCCCTAACGGCAAACTATCCGCAAGACCGTCAAAGAATTTTATCTGCTGAAGCAGAGAAACTTGAAATTCAACTCGATAATGACGCATGGCAGTGGCTCATGCAGCATCATGAGCATAATCTGCTCGCAGCTAAGAATAGCTTGATGCGTGTAAGAGATACTTTTCCAGACCAACAACTGATTCAAATTGAACAGTTGTATGCTTGTTTACAAGATCAATCTCGTTACACCACTTACGATTTAAGCGATGCTTTATTAGAAGGTAATCTCGCTCAGTCCATTAAGATTTTTCAATATTTAATTGCAGCTGGTGAACCAGAAAGTCTGATTTTATGGACACTAAGCAAAGAAATGCGTTTATTGATGCAATTATTTGAACAGCCTCATAATGCATTACAACTTGGTATCTGGAAAACTAAAGTCAGTTTATATCAACAAGCGTTAAGAAGATTAAATCCTCAACAATTTTTAGGCTGGTCCACCCTTCTATTACAAGTTGATGCAGCAATTAAAGGAATGTCGAATGAAAATGCCCAACATTTGATGCAGCAGGCCATTGCTGAATTATGTGGTAAAACGCTATTTATACAATAATTCGGCGGAATCATTTTTCTTCATTCTTGAAATATAATAAAAATTCACGTTTTATCCTCATTTCGCTTTTATACTAAATTAAATTTTAAACTTTTCGACCTCTCACCATGCCAAAAATAAAGCCAATCAAACTTGTTATTATTATCCTCTGTATAGCAGTTATTGCTGTATTAGCTTGGAAGTTTTTAAAGCCTAAAGAGCAGCAACCTCAATATATTACTGCTGAGGTAACACGTGGGGATATTGAAAATAATGTACTTGCGACAGGTACACTAGATGCAACTAAACTAATTAGTGTGGGTGCACAGGTATCTGGTCAGGTTAAAAAGATGTATGTACAGTTGGGCGATCAGGTTAAACAAGGTCAACTCATTGCACAAATTGACTCAACCACCCAAGAAAATAGCTTAAAAACTTCTGATGCAAACATTAAAAATTTAGAAGCGCAGCGCCTTCAACAAGTTGCTTCTTTAAATGAAAAACAACTTGAATACCGCCGTCAGCAACAAATGTATGCGCAAGATGCAACGCCACGTGCAGATTTAGAATCGGCTGAAGCAAGCTATAAAACAGCTCAGGCACAAATTAAAGCATTAGATGCACAAATCGAATCTGCAAAAGTCACAAAATCTACGGCACAAACCAACATTGGTTACACACGTATTGTAGCTCCAACTGATGGTACGGTTGTCGCGATTGTGACCGAAGAAGGCCAAACTGTAAACGCAAACCAAAGCGCTCCAACAATTGTCAAAATTGCAAAACTACAAAACATGACGATTAAGGCGCAGGTGAGTGAAGCTGACATTATGAAAGTTGAAAAAGGACAACAGGTTTACTTTACAACTTTAGGTGATGAAACTAAGCGCTATGCAACATTACGTCAGATTGAACCAGCTCCAGACTCAATTTCTAGCGAATCAACAAGCTCTACAAACTCAACAACAAGCTCGGCTGTTTACTACAATGCCTTATTCGATGTGCCAAATACCGATGGTAAATTGCGTATTGATATGACTGCACAAGTTTATATCGTATTAAATTCAGCTAAAAATGCTTTATTGGTTCCATCTTCTGCTTTAAGTAGTAAACAATTTTCAGGTCAAAGAAAATCAGGCCAATCATCTGATAAATCAAGTTCTTCACCTGAAGCAGCTAAAAAATCTCAAGGAAACGGAGCTCGTCTACAACGCCTAAACTTGACTACTGAACAAAAACAACTCGTTGAACAAGGTAAATTAACGCTAAGTGTTGTACGTGTATTACAAGCTGATGGCACAACTAAACCAACTCAAATTTTGGTTGGCATTAACAACCGTGTAAATGCGCAAGTTCTTGCGGGCTTAAAACAAGGTGATCAAGTTGTCATTGCCGATAGTGCCGATACTTCTGCTGCATCAGCAAATAGTAGTAATAACCGTCGCCGTAGTGGCCCAATGGGAATGTAAGCATGACAAAACAAGCTTTGCTTGAAGTCAGCAATCTAGTCCGGGAATTCCCTGCTGGCGAAAGCACGATACAAATTTTAAAAGGCATTGACCTGACCATTTATGAAGGTGAACTGGTTGCCATTGTCGGCCAGTCTGGTTCTGGTAAATCGACCCTCATGAATATTCTGGGTTGTTTGGACCGACCTACGAGTGGTAGTTACAAGGTTAATGGACAAGAAACAGGTAAACTTGAGCCAGATCAGCTGGCTCGACTACGCCGTGAATATTTTGGTTTTATTTTCCAACGCTATCATTTACTTGGTGACTTATCTGCTGAGGGTAACGTTGAAGTTCCAGCTGTTTATGCAGGTGTTACACCTTCTGAGCGTAAACAACGCGCAACGGCTCTACTGACTGAATTAGGTTTAGGTACTAAAACACTTAATAGACCAAGCCAACTTTCTGGCGGTCAGCAGCAACGTGTTTCTATTGCCCGTGCGCTGATGAATGGCGGTGACGTTATTCTGGCAGATGAACCGACGGGGGCACTCGACTCTCATAGTGGTGTTGAGGTGATGCGTATCTTGCGTGAACTCAATGCTGCAGGTCACACTATTATTTTAGTCACCCACGATATGCAAGTTGCAAAAAATGCGACTCGCATTATCGAGATTAGTGACGGAGAAATTATTAGTGACCGCCCTAATGTTCCAGATCAAGCAGCTGAACCAATCAAATCTGATCCTGATGCGGCGCCTGCTTTACAAGGTAAACAGAAGAAAGGCAAAAGTATTTCTGCATGGCGCTCTACTTTAGACCGTTTATCTGAAGCCTTCCAAATGGCTTTACTGTCTATGAATGCCCACCGCATGCGTACTTTTTTAACCATGCTTGGGATCATTATTGGTATTGCATCGGTTGTTACGGTTGTCGCGCTAGGTAAAGGCTCTCAACAGCAAATTTTAAGTAATATTAGCAGTCTAGGAACAAATACGATTACGGTATTTCAGGGCCGTGGTTTTGGTGACAACTCTAAAACTGCAAGTTTTAAAACCTTGGTGCCTGCCGATGCCGATGCGTTAATGACTCAACCGTATGTTAGTGCAGTCAGCCCAATCGTTAGTACATCCAAAACCATGCGTTATCAACAAAATGAAGCTAACGCGACCATTAATGGTGTGAGTAACGATTATTTCGATGTGAAAGGTTTGGTCTTTAAAGATGGACAAACTTTTGATCAACGTAGTGTTCGTGATCGCTCACAGGATGTGGTCATTGATACCAATACTCAAAAACAATTTTTTAGTGACGGTACTAACCCAATCGGTCAAGTAGTCTTACTTGGTAGTGTACCTGCTCGTATTATTGGTGTTGTTGAGCCACAAACAAGCGGTATGGGTTCAGATGACACGCTAAATGTCTATATGCCTTATACAACCGTAATGAGCCGTATGTTAGGACAATCTAATGTACGTAATATCGTGGTTCGTATTAATGACAAATATTCAACTGCTGCCGCAGAAAATGCGATTGTGAATTTATTAACCCAGCGCCATGGTGCACAAGATATTTTCACTATGAACAGTGACAGTATCCGTCAAACCATTGAGAAAACAACCAGCACAATGACACTTCTAGTTTCTGCAATTGCCGTAATTTCACTGGTGGTTGGTGGTATCGGGGTGATGAATATTATGTTGGTTTCGGTGACTGAACGTACTCAAGAAATCGGTGTACGTATGGCCGTAGGTGCGCGTCAAAGTGATATTTTGCAGCAATTCCTGATTGAAGCAATTTTAGTGTGTTTAATTGGTGGTGTGCTTGGCGTCTTATTGTCGCTTGGACTTGGACAACTTATTAATAAATTTGCTGGTGGTAACTTTAGTGTGGCTTATTCAAGCACCTCAATTATTGCAGCCTTTGTCTGTTCAACACTGATTGGGGTCGTTTTTGGTTTCTTACCAGCCAAGAATGCCGCGAAACTTGACCCTGTTGCCGCACTATCTCGAGAATAAGGAAAATTGCATGTCTTTCTCTATGACTAAACTCAGCACAGCACTCCTTCTCACAGGTTCTCTTGTAGGATGTGCGGCTGTAGTAAAAACACCTTATGAAACACCTGCAGTACAAGTTCCGGGTAGTTTTCAATATGACACAGCAAAAACAAAAACCATGTCTGCCGATCAATATTCTGACCGTTGGTGGACGCTTTTTAACGACGCACAGCTCAACCAACTCGTAAACAACGTATTAGAACGTAATAGCGATTTAGCAGTTGCAGGTATTACTTTAAAGCAAGCCCGTCTACAAGCTGATTTAACCGCTAACAAACAAGGCTTGCGAACGAGCTCTAGTGTTTCTACAGGACATTCTTTCGATTTAAATTCGGGAGATGACAGTGCTAAAGGTCTTTCCATGAGTGCTGGGGTAAGCTATGAGCTTGATTTGTTTGGTAAGCTTGCCCGCCAAACCGAAGCAAGTAAATGGGAAGCTTTAGCGACTGAACAAGACTTACAAGCTACGGGACAAAGTTTAATTGCAACTACTGCCAAACTTTATTGGCAACTGGGTTATTTAAATGAGCGCTACACAACTGCCCAGCAAAGTCTAGCAACCTCTCAAAAGCTTTATGACTTGGTACAGATTCAATATAAAGCTGGTGCCGTTTCAGGTGTAGATCTGACTCAAGCAGAACAATCAGTACAAAGCCAGAAAGCGAGTTTAAGCCAAATTGAACAACAACTGGTTGAAACTCGCACAGCCATTGCGGTGTTATTGCATGAACCATTGCAGCAATTAAATATTCAAGAGCCAAAGCGTTTACCACGCACTGCTCTACCTGCAATTGGTGCTGGCTTACCTGCCGACATTTTATCGCGCCGCCCTGATTTGCAAGCAAGTGAGCTACGTTTAAGAAAAGCATTAGCCACTAAAGATGCTACTAAAGCGAGCTACTATCCATCGATTAGCTTAACCAGTAGTTTGGGCTCAAGCAGCACATCGTTAACAGAGTTATTACGTAACCCTGCCCTCACGCTTGGGGCAAGTTTGAGCTTACCGTTTTTGCAATATAACGATATGAAGAAAGATATCGCGATTAGCAATCTAGATTATGAAAAAGCGATTATTCAATATCGTCAAACGCTTTATCAGGCTTTTGCTGATGTAGAAAATGCTTTATCGAGTCGTACCGAACTCAACAAACAAGTAGCATTACAAGAGCGTAATGTTGAACTTGCAGAAAAAACTGAACGTTTAACCGAAGTCCGTTATCGCTATGGTGCTGTTGCATTAAAGACTCTTCTCGATGCACAGCAAACCACACGTACTGCACGTTTAAGCCTCGTTGAAACCAAGCAAAGCCAATACAACGCGTATGTCACTCTCATGCAAGCTTTAGGTGGTTCACCTGTAAAAGAACTGCCGAATTAATAGCACTATAGATGCTATTTCTTTATTCAATTAGAGTTATCAGCTCATTTTCGAAGGGCTGGTAACTCCTGATTATTATGCATCTTGACGAAAATATTGTTTTTATATGTCGATAAAAATAAGATAGAAAATCCAATTAATTATATTTTATTATTACAACGATATATCAAAAGAGACTAGTTAAATGCACGAACCTTGGGTAAATGGAATTATCAAAAAGTGGACTTTAGACAACATTGGAGATGAGCTATATGAATTAATAATTCACAAAGAAAAAAATGTCATTTGTACATATGGGCGTTTTGCTCATTCGAGTGGTTCAAAGTCTGTTTCTTTCGAACAATTTATAGCAGGTGAACTTGATGACTTAATTTCTAAAACAATGGGTGAAGATATATTAAACCAAGCAAAAGAATATATGAGAAAACAAATAGTATAAATTGCTTAACTATGTACTTTTGCCACATAAACTCTGCGTAGCGATATAAAATCACCAAAGTACGGCTTAACAAATTGGATATTCAAGTATTTATTAAATTATAAACAGGTCTCTTAACATGGATAATAATAACAATACGCATAAAGTTCACCTTCTCCTATATATTTGGGATCGTCAAAATTTAGACCAATCGAATAATTGGGCGGTTGCATATAAAACGATTGAGATGCCATTTATTCCTTTCATTGGCTTAGAAATTGACTTTCCTTTTGAAAGAAACCAAAAAATCAAATCTATTAAATGGAGCATGGAGAGCAATTCATTTTCCTGCACTCTGCAAGATGAATTCTCGCGCTGCGGTATAGATGATCCTATGTTTGATGAATGGCTTGAATATTACAAAGATCATGAATGGTTTATTGAAGGACCATATCCCAAAACCGAATAATTAGACTATAGACCTATATTTATATTAATTTTGAAATGACATAAAAAGCGAAAACAGATTGTTAAAACAAAGCCGCTATAAAAGCGGCTTTGTTAAATAATTTAGAGCAATCTAATTATTCATCATCCATCATAGATTGGCTCATACCTACAGTATTGAAACCAGCATCTACATATAGAATTTCACCAGTAATACCTGAAGCCCAAGGTGAGCATAGGAATAATGCTGCGTTACCTACTTCTTCAATCGTTACGTTACGCTTTAACGGCGCAACTTTTTCATTGGCATCTAACATTTTACGGAAAGACTTAATACCAGATGCAGCCAAAGTACGGATTGGACCCGCAGAAATCGCGTTTACACGGATACCATCAACACCAAGGCTTGATGCTAAATAGCGAACACCAGCTTCTAAAGAAGCTTTTGCCATACCCATTACGTTGTAGTTAGGCATAACGCGCTCAGAACCTTGGTAAGTCAAAGTTAATAAACAACCTTGGCGAGCTTGTAATAAAGGTTTTGCAGCACGTGCCATTGCAACAAAGCTGTATGCACTGATGTCATGAGCAACTTTAAAACCTTCACGGTCAGTCACGTCAGTGAAGTCACCGTCAAGTGTATGTGCAGGTGCGAAGCCAATTGAGTGTACAACACCGTCTACACCATCCCAATGTTTTGCAAGTTCTGCAAATGCATTATCAATTTCAGCATCAACAGCAACATCACATGGAAACACAAGCTTAGAACCGAATTGCTCAGCAAATTCATCCACACGTTTTTTTAATTTTTCGTTTGGATAAGTAAACGCAAGCTCTGCACCTTCACGGTGTAATGCTTGTGCAATACCAAAAGCAATTGATAATTTACTAGCAACGCCTGCAATCAAAAAGCGCTTACCTGCTAAAAGTCCTTGTGTCATGCCGATCTCACTCAAAACAATTTCAAGCATAATGCCAATATTCGGCGGTTTTCGAAATTGCATAATGCATCTTTTTTCAAAAATCGCACGAAAAAAAATCGCTCCTGATGAGGAGCGACTTCTAGATGAATTCAATCTTAGTCGTCAGACAATAAACCCAGTAAGCGTAAGAAAGAAATATACATCCATACTAAAGTTGCAAGTAATGCGATACCACACAACCATTCCATGAATTTTGGTGCACGATAAGCTGCATTAGTTTCGATTAAATCAAAATCTAAAATTAGGTTAAGCGAAGCAATGACCGCGACGAATGCAGCAAAACCAATACCTAACCAGTTACTTTCAAAAATATAAGGAACACTTGAACCAAATGCTAAACGCATGATCATCTGCACAATAAATACAATAAAAATTGCCAAAGATGCAGAGATTACAACTGACTTGAACTTTTCAGTTGCGCGGATAATTTGGAATTTATATAAACCAAACATCACCAAAGTGGTGACAAAGGTTGCTAATAAAGCCTGAAGTGGAACACCTGGGTATTTCAACTGGAAAGTAAACGAAATACCACCTAAAAAAGCCCCTTCAAATAAGGCATACGGAATTGCCAATGTTGGCGCGGTCGTTGGTTTAAACGTTGTAATTAAAGCTAAAACCAAGCCACCAATTGCACCCACAATTGAAGCCGCGTAAGCAATACCAACATTTGCAGTAAAGGCTGAATAGAAAAATAAAGCGACACCCACTGCAGCTGCAATGACCGTCAACATAACAGATTTTTGAATGGCACCTTGCACAGTCATCGGTTGACTATAATCACTGACCGTTTCAACACGCGTCAGTATCGGGTTATTACTTTGCATAAATGCTCTCTTTTTATAATAAAAATTTAAAATATCATTTTAAGCAAAATGAATATGAAAGCCAAATTAAGCAATCGGCATTATTGTAACAAGGTCCTTTAAGTAATAAAAAAGGAGGCAATAGCCTCCCTTTCATATCACGTCTACAACGTAATCAATCTTTACCATCTGTATTCATGATAAAGAAATATTCGCGGTAATATTTCAACTCTGAAATTGAGTCACGAATATCATCCATTGCTAAATGTGATGCATTTTTTTTCAGGCCACTCATAATTTCAGGACGCCAGCGTTTTGAAAGCTCTTTTACCGTAGATACATCAAGATTACGATAATGGAAATACTGCTCAAGTTCAGGCATAAGACGGTGTAAGAAACGGCGATCCTGACAAATTGAGTTACCGCACATTGGTGAAACTTTTGGATTTACCCATTTTTTTAGGAATTCTAAAGTTTGTAACTCAGCATCACGGGCTGTTAACTTACTGCGACGGACTCGTTCAATCAGTCCAGACTGCCCATGTTGACGAGTGTTCCATTCATCCATTGCATTTAAAATACGATCAGGTTGATGAATAGCCAAAACTGGACCTTCGGCAAGTACATTTAAATGATCATCTGTAATAATTGTTGCGATTTCAATAATTTGATCATTATCGGTATCTAATCCGGTCATTTCCAGATCAATCCAAATTAATCGTGTATTTAAAGTACTGCTCATGAATGTACGTTCTAAAATGCCGTAAAAACATCAATAGTAGCAAATTTCTTGCTTCCGCGCTGTAATTCTATAGCTGCTTCATGCTATTTTTGCGGTCTTCAAACAATGGTTTTTTTGGGATATGAATGGCTTTAATTCGTAAGCGTCGTTTAACTGAACAACAGCAACGTCGTATTGAAAAACAGCATAAAACTCGCCAAGAAGAGATCGATACTTCACAGGATCTAGACGGACTCGTTGTACAACATTATGGCCGTCAACTTGAAGTACAAGCCCTCTCTGTACCTGAGGAGCATCACCCAGAAAAACCACAAGTTGCCGAAGGAGAACCAGAACCATTCTGGAAGCCGATCGAACTCAATAGCGTTTGGCGTTGCCATACTCGAACTAATCTTGAGTTACTTGTAACTGGTGATCGTGTTAAATGGCAGGCAGATCCAAATACTGGTTTAGGCATTATTACAGCCATTCACCCACGTACATCTTTACTTACCCGCCCTGACCGCTATCACAAAGTTAAACCAGTGGCCGCGAATATCAGTTTGATTGTGATTGTATTTTCACCGCTTCCTGAACCAGCTCCAACGTTAATCGATCGATATCTAGTTGCTTGTGCAGACGCTAACATTCCTGCTCTTTTGGTCCTCAATAAGTCTGATTTACTCACTGAAAATGACCCAATTCTTACCTTATTAGAAGAATATAAAACCTTGGGTTATGAAGTGATGATTTGTCAGTCCAAGAAGGGAGATATCTCTGCTTTATCTGAGCGTTTAGATGGTGAAACCGTAGCATTTGTAGGGCAATCAGGCGTAGGAAAAAGCTCTTTAATTAATGTGCTCATTCCAGATGCAGAGCAAAAAACTAATGTTATTTCTGAAAATTCTGCACTTGGACAACACACGACAACCTCTACGCGCTTAATCAACTTCGGTAAAAATGGTGCCTTAATTGATTCTCCGGGAATTCGTGAGTTTGGGCTTTGGCATCTCGATTTAGAAAAAATTCGTATGGGCTTTCCTGACATTGCCGCACATCTAGGATCTTGCCAATTCCGTAATTGCACACATACTCATGAAAAGAATTGTGGGCTTAAACAGGCCGTTGAAGCGGGTGAAATTTTGCCACGACGTTTAGATAGCTTTTTGCGTTTAATCGATGAGATTCAAGAAGCGCAGCAAAAAAACTGATTTTCTGCCCTATTTGCCCTTGAAGTGGTGATTTTGATCACCATCTATATACGCTATACTCTAGGTCAATTTTGTTTTTTAATTTTTTTAGGTGACTTGTGGAACGCTGGTTAGAGTTTATGGGGAATCACCCCATTTTGTTTGGTACGCTCGGAGTCTTGATCGTGTTGTTCTTCATTTTTGAAGGTCAACGTAACGGTCGTAAAATTTCTCCACAGTCGCTTGGTATTTTAGTGAAAGCGAAAAATGCTCTTTTGATTGACTTACGCGATAGCAAAGATTTCCGCGAAGGTCACATTAGTGGCAGTCGCAATATTCCGTATAGCCAAATCGCAAGTCATGCTGACGAATTAAAAGCAAGTGACCGTCCACTGGTATTTATTTGCAACTTGGGGCAAGTTGCTGGAAGTGCTTTGCAAAAAGTTGCTCACCACGATAGCTATCGTCTTGATGGTGGTATTAGTAACTGGAAAGCACAAGGCTTACCTCTTGTTAAAAGCAAACCAAAAGCTTAAGGAGAATTATCATGGCTGCAAATGTCATTGTTTACTCAACTTCTGTATGCCCGTATTGTGTTCGTGCTAAACAGTTACTTGAGCGTAAAGGTGTTGCTTATAAAGAAGTAAATCTTTCTGTTGAAGCACCAGAAGTACGTGTTGAATTAATGCAACGCACAAATCATCGTACTGTCCCACAAATTTTCATTAACGATCAGTTTATCGGTGGTTTTGACCAACTTTATGCTTTAGAGCGTGAAGGTAAACTCGACGAATTATTGGCTTAACATCGCATCCATATTAAGGAAAAAACAATGAGCGAAGAACAACAAGTTCAACCACAATTAGCTTTAGAGCGTATTTATACAAAAGATATTTCTTTTGAGGTTCCTGGGGCGCAGGTTTTTACTAAACAATGGCAACCTGAACTTAATATCAATCTTTCTTCTGCTGCAGAAAAGATTGACCCAACTCACTTTGAAGTTTCTTTAAAAGTTGTGGTACAAGCCGATAACGACAACGAAACAGCGTTCATTGTAGATGTAACTCAATCAGGTATTTTCTTGATCGACAACATTGAAGAAGAGCGTTTACCTTATATTTTAGGCGCATATTGCCCAAATATTTTGTTCCCGTTCTTACGTGAAGCTGTAAATGATTTAGTAACTAAAGGTAGCTTCCCACAGTTACTTCTTACTCCAATCAACTTTGATGCCGAGTTTGAAGCTAACATGCAACGTGCTCAAGCTGCTGCTGTTGAAGGTCAAGCTTAATTTTTTAGCTTCTCCTTTTAATAAAAAAACCGCGTATTACGCGGTTTTTTTATGTGTGCTATTTAGATTTAACGGTCAAGTGAGTGAAGCTGAATAGACGGAAACTGAAAACCACGGCAAGATAACTCTGAACGCCATGCCACGGTTAATATCATATTGCCAACAATAAAATTCTGATAAGCAAATGTCCCATTAAGTGGGTGAGAACAGACTCCACCATGATCGGTAGGATGTGCCTGAGTATTTAACGTATTTAAATCTAAACGTATACCTAATCCTGAAGCTTTTAAAACGGCTTCTTTTGTGGTCCAGACTTTGAACCAATATTCTCTATCTTGTTCTAAGCTTAGCCATGTTTCATATTCATCGGGATGAAAGGCATGTTTTGCTAAAGCATCTAAGCGTACATTTCGATCCAGTTCCTCAGCATCTACCCCAATATCTTTAACTTGTTCGCTCATGGCTAAAGCGTAGTATTGTTGGCTATGTGAGTGATTAAAATGCAAAGTGTGATTCAATAAATAAGGTTTACCATGTTCATGCTTGGCAAACTCCAATTCCATTGACGTGAGTTGGAGTTTCTCTGCAATCAGTCGATTTCTGACACTCTGTATTTGTTGTTTTTTATAATGATTAAATGAACGGAAGTCTGGAAAGTTTTGTTGTTCTTGTTTTAAAAACTCATTGAGCTTTCCTATATAAACTTCAATTTTCCTATCATTCATCTTTCTAAATCCATCCCATGAGGGACTAAAGCTAATATAAAAAATACCAATAACTTATTAAACCATGTAATAAAAAACCCAAAGAAAACTTTGGGTTTTTGAACAATAAAAAACTTAACGGTTAAATTTTTTCTCTGCTTTCTTAAATTTCTGAATATAACGACGGCGACGTGCAGCAGTACGTTCATCAACCTGACTCTTACGACCTTCAAACGGGTTTTCAGAAGTTTTAAAGTCAATACGAACTGGTGTACCTTCGAGTTTATACACTTTACGGAACACGTTTTCTAAATAACGGCGATAATCGGCAGGTGTCTTATCAACCTTATTACCATGAATCACAATAGTCGGTGGATTCTGACCACCCATATGTGCATAACGCATTTTAATACGACGACCGCTAATCATTGGTGGTTGATGGGCTTCTGTCGCATCACTCAAAATTTGAGTCAATTTAGCTGGTGATACTTTTAAGTTCGCAGACTCATAAGCACGGTGGATAGAAGGATATAAATCACCTACCCCAGTTCCATGTAAAGCAGAAATTAAATGGATTTTTGCCCATGGAATAAAGTCAAAACGACGTTCAACATCAAGCTTACACTGCTTGCGGTCGTATTCAGACATGTTATCCCATTTGTTGATGGCAATAACCATGGCACGACCAGCTTCAAGCGCATAGCCAATTAAATGCAAGTCTTGCTCAACAATACCTTCACGCGCATCGACTACAACCACGACAACATGTGCATCTTTCATTGCTTGCAAAGTTTTAACAATTGAGAACTTCTCAATCATTTCATCAACTTTACCTTTACGACGCACACCTGCTGTATCAATTAAGGTGTATTTACGGCCTTCACGCTCAAAAGGAATGTAAATCGAGTCACGAGTTGTACCTGGTTGGTCAAATGCCACCACACGGTCTTCACCAAGCAAACGGTTGACCAGTGTTGACTTACCAACGTTAGGACGACCAATAATTGCTAAGCGTAAACCAGTATCTTTGTCATGTTCTTCAGGGTTTTCATCTTCTGGAACTTCTGCAAGTACATCTTCCAGCATTTGCTGTACGCCACGACCATGGGTCGCTGCAACTTGTAATGGTTCACCCATACCAAGTTTATAGAACTCAACCAACGCTGCTTCAGCATGAACACCATCTACCTTGTTCGCAACAAGATAAATTTTCTTGCCTAAAGTACGTAGTTCACGAGCAATTTGCTCATCAGAAGCTAACAATCCAGCACGAGCATCAACCACAAAAATAATAATATCTGCTTCATTGATCGCTGTTTTTGACTGCTCGGCCATGTAGTTATCGATACCGCCTTCACTCTCACCGATACCACCAGTATCAACAACAATGAAAGACTTATTTTGATAAGTCGCATCACCATATTTACGGTCACGAGTCAGACCCGCGAAGTCGGCTACAAGTGCATCACGACTCTTGGTAATCTGGTTAAATAACGTTGATTTTCCGACATTCGGACGACCAATGAGCGCAATAACGGGTTTCATACAATAACCTTAATTCAAGACCAGCCATATCTCATGGCATGAGCATTAGAAACAATACAGGAGATATATTTTAAGGTCAGATATGACCATAATAAAAGACGGGGCTTTGAACTGATTTAATTCAAACACCCCGATATTTTTTTAACAGCGTAATTTGTTAAGCGGCTATTTTAGCACAAGCAAACGAAATTAACGATTCTGCCAAATACTTAAATCGCCTTTTCTGGTCGAAACGTAAAGTTGGTTCTCAATAACACGTAATGTATTGACCTCACCACTTGTTTTTGAACGACCAATCAACTTACCTGTTGCAGGATCAACAAGATGTAATACGCCATCTAAATCACCAACAATAAGATCCGATCCCAACACAACAGGGTTACTTAAATGACGGTTTAATAAACTATCATTTTGCCAAACTTGTTCGCCTGTCGTTAAATCATAAGCAGTTAACTTACCATCAGTTGATGAAACAAATACTTTATTGTCATAAACTTCTGGACGCTTCGTGCTGCTTGAGTCTTCACTCCAAACTACACGTTGAGAAGCTAGATCAGTTACAGTCACTTGTCCTTGGAAACTAGTCGTTACCATAAACTGTCCAGCAACAGTAGGATCACCATCGATATCAATCAAACGTTGAATATCAGAACGACCTTCACTTACCGCAACACGGCGTTGGAAACGTGGAATACCACTAATCGTATCAATTGCATAAACATACGCATTTGCAGATGCGATTAATACGGTACGCGGATCAAGACTCACCGGTGACGCCTGACCACGTAAACTAAATTGGACATTTGGCAATTTATAAGCCCAAACTTGTTGGCCTGAAGCAGCATCATGGGCAAATACAGTACCATCATTAGCAATGGTAATAACGCGTCCAGACTGAACTAAAGAAGGACTTAATAGTGCACCAGATAACTGCGCAGTCCACTTTTGTTCACCTGTTGCCTGATCTAAAGCAAAAAGTTGACCTTTACTATTACCAACAACAACAATTCCTTCAGCAGCTTCAACACCAGAGCTCAAGCCTAATTTGCTGACTTTTTTCTCCCAAATGCGTTCCTTGCCACGATATGCAGCGACCTCACCTTTTGGGTCAAGCGTAAAGACCACGCCCTCACTTGCATCAAGCTGCAAACGTAACGGATCTGCCTTATCAGTAGAAGAAACACTGCGCGAAAACACGGGTACTAGAGTCTTTTTCGACTCAGTCAATTTCGGTAGCGGATTTGGTTTTGCTTCTTTTACTTTGTTGCTAGAACATCCCACCAGTACAGCTGATGCGATTGCAATTGCCAAAGGCAGTTTGAATTTCTGATTCATTAAGACTCTTCCACCTGTGTTTCCAAAATTGGGCGCTCAATCTGTGGATCTTCAACTAAAACGCCAACACTTTCGAGTTTAATTTGTAAAATTTGTCGTTCTTGTTTACGTTCCAGTAACGAATCCCATGCTGCCTGATACGCTTTTTTAGCAGAATCAACATCTTTCTTAGCAACAAAGATATCACCACGTAACTCTTCTACTGTTGCTTTAAACGCAGGATCGACGTTACCAGACAAAGTTTTCAGTGCTTCATCATATTTGTTTTGCGCCAATTGTGCATCTGCTAAACGCAATTTTACAACCTGAATCAAACCTTCATCTTTTACTTTTGAATTTTCGACTTTCTTCAATGCTTTTTCAGCAGCAGCATAGTCTTGTTTTTCATAAGCTAATTTTGCTAACACAAACTGAGTCTGTATCGCCTGAACAGAATCGATATCATCTTTTACGATTTTATCTGCCGATGCAGTTACCGAAGTTAAAGCATTAGGATTATCAGCACTTGCATTTGCCTCATCCATTAACTGTTGTACTTTTGCAGTTTCTGTCTGGCTGCTCGCAAGATTTCTTTTTTGCCAGTATTCCCACCCAAAAAAGGCAATCAATGCAATGAGAATCCCGCTAATCATGGCAGAACCATATTTTTTGGCGAACGACTTTAAGCTGTCGAATTGTTCTTCATCACTTACACTCATGTGATTGTCCTTTTCCAGATGTTTCAGTTTATTTTGTAAATTTTTCGATTAAGAATGGTACAAGCTCAGCCAGCGCAACTTGAGACTGCTCAGCTGTTGCTAACTCTTTGATAGCAAGTTGCTGCGCTTCCCATTCACGCTCACCTAAAATCATGGCGTAAACAGCCCCAGCCTGATCAGCTTTTTTCATCTGACTCTTCATGCTGCCTTGTGAACCTGTTTTGATTCGAATACTGCTATTTGCAGCTTCTAACTGGTCACGTAATTGTTCTGCTAAAATCAAAGCTTTGGTTTGATAAGCAGGTTCTGCAACCAAGAAGACTTCACAATCACGTATAACTTGAGCCTGTTCAACTTGCTCAACCAGAAGCAATAAGCGCTCCATCCCCATCCCAAAGCCAACAGCAGGTACAGATTGATCCGGCTTACCTTTTAGCTGACCAACAAGACCATCATAACGACCACCGCCGCACACAGTACCTTGCGAACCAAGTGCAGTTGTTGTCCATTCAAAAACGGTTTTGTTGTAATAGTCCAGACCACGCACCAATTTTTGATTAATGACAAATTTAACACCCGCAGCAGTCAAATAATCTTGCAATTGTTGGAAGTGACTTAAACTATCTTCTTTCAAAAAGTCATATAATTTCGGCGCATTTTCTAGAATTTTCTGAGTCGATTCAATTTTAGAATCTAAAATACGTAATGGATTTGTTGTTAAACGACGCTGTGAGTCTTCATCCAACGCATCTTTATGCTCGTTTAAAAACGCAACTAAAGCATTACGGTATTCTGTACGCTCATCTTTTTCACCCAAAGTATTTAACTCAAGTTGAACCATGTGATCAACGCCCATACGTTTCCATAAGCGAGCTGTCATCAAGATAACTTCAGCTTCAATATCAGGAGTCGCAACACCGAAAGTTTCCACACCAAATTGGTGGAACTGACGGTAACGTCCTTTTTGTGGTTTTTCATAACGGAACATAGGTCCCATATACCACACGCGTGGCGTAGCACCGCGCAACAAATTATGTTCAACCAATGCACGAACACAACCTGCTGTACCCTCTGGACGTAAGGTTAATGACTCTGGTGGATTACCTTTGTCGAAAAAGGTATACATTTCTTTTTCAACAATATCGGTAGCATCACCAATAGCACGTTTAAACAAGCCCGTTTGTTCAACAATCGGCAAACGAATTTGTTGATATCCATAAGCATCCATTAAAGATGCTAAATGTTGCTCGAGACGTCTCCACGCTACTGTTTGCGATGGCAAGATGTCATTAAAACCTTTGATTGCGACGATTGAACTCATGATGAACTACGAATAATTTCTTTAGATTTAGCTTCTTCAAGCTCTTGGACACGTTGACGAACCATAGTTTCGATTTCATCAACCAATTGATCGGTATCGATTAAATGGCTTTTTTCACCATTACGATAAACCAATGAGCGAGGCGCAGCCCCAACAACCCCGATGTCAGCTTCTTTTGCTTCACCCGGGCCGTTTACTTTACAACCAATTACCGACACATCCATTGGAGTACGAATATCTTCTAAACGCTCTTCCAATGCTTGCATTACCTGAATAACATTAAATTCTTGGCGAGAACAACTTGGGCAAGCAATAAAGTTAATCCCGTTAGAACGAAGCCCTAGTGATTTTAAGATATCGAAACCAATCTTGATTTCATCTTCCGGTTCGGCGGCAAGCGAAATACGCATCGTATCGCCAATACCTTCCATCAACAATCCGCCAAGGGCAATCGCCGACTTCACAGTACCTGTACGATAAATACCAGCTTCAGTCACACCTAGATGTAATGGGTTATCAATTTGCTTTGAAAGTAAACGATAAGCATCCATGGTTAAAAACACATTTGATGCTTTTACGCTGACTTTAAATTCATGGAAGTTGAGACGATCTAAAATATCAATATGACGTAGTGCTGATTCAAGCAGCGCCTCACCTGTAGGTTCGCCATATTTCTTTTGTAAATCTTTTTCTAAAGAACCCGCATTGACCCCAATACGCATAGAAATGCCATGATGACGCGCCGCAGCAACGACTTCACGCACTTTCTGGTCTGAGCCAATATTGCCTGGGTTAATACGTAAACAGTCTGCACCATAGTCTGCAACTGCCAGAGCAATTCTATGGTCAAAGTGAATATCAGCCACCAATGGAACTGAAACACGTTTACGGATCGCACCAAATGCCTCAGCAGCCTCCATAGATGGGACCGAAACACGCATAATATCAGCACCTGCATCAACACAACGCTCGATTTGAGCAACGGTTGCATCGACATCGCAAGTTTCGGTATTTGTCATACTTTGCACACTAATAGGTGCATCGCCACCGACATACACCGAACCAACACGGATTTTACGTGTTGGTCGACGTTTAATTGGGTTCTCTATCATTGTATCGCTCAACTCATGGTATTAGCGGGATAAACGGAATTCTGCTTTACCGTTTACCGTATATGGAGACAATGAAATCTGTTCTTGGTTTAGACTTAATGACACAGCCGTTGCATCATCAAGACGAATCTGGAATGGAGACTCACCAGTTAAGTTTAAAGTTGATGACTGACGACCTGTCGCCAAAACTTTACCTGTTGCATCAACAATATGAACAGAAGTTGGTCGGTTAAAGTTTAACACCAATTGATCACCCACTGTTGAGGTGGTAGCCCCTTGCATAGGTAAAACTTCAACATTCGATTGATTTACTTTAGGTAAATCAGCATCTTCTTTCTTTGAAGTCCATTTTTGGACACCCATAACAAGCAATGACACAACAGCAAGAATTACAACAGCAAGAAGTGCGCGCTTTAACCATTTCTTATTACGATCACTATTAGAACCCGGGAGTTTACCCATGATTTTAATTGGCGAATTATTTAAGGCATGATTTGGTAACAGCCCAGTATCATTTGCATAAATCTCATCGAAACGCTGAATAATTGCCGTCGCGTCCGTATTTAAATATTTTGCATATGAACGGTAATAACCCTTAATAAAAGTCGCTTCCGGCAATGATTTATAGTCATCTTGCTCTAAAGCGGTCAAGGTCTTAACCGGCATATTTAAATCTGAAGAAACTTGCCCTAACTCTTTATTCTGAGCAACTCGAATTTGACGTAAATACTCACCAGGACGTTGAATATTTCCTAAAGCAGAAGTCGGTAAGCTTGAGCCAGTTGGCTGCTGTGAATTAGGATTTATTTCCATACGGCCTCAGTACTATACTGTAATTGCAAATAACGTTGATATTCTGGACTTTCCGGGAACAAAGCACGTAACTGGTTTACTAACACTTGCATTCCCATTTTATCCGCATTGGCTCGAGCCACTCTTACACCAATCCAAAGTGCTCTTGCACCCTGATTTTTCTGCCCCACTGTACGAACATATTGCTCATACATTTGTGTGGCAGCCGGAATCTGCTGCTGCAAATAAAAAATTTCCGCTAACTCTAACATTGAAATATAAGAGTCGCGGTTAGCAAGGAGTGCTTGTTTGAATGTTTTTTCAGCATTCGCAACATCACCCAATTTTAAATAAATACGCCCCAGATTTTCTAATGCCTGATAGCGTTGGTCATAACCTAATGTTGCGCCAGCAATACGAAATTGCTCAACCGCATCATTATAACGCTCCATTTGATATAAATAAGTACCATAATTATTATGTGCTTGAGCATTATCCGGTTCAGATGAAATTGCTCTTTTAAAATAATGTTCTGCTTTTTCTAAATTGGGTTTGCTACCTTCTTGCTGTAGCAAAATACCCATCATCATATTTGCAGTAGCATCGCGGCTATCTACACTTAAAGCTTGATCAAGAGCTCGCTTTGCTGAGTCCAAGTCACCCGAACGGATATGTTCAGCAGCAAGTTGTGTACGCACCTTTACCGCTTTCTCAGGGTCTTTTTTTTGCGTATGCGTTGTCTGGCAACCACTTACCAGAAATGCAACTGCAATCCCCATACATAAAACCGTTTTTAACTTTGGAATACTCAAAGCCTGCCCTCAATTTATCCTTGTGTACGCAAAATCTCTTGACGCTGTGTGACTTTTTTCTGCCACTGTTCAGCACGACGGGTTCTGTCAGCCACTTGACCCACTAACTGCCCACATGCAGCGTCAATATCATCACCACGTGTTTGACGAATCGTACACACAAATCCAGCATCAGACAAAGTTTTTTGGAACGAGATAATACGATTTCGGCTTGAACGACCATATGGCGCATGCGGGAACGGGTTAAACGGAATCAAGTTAATTTTACTTGGTAAATTTTTTAATAATTTAATCATTTGCTGTGCATGTTCAGGCTGATCATTCACGCCTTCTAACATCACATATTCAATCGTCACATGTTTACGCGTACTTTCATTACCATCTTTAGCAATATAACGCTGACATGCTGCAATTAACTGAGCCAATGGATATTTTTTATTAATAGGTACTAATTCGTTACGTAATTCATCGTTTGGCGCATGTAAAGAAATGGCTAAAGCCACATCAATATCTTTTGCAAGCTGGTCAATTTTTGGTACAACACCTGATGTCGATAAAGTCACACGACGTTTTGACATGCCATAAGCAAAGTCATCAAGCATAATCTGCATTGAGCTTAATACAGCATCATAGTTGAGCAATGGCTCACCCATGCCCATCATCACAACATTGGTCACTGAACGTTCGCGCTCGGCAACAGGCACTTCTTCCATATAAGAATAGTTTGCCATCCAGAGTTGCCCAATAATTTCATCTGGCGTTAAATCACGTTGGAAACCTTGTTTACCTGTTGAACAAAATGAGCAATCTAATGCGCAGCCCACTTGAGAGGAAATACAAAGCGTTTTACGTAACCCAGTTTTATCTTCAGCAGGAATTAATACAGTTTCAACTAAAGAACCTGCACCCTCACCTACGCGAAACACCCACTTACGTGTACCATCTTTTGAGTAATGACGGTGAACCACTTCAGGTGCTTTAATTTCACAAATCTGTTCAAGCTTCGCACGTAATTTGCCTGAAATATTGGTCATTTCAGCAAAGTCAGTAACAAAGTATTGATGTATCCATTTCATGACCTGTCCGGCACGAAACTTCTTCTCACCAATATCTTCAAAGAATTTTTCTAACTCAGGACGAGACATGCCGAGTAAATTCACTTTATTTTCGGCAGCAGGGATTACCGGCGTGGACGAAGATTGCTGCTGTCCATCAAGATTTTCAGATGAAACGACCACTGCAGAACTCATGTGTATTTACCTAAACCATGTCAAAAAACTGAAGATATTGTTCAAGAATCAAACAATATTCTCTTAAGAGAATAAAAAAACCAGATAAGTAGTATACCACTTATCTGGTTTGAATGCTTTCGATTAACGAGTGCGTGGGCAGATCTCGTTGTCAGCAAAGAAGTAAGCAATTTCACGCTCTGCAGAAGCAACTGAGTCAGAACCGTGAGCAGCGTTTTCGTCGATGCTTACAGCGAAGTCAGCACGAATCGTACCAGGAGCAGCTTCTTTAGGGTTTGTAGCACCTAAGATTTCACGGTGTGCAAGAACTGCGTTTTCACCTTCAAGAACAGATACTACAACTGGACCAGAAGTCATGAATGCAACTAAGTCACCGAAGAAACCACGTTCTTTATGCTCAGCATAGAAACCTTCAGCGTCAGCTTGAGAAAGGTGTTTCATTTTAGTCGCAACAATTTTTAAACCCGCTTTTTCAAAACGAGCAAAAATTTCACCGATGTGGTTTTTAGACACTGCATCAGGTTTTACGATAGACAAAGTACGTTCAATAGCCATGAGTGGCTCCTTTATTTTAAGATTTAAACTTTAAAAAATTTGCCGCATTATACCGATGTCATAGGCAATAATCAGCTTTGAATGTGTAAAAGTTGCGATTTTTTCTACTGTTTTTAGCGAACTTCGTCTATCCAGGCCATCTGAATGCCTTCTAGCAATCCTTCTGTCGATTTATTTGGGTCATCAGTGAAGTCTGGCAATGCGCACACCCATGCATGTAAATCGGTAAAACGAATCCATTGCGGATCAACTTCTGGATGTGCTTCTGACAATTCAATGGCAATATCAATCGTATCCGTCCAACGTAAGCCCATAGCGGCTCCTATCTGTTTAATCTGCTAAATCACGAACTGTGTACTTTAGCAAATCCACAAACTTAATCGATAGCTTAAGCTGATAAAAATTACCGATACTTATAAAGCGATGTTCAATAATGGCGCCACAAAAATAATCGTAGCCGCGACCACTGCACCAATTAGCGCACCAACAATCACATCACTTGGATAATGAAGGCCCAATACCATCCGTGACAAAGCGACAAGCACCATAAATGGGAACATGGCTGCAAGCAGAACTGGCTGGATGTAACCCAATACAATTGTCACCATGACCGCATGAAGCGTGTGACCTGATGGAAAACTAAAGTGATCAAGCGGTCTTTCACCAAGTACAATTACCTGATGCACCTGATAAGGACGTGGTCGCGTTGTTTTATGTTTTAAAAATTTATAGATTGCTGTGCCAATAGAACCACCTAATAACAAGTAGATGATTTGCAAGCTATAGTTAATGCCTTGCATACCCCACACGATTGCCAGCATTAGATACCAAAATGGACCATCACCAACACGACTGATAATTTTGAAAAAGAGGGCAACACGCTGTGAGTGAGAGAAATTGTTCAGATATAAACAGCCTCTCAAATCTAAATCGAGTATTTTTATTTTTGCATTCTTAAATTTCATGGTCATTCTCCTATCTTAGGATACTTAGGTGAAGTCCAACGAGGGCTCCTTCACTACCTGATAAAATGCCTGCTCCAATTGCTGAACCGGAAGTTGCCAACCGCTTTGCTGTACTTTATGACAGGCTTGTACGCCCATTTCTCTAAGTTGTTGTACTGAAGGAAGCTGATAAATTTGTTGTATAAAGTGGTTTTTTTGTCCAAGTGGGCTTAACCAGCCATTCACACCTTGTGTTAAGTATTGATGTGCACATGCATAATCATACGCTATAACTGGTAAACCGCTTGCCATTGCCTCTAAAACTACGTTACCAAACGTTTCAACTTGACTCGCAAATACGAATACATCTGCACTCGCATAGGCAGCCGCCAAATCTTGACCTCTCAGACTTCCGGTAAAGATAACACCCTTCGCTTCAGGTAGTGACTTTAAACGAGCAAAATCTGGGCCATCTCCTACAATAACCAATTTAGTTTTATTTGGCTGAATGGTTTGCAGGTTCGCATAACTTTCAATGAGAACTTGTACTTCTTTTTCGGGAGACAAACGCCCCACATAAAGCATAACGCGTGTATTCTCATCAGCATCCCATTGTTTTCGCAAATTTTCAGAGCGATGCTTCGGTGAAAATCTGGTTGTATCTACGCCACGCCCAACGACAACCAGTGGACAAGTAATACCAAAACCGCGTAATGCTTCTTGAGTATCTTTACTCGGCACACAAGTTACTTGAGTGTTATTGTGAAACCAGCACAGGTATTTTTGAATCGGTTTGACTAAAAAAGCCAAATCGAAGAAACGACTAAAGTCTTGAAATGGCGAATGAAAGCCGCTCGAAACAGGAATAGCTTTTGCCTTAGCAGCCTGCATGGCGGTTAAACCTAACGGCCCTTCAGTCACAATGTGGACGACATCTGGCACAAACTTTTCAAAAGCTTTCGATACTTTTAAATATTGTGGCCAGCCAAACTGTAAAGTTGGATATTTTGGAATCGCCTGCGACATCACCAGACATTCTTGCTCTGGCGTAAAGTCATGACATTTCGCTTTTTGCTCGGGGCGAATCAGTAAAATCTTATGCCCCTGTTTTTGTAAACCTTGGCATAACTGTAATAATGATAGTGCCACACCATTGATTTCGGGTGGCCAAGTTTCCGTTACAATCGCAATTTTTAAACGTGGACGCACCAAATCATGCAATGAATGTGCATTAGATAGCTGCTGCTTTTGTTTAAAAAAGAATTGGAAGCTTTCAGGAAGTTGCTGTTGTTTTAATAGTGCTGTCGCATATGAACTTTGCATAGCGCCATCCATCAATGTATTTATTTTCATGCTTAAAGATTAAGCAGTTTTTTTGACATTTTGATGATAAATGCATGACAGTTTACTGACATGAAAAATAAAAAAAGCATGCTGATGACAGCATGCTTTTTCTTAAATTCTAGTAACTCTTAGCGATTTTGCAATTTTGCATAATCCATGAGTACATTAGCAGCTTCAGTCACAAAAGTTTCTTCTTCTGGTAACGCTGGACGTTGCGATGCTTTCATTTTAGCGCGAGATTCAGCTAGAGCATCTAATGACGCTTGATAGCTTTCCCAGTTTGCAAAAGGCTTTTGACCCGTTGCAGCACGGCGTTCATTCTCTGCATCTAAAGTTTGTTTCTCTAAACCAAGTAATTCAGCACGGCGCTTATCAATATCAAGTACAACTTGTTTTTGCTCACTTGTTACCTTAGCAATCGCAGTACGTTTATTTAGATATTTAAACTGAGCATCATTGCCAACACGTTGTTCAGAGAATTGAGACAACTTCGTAACATATGGCTGAACAGAACCTTCGCGCTTAAATGGTGCAGTAGGAATTGTGTCCCACTTCAACGCATTTTTCGATTTACGCTCACCAAACTCTTCGTTATAGATATCGACGAGTTTAATGTCTGGCACTACACCTTTATTTTGTGTACTACCACCTGTAATACGATAGAACTTACGCTGAGTTAAAGTCGCTTGACCATATGCCAGAGTATCAAGTTGTACCTGAGCTGTACCCTTACCAGTTGTTGTACTACCAATAATAATACCGCGCTCATAATCTTGAATGGCAGCAGAGTAAATTTCACTTGCCGACGCAGAGGCCAAGTTCACCAATACCGCGAGTGGGCCTGTATAAATTTGCTGACCACCATCGTTATCTTCAAACACGCTTACGTTGCCATTGCCATCACGAATTTGCACCACCGGACCAGACTTAATCACCTGCCCCAACATACGTGCAACTTCTTCTAATGAGCCACCCGGGTCATTACGTAAGTCAATAATAATACCTTCTACTTTCTTCGCTTTAAGCGCTTCAAAAGCATTTGCAGTATCTTCAGAAACTGAACGGTATTGTTGACCCGCACGACGTGAACGATAGTCAAAATAGAATGATGGAATTTCAATTACACCCAACACATGCTTTTTACCATCACGTGTCACTTCAACTGTGCGTGAACGAACACCAGCATCTTCTTCTTGAATCACATCACGTACTAGGGTCACATTACGTGCCTGACTCATTGATGCACCAGCACCAAGAAGTTTTAATGTGACTTTTGTTCCGCGTTTACCACGAATAAGCCCAACAATTTCAGAACTTGTCCAACCGATTACATCAACCATTTTCTCGCCTTCTTGGGCGACACCAATGATTCGATCTCCTGATTTCACTTGGCCAGACTTACTTGCAGGACCACCCTCTACAATGGTTTCAATCTTGGTGTAATCTTCGTTGCCACGTTCTGGACGAATCGACACACCAATACCTTCAAGTTGCAAGGTAGTTTGGCGATTCAGTTCGATCGCATCAATTGGCGGGTAATAGTTACTATGTGGATCATAGGTCGCCAACATTGCATTTAATGTTTTGTCCAAGACGTCATCGCTTTTCACACGACTAATTCTTTCAAGCTGACGCGTATAACGTTTAGTTAACGTTTGAGCTGGCGTTAAATCTTCTGGGCCAGTTAAGTCCTGACCATCAGCAAGTGAAGGATTTTCTTTAAGCGCTTTTTGTTTCGCCTGCTCTTCTTCACGGCTAATCGTTAAATTAATTAACTGAGAAACCAGCATTTTACGCCAGTGATTTTGTTGCTCAGCAGTCGTTTTAAAATACGGTGCTTTTTCACGATCAACTTCAATATAACTATTAGGCTGCTTTAAATTTTGCTGTTGTTTTAACTCAGCTAACATGAACTCATAAAATTGTTTTAAGCGTTCACGATATTGCTGATGAATTGCAAACGGTCCAGTTAAATTCCCCGCTTTTAATGAAGCACCAAAATTTGAACCATATAGTTTTTTATAATTTTGAACTTCAGAATCTAGAAATAATGAGTGATCTGGATCAAGACTATCTAAATACATATCCAGAATACGATTTGATGTGGTCGCATCCAGACGCATATTTAAATAATGTTGACGATCAACTAAAGTTGCCAGTTGGCGAGCCACCAAAGCCTGTTCTTGCGTTGGCTGGATTGATTGAGAAACCGCAGCAGTATTGGTTGCCGCTCTCGCTTCATTCATCGTATGAGAGAAGAATAAACCGCCAGTCGCGATCGCTACTGCACAAGCTATAGTTTGAAGTTTCATAAATTTTTAATACTTCCTTGGGTGTTCCTATCTTACACGCTCTGTTTTCGATATGAACTAAGCAGATTCAAAATCTTAACCAACTAAATTGTTTATACCGTGTAGTTTTATCATATTCTGTACTGACAAAATGTAGCAAAACATTGCAAAATTCGCTTATTGTTTTTCAATCAAAATTCAAATGGAACCAATATGATTGGCGCATTGATGCTGGACATCGCTGGCACAGAACTTACTCAAGAAGATATTGAACTATTACGCGCTCCGCAAGTCGGTGGCATGATTTTATTTGCACGAAATATTGAATCTCCACAACAAGTACGTGCTTTAACCGACCATATGCGTCAAATTCGCCCAGATATTTTGATTGCTGTTGACCAAGAAGGTGGCCGAGTTCAACGCCTAAGATCAGGTTTTACCTTATTACCAGCCATGGGCCGTTTTGGGGAGTTATATTTAACTCAACCTCAAAAAGCACTTGAGCTGGCTGAGCAATGCGGTTGGCTCATGGCAACCGAAGTCCTTGCTGTCGGTATCGATTTCAGTTTTGCACCGGTTTTAGATCTTAATGCAATTAGTGATGTGATTGGCGACCGTGGCTTCTCTAAAACTATTGAAGATATTGCCCCACTTGCAGGCGCATTTATGCAAGGCATGAAAAAAGCTGGAATGGCAAATACGGGCAAACATTTCCCAGGCCACGGTTCTGTGAAAGCCGACTCTCATGTTGCTGCTGCAATCGACAGCCGTAGCTATGACGAAATTTATAACCATGATATGCAAAGCTTCATTAAGCTTATGCCTCAGCTTGATGCGCTCATGCCAGCACATGTGGTTTATGATCAAGTTGATCCAAATCCAGCAGGTTTTTCACCTTTCTGGATTCAAGAAGTTCTACGCAAGCGTTTGAAGTTTGATGGTGTACTTTTCTCTGATGACTTAAGCATGCAGGCTGCATGTGTAGCAGGTGGCGCAGATGCTCGTATTCAAGCTGCTCTAGCGGCTGGGTGTGACATGGGGCTGGTGTGTAATGACCGAAGTGCAGCCTGTACAGCACTTGAAGGTATTACAAACTTAGAACTACCAAACCAAGAGCGTTTAGAACGCATGCGCGGCCAAATTCCACAAATTCAGATCGGTGAAACCTTATCGCTTGGAAATGAGTGGCAAGCTGTCAAAACAGCCATTGAAGAGTTTAAAAATTCGATTTAAGTTATTAAAAATTTTAATTGGCTACAAAAACCTATTCACTATCTGATACGCGGTTAAGTCATACGCAACCTGCTCATCTGCTGAAGGATATTGATTGCTTCAATATATTTGATAGATGCAGAAAGTGAACAGGTTTTGCGTATGACAATGGTTTTGGTTACTTTTCCCGAAAGAAAAGTAACTCCAACTGAAAGTTCATCCCAGAATGCTAACCTAATTCACAGGACTCCGTCATGCAGGTTCATTCAACATCAATGCAGTAAAAATTCTTCATTTTTATAAATAATGAAGATCACACAAAAACAATAAATCGAGTTCAGGACGAATGACACAACAACTTTCAAAACACCGCCATATCTCTTTTACAGCCCACTATACGGGTTATATCTGGTATCAAATGGGGATCTCTCATGAAGCACTTGCCACAACCAAAGGCAAATCACTGGCTTATTTGGTTCATCCAATAGAATCATGGGCAGAGAAATATGTAGGCGGTAGTATGCGCACTACGCTCAAACAACGCCACACCATGCTTGACCATCATTTAGAACAACTCATTCAAGAAAGTCCTGATTTACAGGTTCTAGAAATAGCATGTGGCTTGTCTCCACGTGGCTGGTGGTTTAGACAACATTACCCTTCGATTACCTATCGGGAGCTTGATTTGCCCGATATGGCACAAACCAAACAAAATGCGTTACAGCAAATTGAAAAAAATGCACCTGAAATCTTATCAGTTGATTTATTTACAGATGCTTTTGAACAAGCATTTAAAGTATTTGACCCTAACCGCCCATTGGTTGTAATCAGTGAAGGCTTGATTAACTATTTTGATAAAAACTTATTAAAACAATTGATCCAATCGATTGGCCACTATGGTGCTACTTTTAAAAAGTTTCACTATTTAACCGACTTATATCCTGAACCCATTAAAAACAAACTCGCCAGTATTATTTGGAATAGTAGTAAGTTACTTAAACTCATGTCTCGTAGTTCATTTAGTTTTCATTTCAAAAGTCCACAAGAAGTGAAAGACTTTTTTAAAGATACAGAATTTGAGCAGGTTACTATTGAACAGCCACAAATATTCTTTGGGCAAGTTTCTCAAGATAACCATGAAGAGCATTTAGGCGACTTAGTTTGGATTATTCACGCTCAAATAAAATAATAAATATAAAAAATGGAAGCTCGACATAAACGAGCTTCCATCTATAACTATATTATTAAGCTGCTTGTTTTTGACGAGCAATAAAACGGCTTAACCGATCAGCAAGCTCAAAACTACCATGTTTAAATAAAGCACGTATTCCTTGTTCAGTAGCTTCAAAGATTAAACACTCAATTGCAAAACGACCTTCTTCATCTTCTAAATGAAGTGCCAAATCACGTGGATGATCATTCACAAAATCAAGCTGTGAAACATCATCCATTTTTAAATACATCCCAAAGAAAGTCACGTCAACAATCGTCACTGGCACTTCTGTTTTACATTCACGGTGGCTCAGTTGAGTATTCGGTTGCAAAACTGGAACTCGCTCTTCACCACGGCGCTCCATGTTTTGCATTTGTTCACGTGTCATAGGAATAATGCCATCCAAATTTTGGATAGATTCACCCTTCAAGAATGAAGTGAACAAACTCATAGTTTCTTTACGACGCTGGAGCTGCGGTACATGATCAGCGTTTGCAATAAGTGCAAATTCCATATCAGGACATTGCAACGCAAAGTTCGCATTTTCATGAGGCAAAGTAAAGCTGTCGTATTGCCCTGCTGCAACCAATGTTTTGCACTCTGGAATAGGTACATCTGTTAAACGCAAAAGACGATTACAGTTAATTTCATAACGTTCTCGCTCAGTACCCGTAAATTCAGCCATTTGTCTAAAAAATAATTTTTTAGCGGTTGGTGACATACGTGTTTTATCTAATTTTGCATGATTAACTAAATACAAAATAACAGCTTGCCCAAACTCTTCCATGCGGTTTTCTTGCATGAGTTTGAGCGACTCTTCCAAAATCATGCGCCAACTTTTACGAGTCTTTTGCATAACTCCCATCAAGATCATACGATCCATCAGGTCAGGACGGTGATGAGCAAAACAAGAGGCAATCACGGACCCTAAAGACATTCCCATTACAGAAACTTTTTGTATTCCAACGATATCTAACCAACGTCCTAACATTTCAGATAAATCAGGAAGTTCTAAAGTACCCGCAGATACTCCTGTGTCGCGATTAGTAATTTGCTGATTTGCACCCATCGAAGGTAAATCAATTAAAATAACCGGACCACTTTCAAACAATTGTTCAACACAATATTTATAAGAATTAAAATTCTGGAAAGCACCACCAACAATCACAATCGGCGTTTTGTGAATCGTTTTAGGATCGGCAATTGCCATATATTCAATTTTCCAACCGTCAATCCATGTTGTACGAGCAGGTTGTTTAAAACTATCTCTATGGTAGATATCGAAAAAGCCAAAACCGGCATAAGCTTGGTTGATCTCCGAATCCATTTGAATAATGGAATTCATATCCTTGCTTCCTCCTTGCTGTAATTTTTTTATGCTGCAAGAGTTCCTTCTTGAACACGTAATCTTTTATGCACAAAACTTTAAAATTTGTATTAGTTTGTATTGCACAATAACATTCTAAACAATTGTCTGAAATATACGCAATCGCTGAAATGACCGCTCATCTTGTTTAAGTCGCTAATAGTTTGCAAAATATTTAAATGTTTTTTTATGGCGGTCACATTTTTCAAAAAAAGCCATTCATTGTTCCGCATTTGACTGCTACTATCTTACTCATTGGTAAATGATTAAAAAATGCTATGCAAGATTCAATTGAACAATATATGCAAAAAGTTGGGCAACAAGCACGCGAGGCCTCACGCGTCTTAACAAGTGCTTCTACCTCACTAAAAAATCATGCACTCTCTGCTATTTATACTGCTTTAGAAAATAACCAGGCAGCTATTTTGGCAGCGAATCAAATCGACATGGATAAAGGTCGTAATAACCAGCTCGACAGTGCCTTACTTGATCGTCTTGAGCTTACGCCCGCACGCTTTAAAGGGATGTTGCAAGGTTTAAAAGATGTGATCGCGCTTGTCGATCCAATTGGGGAAATTACTGATCTTGCATATCGCCCCACAGGCATTCAAATTGGGAAAATGCGTGTACCTTTAGGTGTTGTTGGTATGATTTACGAATCACGTCCAAACGTAACACTTGAAGCTGCATCTTTAGCGATTAAATCAGGCAATGCCATTATTTTACGTGGTGGTTCAGAAGCACTCGAGTCAAATAAAGCAATCGCAGAAGCAATTAAGCATGGTTTAAAAGTTGCCGGTTTACCTGAGCATTCAGTACAAGTCATTGAAACTTCTGACCGTGCAGCTGTTGGTCACCTCATCACGATGGCTGAATATGTAGATGTAATTGTTCCACGTGGCGGTAAAAGCTTAATTGAGCGTGTAACCAACGAAGCGCGTATTCCTGTCATTAAACATCTTGATGGTAACTGCCATGTATTTGTTGAAGCGCAGGCAGACTTGCAAAAAGCATTACCAATTACTTTAAATGCCAAAACACATCGTTACGGTGTTTGTAATGCGATGGAAACACTGCTTGTTGATGAAAAAATTGCAGACGTTTTCTTACCACGTATTGCTGAACTGTATGCTGAAAAACAAGTTGAATTACGTGGCTGCCCAGAAACACGCTGTATTTTGGGTGCCTCTGTAAAACCTGCGACAGAAGAAGATTGGTATACCGAATATTTAGGGCCAATTCTTGCTGTTAAAGTGGTTAGCGGTATTGATGAAGCAATTGACCATATTAACAAATATGGTTCACATCACACCGATGCAATTGTGACTGAAAACTATACTTTGGCTCGTCAGTTCTTGGCTCGTGTAGATTCAAGTTCAGTCGTGATTAATGCATCAACTCGTTTTGCTGATGGTTTTGAATATGGCTTAGGGGCAGAAATTGGTATCTCTACAGATAAAATCCATGCCCGCGGTCCTGTTGGCTTAGAAGGCTTAACTTCTCAAAAATGGATTGTGTTAGGTGACGGTCAAATTCGCCAATAATTAATCTATGAGTTCAAACAAAAACGCCTGATCAATATCAGGCGTTTTTTATTATTCAAGTTATTAATTAGAAAATAAAGTCGGTATTCACGAATTTAGAATAGTGCTCAGACACCATAGAGGCCAACATGCCTTTGCTATCATCTGTTTGTTTAGCAGCAATCATAGAACGGATAGAGAACGCTCGTAGAGCATCATGCACAGACAGTGTACCTTCCGCAGAATCTTTACGACCACCGAACGGGAACACATCAGGGCCACGCTGACATTGACAATTGATGTTTACACGGCAAACCTGATGGACCAGCGGATCAACTAAATGACCAATTTGCTCAGGGTCACTACCAAAAATACTCACCTGCTGCCCATGATCAGAAGTAGTGACATATTCCAAGACAGTTTCAATATCATCATAAACAGAGACTGGTATCACTGGACCAAACTGTTCTTCACGATACAGTCTCATCCCCTCAGTCACTGGATAAACTACGGCTGGATAGAACATTGTTTTGCAGAATTCACCACCTTCCGGATTAACTACTTTTGCCCCTTTAGCCACGGCATCTTCAATGACGTCAGTCATGTAGGTCGTACGGTGCATACCTGGTAATGGCGTAATAAATACACCTTTTTCCCACGGCATCCCCACTTTAAGTTTGGCCAGTTCAGCCGTTAAGCGGTTAACAAATTCATCGGCTATCGAACGATGTACCATCAGCATTTTGAGCGCAGTACAACGCTGACCATTAAACGACAATGCACCCAGCAGGCATTCTTTCACGGTCAAATCCAAGTCAGCATCTGGCAAGATAATAGCTGCATTCTTCGCATCCAACCCCAAAATCGCACGCAGACGGTGAGATTTAGGATGTTGCTTCTTCAAGTGATCAGCCACTTTACTAGAACCAATCAGTGCCAGTACGTTAATTTTCCCAGATGCCAGTAGATGGGGTACCACTAGAGAACCTGGTGCATAAATGGTATTGATCACGCCTTTTGGAAATGAATCACGGAACGCTTCTAGTAAAGGTTCAAACAACAAAGTCCCAAATTGAGGTGGTTTAAAAATAATGGTATTTCCCATCAGCATGGCTGGGATCAGAGTTGCAAAGGTTTCATTCAGTGGGTAGTTGTATGGTCCCATACACAACACTACGCCTAATGGAGTACGACGGATTTGTCCAATCGTACCTTCAGCAATTACAAAGCGGGAGTTGGCATTATCTAAATCTTTCAGAGCATCAATCGTTTGACGCATGTAGGTAATCGTACGGTCAAATTCTTTCTCTGAATCCGCCAAGCTTTTGCCAATTTCCCACATGATCAGCTTAATAATTAGATCTCGCTGTTCCACCATGCGCTGAATAAAATTTTGCATACAGGCAATGCGCTCACCAACCTTCATGATTGGCCATTCGCCACGACCATTGTTGTAAGCCCTTACCGCTGCTTCTAGTGCTTCATCGCTTTCTTTTTCACCCATGATTGGATAACTACCAAGTTCAACTTGCTGTAGGCTACCGTCAGGCTGCTGAATCCAAATTGGAGATAATGTTTTCTTAGTTGCACCAGCCCATAGCTTCAACTCACCATCCACGAGTGAAACACGCTGATGAATTTGGGAGGGCAGACGCACACTTTCAGGAATACTGTCCACTACTGGGAATTTAAGCTGTAGATTATTTAACTGATTCATTCTTCTTAATACCTTATTATTCGTATGTCTTTTATATATTCCCGAACTTGCCACTGTAATCAGGTCTTATTCGGGTCAATATCACTATTATTATCCGTACTCACCTTGCTTGAACCGTAAACTACAAGGTGAATATCTTAAAGCGTTGATAATCTTTCTAGATGAATTTACCCCCGACACACACTATCAGTCACCCCTAGCTTCTGGATGACTTGTTCAATGATCTGTTCTGGTGTGAGAGCAATATCAATAGCAATTGCTTCATTCACATCAGGTTCTTCTAATGTATCTAGCTGAGTTTGTAGCAATGATGGATCAAAGAAATGACCAGATCTTGCTGCGAGTCTTTGCTCTAATAATTCATAAGAGCCCTTTAAGTACACAAACTTAACATTCTGATCCTGCCCTCTTAAAATATCGCGATACATGCGTTTTAAAGATGAACATGTAAATACAGCCGTTTCACCGTCTCTTTGTTTGGTTTCAATGACCTGACGAATTGCCTGTAACCATGGCAAGCGGTCTTCATCAGTTAAAGGGATACCTTGACTCATCTTACTTTTATTTGCAGCTGAATGAAGCGTATCGCCATCAAGGAACTCACAAGCCAAACGCTCTGATAACAACTCACCAATTAGGGTTTTACCTGTTCCACAGACACCCATTGCAATCACAATCATGGATTACTCACCTTTAATTATAAAATTGTGCTAAGCAGTAGCGTGAAAGATAAACCCAACACTGAAATGATCGTTTCCAATACCGACCAAGTCTTGAGGGTCTGCCCTACTGTCATACCGAAATATTCTTTGATTAACCAGAATCCTGCGTCATTTACATGTGAGAAAACTAATGAACCTGAACCCGTCGCAAGCACTAAAAGTTCTGGTCTAACTGCGACACCAGCCGTAGCTGCAATTGGAGCAACAATGCTACACGCTGTAGCCATAGCCACCGTTGCAGAACCTGTTGCCAAACGAATTAATGCTGCAACAAACCAACCCAACAACAACGGCGACAGGTTTGCTTTCAACGCTGTAGAGACAATCTCATTAGAAATACCAGTGTCACGCAAAATGCCGCCAAAACCACCACCAGCACCTACAATCAACATAATCCCTGCAATAGAAGCTAAACATCCACCGCAGAATTTTTCAATTTGTTCACGATTAAAGCCCTGCATCGTACCAAAGGTAATAAAGCTGACCAGTACGGCAATGAGTAATGCGATATCAGAAGTACCAATAAAACGTAGTAAATCATTTGCGAAAGTCTGTGGTGCAAAGAACAGATCAGCCCAGCTTCCAACCAACATTAATACTACAGGCAGCATAATTGTGAATAAGGTAATCCCAAAGCTTGGTAGCTCACGAGTTCTATTCGTATCTGCTTCAATAAACTGCTTCGCTAACGGATTATTTTCGGGCAATTTAACGTATTTATTAATCCAAAGTGCATACAATGGTCCAGCAACAATAGCTGTTGGCACACCAACGATCAGACTATAAGCAATCGTTTTACCAATATCAGCATGATAAGCCTGTACTGCCAACAATGCTGCTGGATGTGGTGGAATTAAGCCATGCACAACCGATAAACCGGCAACCATTGGCAGGCCAACAACTAATAAAGATTTGCCTGTCCGTTTAGCAATGTTGAATGCAATTGGAATGAGTAGAACGAAACCTACTTCGAAAAATACGGGAAGGCCAACAATAAGGGCAATAAACATCATAGCCCAGTGAATATTTTTCTCACCAAACCACTTAATTAAAGTAATTGCTATTCGCTCTGCACCACCAGACTCGGCCATCATTTTACCGAGCATCGTTCCTAGTGCGATTACAATCGCAAGGTGACCTAAGGTTTTACCTGTACCGGCTTCATAAGACTTAACAATATCACCCATTGGCATGCCAACAGCCAAGGCTAAACCGAGTGAAACAATAATAAGAACTAAAAATGGATAAATTCTAAACTTCGCGATCATGACCACTAAAGCAATAATCGCGATTACAGTGTAGATCAGTAACATGCCACCCTGAACCGTCTCCATGGGACACTTCTCCTTGGAATAATTATTTAGGCACACTGCCTAAACAAGGGTCTTCAACCACAGTAATTCCTACTGTTAAGACATTAAATTTTTATATTTAGGTGTGACCAGCACAAACTGGTCACATCAATACAGCCTTTAAAGCACATAGAATGCACTTCATTTTTTATAAATATTGTCTACATTTACAAAGCTCTCAACTGACTCGCAATTTGTGCCAAGCGAGTAATTTCAGCCCAGTCTTGTGCAGCTACAGTAGCTTTAGGTGTTAACCATGAACCACCTACACAAACCACGTTAGGTTGTTTTAAGAAATCTGGCGCTGACTCTGCCGTAATTCCACCAGTCGGACAAAAGCGCAAGTTTGGAAATGGACCATAAAATGCTTTTAGCATCTCAACGCCACCTGCCTGTTGAGCTGGGAAGAACTTCACAATGTCATAACCCAATTCAATCGCTTGAATCAGGTCACTTGGTGTCATCACACCCGGCAATAGAGGTAAGCCAGCATCTTGCGCAGCCAAATGCAAATCTTTAGTTAAACCAGGAGATACCCCAAATTGAGCGCCTGCTTTTTTGGCTTGAGCACAGTGTTCTGGCTTGGTAATCGTACCTACACCTACCACAATGTCATCAGCTAATTGGCTAGCACGCTCAATAGCAGCAAGACCCGCAGCGGTACGCAATGTAATCTCAAGGACTTTTACGCCACCTGCATGTAAAGCACGTGATACATCTTCACCTTGCTCAGCAGAATCAAATGCCAATACAGGGATGACTGGGCCTAATTCGACGATATCTTCAATTTTAATCATTATTTTTTAGTTCCTTTGACTCAAATCTGCTCTGGTGAATTTTCACCAACCAATGCACCAAATACAGATGCTCCATGTTCAGCTGGCGCAGCAGCAGCACGGAAAACACCAAATAATTCACGGCCAAAACCAACTTCGTTTTCTGCCTGATGTTCTGGCTGTGCAACAGGGCGCGACTGCCATACATCGTCATCTATTTCGACATCAAGTACGCCAGCTTCGGCATCAATGATTAACATATCGCCTGTTTGAACTTTAGCAATCGGCCCATTTAATAAGGCTTCTGGAGATAAATGAATCACCGCAGGAACTTTGCCTGAAGCACCAGACATACGCCCATCAGTCACTAAAGCAACGTGGAAACCTTGATCTTGTAAAACACCCAACACAGGCGTTAAACGATGCAATTCAGGCATACCGTTAGCACGCGCACCTTGGAAACGAACAACTGCAATAAAGTCTCGGTGTAATTCACCACGATCAAATGCAGCTTGCACTGCTTCTTGAGAATCAAACACAATTGCCGGAGCTTTAACTTTACGATGTTGTGGCGCAACAGCAGAAATCTTGATTACGCCACGGCCAAGGCGACCTTGCATTAAGCGTAAGCCACCATCTGGTTGAAATGGTGCATCAATGCTACGTAGAACTTTGTCATCAAGGCTTTGAACCACACCGTCAACCCAAGTGAGCTTGCCATCAATCAGTTTTGGTTCTTTGGTGTAATGCTGTAAACCTTTACCAGCCACAGTCGTTACATCGTTATGTAACAGACCAGCTTCAAGTAAGTTACGAATGAGGAAAGCGACTCCACCCGCAGCTTGGAAATGGTTTACATCAGCCTTACCATTTGGATAGATTTTTGCGAGTAATGGAACAACAGCCGATAACTCATCAAAGTCATCCCAGTCAATCAAGATACCAGCAGCGCGAGCAATCGCAATCAAATGCAAAGTATGGTTGGTTGACCCACCTGTAGCGAGCAATGCCACAATACCGTTTATAATTGCTTTTTCATCGACAACATGACCAATCGGCGTGTAGTTTCCACGCTCAACTGTTAAATCAAGTACACGAATCGCCGCTTCTGCGGTGAGTGCATCACGTAATGGTGTATGAGGATGAACAAATGCGGCACTTGGCAAATGTAAGCCCATTACTTCCATCAGCATTTGATTACTGTTGGCTGTACCATAAAAAGTACAGGTCCCTTGACCGTGATAAGCAGCTGACTCAGCTTCTAGCAAAGCATCTCGACCAACCTGACCCGTTGCAAATTGCTGACGAATTTTGGCTTTCTCATCGTTAGATAAACCACTGGTCATTGGGCCAGCTGGCACAAAAATAGTAGGTAAATAGCCAAACTGCAAAGCACCAATGAGCAAGCCTGGCACGATCTTGTCACAAACACCAAGACATAAAGCTGCGTCAAACATGTTATGAGACAATGCAATCGCTGTACTCATCGCAATGGTTTCACGAGAGAACAATGACAGTTCCATGCCAGCATTACCTTGGGTAATACCATCACACATCGCAGGAACACCACCTGCAAACTGTGCCACGCCGCCATTCTCACGAGCGGCTGTTTTAATTAAATCTGGAAATGTTTTATACGGTGCGTGAGCCGACAGCATTTCGTTGTATGAAGATACGATGCCAATATTTGGTTCACGGCCTACTTTAATAATTAATTTTTCATTATCGTCCATACTGGCAAAACCATGAGCCAGATTGGCACATGAAAGTGCTCCACGAGCAGGAAATTTGCCTTGTGCATGTTCAATACGTTGTAAATATGCAGAACGAGTTTTTTGACTACGTGCGATTACACGCTCGGTCACTTTTGCCAATACTGGATTCGGCAAGTCCATGCTGGACGCTCCTGTACAACCGGATAAGCCGGAACATAAAAATAGACCAAATGATATATTTCATCATCATTTGATAAGGGGAAGGAACAATATTATTAAGGCAAAAAGCGACATGCAAGCCCTAGTCAATTTTACGGTAATACCCGAGCATGGTTATTAAATACAAATTATGTTTAAGTTTTAAACAAGAAGCTGGTTTTATTTTTGACTATATTTACTGGTATATTAGCCCCTAATAACTATGAGAAAATTCTCATAATATCAAAGCAATAAAATATTCTTATAAATGTATTAATACCGGATTTTTTATACTAATTTTTATATTAAAAATGTTTATGATTTATATATTTTAA
>ERZ501052.25-NODE-25-length-82928-cov-27.542034_pt1 | contig 82928 bp, 75 predicted proteins | sample MGYA00510863_ERZ501052 | MGnify/ENA primary metagenome ERZ501052 (study PRJEB25958, sample SAMN03398503) | human skin metagenome | study: EMG produced TPA metagenomics assembly of the Human Skin Microbiome Metagenome (human skin metagenome) data set. | reverse complement strand
GTGGTCATATAGACATAACCTCTTTTTCATTTGCAGGTGTTATTGGAGTTAATGTGGTCATCCTTTTATATCGACCAAGATGGTGTTTGTTATCTGCTTTGATTTTGTAAGTATAATTTTTCTTGGATTTAGTATTATTAATTACAGATAAATTTGGATTAGTGAATGTATGTCTTATAAAAACATCTTTCTTTATATTCTCTTTGAATACATTGTCGAGCTCTATAATTATATTCTGTTGGATAATAATCTCACTACTTCCCATAAAGGTGCTGATAGATAGTAGAGAGTCCCTAATCAAGGTAAAAGTACAAGAAAATTTATTATTGATCTGAACTGCTTTTATTGCCTTGGCAGTTTCAAAAACATCGCGGTATTCTTCAATACTAAACGTAATGTCACTTTTGAATGGTAATTCGATATGAAGAACATTACAAATGAGTCTGCAATAATAAGTATATGATAGTAAAGGTAATAGTCTGGAAAAATAAGTTTTTCCAATTGAGGTGCTTGAAGAGAATACTTCTAAACCATCTATATATATGATTGCTTTGAATTCTTTACTATTTGACAATGATTTATAAAATTTAAAAATTTGATCAAAGTAAGGTAATTTAGATAAGTTTTTGTTATCCCATAACTGGAAGTTTAAATCCAGATTAAAACCATCCTTTATAGGTTGTCCAGAATATGGAATTTTATTGATTTTAAAACTTAGAAGATGATTATATTTCATGGAGGAAAAGGAAAAGGTTTCTTTTCCTAATATCAATTCATCTTCAAAACTCATAAGCGTTTCACCCTCTTCATCCTGTATCTCAACAATGGCAGTTCTTTTATTATTGGGCTCAATAATCAGGATGCCATCCTTTAGGTTCTGGGGAAATATTGAGTCTAGCCCTAATGAGTTGGTGGTTACCTTGGCAATATCACATGAGAGAGTTTGGCCATGATCTATTAAGTCCGAAAATTTTTCATTATATTCAGATGGATCAATAGGAATAAAGTTGATGATAACAGGATCATCTGTATCTTCTTTAACATTGATCTCAAAGTGGTTAGAACCATTGATAAAAGAGTATTCCACATCTAGCCGTGGGTCTAATTTATGAATATATGATTTTACAGCTCTTGCTACTTCTGAGATGGAAGTCTGCATTCGATCAGATAGGTTTACTCCTATACCTTGTAATAAGGTACGATGAACTTTGTAGTCTGCCTCATTCTGCGTATAAAGCCTTGAGTTTGAATTAATTTTTATTCTATGTTCTGCTTCTTTCTTCCAATGGTGCAATAAAGGGGCTGGATAAGCCTCTGGTTCCCTATCTATTTTTATAGAGCAATGTGCACAAAGCCAAATTGCATTATTGATGTCTTTTCTTTCTTCAGTTGTCATCTCTGCCTTATAGCGAGGACCACCGATAGATGCAGCACAAATATGTGCTGCTACACCTGTATCAATTACTTTTGTTGGATCAGTCGCTTGAGGCTCCACTGTTAGAACATAGCATTCAGGGTTTGAACAACAGTTTGATACTCTGCGACGTAGTGCATCAATTGTTCTTTGGGTGAAATTATCTCTTGTTCTTTTTGACATATATATTCATAAATGTAGTTAATTAATTAGATTTTGAAGAACTGATATTAGAAGTCAATAAGCTATATTGATTTATAAGAATTTTTATAGGTATGGCATAGGAGGTTATATTGATATAACCTCCCATTATTTGTCATTTCTTTCGGGTTAAAGGTGAAACGGAAAGCAGGTCATTATGATGGTGAACGTCCTTTATATCATTGTGGGGCTCTTGCAAACCTTCAAGAATCGGACAATCAGGTCTATTATCACCAGCACAGCAGTCGATTAAGTCCTTGAGAGTATTCGCCATTTGCTGTAGGTCATTGATACGTTCTTCCAGCTTTTCAATATGACCCTGAGCCAGGCGTTTGACATCAGCACTCTGTCTACTGCGGTTATTCCATAAATCGAGTAGGTCTGATATTTCCGCTACTGAAAAACCGAGTTCACGACTTCGTTTGATAAACTTTAAACGTTCAACATCATTTACTGAGTAAGAGCGATATCCTGCATTATTACGTCCAGCAGCGGGAATCAGGCCAATCTGCTCGTAATAACGAATCATCTTGGCGGTAACTCCTGAAGCTTTAGAGACTTTACCAATGTTCATCATATCCTCCTTAGCCTTGACTGACGGATGGTGACTGGAATCGACGTAAACGTAATGCATTACCGAGTACAAATACACTGGACAAAGCCATTGCACCTGCTGCAAAGATTGGGGACATCAGTATTCCATAGGCTGGGTACAATATACCAGCAGCAACAGGAATCAACATGGTGTTATAGGCAAATGCCCAGAATAAGTTCTGATGAATATTACCAATCGTTGCTTTGGACAAGGCAATCGCATTGGCAACACCTTGTAAGTTCCCTGACATTAACACGACATCGGCAGATTCAATTGCAACATCTGTACCTGTACCAATCGCAAGTCCCACATCAGCTTCAGCCAAAGCTGGCGCATCGTTAATACCATCACCCACAAAAGCGATATGGCCATATTTTGCTTTCAGCTCTTTAACCGCACTAACTTTACCCTCTGGTAAAACTTCAGCAATCACTTCATCAATACCCAATTGTTTGGCAATCGCTTGAGCAGTACGAACATTGTCACCAGTAACCATTGCCACCTTAAGCCCTAATTGGTGTAGAGCCTTAATCGCTGCTGGCGTTGTGGATTTGATTGGGTCGGCAACTGCAATAATTCCTGCTAGTTCGCCATCGACAGCAACATAAAGAGGGGATTTACCCTCATCACCAAGACGCTGAGCTGTAACAGCAAATGGAGCAACATCAATACCAAGTTGAACCATATAACGGTCTGCACCAATATTGATTTTTTCATTACCATTGATGGTTGCATAGACACCCATACCAGTGACTGAATCAAAGGTATCGACTTTAGGTAGAGCTAGGTTTTCACTTTTTGCCGCATCAACAATTGCTTTAGCAATCGGATGTTCAGAACGGGATTCGACAGCCGCAACCATGCCTAGAACATAATCACGCTCAAACAATTGGGTTACTTCAAAGTCAGTCAGCACAGGATGACCCTCTGTCAACGTCCCTGTTTTATCAACTGCAACAACTTTAGCATCTTTTAATAGTTGTAAGGCTTCACCTTTACGGAACAACACTCCTAACTCTGCACCACGACCTGTACCCACCATAATTGAGGTTGGTGTCGCTAATCCCATTGCACACGGGCAGGCAATGATCAGCACTGCCACAGCATTAACCAACGCAAAGGTTAAGGCTGGTGATGGACCAAAAATAAGCCAGACTAGGAATGTAAGTACTGCGGCAATCATCACCGCAGGGACAAACCATAAGGTAACTTTATCCACCACAGCTTGAATCGGCATTTTAGAACCCTGTGCTTGCTCAACCAAACGAATGATTTGAGCCAGCATAGTTTCGCCACCCACCGCCACAGCGGTAAAGGTCAACGTGCCATTCTGGTTAATGGTGCCGCCTACCACATCACTGCCGATGCCTTTCTCAACAGGGATTGGTTCACCCGTAATCATGGATTCATCAACAAAACTTTTTCCATCAGTGACTTGACCATCGACAGGGATTCTTTCACCTGGTTTCACAATGATAATGTCATCTGCAACCACTTGGTCTAGTGCAATATCTACCATTTGGCCATCGCGTAAAACATGGGCAGTTTTGGCCTGTAAGCTGACTAAACGCTGGATTGCTTCAGATGTTCGCCCTTTGGCTTTTGCTTCAAGAAAACGACCCAGTAAGATTAATGCCACAATCACCGCAGCAGCTTCGTAATATACATTTACCGTTCCTGTGGGAAGGATGTTGGGTATGAATGTGGCAACAATAGAAAATAGGTAAGCTGCTAATGTACCAACCGCAACCAGCGAGTTCATATCAGGTGCTAAACGGAGTAATGCAGGCAAACCTTTTAGATAGAATCTTCGTCCTGGAATAACTAAAACCAACGTGGTCAGGATGAATTGTAAATACCAGCTATTCTGCATCCCAATAGTTTGATCAATCAGTTGATGAACACCAGGGATAAGGTGAGATCCCATTTCCAAAATAAATACAGGCAAAGCCAATAGGGTTGCAAGAATCAAATCACGCTTAAGTTCAGCACGTTCTTGATCTTTTTTCTCAAGCAGCTCTGTCTGGTCAGGAATAGAAGCTTGAATTTCTGTGGCATCGTAACCAGCTTTATCAATTGCGGTAATCAAGTCATCGACATTTGCTGAACCACTGACCGTTGCACGCTCAGTCGCAAGATTGACATTGGCCTCTTTTACACCTGCAACGGCTTTAAGGGCTTTTTCGACACGACCTACACAACTAGCACAGGTCATGCCTTTAATTGATAATTCAATATTATTTGCGGGCACGTCATAACCTGATTGTTCAATGGCATGAACCAGTACCTGACGATCCACAGGCTGATCAAGTACAATATCTGCACGTTCTGTCGCTAGATTGACCGAGGCAGACTGTACACCATCAACTTTTTTGAGTGCTGTTTCAACACGCCCAACACAGCTGGCACATGTCATCCCTTCAATTTTTAATGTAACTTTCATATTATTAGAAAGCTTATCTGTTGCCTTTCCCATAAGATATACCTATAGTGCTTACCCAATTATTAAGAGCATAAACCTTGCCATTATGGGAAGGTCAAGGGTAGAATATGTAAACATATATATTTTCTAAATAATAGGAATTTAAGTATTAGTATGAATTTTAATAATCACCCGATACCATTATCTCAAGATGAGATTATGTCTTTAGCTGAAACATTTCGGCTATTAGGTGATGCTTCACGACTTAAAATTCTACTTTTTTGTATGCGGGGGCCTAGTTCAGTAGGTGAAATCAGTGATGCTCTTGATTTATCCCAATCTTTAGTCAGTCATAATCTTCGTTTATTGCGTTCAGCTCGTTTAGTCAAAGGCGAAAGACAATCTAAACAAGTATTTTATGAGATTGATGATTTACATGTTAGTCAGGTTTTATTAGATATGGCAAGTCATATTAGTGAGGAGCACTAATTTATAGTAGTACGTAATGTATTGCAAAAATATCTAAATTAAATAACTTTAAGGGGAAAGAGGGTTATAGGAATTCTTTATTTTTATTACTCTAAACAAGAAATATATCATGCATTTATTTAAGTTATCAGTATCATCTACAAAAAGTTAAGATCAAGGGCATATAATTAAGAAATGTCTAGCTATATGCCTTGATATCTATTTGAGGAAAGTGCTATCTGTTTTTAACAGCAACTTGTAGTGTTATCTTCAAATGCACTTAATCGGCAGAAACAGGATGCTTCAATATTAATATCAGCCGAGGCAAGTGCTATATCACGTTGCAGCGAAATATCTCGAGCTTCTTTCTCTAGACCTAGTTTTGCTAAACACTCATAAAGTCCATGAAGACTCCATACATTGTTAGGGCGAATTCGGCGACGTCCAAGGTCACCTTCTAGCCCCAGTTCAATCCGATATTCTTGGGCTGCTACTTCAAAGTTTCCTTGTTCCATATTAAGTGCGCAGAATGCATGCCGAACTGGTTGTAACCAAGCTGGAGGATCACAATAAGGAAGAGCATCTTCTAATTTAATGCCTTCTCGCAAGATTGCGAATGCTTCTTTCGTATTACCTTTACGATACTCAATTTCGCCATGAATCATTTTGGCAGCAATTTTTAAAGCTTCGACCTCTTTAACAGGTATAGAGTTAAAGCGCTCTTCTGATACATTAGCTACTGCTTTTATAAAAGACTCTCTTTCTTTTTCGGCCTCTTTAACTCTTCTTAATGAAGCAAATGCTATGCCTTTTGCGTAGTGAATCATTGCGGTTGTGGAACTATATAGACCTTTATCTTTAGGTAGCTCAAGTTTCAGAATATCTTCCCACATGCCAAATCTAATCATAACATGTGGTAGTGTTGTGCAATGGCTTTCAGTTAAATTAGCCATTGGCGGTGTAGTGATATGTAGTACTTCGGGTGTTAAAATGTCATTGATACGATGAGCCATAAATAACGCTTCCTGTGATTTACCTGCCATCATTGCACCATAAGCACCTACCATTAAATTATGAACGCGATACAAGATATTCCAACCACCTGGATTCTTTTCTCTAGAAAAATATCTTTCATCGGCTGCGATTGCATCAAGATTAGAATAAACCACTCGACGCCAATCTCCGCATGCATTATCAATATGTGTGGACATATGGGCTAAATGTGACCCATCAGGTGATAAATTACGAAGGTTATCAGCAGCTGGCAATGCAACTTCAGGATAAGGTGACATTTCCATTAAATGTATATAGAGATGATTAATTACAGGATGACGATTTGCCCCAGGTTTAGTGAAAGCAACTTCAAGCACGTTTCTAGCTTCAACTGTACCTAAACCTATGGCTTCACCGGTATCTAAATCCCACAATTTACGAGGGCTCAAGCACATGAGTGCATCTGCAAACATTGCAGCTGCATCAAGATCATTAGAATATTTTTCATAAAATGATCTCATAGCTTGAGCATATGCAAAATTCAGCTCATGAAAGTCTTGTTCATCTATAGTCACGTGTTTTGGAAAGCGTGGAGCAAGGGCATCAATTAAATCTTTCTCAAATTGTGTCGCATTATGAGTCGCTGCTAACTTTGCTTGTTCCATAATTTCATTAATATATGGAATGGTATTCTGTAAGTCTGAAGGATCAAATAAATGCCAAGCTTTATTGTAATTTGGACCAGATGCAAAGGCGATGCCCCAATAAGCCATTGCGCATTTTGCATCATGTTCTAGAGCTTTCTTAAAACAATTTATGGCTTCACTCGGATTGAAACAATATGTCCATAATAAGCCACGATCAAACCAAAGTTGAGTATCAGGAGATGACGTAGTTATTTGACGCTGGTAATCTCCTAAATTGTAGTATTTATCAGACATTAAAGTCTCCTCATCAGTGAATAACAATAAAGATTTAAGGTTAGTGATTATGTCCAGCGTGTGGATCAATTTGAGTTGGGTTTTCTAAGCTACAAGTACTATTGCCTTGCCAATCAATGGCTATAGTTGGATGTTCAATAGAAAATTTGGATTTTAGCTCATTCTCAATGTTGAGAGTTAATGTCGCGAGGTCAACTCCATCTTTGGGTTTGACATGCAACGTTGCCATAGATCTACCTGATGTAATCATCCAAATATGTATATGGGTAATTTTTTCAATACCACTTACATTTTTCAAAAGATATTCAGTGATCTCTTGGGCATTAGCATTCTCAGGAGCACCCTCAAGTAAAATATGAAGAGTACGTTTAAATAAAGACCATGCGCTGCGTAGTACAAGTAAAGAAACTAGAACAGATAAAATTGGATCGATAGGAGTCCAGCCTGTGTACCAAATCACTATGGCAGCAATAATTGCTCCAACAGAGCCGAGTAAATCGCCCATTACATGGAGAATAGCTCCTTTAACATTGACATGTTCTGTATCGCCTCTTGTTAAGTACCATAAAACAAATAAGTTAACGAGCATACCTATAATAGCAACGATAAACATCGGTCCTGCCATGACAGGTTGAGGTGATTGAAAGCGTTCAATAGCCTCATAAATAATCCATCCAACGATTGCGAATAATGTAAGAGAATTCATTAAGCCAGCAATAACTTCGAATCGCATGTATCCAAATGTTTTTGAATTATCTGCAATGCGGCGACCGAAACGAAAGGCAGCATAAGCTAAACCTAAGGCAACGGCATCTGTAAGCATATGCCCTGCATCAGCCAGAAGTGCGAGTGAACCAGAGATGATTCCTCCAGTGGCTTCTACAAGCATGAACCCGAAAATGATAAAAAACGAAATCAGAATTTTTCTTTCGTTTCCGTTACTCACATCAGGAACATGTGAATGATCATGACCTTCATGCGAATGATCATGACCTTCATGCGAATGATCATGACATTTATGATTGTGATCGCGTTGATTACTCATGTATAAAAACCTAACATGTATATATTTTTACATATGAATATATGTTCATATGTAAAAATTGTCAAATTTAATTTATTAATTTTAATATAATCAATGGCATGTGCCATTTTTGAGCTAATAGGGAATCAAATTTTCTAAAGTAATACTGTTTTTACTTATTCTAAGAGAAATTTCTACTTAGGATAAAATGAATAATTTGACAGTCTAATACTGGAGGGATATTGCATGAATTTAATTTCCATAGACGGAGGTATGTTTTATAAAGCTGAAAAAACGGACTATTAAACTTATAGAAATTCACTTTTTAATAATTCATATAAATATATGTTCATTTGTATAATCTATTCAGATCACCCTATTGACCTTCCAATTATTGGAAACATTAGCATGTGTGCAACTGCTACAGAAACCTATCCAGAGTGATGTAGCTTTGCATAAAAGGTGAATATCATGAAAAAACGAATGACAGCGGTTGCTGTAGCAGTAGTGATTGCTATCTCAGGTGGTCTGCTGTACACAGCAAAAAATATATCGGATCAACCCAAGCAACAAGCTAGTTCAGCTCAAATGCCTATTCCTCAGGTTCCAGTTGCGGAAGTAATTACACAAGAACTTAATCCAACTGCCGAATATACAGGCTACTTATCGGCACCACAAAGCGTTGAAATCAAGTCCCGAGTCGGTGGTGTCATTAATAGTGTTAGTGTTCCTGAGGGCAGTTATGTTCGTAAGGGACAGGTATTATTTAAAATTGATCCTGCACCTTTTCAGGTTGCTCTGAAGACAGCCCAGGCACGACTGAAAGCAGCAGAGGTTCAGTATAGCCAGGCTGTTCTGGATTTTAACCGGGCAAATAAACTGGTCGAAAGTGGTGCCGTCTCCAATAAGGTTTATGACGATGCACTGGCAACCAAAAATAACCGTCAGGCTCAAGTACAGGAGGCTCAGGCAGCCGTCAGTGCAGCGAAGCTGGATTTATCTTATACCAATATTACAGCACCGATTTCAGGACGTATTGACCGTGTTCTTGTCACCAGTGGTAACTTGATTGCAGGTGGAAATACAGGCAATGCCACAGCCTTAACCACCATCGTTTCAGTCAATCCGCTGTATGTTTATTTTGACCTTGATGAAAAAACCTTTCTCAATCTAAAGGGACAAAATAAATCTGGACAATTCAACTTGCCAATCGAAATGGGATTGGCAAATACAGAAACTTATCCTTATACAGGGAAATTAAACTTTGTAAGTACTCAAATTGACCAGCGTACAGGGACGCTACGGGTTAGGGCATCTATTACCAATGATTCAGGTGAATTAGCACCAGGTATGTTTGCCAGAGTTAAGCTGACCACTGGAAATAAACAGTCCACCATTCTGATAGATGATCAGGCGGTGGGTACAGATCAGGGCAATAATTTTGTTCTGGTTCTTGGTTCGAATAATACGGTTGAATTTAGGCCTGTAACACTTGGCTCGGTCGTTGATGGATTGCGGATTATTAGCAGTGGTCTGCAAACTGGCGATAAAGTCATTATTAAAGGGCTGGTTCGCCCAGGAATGCAGGTCAAGCCAAATATCGTTCCAATGCAAACGCCTACTCCGACTGAAAGTGCCGCACAGGGGAAATAAGCCATGAAGAATTTCCCTCATTTCTTTGTTAATCGGCCAATATTTGCGGTCGTGATCTCTGTGCTGATCGTCATTCTCGGTGCTTTATCACTGTTTAAACTGCCATTGAGTGAATATCCAGCCATTACACCACCGACTGTACAGGTCATGGCAAGTTATCCTGGTGCCAACCCCAAAATCATTGCCGAGACGGTTTCCTCCCCTCTGGAACAAGCCGTGAACGGTGTTGAGAACATGTTGTATATGAGTTCTCAAACCGCAGCCGATGGCAAGATGGTACTGACCGTCACCTTTAAACAGGGTACAGACCCTGATAAAGCACAGATACAGGTACAAAACAGGGTTTCTCGTGCATTGCCACGCTTACCTGAAGAAGTTCAACGCATTGGTGTGGTCACTGAAAAAACCTCACCCGATATTCTCATGGTCATCAATTTGGTGTCATCCAACAAGAATCATGATCCACTATATTTGTCCAACTATGCACTGTTAAATGTGCGTGATGAGCTTGCACGTTTACCAGGTGTTGGAAATATCGAGATTGGTGGTGCTGGTGAATATTCGATGCGTGTCTGGATTGATCCTGAAAAAGTGGCTGCCCGTGGTTTAACCGCCAATGATGTGGTTGCAGCCATTCGTGAACAAAACATGCAGGTTGCTGCGGGTTCTGTTGGTCAACAACCAAATACAACATCGGCCTATCAAGTTACTGTTAATACGCTGGGACGTTTAACCACTGAAGAGCAATTCAGTGAAATCGTGGTTAAAGCTGGTGACACTGGACAAATCACACGCCTGAAAGATGTTGCACGAATTGAACTGGGTTCTGATGCTTATACCATGCGAGCTTTACTGGATGGTAAGCCAACATCTGCCTTACAAATCTTTATGACACCAGGTGCCAATGCACTCGATGTTTCAAGTGAAGTCCGTGAAACGATGGCAGAATTGAAGAAAAGCTTCCCTGACGGTGTGGATTATAAAATTCCTTATGATCCAAATATTTTCGTAAAAGCTTCTTTGAAATCAGTCATTACCACTCTGTTAGAAGCCATTGCACTGGTTGTGCTTGTTGTCATCCTGTTCCTGCAAACATGGCGTGCATCCATTATTCCTTTAATTGCCGTTCCCGTTTCACTGATTGGTACGTTTGCAATTATGTATTATTTCGGCTTCTCCCTAAATACATTGACCTTATTTGGACTGGTACTGTCGATTGGTATTGTGGTCGATGATGCAATTGTGGTGGTGGAGAACGTAGAACGGCATATTGCATTAGGCGAATCACCAAAAGAAGCTGCCCGTAAGGCAATGTCTGAGGTGACAGGGCCAATTATCGCGATTACTGCGGTTTTATCTGCTGTATTTATTCCATCGGCATTTCTTACAGGATTGCAGGGTGAGTTCTATCGCCAATTTGCCTTGACCATTGCGATTTCAACCATCTTATCTGCAATCAACTCTTTAACACTTTCACCAGCTTTAGCAGGTATCTTGCTTAAACCACATCAAGCTGGAAATAAAAAACGTGATTTAACCGAACGCTTATTTGGTTGGTTCTTTAGAGGATTCAATCGGTTCTTTGATAAGGCATCGGACAAATATGTAGGTGCAGTCCGCAAGGGGGTACGTTTAAGTGCCATCATGCTGATTTTGTATGTAGGTTTTCTTGGCCTAACTTGGTTAGGTTTTAACAAAGTGCCGCAAGGCTTTGTTCCTGCACAGGACAAGTATTATCTAGTTGGTATCGCCCAGTTACCTACAGGCGCATCTTTAGACCGCACAGAAGCTGTAGTTAAACAGATGACGGAAATTGCACTGAATGAACCTGGTGTGGAAAGCGTCATGGCATTCCCAGGCTTTACACCAAGTGGTCCAGTCAATGTACCAAACTCTGCCTTGATGTTTGCCATGCTTGATCCATTTGAGGCTCGTCAGGACCCCTCATTATCAGCAGGAGCAATTGCTGGAAAATTAATGGGTAAATTCAGTCAGATTCCTGACGGATTTGCGGGCATCTTTCCACCACCACCAGTACCTGGCTTAGGTTCTATGGGCGGATTCAAGCTACAAATTGAAGATCGGGCTGGTTTAGGCTTTGAAACACTGGCACGTGTACAGGGCGAGATTATGGCGAAAGCCTCTCAGACGCCTGAACTTGTCGGTATGCTTGCGAGTTTCCAGGCAAATGCTCCACAGATTGAAGTTGATATTGACCGTGTAAAAGCGAAGTCACAAGGTGTACCACTGACCGATATTTTTGAAACACTACAAATCAATCTGGGGTCAATCTATATCAATGACTTTAATCGGTTTGGTCGTACTTATCGTGTAATTGCTCAGGCAGATTCCCCATTCCGTATGCAACCAGAGAACATTAATCTGTTAAAGGTGAGAAATGCAGCGGGAGACATGATTCCGCTTTCGACCTTTGTCACGATTAAGCGTAGTTCTGGCCCTGATCGTGTTATGCACTATAACAGTTTCCCATCAGCCGATATTAGTGGTAACGCTGCATCAGGTTATTCATCTGGTCAGGCAACTGCCGCAATTGAAAAAATTGTGCAGGAAACATTGCCACAAGGTATGACCTATGAATGGACCGATCTGGTCTATCAGGAAAAGAATACAGGCAATACTGCGGTCATGGTTTTTGCTCTAGCAATTATTTTGGCGTTCCTTTTCCTTGCAGCTCAATACAACAGTTGGTCAATGCCTTTTGCAGTATTACTTATTGCACCAATGGCCTTGTTATCTGCGATTGTAGGTGTTTGGGTAACTGGTAGTGATAACAACATCTTTACCCAGATTGGCTTTGTTGTTCTGGTGGGACTTGCTGCAAAAAATGCCATCTTAATTGTGGAGTTTGCCCGAGCCAAAGAGGATGAGGGTTTGAATCCTTTTGATGCAGTACTTGAAGCAGCCCGATTAAGATTACGCCCGATTCTAATGACCTCAATTGCATTTATTGCTGGTGTGATACCACTGGTATTAGCCACAGGTGCTGGTGCAGAAATGCGTCATGCCATGGGTATCGCTGTTTTCTCTGGAATGCTGGGCGTGACAATCTTTGGTTTGCTGTTTACACCCATTTTCTATGTCGTCATTCGTAATTTTATTCTGCGTAGAGAACAGGCCAAAGCACTGGTACAGGAGGGTTCAAAATGAAAAATTTAACACTTCATTTAAACCGATACACCTTCCTCAAGAAAATGAGTGTACTAACCACTGCCACTATTCTTGCAGGATGTTCAATGGCACCCATATATGAGCGACCTGTCTCTCCTGTGTCGGAACACTATCCAACAGGAGAGGCTTATCCAGGGCTGCAAGTGAACAATGGAAAGCAAACAGTCGCAGCCGATATTGGCTGGCGTGACTTTTATACCGATCCTGTCTTACTCCAACTCATCGATCATGCATTGAAAAACAATCATGATTTTAAGGTGACAGCTTTAAATGTTGAGGCGATAGAAGCACAGTATCGTATTCGTCGTGCTGACCGTTTACCGCATGTGGGTGTTACCGCAGAGTCAGCCAGTCAGCGTTTACCGTCTGATCTTGCTTATAACCCCCGCATGTATCAGGTTGGTGTTACTTCGGTCGCATGGGAAGTCGATTTATGGGGCCGAGTACGCAGTCTGAGTGATCAGGCTTTACAGAACTATTTGGCTTCTAAAGAGGTCCAGACAGCATCACAGTTAAGTCTGGTATCCGCAGTTGCTAATGCTTATCTGGTCTATAAGGCCGATCAGGAAACGTTAGGTTTAACCAAGGCGACTTTGGCGACACAGCAGAAATCCTATGACTTGACCAGGAAACTTGTTGATGTTGGTAATGCAACCCGATTTGATTTACGTCAAGCTGAAATAGGACTGCGCACCGCACAAACCAATTATGCAAAATTCTTGCGTATTACTGCACAGGATCGTAATGCTCTGGTGTTACTTCTGGGTTCACCATTAACACAGGAATTGGCGGCCCAATTGGACCAGTCCCCCAAAATTCCTGATCAGGTTGTTATGCAGGATATACCAGTTGGTTTGCCATCGGATCTACTTCAACGTCGTCCAGACATTCGTGCCGCAGAACATAAGCTTCAGGCTGCGAATGCAAACATTGGAGCAGCCCGTGCAGCATTTTTTCCATCCATTACCCTAACGGGTTCGGCGGGTACGGCAAGTTCCAGTCTGGATAATCTATTTAATGCAGGTACAGGTGCATGGAGTTTTATGCCCAAGATTAACTTGCCCATATTTAATGCAGGTTTAAATCAGGCAAATCTGGATCGCTCACACATCATGAAGCAGATTGAAGTCATCAACTATGACAAATCTATTCAAACAGCTTTTCGTGAAGTTGCTGATGGGCTGGCTGGCAAGTCCACACTAGATGAACAGATCAAATCGCAGCAGCAAATGATTGCGGCCAGCCAGGATGCCCATAAGTTGGCAACCTTACGTTTTGATGCTGGTGAAGATAATTATCTCGCAGTCCTCGACTCACAACGAACTCTGTATGCATCTCAGCAGGCACTTATACAGACCCGCCTGGAACGCCTGAATAATCAGGTCAACCTCTACAAGGCATTAGGTGGAGGCTGGAATGAACATACCGTACAGATTGAACGTAAATCTTTGAAATAGCACATCGATGGAATTCATCTTTTGATGGAAAGAGATGAATTCCTGACAAGATGAAACAGAATATGAGGTCATATAAATGAAATTTATTATCCATGATATAGAAAACTTCCCATTTGTTGAGTTTAAGCAAGATCAGGCAGTTCCAGGTTATTCACCTCAATGGCAGTTGGAAATGCAGGAATTCTTGGAAATGAGCAGTCCGTTTGTGATTGTTTATGATCAATTATCAATGCAAGAAACACCTGAAGACTTTAAACAACGTGGTCTTTGGCTTAAAAACCATAAAGATGAACTTAATCAGTTATGTAAGGCAATTATCTGCATTGAACCTGATCAGGAAAAAAGAGTTGCCATCAGAAAGATGACGGAAATGGCTGTAAAGGCATTTGGCATTCCTTATGAAATCGTCAATACCAGGGAAGACGCCGAACGGATTGTGGATGAACTTATTCAAGTCTAAGGTGAATATGATGAACACTATTTATATCAATCAATTGAAGCAAGATGTTGATGGTCAAGGGAAAAAATCAAAGCCTTTTTTCATGACATTCTTACTCATTCTTATGACGTTAGGATTAGCTTCAATTTCGCATGCAAAAGCACCGATCAATACAGCTTTGGAAACCGTGGAGAGCTATCTTAATATCTGGAATGGTACGCAGCCAGATGACCTGACTAAAGTTCTTGACACGAATGTTGAGTATTTCAATACAAGTAATGAAGAAAACCGTAAAGGTACAGCATCTGTAATTGAGGTACCCAAGTTTTTATTAACAGTCATTCCTGATCGGAAGATGACGCTTACATCCCCGCCACTCATTGTTGGTGATAAGGTTGCTGTCGAATGGCAGCTTCAGGGAACCCTCAATAAAAAAGACCAGTCTGGTAAAAAAGACGCAAAAGTAATCACTTTTAAAGGTGCTTCATTTTTTGAGGTTAAAAATAATAAGATTATATACATCGGTGATTACTACAACAATCATCCATTGCGTAGTCAGTTAGAGCCATAATCAGGAGTGCTATAAAATGTCTTCGCACAACCATACACAAGATCACAAACATAACCACTCTGAACATGATCATAACCATGATCATTCTGGGCATAAGCATAGTCATGGTAACACCCATAAGCACAACCATGATCACTCAGGACACCATCATGGTCATGGTGGTCATGATCACGACCACGATCATGACCACAGCCATATCCCAAGTAATAAAAAAATTCTGACCATAAGCTTTTTACTGATTACCATTTTTATGGTAGTGGAATTTATAGGTGGTTTTATTACCAATAGTTTGGCCTTGATTTCAGATGCCGGTCACATGCTGAGTGACTCTGTTGCACTTGGTATTGCACTTGCAGCAGTCTTCATCGGTCAAAAACAGATTACCAAAAATAAAACATACGGCTATCAACGCTTTGAAATACTGGCTGCTGCATTGAATGGTATTACACTGGTTGGTATCGCACTGTATATCTTTATTGAGGCAATTCTACGGTTTCAGCAACCACAACATATTGAAGTACAAGGGATGTTGATCGTTGCTAGTATTGGATTGCTGATTAATATCATTGTTGCAGTAATGATTTTTAAAGGTAGTGATACCGAACACGACTTGAATATGCGAGGTGCTTACCTGCATGTACTCAGTGATTTGTTAGGTTCTATTGGCGCAATTGCTGCTGCGCTATGTATCTACTTCTTTGGATGGGCCTGGGCAGATACTTTAGCCAGTGTTCTAGTTGCAATACTTGTTCTTCGCAGTGGATATTCAGTTGTAGTAAAGGCTTCGCATGTTTTAATGCAGGGTACACCAGAAAAATTTGACTTGGCAGAAATCAAAGAAACCATTCTTCAAGGCCAGCGAATTCAGGGTGTACATGATTTACATATATGGAGTCTGACAAGTAAACGTTATATTTTATCCTGCCATATTGTTGTGAGTGAAGAAATGAGTATGCAGGAAGTGCAGATACTCTTACATGATCTGGAGAATGTCATACAAAATCTAGGTATTGAGCATGTCACTATTCAGGCTGAAACATCACTCAACAATCACGATGATATTCATCATTGCATTATTGAAAATATACCAAAGGATTCAGAACACTGAGTTTAAAAAGGTTAAATATTCCTAATATAGGTGCTTATCTAATCACAAGTGGTACCCAAGTTTAATGGCACTTAAAAGTGCCATTAAACTATATATAATTCAATTTGATATGTAATAAAATTACCCATAGGAAAGAATTATGGACTAGGCTAAAAGAAGATGGTCACAATTGTAAGATTCGAATATTATTTTTCCTCCTTTTCCTCCTTTTCCTCCTTTTCCTCCTTTTCCTCCTTTTCCTCCTTTAACTTGATATTCGTGATTCCAATTTTTCTTAGAGCATTCAATAACGTTGATTCACCCTCTGACAAGCCAGCAGATTTTGAATGTCTAAAAACAAATAATTGAGTAACCAAATTGGAGCCTAGGAGAGTTGTCGTATAAGAGCCCTCTGACAAAGGCAGGCTCTCCATGAGCCCAGAAATATACTGCTCAAATTGTTCTGCGGTTCTTGACCTAAATATTAGACCAGCATGCCCACGCTCCTTGAGAACACTTTCCCCATCTACAGTTGAAACGTAAGTCGCTGGTTGTATATCGAAAAGATAAACTGGAGGGCAATTTACAAGAGATAATCGGATGACCAATGCTCCACGAAGTGCTGTTTTATTTGAGTTTGCATAACACCAATTTTTATAAGTTTGTTTTTCTCCATCTGTAATATCTTTATTATTTAATGTTTCTGAATTAACGAAAAAGGCCATGAGAGTGGGTTTATCGCGGTAATCAAACTCTTCCTCAAAAGTATAATAGTGGACTGCATTGACAATACTGGGATTTAACGAGCGAGCCTTTAAACATGCATTCCATAGGCCCATGATTCTTCCATGATCTGGAGCTTCAAACTCTGTATCTCCATTAGTGGTCGGGTTAATTTGGACATTTAGAACTTCCTTAGAGCTATCAGGTTCTCCTGTACCAACTGTATTGGTTTCTTTAGTATTTTTCTTTCTCTGTGGCTGGGTGATGGTTCTTTCATACTTTGTTTTACTTTTTTCCCCGATAGGGCCTGAACCTAACCATGTAAATTCATGACCTAAAATAACCGATTGTAATAATGGTTTGCGCCCTCCTTGATCTTCAGATACGTTAATCTGACCAGGACCTAGTTGCAACTGAGGAGGATTAGGTGAGTTGACATCTACAGGTTTCTTAATGCGGTGAATTACCTTTGGAACACGTCTGATAAGTGTTTGATCAGGTAGTTCTATTCCAAGGATTGTCAAGGCTAAAAAAGCATTGGTGTCAGGAATACAAAAACCTGAAACCCTAATTTTTCTCGTTTCCTTATGCCATGGCATTACTTTAGGGTATATATGGTTTCTTTGGATAAAATCATCATGTTTTGCAATACTGCTAAATAAGATTCTTACGGCATCTTGGGTATATTTGCTATATTTATAGTAGGCAATAAATACATGATCATCTGTTGTGAGGCTATCACCTATAAGGATCGTCCAGGTGTTTTCTTCTTCTGGATGAGGGGTGTAGAGCCGTTCATGTCTTTCGGTCTCATCATATGTTGTCAGAATTCTAGGAAGTTCTGTAGAGAGACCATATCCTCTCACCAGAAACTCAAAACAAGGTACGAGTAGTTCCTTATATTCCTGATCCGTTAAGGAGAAAGAAATGCAATTCTCACGTTGGCTTGGATTAATATAAAATTTATTCTTGTCTGAGAAGAAATGATCTATTCTCCCTGTCTTTTCGTCTCGCTTATATGCTTGAACATAGGTATGTGTAAAATCCGTATGGTCAATATCAAACTCCCTTATTTCAAAGGGAAGATAGTCAACTAATCGTTCATGGTGCCAAACTGTTCCAATAGGCCAAGACACCAAATCTGTTATATTTGCATCAATAAAAATAAAATTATCTGTGGGTGTGTAATCTTCCAGAAGTTCCCTAAAAGCCACATGAACTTTAGGTTGAGCATTTCTACGATCAGCTTTTGCTAACGCTCCATACCACCACACCATTAAGAACTTTTCAGCATTGGATTCAAGAACTTTGAATGCCGGTGATTTTGTTTTATCTGGAGAGTTATCAGTATTTTTTTCATTAGAATGATTGTTCATGGTCAACCTCTCTATTAGTAATATTATCGACTAGTCAATTCTTCTTATATGCTCAGCTCGGCCGTAGGGATATATTGCCCATCTACCCAATCGTAAAGCTGAATATCACAAACACCATTCAAACGATGTCCCAAGACCATTGCAAAAACTGAGGGTGCTTTAATAAAGAGGTGTAATTTAGATAACTTATTTTCAGATTTGAATGAAACTAAAGCGGATTTTGCCTCTCTCACAGCAAGATTTAGAGTTTCCATATTATCAATCGCATAAGAGCTTTCTAGATTCAGTCTAGGTAAGCTCTTTACTTCATTTATTGTAGAGTCAATGTCTTTACCTATAGCTGTAGGAAATCCGATAGTAACTATGGCTTCAGTTTCTCCCTGTAGCTCAACAGGGGCGATTTTATTAAAAAATTGTCCCTCTTTCTGTTTATGGTCATCAGTGCGATAAGCGAGGCCATTATGTTCTATTTCAAGTAGGAAATTACGTGTGGCACTAAATACATAGCCAAGCATACATGCGGTGGACATTCTTTGTTTACCGTCTATAAGGAGGGTTCTACGGTCACCACTGCTATGAATGAAATCCCCAATCGATACCGCTTTTTTGATTAGGTTGTTCCAGTCGCTGGAGGTTTTTTGGGCACGATCAGGACCATTGAAATCACGAATATCTAAGTTTAAGTCTTGGTACTGACTGGTTGAAGTAGAAAGGTTAATTTTGATAGGATCTGATAGCCATTGGCTTCTATCTTCTTCAAGAGCATGGCAAATAAAATTTTCAAAGTCTTTGCGATGTATTGGACCAAAAGAAGAACGAGAAATCAATTTTTTAAACTGATCTCTTAACTGTTTGGCTTTACGTGTAGTGAGTTCGATATTGGATAATTTCTCTTCTATTTCGCCTATAAATACAGAGTCGCTATCTTCAGCATTGAAAGACAGGAAATCAACATGGTCAAGTGCAAACTCAGCAAGTGAGGTTTCGAATCCCTTATCACTACACCACTGAATAATATCCTGACGACTTTTTTGTAAAATCACAGAATCGGCACTGTATGAAGAGCCAACGCCTCTAATTCTCTCAATCTGGGCAAGAAATGGGTGAAGTGTAGAGGTATAGAGTGGGCATACTAAACTAAAGCGAGTATATTCACTTGATGGAATATCAAACGCCTCCTTGAAGCGCTTAATTTCTTTCCAGAAGTCTGTAGAAGTCAGCGAATGATTTTTAGCTTCATACATGACACGCTGGAAATCTTTCTCTGAAGAGAAGTAGCAAACCTCAACATCACCTATTGATTCACTCACAATGTGACTAAAAGCACTTTCAGATAGCCATAGTGGCAGGTTCTTTAATACAAAGGCATCCTGATAATCAAACCCTACTCGTGCAATTGCACCACCAGTTGATTGTTTTTCTAACAGACTTGCACTCATTATTATCTCTCTAAATCCAGGGTGGATGGGTAACAGGAACCATCTGGTAGGTAGGTGTGGGCACTGCCCTCAAGATGATTGTTTTTTAAATGAAAAATCAGTAAGACTACAAAATTTGCCCCAACTTTTGGATCGGACACCAATTCCCTCATGGTGTGATGGTCTTTACTGCTGGGTTGTACACTAAAGAGAGGATGGCTATGCCATTCACCTAAATAGTTAAATTTTTGATAATTATTGTTTGTTGATTTATGAAAAAGGCGAATTGCTTTAATAGCATCCGTAATTCCACGTACAAAGGATGCGATCGTTCCACTCTTTTGAACAGTTAATGAGCTAACTCTAAAATGATTTGTACCTATATGCTCACCCATTAAAACACCGCCACATTCGTGGGTTCCAGACTTCAACAGGGCTTTTATCAGTAAAATTTGTATATCAGTAGGAATGGATATTTTCAGCATTAGTATTAACCTTTCATCGGTTCAGGCTCTTCAATAGAATTGCCATTTTCACTTTCAGATATCTGTTTATCCGTAGGAGATTCTGTTACTAACGCACCTGAACAATCGATAGGATGAGTATCAAAAGGACATTGAAATATCCAATATTTACGGAACCCTATTAAATATGCTGAATATGGATAAGAGGATTGCTCATCAACTGTACATAAAGTATCTAATGTGAACTGAGTCATAGACGCTGCAAGAGCCGTTACATCTGCATCTGATGCAATATATGTTTGGTTTTGTGTTTGAAAGCCGTAATTATTAACTTTGCCTTCTGGGATTGGTTCCAACGTTTGTAAGACACCATAAATATGATTGCGAAGCTCTAAAGGTGAGGCATCTAACGTTGGGCGACTACGGGCCATCATTGCTCCACCACCGCCACCAAAGATTTCACCCCATACCATTGGTATATGTTTTCTTTTAGCAATTGCAGCTAAGGTTAGAAATGTATGTGAGTTTGCTGTCGCATCAATAATCAGATTACATGTACCAATGGCATTAGCGATATTGGAATTTAAATGAGGATTTTCCTGGCCACCAATTTGCATTTCATACGTTTCAATCTGCATGTCTAATGCAGTTCGTTTTAATGCTCTTTCAACAGCATGGGTTTTAGCAAAGCCAACATCTAACCAGTTGAGTTCATTACGGACAAGATTCTGGGGTGCCAGAATATCATCATCAATAAGTAGAAAGTTTTTACAGCCAGACCGCGCCAGTGAAATTGCAATTTTACTTCCTAACGATCCAAGACCAACGATTACTATCTTTGCATCATTGATATTGCTAAATTGTGCTGGCAATCTTTGATTCTGATCATCATGTAGATTAATAGCTGGATAACTTACGAAAAGTGGTGCTGTATTATTAATTAAGAATAGTTCCAAGTTACCATTTAAGTCATATAACAATAGAGGCTTTATGGAACTTGTGAATTCCTCCTGAGTAGGCCATAAATTGCCTAAAGAGGATTCTAACGAAAGTCGATCATTTACAGATTCCTTTAATAAAGGAACAGAATCAACTCTTATTGCCCATCCAGACAATTCAAATCTTTCATTAGAAAATGATGGGACGATGTCAGGTAGAGGTTTGTTTTGAATATTTGTTGGAACAATAACGGTCTTGTCCCGAATGCTTGAGATGGCAACCTTAAAGTCCATTTTTTCAGGGTCACTACCCAAGAGTATGTGACGTAACATTGGTGTTTCAATGAACCTTTCTGAAATACCTCTTAATTTTTGACCTATTGTTTCAGAATGCCTAGATGGCACAGGTTCTACATCCATCTCCAATACAGTCATTGCGTCTGTTAATAAAAGAATCCGGGCACTTCTAATTAGTTCCACTCCACTGATATTTGTATTCCAATTATCTGGACCGTATTCTAGACACAGCACTCCTGAACCACCGTACTGGTGCAAGATACTCCATCTTTCACCAGATTTTTGTGGACGTATATATGCTGGTAGCTCTGGGAAAAGCTCTGGATATACTAAAACACCATTAAAATCTATAGTTCCTATCTTGAGAGAGAAGTTTAAATGCAGTTCATTAGTGTTTGTTGAGTTCCACTCCTGAATCTTAAAACTGTTTTCCTCATTTTCAAGATCGGTCAATAACTGCCGTTCTTGAATTAAGCGTTCTAATGGTGTTTTTAGCAGTTCCATTACGCAAAGCCTCCTGGTTTATTTGGATAAACAGGGGTTGATGGAAATGTTAATCCTGCACCTAAAGCTGAACGGATTAAAGAGCTGGCCATATCAGCAGAATTTGCACTTTTGTGTGATGCCGAACGTGGAAAACGATTACCCAAGACCTGCCGCCATAGAGCTAATGCTTTATCATCATCTGTTTCATTTAAGGCATTTCGTGCAATAGCAGCTTGTTCTTTTACCTTTTCATAAAAGGTTTTGAACTCATCTGCTGTGACCGCAGAAAAAACATTATTGCCTGCAACACCAGGATCTTCTAAATGTGGAATTATGCCTAGTGACGCATAAATCCCATAAGAATCCCTGATTGTTTCTAAAAGATAAACAAACAACTTTTCATAGTTGGATTCGTAGTAATTCATATGCTTGGCAACCAGGCATTCTAAAATGAATCCTTTTGGTCGTTTTAAATCAGACAAGTTCTCACGACGCCACCATTTAAATAGCTTCACAAGAGGCTTAAATCGCCCATTTGCATTTTTATTCACCTCAACAGTCCACTCGGTATGGGCTGGAGGGTTGGTAACTAGCCATTCTTCAAGATGAATGTCTGGAATCAGATAGCCACCATATCCATCTGAAATGATAGGGACAACATCCATATCAACTTTTTTCAACTTAACATTTACTGAACGACGGTTAACGGTGAGATCGGTATATCCAATATCCTTTAATGCTGTATGTACTGCATCAAGGACAATTTGAGGATTATCGTTAATTGTGTGATTTGTAAGGGCAATAATATCTACATCTGGTCTTTGTGTGATACCGCCTATAGTAGTCGGACGTACTGCCGTATTTCTTTTATAAGAACCTGATAAGAACGTATGCACATGTACTTTGCTGAATTCATTATGCACTTTTAAAGCATTACGAAGCGTATTATGTGCGCTTGAACAATCATTAACTGTTGTTGTAGATGGTTCAATATCGGAAAGTAGGTCAAGAAACTGCTGTTGAGTTGTCATAATTCTCTCTGAGCCCATGTACTAAAATGGGGCATAAAATTAAGTGCGATCAGAAAAATTAAGTAACCTACTACTGTGAACTTTGTTGCATAGCAGTAGGTTATTTAACCTTGTTTACGATATTGAGTTTGAGTTATCAGGATCATCCGATTTTTTATTACGGATAGTATCCTTTTCTTCTTTCAATGGCCGAGTTCTGGGAAATTTAAAATATCCAGTTGGATGGACAATAATTTTTCCAGATTTATGGCGATAAGATTTACAAAACACGAAGTCTTGATTTTCGGTAGGCATTGTTAGCCCTCCTATTTTGGCGGCTCGTTTTTCAGGGCGCATACCAAAATAAGCGGGTAAATCTTGAGATTTACGGGCCTAAATGTTAGAATGGGGTTCTGACAGCCAGATCTAACATGAGGTATGCGTAGGGCTTAGAGCCATATGCCTTTCCTGTGTGAAAATCTATCAAGCCGACTCTACCCAATAGAGTCGGCTTTTTAATTTACGAAACCATCTCAATAGTCTCCATTGAATCTAGGTCAAAATAATATAGTTTTTTAAAGTCATCTTCATATAAGTCAAATAATTGAGATAACTCACTAATGACAGATGCTGATGTTTTTTTTGCATCTATTGCGTAGTCAAAAAGCATTGAAGCTACTCTATATGTCGCTTCTCGATCCAATTCATTTGGTTCAACTTTACGATAACCACGCATAGCCATTTGCCGCCATAAATTGGCACTTTGACTTGAAGTTATAGTTCCTAACTCTGACGCCCTATAGATTAAGGCCGCCATTGAGGTTTTCCATTCCTTTTTAAGTCTTAGATAATGAGCTAAATTGGTTGAAACTAATTGATCAATAATTTTTTCTTCTGGCATTAAGAATTCGGCAGCAAAGTCATTTGCTTCTTTTTCCATAAACTCAGATGGCTCTTCATGGAGGACCAAATGCCCAAGCTCATGTGCTAATGTGAAGCGTATTCTATCATTTGGCTGGTTTGCATTTAGAAATACGCATGGAGACACACCATGCATTTTTAAGGATACGCCATCAACATTATTATCTTTAAAGTCGCATAAAAAGACTAAAACCCCGGCATCTTCCACAGTGGCAGTTAGGTTTTCAAGAGGTTCATTTCCTAACGCCCACAATGATCTAAGCTTTTTAGCCGCTTCTTGAGGAGTGTTTACATCTAGGCCAATTTTAAAAGTTGGTAAGGAGTTTTTTCTTTTTGGCACATTTGTGAATAATTCTAATGTTTGTACATGGCCCATTTTTAACATCATTTCAGCATTCATGCGGCTCAATGCTTTAGCTGTGGTAGAGCTTTTTTTTCTGTATGCATGCAAACTAATTGGCAGTGCATTTAGCTTTTCAATATGTTCGAAAAATCGTATAGGGAAATGTAGGGCATTGGATAGATTATGGATAACTTCATCGGAGGGTTTTAAGTCCCCACTTTCAATTTTAGATAATGAAGCCTGAGTAATAGACTGTCCCATTTCAGCAATTAGTTCAGTTTGACTAAGACCACGAAAGTTTCGTGCAATACTAAGCATGTCAGGATTGAAATGAGTCATATTCACCTCCAAGATCATTGACTTACAGATCAAGTTAATCGAATGATAACTGAACAAAAAACCTTATGCAAATTTTTCTTCAAATTATTCCTAAATTGTTTCTTTTTTACCTTACATTGCTTTATGTAGTGGTCATTTTGGTTTTTAGCACAACATATAGTGTTTTTGATTTTATCTTCTATTTGAAAGATTTTAATTTCACTATAGAATTTTATGTCAAAATTTGAGCATTAAAATATTTGGGTAAAGATAGAGGATGATCAGTGTTCTTATAAGGGGCAGTTTGACTTTCGATTATTTAGAAAATGTATTTTTATTAAATATTTGACCATTTGGAGGGAATTCTAAAGTGATTTATTCTTGCTAAAATTAGGTTTAAGGACGATTGTTTCCTTTTCTCCCAGAGTGTAATTAAATAAAGGATTTAAAATGAAAATGAACTTGAATAAGGATGGAAAAAAACGTATTCACTTTATAATTAGAGAGCTTGATAAGACTCAGAATGAAGTAAATAAAATTTCAGCTTCAGTTCAGATAGACGAGGATGATCAATATCAGCGTATTAATAGAGCATATTTTCAGTTGTTCCAAACGCATTATCTTTCCTTTAAATTACTTATGAAAGAAGATCATTTTTCCTCCGCTGTCGTCGTAGCTCGTACGATGCTAGAAATATATGTTAGGTGTTTTTATTTAGAGTTTATAGAACAGCCTAAAGGGACAGATGTTGAAATGTTAATTACTCAACCAAAAGACTTTGCTAGTTTTTTTCAGATGAGTACAGCTTTAGATAATTTTGAAGACCCAGACAATGGAGATTTTCATAAACACTTCAAGCAATTCACAAAGCAAGGTAAAGCTTTGTACGAGAAGTATTCAACTTTCACACATGGTCGTGGTGAGCTACTGAATGTGCTATTTAAAGGTAAACAACCTGTCTGTGCCTATGAGGATATTGAAAGTATATTGCTGACCCTTAATGGCATGTTACAGGTGTTTGCAATGCAATTTCTACATATGAATGCTAATGAGGCATTGAAAAAAAGATTGCTTGATAGAATGCTTAAAACTGAAGAAACTTTTCTTAATCATGGTATAGGCCAACCAGACTATTATTCTAATTTAACCTCTTGGTGAACTAAATAGGAAATGAGAGAACAACAGTGCAAAACTGTTTTTCTCTCAATATACTATCGCTTCCATTTTCTAAGTCGCATAGTTGTTTGGAATGTCGCATAGTTGTTTGTAAATGACAGCCGCCCCCAACTAGTGCAATGGCTGATGCTGTATGGTGGGGCGCGCGAAATGGACGCTGACCAAAGGTATGCGGTGTATTTGAAATAGAATAAATACTCGCGACTTCAAGCGTTTCCTGATTAGAAAGCGGTGGCAAAATTGAAGGAAGACGTGAAGCGAGTAAAGTCTTACCTGTACCTGGTGGTCCTTTAAAGAGCAGCGAGTGCCCGCCTGCGGCGGCAATTTCTAGTGCGCGACGTGGACGTAGCTGACCTTTTACATCTGCCAGATCAAATTTATAAGGCATTTGGTTTGAGGTCGTTGCAGGTTCAATCGAAGATAGTGATTTCATGCCCAAGAAATGATCACAAACTTCTTTTAAATGGCTCACTGGATAACATTCAAGATTCGGTAAATGGCTAATATCCTGACTGTTATCGAGAGGTAAAAGCATTTTATGCTTGGCCTGTTGACATGCCATTGCCAAAGTTAAAGTGCCTGACACTAGCCTTACATGGCCATCTAAAGCTAATTCACCAATTAATTCAAAATCTTCGGCGCAGTTTTCTGGGAGCTGGCCAGAAGCAATTAAAATACCTACAGCAATAGGTAAATCTAGACGTGAACCATCTTTGGGCAAATCTGCTGGTGCAAGATTAATGGTCAATCTTTTAGTTGGAAATTGAAATCCACTATTAATAATGGCTGAGCGAACCCGGTCTTTACTTTCTCTTACCGCCGCCTCTGCTAGGCCGACAATAGTAAGAGAAGGTAAACCTTGACTCACATGTACCTCAACTTCAATCAGAGGCGCATGTAAACCTAAAAGTCCCCGTGTATAAATTTTAGAAAAAGACATCTTATTGTTCCATTATGGTGCTTCATTTTTAATCGTTGTAAAGTATAAATGCGCTACGTTGGTGCTTATTTTTTATTCTTTAAAGTTTCTTCTAACAAACTTACTTGTTTTTGTAGCTCTTCTAAACGTTGATTGGCTGATTGAAGTGCAGTCTTTTGACGGTCGATCTCTTGTTTGGAAACAAGATCCAACTTTTCAACCGCTTCATTTAATAATGCACGTAAATTTTTTTCCAAATCTTTTTTAGGCTCATCAATTTGTTCCAGAATGGCCTGTAGCAAAGTTTCTAGCATGAAATATCCAAAGTGTTGTATTACCTTATGCTTTACAGTTTAACACTGCTTAAGCGCTGGATATAGGTTTCAATTTTTTTAGTGCAAATAGATCATTAAATCAGCATATAACACTACTGAAAATTCATTTTATTTTTGATAGCTCATCTACATCTTGCTCACTAAATAGGTTATAAAGAAAGTTCATGCAAAAGATTCATTTCCCTCAACCTTTGAAATATTGGCATGAAAATTGAACATAAAACCTTACTGGTGAAAAGAAGCCGAAGGAAACAAACATGAAGCTTGTAACTGCAATTGTAAAACCGTTTAAATTGGATGACGTGCGTGAAGCACTCTCTGACATTGGTGTACAAGGGATTACCGTAACTGAAGTTAAAGGTTTTGGTCGTCAAAAAGGGCATACTGAACTCTACCGGGGCGCGGAGTATGTGGTTGATTTCTTACCTAAAGTAAAAATCGAGATTGCGATTAGTGATGAAATGGTCGACGCAGTAATTGAATCAATTACACGTGTCGCAAGCACTGGAAAAATCGGCGATGGTAAGATTTTTGTGACTAACCTGGAACAAGTAATCCGTATTCGTACGGGTGAAACTGGACCGGATGCTGTCTAAATTGGCACAAAGCTTGCTGAGTAGAAAATAACTCGCAAATGAGGTTGGGGGACACGAATGAAAAAAATGCTTATGGCGCTCAGTCTATCAGGCGCTCTTTTGGGTGGTACTGCCGTTTGGGCAGAAGAAGCTGTAACAACGCCAACATCGGAAGTTGCGGCTGCATCAACATCTCCAGCTACTGCAACTACTGCAGAAGCACCAGTTGCTGAAACTCCAGCAGCTCCAGCACCGGCACCTACGCTTGATACAGGTGATACCTCTTGGATTTTAGTTTCAACCGCATTGGTTCTATTAATGACCATTCCGGGATTGGCATTATTCTACGGCGGTATGGTACGTAAAAAAAATGTACTCAGTACGATGATGTTCAGCCTTTCAGCTGCAATCTTGGTAAGTTTGCTGTGGGTGATTGCTGGTTACTCAATCGCGTTCTCTGGCACAGGTGCATTTTTTGGTGATTTGTCTAAAGCAATGCTAAACGGGGTAGCGTTTGATGCATTAAGTGGGACAATTCCTGAAAGTCTCTTTGTTATTTTCCAAATGACTTTTGCCATTATTACAGTGGCGATCCTTAGCGGTTCTATTGCAGACCGTATGAAATATTCAGCTTTCATGGTGTTTATTGCAGTTTGGGTGCTCGTTGTTTACGCACCAATTACCCACTGGGTGTGGGCTGCAGATGGCTGGTTATTTAAAGCAGGCGCATTAGATTTTGCTGGTGGTACAGTTGTACATATCAACTCAGGTGTTGCAGGTCTAGTTGCTGCTTACATGCTTGGAAAACGTATTGGCCTTGGCCGCGAATCTATGGCTCCGCATAACCTGACTTTAACTGTAGTGGGCGCAAGCTTACTTTGGGTGGGTTGGTTCGGCTTTAACGGTGGTAGTGCTCTAGGCGCTGGTGCTCGTGCAAGTATGGCAATTTTAGTGACTCAAGTTGCCGCTGCCGCTGCTGCATTCTCTTGGTTAGTTGTTGAACGTATGATCCGTGGTAAAGCATCTGTATTAGGCGGTGCTTCTGGTGCGGTAGCTGGCTTAGTTGTGATTACACCAGCAGCAGGTTTTGTTGGGGTAGGCGGTGCTTTAGTGATGGGCCTTATTGGTGGCGTAGTGTGCTTCTGGGGTATTACAGCACTTAAACGCTTACTTAAAGCCGATGATGCTTTGGATGCGTTTGGTTTGCATGCGGTAGGTGGTATTGTCGGTGCGATTTTAACTGGCGTATTCTACAGTGACGAAATTATTAAAGCAGCCAACGTTGCATTAGCTCCAACATTCGCTGGCCAATTATGGGTACAAGTTGAAGGCGTATTGGCAACCATGGTTTACAGCGGTATCGCGACTTTCGTTATTCTTAAAGTGATTGATCTTGTGATTGGTATTCGTGTTAATGCTGATGATGAACGCATGGGTCTGGATTTAAGCCAACATGGCGAACGTATCGAATAATTCGTAATATATTCCAATCAAAAAAACAGTCTTCGGACTGTTTTTTTGTCTTATAGAATGCTGGTTCTGTAAGTGTAGAAATTTTGCTACACTAGGTCAAAGTAATCGACCCTATAAATCCGCTATGCATTGTCCATTTTGCAACGCCGCAGATAGTAAAGTCATCGATTCACGTTTAGCCGCCGAAGGCTGTCAGATTCGTCGACGTCGTGAGTGTGTAAGTTGCGGTGAACGTTTTACCACTTTTGAAAGCTATGAAGTGGTAATGCCCCGTGTGATCAAATCGAATGGAAAAAATGAACCTTTCGATGAGGCCAAATTACGTCGTTCGTTAATGCATGCTTTGCAAAAACGTCCGGTCACACAAGAGCAGATCGAAACAGTTTTAAGTGATATCCAGTTGCAGATTCGCCGTTTAGGTGAGCGTGATGTGAAATCCAGAACGATTGGTGAGATTGTCATGCAATCTTTATTTGCACTTGACCACGTTGCCTATGTTCGTTTTGCTTCGGTTTATCAAGACTTTCAGGATGTTGAAGCGTTTCGCCGCCAAATTGAGCAAATGCAACAACGTGAGCACTAATCATTTGAGATTTTTATGTCTGAGTTAAAACAAGATCAATACTGGATGCAGCAAGCCATTGAACTTGCCAAACGAGGACTATATTCGACCAAGCCTAATCCAAATGTTGGTTGTGTGATTGTCAAAGATGATCAGTTAATTGGCCAAGGTTTTCATCCTAAAGCGGGTCAGCCACACGCAGAGGTTTTTGCCTTACGCGAAGCGGGTGAACATGCACAAGGTGCAACAGCTTACGTTACGCTTGAACCATGTGCACATTATGGCAGAACCCCTCCTTGTGCCGAAGCATTGGTAAAAGCCCAAGTTAAAAAAGTAGTGGTTGCTTGTCCTGATCCAAATCCATTGGTGGCGGGTAAGGGTGTTCAGATTTTGGAAAATGCCGGAATTGAAGTAGAAGTTGGCATTTGTGAAGATTTAGCATCAAAACTTAATCAAGGTTTTTTAAAGGCAATGTCTACAGGCATGCCTTATGTACGTTTAAAGGTAGCCTCAAGTTTAGATGGACGTACTGCAATGGCATCAGGTGAGTCGAAGTGGATTACCGGTTCGGCTGCACGCCAAGATGTACAACATTGGCGTGCCATTTCTGGAGCAGTGATTACAGGTATTGAAACTGTGATTGCAGATGATTGTCAGCTTAACGTGCGTTCACTCAATAATTTTGATATCGAGACAGTTGCTCAGCCAAAACGTGTCGTTTTAGATCGCCAAGGACGTTTACCACTTAACGCTAAGATCTTAGAAAATCCTGAAACTGTGATGGTAATGGGGCCGTATCGTCAAGAACTTGCTGATTTAGGCGTGATACAATTAGAAATTCAGCCTTTAAAAATGCTGTTACAGACCCTATCTAAGCAACATCAAATTTATGATGTGTTGGTTGAAGCTGGCGCAACATTGTCTACTGCCTTTTTGCAAGAAGGTTTGGTGGACGAATTGATCAGTTATATTGCCTCGACCTTATTGGGGAAAAGTGCAAGGGCCATGTTCAATGCAGAATTTGAATATATGGCAGAGCAACTTCGTTTTACACTTCTTGATGTGACACAAATTGATCAAGATATACGCTTAAGGTTAATCCCTACGCAAGAGAAAGTATGAATTCAGAGCCTTCGGTTTATCACAAACGTCGTCATGCAGCCCGTACGACAGACGAATATCTTTTCCATCAGCTTGTGCCGTACTTGGGTAACAAGCGCCGATTGCTCCATCTAATTTTAGAAGCCCTTGAAATTACAGGGACACTGAATAGCAAGAAAAAGAATCCACCGATTTTTGCCGATTTCTTTGCCGGCAGTGGCGTTGTATCTCGTTTAGCACGTCAAAATGGTTACCGAGTCATTGCAAACGACTGGGAACCTTATAGTCATGCTTTAAATCATGCGATTTTAGCCTGTGTAGATGCACCTGCTTTTAAAGAATTAGGTGGCTATCAAAAGGCAATCGATTATTTAAATCGCTTACCTGAAGTTAAAGGTTGGGTAACGCATAACCTTTGCCCACGTAACGATGATGTATACGATCCAACCCGTGACCGTTTATTCTTTAAACGCCGTAACGGTATGCGTATCGATGCAATTCGTCAGCAGATTGCAACATGGCAGGCACAAGGTGCAATTAATGATGTAGAGATGAGTGCTTTGCTTGCGCCATTGCTCTATTCAGCTAGTTTTGTCAGTAACACGAGTGGTGTATTTAAAAGCTTCCACCAAGGGTGGGGCGGACGTACTCAAACTGCGTTAGAACGAATTGAATCATTACTTTGGTTAACACCGAGCCGTTTTTGTGAGATTGGTGATCGCAAACGTCCGGCTGCTGAAATGTGGTGTGTAGATTCACAACATCTAGCAAATCAAATGAGTGGTTTTGAGGTTGATGTTGCCTATCTCGATCCACCATATAACCAGCACGCATATAGTAGTAATTACCATGTTTTAAATGCATTAACTTTATGGGATCAGGTGGATTTACCTTCACCGGATACCAAAGGTTATAAGAGTGGTATTGATAGAGCATGGCGTAAAGAACGCCCAAGTCCATATAACTCTTCTAAACATGCAAAAGATGCGTATGAGAAATTACTTTCAACGATCAATGCACGCTATATTCTGACCAGCTATTCAACTGATGGTAATATCGAGCCGAAAGATTTACTTATGGCCAATCTGGAACGAGGCAAAGTGACCTTGTTAACACAAGATGTTCCGCGTTATCGAGTGAGTAAACAACGACAGTCTGAACGTGCACGGGTGCTTGAGTTTATTGTGATTACTGATACTCATGCTAAGTCAGGACCACCATTACGTCAGTTATTAGGCCAGCTTTACCACTTCGCCGAGCTAGGTGGTGTAGATACCTCAGGCAATAGTACACAGCTCGCACTTTGGTAAGCGCTGCAATTTAAGCAGTGTAAAAAGATTTGGAGATTGAGCCATGTTTACAGGCATCATTGAAAGTTTAGGTAAAGTTGAAAGCCTGCAAAGTGTAGGTGGTGATGTACGTCTACGTATTCAGACAGATCTGGATATGTCTGATGTACATTTGGGTGATTCGATTGCAACCAATGGTATTTGTCTTACAGTGATTGAATGGGGCGATAACTGGTACGCGGCAGATGTTTCTCGTGAAAGTTTAAATCGAACAACATTGGGTAACTGGAAAGTTGGGCAACGTGTCAATGTTGAAAAGGCAATGTTACCGACAACGCGCTTTGGCGGGCACATTGTAAGTGGTCACGTTGATGGCGTAGGTGAAATTACCGTAGTGCGTGAAGATGCTCGTTCAATCTATTATGAAGTTACAGCACCGACAGAACTTGCTAAATATTTGGCGGAAAAAGGTTCTGTAACCGTTGACGGAATTAGCTTAACGATTAACCACTTACGTGGAAATATTTTAAGCTTGAATTTGATTCCGCATACCGCAGAACGTACCAATATTGGAACATGGCAAGTAGGCAGTAAGGTCAACCTTGAAGTCGACGTGTTGGCGCGTTATATCGAACGTTTATTGCTAGGTGATAAAGCAGCTGAACAAAAAACTGAGTCAAATATTAGTATGGCTTTTTTAGCTGAAAATGGTTTTTTAAAATAAAAGCCAGATCATCAAAATAAAAAAACCGGACATATGTTCCGGTTTTTTTATTTTTAAAAATTAATGCTTGGTGAGTGTAACCGAATGTGTGCCAACCCATGGTTTAGTATGCTGAGTGCTTGTAATTGAAAACTCACCTTTTTCCGACGCTCGTGTCAGCAAGATTGAAAGCGAATTAAAGTCGTTATGACTCATATAAAGTTCTTGTGCTGAAAATGTCCATTGCTCACCCTGATTAAGCTGCTCAAGTTGCTTTGAAATCTGATGCGGAATGTCCATTTCTTACCCTCATTAATTATCTTAAAAACGCTACTTTCTATTCTCATAATCAATTGATCTACAAAAATAATATTTATGTCTATTTTGTGACATATAGGTGTCAGTTTTATGACAGAAGAAGTTTTACAACATTACTTCTCTATTTTTTCATCAGAAAACTTAGAGTTCTTTAAAATATATTCAATTTCTTCTTGAGCTGCCGAATGTAGTTTGGCTCGGAAAGCCGTTATAGACTCTTCAATTAAGTTTTCAGCTTCAAGTTCTAAACGAATGCGTAAACTTTCAAGCTCAGATAAGATTTGATCATCGGTGATACTAAGTTTTACGCCAGCAGAGTAATTGACGGCTGGGGTTTCAGGGTTTTTCTGATAACGTGCGGTTTGTTCTGCAACTTCTTGTTCTAAATGACTACGTAATGTCTGTAATGTTTCAGTTTGTTCATTAAACTTGCGAATTTCGTCTGCTTGCAACTCCGCAGCATAAGCAGCTTCTGATGCACGTTTATCAGCAAGTGCTTTTTCTAAAGCGAGTTGACGACGGATACGTGCTTGCTCAATAAGCTCTGCCTTAAGGTCCGCGTAAGCTTGTTCAATTTTTTGCTGTGATTCTAACTGCGCTTTTTCATCATTTAAAACCCAAAGCTGAATAGGGGTTTGTGGTTCTAATAGGTCGCAAATACGTGCCAGATCTTGTTGATAGGCATGACGGACAGCTTCAGGCGCATTTAACCATCTTTTTTTAAAATCTTGCCCGACATTTAATGCCACCATGCTTCTCCTTTGTTCAACAGTATTTACATTTTAGCGCGTTATAATTTAAAGGTCCGCGGTTCTATACCCAAACGGCGATACATTTTAAATTTTTCTCGGCCAATTTGCTTGGCTGTTTCATTATTTTCAACAATTTCTATAATGTGGCTAAAATGATCAACTTGTTCAAGTGCATGATTGTTAAAATTAAATACTAACAAGCCTTGTTCAAGCGGTTGTTTAGCCGAAATACATACAGCAGCTTCAGCTTGGTCAATGCCATGCGCAATGAAACTTGCAGGGTCGAAATCCCATAATCTTTCATCAAGAGTTTGTTGTAGCTGCACATCTGGGCAATACCACCAGATTTTAGGATGCTTCTGCAAAATCTTTCGGCATAAACGGCAAGCACTATCGACTTGCCGTTCTTCACTGGTTTCAAACAGATAAAAATTAACTTTAGCCATTCGTATTTACACGATTCGCTAAAAATTGCATGAGTAATGGTACTGGGCGACCTGTTGCACCTTTAGCTGGACCAGATAACCATGCTGTTCCTGCTACATCTAAATGAGCCCAACGGTACTCACGTGTAAAGCGCTCAAGGAAACATGCTGCCGTAATTGCACCGCCGTATGGACCGCCAATATTTGCAATATCAGCAAATGGTGAATCAAGTAATTCCTGATAATCCTCAATCACTGGCATACGCCATACACGGTCAAATGATTGCTCACCCGCTTGTTGAAGTTCAGCTGCTAAAGCATCATCTGGTGAGAACAAACCACTCAGTACTTTACCTAAAGCGACTACACATGCACCAGTTAATGTTGCGATATCAACCACAACTGCTGGATTGAAGCGTTTGATATAGGTCAATGTGTCGCACAGTACCAAACGACCTTCTGCATCGGTATTTAAAATTTCAACTGTTTGTCCGCTCATGGTTGTCACAATATCACCTGGGCGAGTTGCTTTACCTGATGGCATGTTTTCTGCAGCTGCAATTGCTCCAACGACATGAATAGGAAGTCTTGCCTCGCATAGCGCGCGAATAGTACCTAGTACAGAGGCTGCACCGCACATATCGAACTTCATTTCATCCATGCCTAGGCCTGGTTTTAAAGAAATACCGCCTGTATCAAAAGTAACGCCTTTACCAACAAGCACAACAGGCGCTTGATCGATTCCAGCTTGGTATTCGAGTGTTACGATACGACCCGGACGTTCAGATCCTTTGCTGACTGCAAGAAAAGCATACATACCTAAATCAGCCATTTGCTGTTCATTTAAGACAGTTACTTTGAGTAAGTCAGGGAATTCTGCAGCTAAAGCTAATGCTTGTTCTGCCAAATATTCAGGGAAGCAAATGTTACCTGGACGGTTTCCAAGGTCACGTGCATACGACTGACCAGATTGTACGGCATGCACTAAAGCCAGTTGTTTTTCATCGAGGCTCGTTGTTGAACTAATTAAATCAACCTGTTGTAACACAAATTCATTTTTTTTCGATTTAAACTCATCATAACCATAAGCTGCTTGAGTTAAGCTTAAAGCGAATAAATAATGGTATTCGACAGGTAACGCAGCAATATCAATTGCGATATGCTTAAATTTATTTTGTGTCGATTTGATAATGGTTTGGGCAAGTTTAGCGAGCTTAACCGCATGAAGTTCGGCTGTTTTTCCTAAGCCAAGTAATTGGCTATGAGGTTGATTTGAAACTTGCCCGAATAAAGGCAGAGTTTCATTGAAGTTGCCTTTGAATTGGGTGGCAGTAAGAACGCTTTCTAGGTTATTGATTTGATATGTGTTGATGTTGCTTTGTAGCTGTTCTGAATCAACTAAAACCCACAAAGATTCATTAGATGTCTGTTCGGGAAAAGTTGTATAAGTTGTAAATTTCATGGCTGCCGTGATTGCCTATAGAAAGTTATGTTGGATTAAAACATTGAAACACTTTCAAGCATAGCGTTGCAATGTGCGGTTTTATATTTTTAACATTCGGGTAAACTAGCACACGTCCCGATTAGCCTTTTGGAAGTATTACTTTGATTATTCGGCGTTATCTCGTCAAGCAAGTTGTCTCTACCTCATTGGTGGTCATTTCTTTACTGACCTTAATCATGATGGGTGGTCGTCTGATCAAATACTTTGGTGTGGCGGCGCAGGGGCGTTTAGATGCCAGTATCTTATTTAGCATCATTGGATATCGTTTACCTGAATTTCTAACACTCATTTTACCATTGGGTTTTTTCATTGGTTTAATGTTGGTGTTTGGTCGTTTATATGTTGACCATGAAATGGCTGTATTAAATGGTAGTGGTGTAAGCCGTCATCAATTAGCACGATTACTCATTCCAATGACGCTTGTTTATATGGTTTTTCAGTCTGTGCTTATGCTCTGGATGACGCCGTGGGGACTACGTGAGTTTGAAAAACTGACAACAACACAAGCTGTTCGGACAGGTTTCGATTTGGTTCGACCAAGAGAGTTTATTTCCTCTGGGCCATATACGATCTATGCAGGTTCATTGTCAGAAGACCGAAAGAATTTGAAGGATATTTTCTTTTATCAACGCGCTGCTAAAGAAGATAAGCCAGATGTTATGATTTTGGCAAAGGAAGCGACTCGTGTAGAAGTTGCAAATGATACCGCCAATGTCGTTGATCTGGTACAAGGTCGTCGCTATGAAATATTCCCGGGACAACCAAAATATACACAAGCAGAGTTTCAGTCTTATCGTCTACGTTTAGAAAATGACAAAGATGTTAAGTTTGAGAGTGGCGATGTAGAAGCACTATCAACAACAAAACTCTTTTCAAAAACGAATGATCCAGTCATCAGAAGTGAGTTGGGATGGCGTTTATTTGGGCCATTCACGATTGTTATTGCGTTAATGCTATCAGTGGCATTGTCTGAGGTGAGTCCACGACAGGGCCGTTATTACCGTCTTATTCCGGCGATTTTTATTTTTTCCAGTCTGATCGTATTAATGATTGCAATCAAGACTCGTATTAGTAAAGAAGAACTCGATATTTGGGCTTATCCTGCCGTGTTGGTTGTGTATGGCGTTGCTGCTGCCTTATTCTCACGAAAGCAGAAGTTGGGACCAAAAATCAAGAAACAGATCAAGCGAGTGAAATTATAATGTTAGCACGTCGAATAGTCGCCAAATATGTGACGAAAACCACTGCGCTTGCGATGTTTGGCACCACAGTTGTTTTGTCCATTCTTCAGGTCTTATTTACATATCTTGGCGAGTTGGGTGAGCTCAAACCAGACTATAACGCATGGCAAGCTCTCGTCTATGTTTTGTGGGGAGCTCCTCGCTATCTCTATGAAATTTTACCTATCTCTGCCTTGATTGGTGCTGTGATTGGACTAGGCTCATTGGCAACGAGTAGTGAACTCATTGTTATGCGTTCAGTGGGTGTTAGCTTATGGCGTATTGTTGGTTGGGTTATGCGCTCAGCTTTACTGCTTATTATTTTGTCGTTTGCTTTAAGTGAATGGGTTATTCCTTATACCAATGAAAAAGCACAAAGTGTTAAAAGCCATCGTTCAGTAGCTGCTTTAGGTGAAGTTAAAGGCTATTGGTCACGTGAAGGGCAGCGATTTATCTATATCGACTATGCTAACTCTCAAGGCAATTTAAGAGACATTCAAGTGGTCGACTTTGACCAGAACTATTACTTGCAATCATTAATTAATGCTCAGCAAGGACAGTTTATTAAAAATGGTCAATGGGCTTTGAAAAAAGCTGAACAAATGGACATTTTGGCGGCAGGCAATGCCATCAAAACTGACCATGAAGAACAATCACTTGCTTTAGCATTACAGCCTAAATATGTGCATATGGTGACTTTAGATCCTGAAGATTTATCGCCAAGCCAACTGATTAGCTTTATGCGTTATATGGATGAATATAGTCAGGTACCAAAGACTTACCAATTAGCTTTCTGGCAAAAAGTTGCTTCGCCATTTTCACTCATTGCATTAGTTCTAGTGGCGTGTTCTTTTATTTTTGGACCGTTACGCCAACAATCAATGGGTTTCCGTTTGGTGATCGCATTGTTTATTGGTTTGAGTTTCTATTATTTGCAAGATTTCTTGGGTTATGCGAGCTTGGTTTATTCCCCATCTCCAGCATGGTTCGTACTTGTGCCTATCTTGCTAATGTTTGGTGCCGGAAGTTATTTGCTTTACCGCGCTCGCTAGAAATAAGTGATATTTATGGTTTTCATCAATCGCGGATATTGGTGAAAGCCATAGGAATAAATAGAGTCTTGACCGAAAATTCGGTAAGATATTGTGACGAAATTGTAGACAAAAGAGAAATTGATTATGACGGATGCAACTGCTGGCAAGATCCCTCACGTTCTGGTCATTATGGATGGTGTTGGACACCGTGAAGCGATTGAAGATAATGCTTTTCTTGCAGCAAAAACACCAAATTTGGCGGCAATGAAAGCCAAGCATCCGAATAGTCTAATTTCTGGTTCAGGTGAAGATGTTGGATTGCCTGATGGGCAAATGGGGAACTCTGAAGTCGGCCATATGAATCTTGGCGCTGGCCGTGTGTTATATCAAGATTTTACCCGCATTACTAAAGATATCCGTACTGGTGACTTCTTTAAACATGAAGTGTTGATCGACGCTGTTGAAAAAGCCAAAGCTGCTGGCGGTGCTGTCCATATCATGGGGCTACTTTCAGAAGGTGGCGTCCATTCACATGAAGATCATATTGTGGCGATGTGTGAACTTGCATTAAAACGCGGTGCAAAAGTTTATTTGCATGCTTTCCTTGATGGTCGTGATACACCTCCACGTAGTGCTCAGCCGTCTTTAGAAAAATTAGATGCATTATTTGCTCAATATCCGGGCCAAGGCCGTATCGCAACCATGATTGGTCGCTACTTTGCAATGGACCGTGACAACCGTTGGGATCGCGTTGAGCAAGCTTATCGCTTGTTGACCGAAGGTGAAGCACTTCGTACTGCGCAAACAGCGGTTGAAGGGTTGGAATTGGCTTATGCAGCCAACGAAAATGATGAGTTTGTAAAAGCGACTCGTATTAGTGATATTGCTAAAGTTCAAGATGGTGATAGCGTTGTATTTATGAATTTCCGTGCTGACCGAGCTCGTGAAATTACTCGCGCATTTGTAGAGAAAGACTTTGCTGGTTTTGAACGTAAAGTTGTACCGAATCTTTCTAAATTTGTGATGTTAACGCGTTATCAGGCAAGCATTGATGCACCAGTTGCATATATGCCAGAAGCCCTTAAAAATTCATTGGGTGAGTATTTATCTTCTTTAGGTAAAACCCAGTTACGTATTGCTGAAACTGAAAAGTATGCGCATGTGACATTCTTCTTTAGTGGTGGCCGTGAAGATGAATATCCGGGTGAGAAACGTATTTTAATTCCGTCTCCAAACGTGGCGACATATGACCTTAAGCCTGAAATGAGTGCTTATGAAGTCACTGATGAGTTGGTTAAGGCAATTAATTCAGGTGAATACGACTTATTGGTTGTGAACTATGCAAATGGTGATATGGTCGGTCATACAGGTGTATTTGATGCTGCGGTTAAAGCAGTTGAAGCGGTTGATACTTGTTTAGGTCGTGTCTATGAGGCAGTTATGGCGAAAAAAGGCCATATGCTCATTACTGCTGACCATGGTAACGTTGAACAAATGCAAGACTATGAAAGTGGGCAAGTGCATACTCAACATACAACCGAGCTTGTGCCGTTTATCTATGTTGGTCCAACACAAGCAACAATTGCAGAAGGTGGTGTGCTTGCAGACGTAGCACCGACAATTCTCAATTTAATGCAGATTCCTGTTCCTGCCGAAATGCAAGGACGTAATCTGATTACACTATCTGCATAAGTTAAAGGTGATTGGATGCTGCAACACATTAAATATAAAAAACTTATTGTAAGTATGTTGCTGTGTTGCAGCCAATTTACCTTTGCAGCGCCAGTTGTAAAAGAAAAAATGTCACCTTTGCATTCGGATTCGGAAGAACCGGAACATAGCTATGCAGAGGTGCCGATCGAGTCGATTCAACAGTTTGTGCAAATCTATGGAATTGTTCGAGATAACTACGTTGATGTGAAATCTGACGATGCCTTGTTTCAACAAGCCATAAAAGGGTTAGTGAGTGGGTTAGATCGTTATTCGCGTTATTTATCGGCAGAAGAATATCGCCAACTGATTCAATACACAGAGGGTGATCTTGCATCAGTTGATTTTGCATTAAGCCCTGAATCACATGCTCATAAATGGATGATTCGTGATCTTAAAACCGGTTCTGATTCCTATAAATTAGGTTTGAGAAATGGTCAGACGATTCTCAAAATTGATAACCAAGATTTAAAAAATTTAAACCAAGATCAGGTGCTTGGACTACTTTACGGTTCTATAGGAAGTACACTTCAAGTACAAGCAGAAGAGCTAAACGGAAACATTAACTTAGTCCGTAATAAAAAAATAGAAACCGATATAGAACCTGTAATGTTACATAATCAGGTGCTCGTACTCAAAATTAGAGTATTCCAACAAGACACTGCTAATGAAATTAAAAGATTAATTGAAGAAAACAGTTCTCCACGTTTAAAGGCTGTTTTAATCGATTTGCGAAACAATCCGGGTGGGTTGTTATCGGCAGCAGTTGAGTCAGCAGATTTATTTTTAAATAACGGAATTATTGTTTCGACCAAAAGCCGTTCGGAAGGTAACCAGCAGTTTCAAGCTTTGCCCGGTAATGAATTCCAGAATATAAAACTGGGTATATTAATTAATCACCGCTCTGCATCGGCGGCAGAAGTTTTTACTGCGGCCATGAAAGAACACCAGCGTGCTTGGGTGATGGGTGAAAAAAGTTATGGAAAAGGTGTAGTACAAAAGCTATTTCCTTTGCCAAGTGGGGCGGCTCTACAGATGACGGTCTCTCATTACTACACGCCAAATGGCAATATGATTGAAGGTCAGGGTATTCAACCTAACCAGACCTATCCATTACCTGCAGAAATGAAAGAAGACGTATATTTAGAGCGCGTTGCAGATTTATTCCTAAAGAGGAAGTAATTTTTATACTTCCTCTCCCATTTCAGTATCTAAGCCAAACTTTTTTAGTCGATAGCGTAAAGAACGGAATGTCATTCCTAACTTTTTAGCCGCTAAAGTTCGATTCCAATGCGTCATGTTCAGAGCATTCAGTAAAATATCTTTTTCGATATTTTCTAAGTAGCGTTCTAAACCTTCCATTGGAAATTTTGGGTGAGTCTGAACAGCCGGTGTTTGATTTAGTTGTTTCGTTACGATTTGCGGGCTCACGCTACTGCCTCTAAGAGGAGGCGCTAAGTGTGTTAAATCAATGGACTCATCATCACTTAAAGTAATAGCCCGTTCAATCATATTTCTTAATTCACGAACATTACCCGGGAAGTCTTGCTGCAATAAGTAAGTCTCAGCGCTCGCCGTTAATTGCTTGCTTGAAATTCCCCATTCCGTACAAACCTTTTGAATAAAATGATTGGCCAATAGCAAAATATCTCCACCACGGTCACGTAGTGGCGGCAACATAATATCCATAACATGAATACGGAAAAATAAGTCCTGACGGAATTTACCTTGTTGAACTAATAAATCTAAGTCTTGGTGACTGGCACTGATTACTCGAAAATCAACATCAATTTCCTGATCTGAACCTACAGGGCGAATCTTTTTCTCTTGTACTGCCCGAAGCAATTTAACTTGCATACTTAAAGGCAATTCGGCAATTTCATCTAAAAATAAACTGCCACCGTGTGCTGATAAAATAAGACCTTGTTTATCTTGAGTCGCGCCAGTAAAGCTCCCTTTTTTATGCCCGAAAAGTTCACTTTCCATGAGCTCAGTTGGGATTGCTCCACAGTTAATTGCAATAAATGGTCCTTCACTGCGGTTGCTTAATCGGTGAATCAGATTAGCAACAACTTCTTTACCCGTACCAGACTCGCCTGTAACAAATACAGGAGCTTGGGAGCGGGCTATTTTTTTAATAGCTGTCCGTAAGTTTTGTATAGGTGGTGAACGCCCAATTAATAAGTCATTTTCTAATGTTGTTTCACCGAACTCATGCTCTGGTTTTGGCTGGTTGAGCGCCTTTTTTAACAATTGATCTAAGTGAATTTGGTTAATAGGTTTGCTGACAAAATCAAAAGCTCCCGCTTTTAATGCTGCAATTGCAATATCCATATTGCCGTATGCAGTTAAGACTGCAATGGGAGTGTATGGGTAAGTTTGAGAAACATGTTGAACCAATTCTAAACCACTACCGTCAGGTAGATTTAAATCGGTCAAGCATGCATCGTAATGAAACTGAGTAAAAAGCTGTTTGGCCTGTTCAACCCGATAAGCAAGATGTGTCTTAATCCCCATTCGTGCAAGAGTCATTTGCATTAACAGGCACAAATCTTCTTCATCGTCTACAAGCAAAACGAGTGGTTGCTGTTCTGCCATTTCCCCAAAAACCTAATAAAAAATCAATATATTATTGGGCATTCTATTCTGAAGCATGCCCCTTGTTTTTGCTCTACATAAGTGAGCTTTGCATGGTTTGCCTCACAAAAACTATGAGACAAATATAATCCTAAACCAGTTCCATTAATTTCGGTACTAAAAAATGGTTTAAATAATTGAGATATATCACGTTTTGAAACACCTTCACCGTAATCGATCACATCAATATAAATTTTATTTGTTTGTGAATGGATATTGATCAGAACATAGGGAGAGTCGGGTGCATTGTGGCGTAGAGCATTCCTAACAAGGTTAATGAGGACTTGTCTGAGTTGCTTTTCATCAAACAATAGCTTTAAGGATAAATCAGAACTTTTAAGCTGGATCGTATGTTTAACATCAGATAAATCTTCATCTAATAACGTTTTTATGAAGTCGTTTAATTCGATCTGGATTGGGTGCGTTCTTTCACTGCGGGCAAGTCCTAAGGTGTCTTGAACAATACTATCAATGCGTTTCGTTTGCTTACCAATCATATTGCGCAAAGTGTTTTGCTGTTCCGCATTACTATCTTTGAGTAATTCATTTGCTTGAACAATGGCCGCAAGAGGATTACGGATCTCATGGGCAATACTTGCTGAGAGTTGTCCTAAAGCGGCAAGTTTGAGTTGTTGAGCTTGCTGATTAATCTGCTGCGCATCTTGTAAGATGAGTAGTGTTAATGTTTGCTGTGGCACCAAAAGATGTTGCACTTTAATATTAATAGAATAAGCCGACAGTCGGGACTCAAAAATAAATCGATCACCTTCTTTTAGGTTATCAAACTTAAGAATTTCAAATAAGTCAGCATGCCATTTTGCTAAAGAATATTTTTCACTGGCAAATTGAGGTGGAATTCCTAAAAGAGAGCAGGCGGCTGGGTTACTTAAAACAATGTCATAGTTTTCATCTAGAACTAAATAGCCCTCTTCAATTTGTTCCAAGATATAACGGTTAATATTTTGTAGTTGATAGAGTTCTATTGATTGATGGAAAGTTAGTGCTTCAAGTAATTTAAAGCGCTGGACCGCAATTTGTCCGATTCCATGTACTACAAAAAACAAGAAGGCCAATAAGGCGCTATTACCAATCGTATTTAAATTATTGTAGTCAAATAAACTGCCAACGAAGCGTTGATAAATAACCGCAATGACTGCAAGTAATGTTATGAGCAAAGACATTCTTGCGCTAAGTAAAATGGCCGAAGTAAATATGGCAATCACATAGAGCAAGCTGAGTTGAAGATTTGGTTCACCTACAGAAAATGTAAGTAAACTCAGACAGATAATATCAACTACAAAAAATAAAATGAGCTGCCTTGTTGCCTGAGTTGAAATAAACTTAAAACATAAAAGTTGAAGAAGGCTTAAGAGCGAATAGCCGAGTAGTGTGTAAGAATATAAAGTGGGTTGTTGTAGACTATTGTCGATTTGAGCATCGGTTAAAACCAAAATAATATTCAGGCTAACCGCAATAATAAGGCGATATAAACCATACCACGTGCCCAAACGAAATATCGTATGGGACAAGGATGAGTTTACGGGAAATTGCATGTAAGTCTGATTAAGGTTTGATCAGACCGTAACGAATCGCGAGATGAGTTAGCTTAACATCACTATCAATGGCTAGCTTTTCAAAAATACGGTAGCGGTAAGTATTCACTGTTTTGACACTTACAAAAAGTTTGTCTGCAATTTCTTGAGCGCTAATACAATTTACAACCATCATTGCAACTTGCATTTCTCGTTCAGAGAGAGAATCAAAAGGTGATTGCTGTGTATCGGATAAATAAGAACTTGCTAATTGCTCCGCAATATCGGCACTAAAGTATTTGCCACCTTGCATCACTTTATTAATCGCCCGAACCATTTCGGTAATTGGAGCACCTTTGGTGATGTAACCTTTAGCTCCTGCTTTAAGCAAAAGAGAAGGGTAAGGTTCTTCTACTAAGCCACTGACTGCAATCACTTTTGTATCTGGTGCGGTTTGTAGTAAACGGCGGGTTGTTTCTACGCCACCGATGCCAGGCATGTTGACATCAAGTAGAACAACTTGAGGATGTTTCTGACGAACAATAGCAATTGCTTCTTCACCCGATTCGGCTTGTCCAATGACCTCTACATCGGCATGATCTTCTAACATACGGCAGATACCTGTACGTACAAGTTCATGGTCATCCACAACTAAAACTGTAATCAAGAAGACCTCCTTTCTTTCAAAAAACAAGTTTTTTGTTACATAAAGCAAAATTAGCTTGCAATGGAATGACAAAATTAGCAATCCTATTCTTATATAGTGAGCGAATAGTTGTGCACAATTGTGTCGGTAAAAGCGTTATACCTTATCCCTCAAATGTAAGGCATAATTATAGTAAGCGCAAATGTGTATCACCCTGAGTCGAGTATTGTGCCGTGAAAAATTCTAAAAAGTCTTTAATGCATGTGCTAAGCATGTCTATTTTGCTTAGTTTGAGTTCAACAAGCTTTGCAGAACTCGTCAATAACCCGTCCTCAGGGAATAGTGGTACTGCAAGCTTAAATTGGTCAGCAGCGGATGCTAGTCAACTTTTAAATGATGAAGATGATGAACCAACTCCGCAAGGTTCAACATCTGTAACTACAACTTTGCGTGGCAGTAATGCGCCAAAAGTTATTAGCTCTACACCTAGAGTTGCTCCAATCCGTGATACGTCTGGTTACAATGCCCAGCCGAGTGTAAGTGCTCGAGCTGCACTTGTGATGGACGCGCAAACTGGTGAAGTGCTCTACAGTAAAAATACCAACGCTTCTGTACCAATTGCATCTATTACAAAAGTGATGACAGCGGTTGTAACGGCGGATGCCCGTTTAAACATGTCTGAAGAAATTACACTCGAGCAAATTGACTTTGCTGGTGCTGGTGGGAAAAATTCTAGCTCTACCTTACGTGTTGGCGACAAGATGAACCGTGCAGAAGTTCTTTTGTTTGCTTTAATGAAATCTGAGAACCCTGCAGCGGCTGCCTTAGCACGTACTTATCCAGGTGGTCGCCCTGCATTCGTAGCTGCAATGAATGCTAAAGCTCGTGCTTTGGGTATGAATTCGACTCACTATTATGAGTCAACTGGTTTAGATCCGCGTAATGTGTCTTCAGCACGTGACTTAGGAATTTTGGTAAGTACAGCTTCTCAATATGGCTTGATTCGTCAATTCTCAACCACACCGACTTATGATTTTAACTTGGGTTATCGCGTGTTGAAATCTAATAATACCAATGCTCTAGTGCGTAATGGTGGTTGGAATATTAACTTGTCTAAAACTGGATATATTAATGAAGCAGGTCGCTGTGTTGTAATGCACACGACTGTAAACTCACGTCCGGCAGTCATTGTATTACTGGGTGAACCAAGTACACAGGCACGTAATAATGATGCAACTAACTTATTGGGTTGGTTAAGTAATTTACCAAAACGTATTTAAATTCAATATTCTAAAAACGCTTCTATCAAGAAGCGTTTTTTTATAGCTATAAAAAAAGACATAAAAAAAACGGCTGTTTAAGACAGCCGTTTTTGAAAAATCAGATCTTACATATTAGATAAAATCGAATCTTTTACTTGGTCCATTGTTGCATCAATTGACAACATAACTGCATCAGCACATTGTTTGATTGCAGTGTCAGGATCTTTCAAGCCATTACCAGTTACTGTACATACAATTACAGAACCTTCAGCAATTTTACCCGCTTTAATATCACGAATCGCACCGCCGATAGAAGCAGCAGACGCTGGCTCAACAAATACACCTTCATACATAGAAAGTAAGCGTTGAGCTTCTAAAATTTCGCTGTCTTGAAGTTCATCAAACCAGCCTTTAGAGTCACGTACTACAGCTTTTGCATGGTTCCAGCTCTGTGGATTACCAATACGGATTGCAGTTGCAACAGTTTCAGGGCTTTCAACTGGAGCGCCACGTAAGAATGGAGCTGCGCCAGAAGCTTGGTAACCTACCATAGTTGGTAAACCTTCTGGTTTTGGACCAGTGAATTGATCAGTAGCAGCATCATAAATCACTTGTTCAAACTGATCAGCAGGCTGGTTTGCTACAGCTTCTGTATAGCCCATCCAGTGAGCTGTGATGTTACCTGCGTTACCTACAGGTAAGCAGTGGTAATCAGGTGCACGGCCTAAAGCTTCAACGATTTCATAAGCAATAGTCTTTTGACCTTGCAAACGGTAAGGGTTGATTGAGTTTACAATCGTTACAGGCGCTTGATCAGCGACTTCTTTTACAAGACGCATACCATCATCAAAGTTACCACGAATTTGCATAGTGATCGCACCATACATCATCGCTTGTGCCATTTTACCCATCGCAATTTTGCCTTCTGGAATCAAAACAAATGCTTTGATACCTGCACGTGCAGCATAGGCAGCAGCAGCAGCAGAAGTGTTACCAGTAGATGCACAGATAATCGCTTTAGAGCCTTCTTCAACCGCTTTGGTTACAGCCATGGTCATACCACGGTCTTTAAATGAACCAGTTGGGTTTAAGCCCTCGTATTTCACATAAATTTCAACATCTTTGCCAATAATACGTGGAATATTCTCAAGTTTAATGAGTGGGGTGTTGCCTTCACCCAGAGAGATAGCACGAGTAGTTGCCGAAACTGGCAAACGGTCACGATAACGATCTACAAGACCAGTATAACGATTGGCATTAGACATGATGGTGTTCCAATTAGAGGTGAAGCGGGAGAGGGAATCTTTCCCTCAACCTGATTAACTATCGAGCGATTCTAAACGAATTCTTACGATTTCGCCACGAATTGCAGGTAATGCTTGAATTTGTGCAAGAGCATCATCCATTTTTGATTCAACGATTGGATCGGTCAGAATCACGATTGGAATAAGGTCTTTTAAACGAGATTGTTGCATGATCGCATCAATACTAATTCCAGCGCGACTTAAGATGGTAGTTACATCTGCAAGTACGCCAGTTTGGTCTTCTGCATTTAAGCGGATGTAATAACCTGTGGTCATTTCTTCACGGCTTAAAATTGGCACATTGGTTAATGCTTCAAAAGCCAACTGAGGAATTGTGCCTGCACCGTCTTCGGTATAAGAGATGTCACGGACAATATCAATAACATCAGCAACAACCGCAGAAGCTGTAGGACCTGCGCCTGCACCCGCGCCGTAATAGAGTGTTGGACCTACGGCATTTGCCTGAACTAAAACAGCATTTTTAACGCCGTTTACATTCGCAATCAGCTGTTCATCTGGAATGAGTGTTGGGTGAACACGTAACTCAATACCTTTTTCAGCACGACGTGCAATACCGAGATGTTTAATGCGGAAACCAAGATCTTCTGCATATTTCACATCTTGTGCAGTGATTTTGCTGATACCTTCGGTATAAACCTTATCAAATTGAAGAGGAATACCAAACGCACAAGACGCTAAAATGGTAAGTTTATGCGCAGCATCGATACCTTCAACGTCAAAAGTTGGGTCTGCTTCTGCATAACCGAGTTCTTGAGCTTCTTTTAATACATCATCAAATGCACGACCTTTCTCACGCATTTCAGTCAGAATAAAGTTACCTGTACCATTAATAATACCTGCCAACCATTCGATATGGTTTGCAGCAAGACCTTCACGGATCACTTTAATAATTGGAATACCGCCAGCAACTGCTGCTTCATAAGCAATTTGCACAGCATTGTCTTCTGCTGCTTTAAATAATTCATTGCCATGTTCAGCGAGTAACGCTTTGTTTGCAGTCACGACTTGTTTGCCGTGTTTGATCGCTTCCATGATAACTTCGTAAGCAGGGTGGATCCCACCCATAACTTCTACAACTACATCAACGTCTGGTTGACGAACGATGTCAAGTAAATCGGCGCTTTGTTTAATCCCTTCCAATTCAAGATCTGGACGAGGGCGGCGTGTTCCAACGTGGGTAATTTGAATTTCTCGACCGGTGCGACGTTTAATTTCAGCGGCATTTTCTTGTAGTAGTTTAAGGGCTCCTCCACCTACGGTTCCTAGACCGAGTATTGCCAGGCGAACTGGTTTCACGTCACACTCCATTCATCATTTAATCATTTAGTTGAAGCTAGATCATAGCTAAAAAAAACGCCAGACTCTAGCGCTTTTAGTGCTTGTTCAATGAATTAGAGTGCGATGTTTGGAAAAGAAGAGTAGATCAGTCTTTAAACAGAGGTTGTTTAAATATTAATTATTGAAAAAACAAAGCGCTGCAATCAGAGCAGCGCTTTTTAAAAGAGATAGATGATTAATCATTCACCAGCTTAAAGGATGTTATTTATCCAGACGTTTAATTAATTCATCCGGTGTTAGGTATCCACCTAAGTACTCGCCATCAACATTGTAAATAGCTGGTGTTCCATTTACACCCATGTTTAAGCCAAGTTGATATTGTTCTCGAACAGGGCTTTTGCATTGAGCAGGTGGGATATTAATACCTTGTACTGCTTGATTAAATGCAGCTTTACGGTCTGCACTACACCATACAGCCTCCATAGTCGGCATAAACTGTTCACCGCGTGGCCAAGCGATATAGCGTACCTCAATACCTTTTTCATTAATTTCAGGTAAATGCTCATGTAATTTATGGCAATAAGGACAGCTTGCATCGGTAAACACATAAATCACATGTTTAGCCTTACCACCTTTAGCTGGGTAGACAATCAAATCTTCATTTTTTAAAGCAGCAAGATGCTTCTTGTTTTCTGAAGCTTGAAGATTATCGCCAATATTATGCAGTTCTTTACCGCCTAAACGAATGACATCACCTTGAATCAGGTATTTGCCATCACTGGTTGTATAAATCGACGTCATTCCTTCGAGATTTACCCAATATAAGTTAGGCACTTCAGTAGGCTTGATATCTAGAATTTTGGCGTTGATGTTTGCATTCTTAAATTGTTTTTGCAAAGTTTCAATTAAACGCTGTTTAGCATTGCGTTCAATGATGGTTGAAGCTTCCCCAGTAGCAGGTGCGGTCGCAGTGAGCGCATCTTCTTTTTGTGGTTTGTTTTCTTTAGAACAAGCACTGAATAACAGGCTAGAGGCCAACGCACAGGCAAGAAAAAGTTGAGATCGGGTAAAAGACATAGATAACCCTTATTTCATCAGTATTTATAGTCAGAAGCTGCTAAGCATAACAAAAAATCTAGTGTGTATTGTTAAAACTTTCTTAACCTTTGTGAACGAAATCAATTGATTGTTGGGTGTATTTAAAATAATAAGTTTTAAATTTTTTAACCTCTAGGATGATGTTTTTCATGCAATTGTTGCATTCTTACTTGTGCTACATGTGTATAAATTTGAGTAGTTGATAGGTCACTATGGCCCAGTAACATTTGCACTACGCGTAAATCGGCGCCGTGATTAAGCAGGTGTGTTGCAAAGGCGTGACGTAAGGTGTGAGGTGAGAGTTCAGCTTGAATATTGGCTTGAAGCGCGTAACGCTTAATGGCATACCAGAAGTTCTGACGGCTCATAATCCCGCCATGCTGAGTTAAAAAGAGGTAGTCGGTTGAACTTTTATAAAGTTGAGGTCGAGCATCCTGTAAGTAGCGTTCTACCCATTCACAAGCAAATTGCCCTAGCGGGACCAAACGCTCTTTATTACCTTTACCGGTAATTCTTAAATAACCTTGTTTTAAGTTAATAAGCTCTAGGCGTAAGTTCAGCAGTTCTGAAACACGTAAACCACATGCGTAAAGGACTTCAAACATGGCCCGATCACGTAAACCAAGTGCTGTATTAATGTCTGGAGCCTGAATCAGTGCTTCGACATCTTCCTCTGATAAATCTTTGGGTAAGGCTCTGCCAATTTTTGGAGAATGATGGGTTGCTACAGGATTATCGCTTCGTAATTTCTGTTCACGTAAAAATTTGTAAAACTGACGTAGGGCAGATAAGCAGCGGGCAATCGAGCGCGGGCTTTTTCCAACTTTAGTCAACTCAATCAAAACATCAGCGATATTATCACTTGTCCACTCTGGAAGAAGTGATTTTTTATGAAGTTCGCTGCATTGAATAAGGTCAGATAAATAAGCATTACGTGTATGTGGACTTACCGTCTGAGCAACGAGATAGTCACGAAAACCTTGTAAAAAGCTCAAATGTTCAGGAATTTGAACAGGGCTTGGAATACGCGGTTTTTTATTCAACATACACTACATCCTCTAAACCTTTGTACTTTAAAAGAAACTTTAAGGTTTGTCGATTAAACTGAATAAGAAGTGAAATTTAACCTTATTTGGTAATTATTCTCATTTATATGTATACTATTAAAAAAGGTTTAGGATCGGATGCGGTGCGTTTATCAGCTTTAAAAGTGAAGCAAGCGGCGACCATCACCAAAGTGAATCGGATAGAAGTAGAGTCCGAGCAGCAAGATTTGGTCGCAATTCGTTTGGAAAGTCTGGGCTTTGTACCGGGCACACGAGTGGAAGTGATTACCAAAGGTGTTTTTGGTGGTGATCCGATCTTGATCCAAATAGGCTTTACTCGTTTCGCTTTACGTAAAGCAGAAGCGGAAAAAATTGAAATTCAAGTAGAAGAAGGAGTACCCGCATGAGTGATGCGTTACGTATTGCCCTTGTGGGAAACCCTAACTGTGGTAAAACCTCTCTTTTTAACCATTTAACCGGAACTCGACAAAAAGTTGCAAACTATGCAGGCGTAACGGTCGAGCGTAAGGTTGGTCATTTTCAGTTGCCTTCAGGTCGAGCTGTGCGTGTACTTGATTTGCCGGGTACATATAGCCTTAATGCAACCAGTCCTGATGAAGTAATTACCCGTGATGTTTGCTTGGGTAAAATTGCAGAAGAAGGGCAGCAAGATGCCTTTTTATGTGTGGTTGATGCCACTAACTTAAAATTGCATTTAGGGCTAGTGCTCGAAATGATCGAGTTAGGTCGTCCGATTTTACTTGTACTGAATATGATGGATGAAGCGCGTCGTCGTGGCATCCAAATTAATACTCAAAAGTTGTCTCAACGTTTGGGCGTACCCGTTGTTGAAACAGTGGCTGTTCGTAATGCGGGTATTGAAAATCTATTACATGCCCTTGATCAAGAAAAATACAGTGTGCCACAAACTGAACTGAGTGGTTTAACTGGAACTCATCATCAAAAAATCGATATGATTTTTAAAGATGTGGTTCATTATGTTGATCAGGGAGATAAGCGTACTGATTTTCTAGATCGAATTTTCTTACATCCGGTTTTAGGCCTACTTAGCCTTGCCATCATGATGTTTATTGTGTTCCAAGCAGTGTTTGCATGGGCAGCTCCATTCATGGATGGTATTGAAGGCTTCTTCGGCTGGCTTGGTGAGGTAGTGGGAACTGTGATTACCCAACCACTACTGCATAGTTTGGTTGTTGACGGAATTATTGCAGGCGCGGGTGGCGTAGTTGTGTTCTTGCCACAAATTTTGATCTTGTTCTTCTTTATTTTAGTACTCGAAGAATCAGGCTATTTACCGCGTGCAGCATTCTTGCTTGATAAATTAATGTTCCAAGCTGGTTTAAGTGGCCGTGCCTTTATTCCTTTACTTTCGAGCTTTGCTTGTGCAGTACCGGGAATTATGGCAACGCGTAGTATTAGTGACCCTCGTGATCGTTTTACGACCATTATGGTTGCGCCTTTAATGACTTGTTCGGCACGTTTACCTGTCTATGCCTTGCTGATTGCTGCCTTCATTCCAGAGAAAATGGTCTGGGGTATTTTCAATCTACAAGGTTTGGTGCTTTTCGGTCTGTATATGGCTGGTATTGTGAGTGCGCTTTGTGTTTCATTTTTAATGAAATTCTTTCAAAAAGATAAGTCTCAACATGCTTTACTGCTAGAGCTACCAAGTTATCGTTTCCCTGATTTAAAAAGTGTGGGAATCGGTTTATTGGATCGTGCAAAGATCTTCTTGAAACGCGTCGGTGGAATCATTTTTGCGCTCTCTATTTTGCTTTGGTTCTTGTGTACTTTTCCGCAGCCACCAGAAGGGGCGACATTACCTGCCATAGATTATAGTTTTGCAGGTATGCTTGGGCATCTTATACAACCTTTATTTGCTCCAATTGGTTTTAACTGGCAAATCTGTATTGCTTTAATTCCAGCTATGGCAGCTCGTGAAGTGGTAGTTGCGGCATTAGGTACAGTTTATGCCCTGTCTGCAACAGATGATGATGCTGTGGCACAAGGTTTGTCACATCTGATTAGTGCAGATGGAACAGGTTGGTCTTTGGCAACAGGTTTATCGCTTTTAGTGTGGTTCATTTATGCTCCACATTGTTTGGCAACATTGGCAACGGTACGCCGTGAAACAGGTTCATGGAAACATGTTGCAGCTATGACTGCATATCTGTTTGGTTTAGCTTATTTTGCATCGTTTGTTACCTATCAAATTGCTTCCCACTATTGGGGCTAAGGCAATAAAGGAGGTTGTATATGGTTCAATATCTGATTATTGCGGTTTTAGTGATTTGGAGTGCTGTAGTTGTTTTTAAGAAAGTATTTCCGAAAACAGCAAATTTAGTCTTTTCTTCACTCTCTGCATTTTGCGAAAAGCAGGGTTGGGCAACTTTGGCAAAGTGGCTTAAACCGAAAATGACCTTTGGTTGTGCTGGCGGTTGTGGTTGTTCAAGCGAAGATAAACCTACGAATACAGTTCAAGAAATTAAGCCGATTAAATGGCAGTAGATTCAGTATTTCTTGTTTCGTTTAAAAAGCCATCATATTGATGGCTTTTTTACGCACTGACACAAAAAAAGATGAATAAAGTTCAAACTGAAAAAGCATTCAAAACAGCAAAGTGCTAACATTTTTGCCATTCTGTCGATTGATAAATTGTGGGGCAAAAATGTTAATACAACGTGGTGGGTTAAAAGTTGTAGCAGGCTTGGGAATATCAGGCGTTTCTGCTGTAAATTTCTTGCATGAACAAGGCTACCAAGTTGCAGTAACAGACTCTCGTCCCACGCCACCAGGGTATGATCAGATTCCGGCAGGAGTAAAGACAAGTTTCGGTCAACTTGATCAAGAATTATTATTACAAGCAGAAGAAATTATTTTAAGTCCAGGCCTTGCACCTCAATTACCGGAAATTCAGGCAGCTATTGCTAAGGGTATTTCTGTGGTAGGGGATATTCAATTATTACGCCGTGCAACCGATGTGCCTATTGTGGCTATTACTGGCTCTAATGCGAAAAGTACAGTAACGACTTTAATTGGCTTAATGGCTAAAGATGCGGGTAAGAAAGTTGCTGTAGGTGGCAATCTTGGACGCCCAGCTCTAGATTTATTAAAAGATCAACCTGAGTTAATTGTACTTGAGCTATCAAGTTTTCAGCTAGAAACCACGTCTCACTTAAATGCTGAAGTTGCTGTGGTTCTCAATATGAGTGAAGACCACTTAGATCGTCACGGCAATATGTTGGGTTACCATCAAGCAAAACACCGTATTTTCCAAGGCGTTAAAAAAGTAGTATTTAACCGTGATGATGCTTTAAGTCGTCCTCTTGTTCCAGATACCACGCCAATGCAAAGCTTTGGTTTAAATGCACCAGATTTAAATCAATATGGTGTTTTAAGAGATGGTGATGGCATGCTTTGGCTTGCGCGTGGTTTACAGCGTTTAATTAAAAGCTCAGATTTATATATTCAAGGCATGCATAATGTAGCAAATGCTTTAGCTTGTCTCGCATTAGGTGAGGCAATAGGCCTGCCTATGGAATCTATGCTTGAAACCTTAAAACAATTTAAAGGCTTAGAGCATCGCTGTGAATATGTAAAGACTGTGCATGATGTACGTTATTACAATGACTCTAAAGGCACTAACGTTGGCGCTACGCTTGCAGCGATTGATGGTTTAGGCGCTGCCATTGAAGTGAAAAAAGGTAAGGTTGCCTTGATTTTAGGTGGGCAAGGTAAAGGTCAGGATTTTGGCCCATTACGTTCTTCTATCGAAAAATATGCCAAAGTTGTGGTATTGATTGGTGAGGATGCTCCGGTTATTGAACAAGCAATTCAAGGTGCAACCAAAATTTTACATGCAGCAACGCTTAAAGAAGCTGTAGAGCTGTCTCAACGTGAAACTCAGGCCGAAGATGTGGTGTTGTTATCACCAGCATGTGCAAGTTTTGATATGTTTAAAAGTTATAATGACCGTGGTCAGCAGTTTGTTGCCTGCGTCAATTCGTTGGTTTAAAGAAAACATGATTAGGAATGTAGTATGGCAGGCTTAGCTCAGACCACAATCCAGAAAATCAATCATTGGTATGAACGGATATTGCCTAAATGGCCAGCGGAAGTGACGCCACGTAATGTCCTGATTTTCTGTGTCGTTGCATTATTGTGTATCGGTTCCGTGATGGTTGCATCTGCTTCGATGCCCTATGCTGAATATATGCATGAAAACCCGTTTCACTATGTGATTCGTCATGGTATTTCGATTGTCGCTGCGGGTGTGGTGGCTTATTTGACCTATCGAATATCACTAAATACGTGGTTTAAAAATACCTTCCCGCTGTGGTTATTAACTATGGTTCTGTTGCTTGCTGCTTTGGTGGTGGGTTCGGAAGTCAACGGTTCTACACGTTGGATTAAGATCGGTGGTTTTACCTTGCAGCCAACCGAGGTTGCCAAAGTCATGATGGCAATCTTTACCGCAGACTACGTTGTACGCCGTGCCAAAGAAGTTCGTACTCATTGGAAAGGCTTATTGCGTTTAAGTGGGGTTATGGCAATCACGGTTGGTTTAATTATTGCTGAGCCTGACTTGGGAGCAACTGTCGTTATTGTCATGATGATGGTTGGGGTGTTCTTTTTAGCGGGTGCGCCGCCAACTCAGTTCTTAATCATGCTTGGCGCGATTGTCACGGGTATCGTGTTTTTGATCTTATTTGAACCATACCGTTTCCAGCGTTTGATCTCGTTTACTGACCCATGGGCAGATCCATTAGGTGTAGGTTATCAGTTATCAAATGCACTAATGGCTTTTGGTCGTGGTGAATGGTTTGGTACAGGCTTAGGTCACAGTGTACAAAAACTATCTTATTTACCTGAAGCGCATACTGACTTTATGTTGGCAGTGCTAGGTGAAGAATTTGGTTTCGTGGGTATTTCTATTGTTATTGGCTTGTCTTTCTTGATGCTGGCATGTTGTATCAAAATTGGTCACCGTGCTTTGAAACATCATTACCTTCGTGCAGGCTATTTAGCTTACGGTATTAGTATTATTTTCTTGCTCCAGATTTTGGTAAATGCGGGCATGAATATGGGTTTAATGCCGACGAAAGGTTTGACTTTGCCATTCATTAGTTATGGTGGTACGTCTTTAATGATGTGTGCGGCGATGATTAGCTTAATCTTAAAGATTGATGCATCAACACAAGAAGTCAACCCAGAACGAGAAGAGTCAAACTTCTAATTGAGTATTTAGAAGTTTAAAAAGCCTGATTTGATATCGGGCTTTTTTATTATTTATAGATATGTTCCGCTGAGCTCTTGTCCATGAGGAATCAAATCAACATTCCATTGTGCTACAGCCTGTTTGAGCATCAATCTAGGTTGATCTAAATCAACGTTGGGTTGTCCCAAGGCCAGTATTGCTTTTTGAAGTAATTCAGGCGCTTTTGATAAATCGAGTGCTTGGGCTAGATTTTGTTTAGAGAGCTTTTGCCCTTGGCCATTCATTGCAAGGGGAAGGTGCATATAGCTTAGTTGAGGATAACCTAGAAGCTGACCTAACCAAATCTGACGTTCGGTGTTATCTAATAAGTCCGCGCCTCGAACGACATGGGTAATACCTTGTAGATAATCATCCACAACGACCGCAAGTTGATAGTTAATAATTCCATCACGGCGCTTAAGAACAAAATCTCCAAGATCATGTTGTAGATTGGAGCAATGACGTCCTTGTAATCGGTCATCAAAACAGATCTGCTGATCTTGAACTTTTACCCGAATCGCTTGACCTTGAAAATCAAGATTGAGATCGCGGCAAGTACCTGCATAGATTGCATTTGAACCAAGCATTTTGCGCGTACATTGACATGCATAGATAAGACCTTCTCTTTTGAGTTGGTCTAATACGCTTTCATAAATGTCTAAACGATTTTTTTGAAAGATGATCTCTGTATCGGGTTCGAACTGGAAGGCTTCAAGTGATGTGAGAATATGCTCTTCACTGCCGGGATAAATACGAGGAATATCTGTATCTTCGACACGAACTAGCCATTTGCCTTGATGGGCTTTTGCATCGCAATAGCTGGCAACAGCAGTAATGAGTGATCCAAAATGCAAAGGGCCGGTTGGCGATGGCGCAAACCGACCTGAGTATGAAAAGCTAGGCTTTTCTTGAGTAGCTACAGCGGTCATATTAACCGTTATTTTGCTTCTCTTTAATTTCTGCCAAAGTTTTGCAGTCAATACATAACGTTGCAGTTGGACGCGCTTCTAAACGACGTAAGCCGATTTCAATACCACACGTTTCACAGAAACCGTAGTCTTCATTCTTAATAGCTTCCATAGATTGTTCGATTTTACGAATTAACTTACGTTCACGGTCACGTGTACGTAATTCAATTGCAAATTCTTCTTCTTGGGTAGCACGGTCGTTTACATCTGGCAGTGCAGTTGATTCGTCTTGCATCGTATTTAAAGTACGATCAACTTCAGACATTAATTCAGCTTTCCATGCTTGCAGAATTTGTCGGAAATGCTCGAGCTGTCCTTCAGACATGTACTCTTCATTTTTCTTAGGTTGATAAGGTGCAATACCAAATAAACTTGCAGTTGTGCCTATGTCAGAAGTTTTAGGTTTCACTTTACGTGCACGTTTTGCAGAAGCTTTGTCACCTTCCACTACAACTTCTGTATGTTCATCCAAAACTTGGTTGTGGTTGTCATTCGCCATAATAGGGCATTCCTCATCATACACGTATTATCTATACGCAAAAAATATGGTGATATGCAAGTGTTTTTATAGAAAACCATCGATGGGATTTTCCCATCGGGTCGTCATCATATAGATTTTTCCTGCAAGATGATAGTCATTCCGACCCGTAAATATTTTCAAAACGTGTTTACCCCAGTCATAATTATATATAAGCATATAAGAAATAGGGCTAATAGCCTGAAATATCAGTGTTTATATGGCCTTGAAAATTTTCAAGACGGAAGACTTCGGTTTCAAAACTACCATCGTTTTTTAGACGAATGTAACGGTAGCCGGGAGCATTTTGATCTAAAGCAAAATCATTACTAAACGGTTTAAACTGCACACTTGTTGATGGAGTCGAGAAAAATTCGATCCCTTGCCAAGTGTTTATTGAGTCCTGATGAACATGCCCGCAGACTAAAGCTTTTACATTTTTAAATGGAGCCAAGGTAGTAAGCAAGGCATTAGAATTTTGTAACTTGTGATGATCAATCCATTTTGACTTCATGGCAAAAGGATGGTGATGACAAGCCAGCAAAATCGGGTTATCTGCATACTCTTCAAGTAAATTCGTTAAGCTGTCTAGCTGTTCTGCTGATAGATGTCCATCAATATGACCTTTTACCGCACTATTTAATAAAATAACTCGCCAGTTCCCTAAGCAAATAACTACAGGTTCCTGATGATTCTCTTTGTGCAATGGGAAATGATCAATATTGTCATGATTACCTAAGGTCTGAAAAAAGGGCAGCCCCAAGGTTTGCATATATTGAATATAACGGTTGTAGGTAATAGGCGTTGGTGCCTGAGCTAGGTCCCCAGTATGGATAATTGCATCAATTTCAGGATGTTTATTAAGTATCTGTTGAATAATGGCATGAAAGCTTTCTTCAGGATTCATACCCACAAATTCTAAATGCGGATACTCCAATAGGTGGGTATCGGTAATTTGTATAATGACATGGTCTTTTTGTGAAAGTGTTGAGACTTGAAAAGTCACCGTCCTACCTCTTCGGGTTTATTATCGTTTTGCTGTGTTGGGCCAGCCATTGTAATGCCATAATGACAGGAGCATTTCTTAAACGTCCGCTGTCGAGTAGAGTCTGGATTTCACAATAATTAAATAAGTGCAGTTGAATATTTTCCCCCTCATCATCTACGCCAAATACACCCCCTTCAGCGGGTAATGCAGTTTCAGCAACATAGAGATGGAATAACTCTGAGCAAGCACCAGCTGACGGGTAAAAGCTAAATAGATGCTCTAAATCTTGAACTTCGCAACCTGATTCTTCAAGGCTTTCGCGTCGAATGCAACTTTCTGGTGATTCATCACCATCTAACACGCCTGCAATTATTTCCAGCTGCCATGGGGATTGAGAGTCATCTAAAGCCCCAACACGGAACTGTTCAATCAGTGCAAACTGTTGTTTTTGATCGTTGTAGAGTAGTACACCAGCTGCTTCAGGCCGATGAACGAGTTCACGCTGCAATACATGAGTATATTCAGATTGATTAAATAGACGATGTCGAAGGCTGACTTTTTCAACTTGAATAAAACCACGGAATAGAGATTCACGTGATGTTACTTCGACATCTTCAGATGTATAACTTGGACGTTCAACAATACTCATGATTCGGTCAGGACGAAATCTATTTATTTCATCCTAACCGAGAATCAGGGCTAGGCAAGTGTTTTTTTTGAATATTTACACTTTATGATACAGTTTTTGACCTTGTTCCTGATAAACCTCTTTCATCGCTTTGAGGCCTTCTTCAACCTCTGAATCGTTATTGGTGAGGTTGTTGGCATAGTCACGTACATTCTGAGTGATTTTCATTGAACAGAATTTTGGACCACACATTGAGCAGAAGTGTGCAGATTTATGAGCTTCTTTTGGTAAGGTTTCATCGTGCATACTACGTGCTGTATCAGGGTCTAGACTTAGGTTGAACTGATCATCCCAACGGAATTCAAAACGAGCTTTTGATAAGGCATTATCACGTACCTGTGCACCTGGATGTCCTTTCGCAAGATCGGCAGCATGTGCTGCAAGCTTGTAGGTAATAATTCCGTCTTTAACATCTTTTTTGTTTGGTAGACCCAAATGCTCTTTCGGTGTGACATAGCAAAGCATTGCTGTGCCGTACCAACCAATCATGGCTGCACCAATTGCAGAGGTAATGTGGTCATAACCTGGAGCAATATCGGTCGTTAAAGGCCCAAGTGTATAGAATGGTGCTTCTTTACACACTTCTAGCTGAAGGTCCATGTTTTCTTTAATCATGTGCATTGGTACGTGACCAGGGCCTTCAATCATGACTTGAACATCATGTTCCCATGCACGGTGAGTCAGTTCACCTAATGTTTTAAGTTCGCTGAACTGTGCTTCATCATTTGCATCTTGAATACAACCCGGACGTAAACCATCACCTAAGCTAAATGAAACGTCATAAGCTTTCATGATTTCACAGATTTCATCGAAATGTGTGTACAAAAAGTTTTCTTCATGATGCGCTAGACACCACTGCGCCATGATCGAACCACCACGAGATACAATACCTGTTAAACGGTTTGCTGTAAGTGGTACATAGCGAAGTAATACACCTGCGTGAATAGTGAAGTAGTCAACACCTTGTTCAGCTTGTTCAATTAGTGTGTCTTTGAAGATTTCCCAAGTCAGGTCCTCTGCAACACCATCAACTTTTTCAAGTGCTTGATAGATTGGCACGGTGCCGATTGGAACAGGTGAGTTACGGATAATCCATTCACGTGTTTCATGGATATTTTTACCTGTAGACAAGTCCATAATGGTGTCGGCACCCCAACGGGTTGCCCAAGTCATTTTCGCAACCTCTTCGTCAATTGAAGAGCCAAGCGCTGAGTTACCAATATTGGCATTAATTTTAACCAAGAAATTACGACCAATAATCATTGGCTCAAGTTCTGGGTGGTTAATGTTGGCAGGAATGATCGCACGACCTTCAGCAACTTCTTGGCGAACAAATTCAGGTGTAATTTCTTTTAAGTTTTTTGCACCAAAATTCTGACCAGCATGTTGACGCATATCAACACCTTCACGCTGGCGTTGATTTTCACGAATTGCAATATATTCCATTTCAGGTGTGATGATACCTTGCTTGGCATAGTGCATTTGAGTGACATTTTTGCCTGCTTTAGCACGGCGTGGATTTTGAATATGGGCAAAACGAATATCAGCGGTACGAATGTCTTTTAAACGTTCCTGACCAAATTTTGAGGTCAAGCCAGAAAGTACGTCAGTATCGTTACGTTCTTCAATCCAGTTTTGGCGAACTGAAGGTAAACCTTTGTCTAAATCGATTTGAACATTTGGGTCGGTATAAACACCTGAAGTGTCATATACCATAACAGGAGGATTATGTTCACCGCCAAGACCGGTAGGCGTGTCGGTTAAAGAAATTTCCCGCATTGGAACCTGAATGTCAGGGCGAGAGCCTTCAATATAAACTTTTTTAGAAGCGGGTAAGATGCGAGTTAAATCTTTTGCATCTTGTTCATGTTGTGCTGAAATTTCAGCAGAAGAAAGATTCGTTAACTGGTTCATCACATGATCCTTATGAATAACATCAACGAATCAAGCACGACCAAAAACGATGGCGGATTTATCTTTGCTAGATAAATTTAAGGCTGTAAGTTTTCAGATGGCTTGATTCCTACGCAGGTCTTAACCTGATCAGGTTCAACGGTACTTGTGATCAAACTTGTGTTGCGATAACACGGAATTTACACAATCTCAGCGAGCTATTACTCGCGCTCCGTCAAGCGATTTAAAGACTAACATGTTTTAGGTTGGCTGGCATTGTCAATTTGTATCTATACAAACCGCATCCATATGGCAGTCACGATAGACTTCCGTGTTCCATGGCGAATCAAATTTTAAGAGCTGCTCAAGTTGTTCATGAGTCATCTGATAATTTGATTTTTTATCACCATTTTTATCAGTTAAATCTATTTTAAATTGCTTATTGCGCTCATCGATAGGCGTAGCAATAAACTTAAGAAACAGTTGAGCAGGTTTGGCTAAACTCGACTCATTTTGTGTAGAGAGAAACCGAATTTGCTGAAGCGCATCTTTATCAAACCATGTATTCGGTGCATATTCATCTGACACGGGCGTGTTGTCTAAGCCAAAGAAAATAAAATAACGATATTCATTAAATAGTAGTTTTGCATCATCAATAAAGTGGCTCTTTGGATACTTTTGAATAAACTTTTCCCAAAATAATGCGCGTTCAGTGAGCTCTTTCCATGAAATAGCCAACGCACCATCATTATAGAAAATATTTTGATTGTCTTTCGCCATACGAGTTAAAAACTCTTTTTGGTCCGCGGGTAAGGACTTAGAAAAAACGTCAACTAAATAGCTTGGCTGACGTCGATAGGTAAACATGCCCTCACCTTGATAGAGAAGTTCAATGTAGGCTTGGCCTTCATGTTGAAGTAAATATTGATCACGCGGGCTAAGTTGGTCGAAGAGTTTTTTCTGGGTTTGGATGACCTTTTTAAGGTCTTGTTTCTGTTCTAAAACGGCATAGCCAAATGCTTCAAAAGCTCTCCCTGTTTTTTCAGTGTAGTCTTGTTTAAGAAAACGTTGATACATCGCAGTTGAAGCATCAATAAGCTTAAGCTGCTCATCATTTTTTAAAGAGGGAACACAGCTTTTAAGCTTTTCATTAATTTGATTTAAATCTTCTATTTTGCTGTTTTGGTTGATTTTCTGCGTAGCAGCCATAATTTGTAAGCAACTGCTGTCTTGTTTTTGAGTAGCCTTTTGTTCAGTTGGTTTTTGCTCTTTAGATACAGCCTGATGTTGCTCTGATGTTTTATTACATCCAGCTAAAAGTAGTGCGCTGCACATACTCATCATTAGAACTTTTTTCATCATTGTTTTTTTATCAAAGTGAATATTGCTCAAATTATAACTCGGAAAAAGATTGCATCATTGTTAGAAATCTTTATTATTAGGTAGGTCGGTCTACTTAAATTAAAGCTATGAATGATAAAACAGCAAGACAGAAAATTCTCGATGCAGCAGCAACCTTGTTTTATAACGATGGCATTACTGCAACAGGAATCAATTCAGTTACGGCTAAAGCCGATGTCGCTAAGATGTCGCTTTATAATAATTTTTCTTCAAAAGGCGATCTTGTTGATGCCTATATTGCTGCACGCCATCAAGAGTGGCTCGATCTCTATCAAAAGCGTTTAGCAAAAACAAACACAGCTAAAGAAGCCATTTTGGCTGTGTTTGATGCCTATCAGGACCATGCAGAATTTGCCTACGAAAAAGGGTTTCGAGGCTGTGGGTTATTGAATGCTGCCGCAGAGTTTCCAGCGAATAGTGCAGGGCGTAGTTCTGTAAGGCAGCATAAAGAAGAAGTGGAAGGTATTGTTGCTGAGCATTTAAAAAAATTAATACCAGACTCACAGCGCGTTAACTATGTGGCCACGCAGCTTTCTTTTCTTTTAGAGGGTTCTATGGCACGAGCAGGTTTAGAAGGAAACAGTCGTCAACTTCTATTAGCAAAACAAATGGCAGAAGATATTTTAAATAGAGAATGCCTACATGATTAGCCTCATTAAAAATAGTAGCTATGGGGGCACAATTGCGATTTTGGTTGCTTCTGTTTTGTGGGGAACAACAGGTACGGCGGCAGCATTTGCACCGACACTTGGCCCACTCGCTATTGGTGCCGTAGCGATGGGCGGTGGAGGACTTTTACAAGCTTTGGTTGCATCACGAGCAATACGCGAAAACCGTCAGTTTATAAGGGAAAATCTTTCAATACTGCTTTTAGGGGTAGCGGCGGTTGGTATTTATCCTTTAGCTTTTTATTCCTCAATGCATTATGCGGGCATTACGATTGGCACCGTTGTTTCAATTGGTACCGCTCCATTAATAGCAGCAATTTTAGAGCGATTTTTTGACCGCAAAGCTTTATCGGCTATCTGGTTTCTAAGTTTTGTGTGCGGTGTGCTTGGTGTAAGTATGTTATCGATGGGGGAAAGTCATGCGATCCAAGAGAGTACAAATCAATGGAATAAATTCTTCGGTATTTTTCTTGGGCTTGTCGCAGCTACAACTTATTCACTTTATTCATGGGCCGCAAAAAGATTAATAGATCGGGGTGTTGCCTCTAAAGCTGCAATGGGCATGATTATGGGTGGTGGGGCAGTTATTTTGCTTCCTACTTTGTTGGTTACAGGTGGAGGGTTATTGCATAGCTCAACCAATTTACTTGTGGCTGGTTATATGATGCTGATTCCTATGTTTTTGGGTTATTTACTTTTCGGTTTTGGATTAAAAACAGTAAATGCCAGCAAAGCGACGACCTTAACTTTATTTGAACCTTTAGTGGCTGCGATTTTTGCCATCGTTTTGGTGGGTGAGCATGTTTCATGGCTGGGTTGGATAGGCATGTTGCTGATTTTTATTTGTATTTTAATCTTGTCAAAAACTAAGAACGCTTAAAAAACTAAAACTTTTAATGGCTTGAGTTTGATTTGAATTTTTCTTAGTCTTAAAGGCAAGTTTTATCGTTGATTTGAACAATGAAAATAAAATTAATGGTCGCTGTTGGCCTTTGGAGTTTTGCATCTTCGAGTTTTGCTCTAGATTTGGTTGAAGCTTATGAGCGCGCAAAACAAAATGACCCAACGTGGCAAGCCAATCAACAACAATATGAAGCAGATCAACTGAACTTAGGCTTAGCAACGGGGGCGTTATTACCTACTGTCACATTGTCTGGAAACATTACCCGTAATCGACAAACTGTAAAACGTTCAAACTTTCCGGGTGTTGATCAAGAAGGCCTGTCAGATGCTTTGGTAAGTAGTACGTCAACGACTCGACAAGCGACTCTCACTGCACGTCAGCCATTATTTCGAATGGATGCTTGGGAAGGTTATAAACAAGTTAAAACTTCGGTTGCACTTAGTGAAATCACTTTAAGGCTGCAAAAACAAGATCATGTTTTAAATGTGGCAGAAGCCTATTTTAATGTGTTGCGTCAGCAGGCTCTGAGTGTTGCATACTTACAAGAAGAAAAGGCTTTGCTTGAGCAGCTTAATATGATGAATGCCAAACTCAAAGAAGGTTTAGTGGCACGTAGTGATGTGAGTGAAGCAAATGCTCAATATCAAAATGCTAGAGCCAATCGTATTTCAACCAATGTTCAATTACTTTTAGCCCAAGAGCAGCTTTCTGAATATATCGGTTCTTATCAAGATAAACTCGCTGTACTGCGAAGTGATTTTAATTTTCAAAAGCCTTATCCAGCAGAGCTTAATGACTGGCTTTCTTTGGCACAGCAAAAAAACTTAAAGATCCAGCAAGCCCGTTTACAGCAAAAATATAGTGAAGACCAGCGCCGTGTCGAAAAGGCAGCACTTTATCCTCAAATAGATGCTGTGGCGAGCTATGGGTATACTAAACAAACACCAGAGACACTCATTTCGACTGACGGAAAATTTGATCAGGTCGGTGTAGAAATGAATTGGAATTTATTTAATGGTGGACGGACCCGAACATCAATTAAAAAAGCCACTGTAGAAGCCAGTAAAGCGCAGGCACAACTTGATGCAGCCATTCGCCGTGCCAATGTCGATGTGAAAAGTGCGTTTATGCAGGTCGACACAGATCAAGCCAAACTTGAAGCAAGAAAGGCTGCAATGGATTCATCTTCTTTGGTTTCTCAAGCTTCAAAAGCGAGTTATAACGAAGGCTTGAAAAGTATGGTTGATGTTTTATTGGCGCAGCGTAATGCTTTTTCTGCAAAACAGGATTATCTTAATGCTCAGTATGACTATTTATTGAATGTGCTTCGTTTAAAAGCTGCGGTAGGCCAGTTAGGCGAAAAAGATCTAGTCGAGCTTAATAGCTGGTTAACTTATCAGTAATTAAATGCTTTTATCTGAAATTTAATTTTGTCATAAAAACTTAATGATTGCTGTGTTTTAATGCTCAATCATTTTATTCCCGCGCCATCATGTTGGAGGCTTCCCTTGAGTCCGAGTAATCCGGTGTTAAGCCATCATATTTCTTCTCAATTTAATGAAGATTTGCAAGATGTAAACACAAAGTTTATGACCATGGGTGGCTTGGTCGAACAGCAGGTTGCAAATGCAACTCATTCTTTACTTGATACCGACGCAAATTTAGCGATTGATGTTCAATTTAAAGATAATGCAGTCAATCAATATGAACGTGATATTGATGAAGGCTTGACGTTGATTTTGGCGCGTCGTCATCCGGCAGCGATTGACTTACGTATGGTGATTGCCATGAGCAAAGCCAATACTGACCTTGAACGCATTGGTGATGAAGCAGCGAAAATTGCCCGTATTGCACAAAATCTGTGTGAAGAAGGTGGATCACCGCGTGGCTACATGGAAACACGTCATATTGGTAACCAAGTTCGTGTCATGATTCATGATGCACTTGACGCTTTTGCACGTTTAGATGCAGATCAAGCTTTACGTGTACTTTTAGCGGATGCTGACATTGACCGTGAATATCAATCAGCAACACGTACATTAATGACCTATATGATTGAAGACCCGCGCCATATTGCTCGTGTGATTAATGTCATGTGGGTTTTACGTTCATTAGAGCGTATTGGCGATCATGCACGTAACATTGCTGAGCAAGTGATTTATATGGCGAAAGGCTTTGATGCTCGTCATACCAAAATTGAAGAAATTGAAGCCAAAGTCCACGAAAAGTAATCTTGAGCTGAAATATTTAAAGGCCTTGTTTAAAACAAGGCTTTTTTGTTTTTAAAAAATAATAGATAAAAAAATGTCCCGAACTTTGGGGGGAAGTTCAGGACAGAAAATCAAGTACATAAACACGACAGGGATCGTGTTCTTCTTGCTATAGAGTGATATTAAGTTCTTCACCTTTTGATGTCATGTAGAGTCCTGTGCGCTCTATGTAAGGCTTTTTATGTTTGTGTAAGTTTCACGTAAAAAAAGGCGGATCTATGTATATAGACCCGCCTTTTTAATGATGAGTAAGCTAAAACAAACCGATTATTCTGGTTTCCAGCCTTCAGCTTTTTCTACGCTTTCATCATTATTGAAAAATTTCTCACGTTGTTCTTCCAGAAACTTTTTAGCTTCTGGTTCAAACACGTTTAAACGCTTTTCATTAATGAGCGTAGTTTGATGCTGTAACCATTCTTGCCATGCTTGTTTAGAAACATTTTCAAAAAAATCTTGGCCTTTAGCACCTGGGAAAGGAGCGAAGTCTAAACCTTCCATTTCCTTTTGATATTTACGGCAAAATACTTGGCGACTCATGTTTTATCCTTAAGCGTATAACTGTTCTAAACGTGTATGGGCACGCGCAATTGCAGCTTCAACCTGTTTTGGAGAAGTTCCACCAATATGATCACGAGCATTTACAGAAGCTTCTAGAGTTAAGGCTTTGTCAAACACATCTGCTGTAATTAAGTCAGAGAATTGCTGTAATTGCTCAAGTGTGAGTTCAGATAAGTCTTTTTCTTCCGCAACACCTAATGCAACAGCTTTACCTACAATTTCATGCGCATCACGGAAAGCAACGCCTTTTTTCACTAAGTAGTCAGCAAGGTCAGTTGCAGTTGAGAATCCACGAAGAGCAGCTTCACGCATGATTTCAATATTTGGAACCAATGCAGGAATCATGTCTGCAAATGCCATGAGTGAACCACGAACCGTATCGATTGCATCAAATAAAGGTTCTTTGTCTTCTTGGTTGTCTTTGTTGTATGCCAATGGTTGACCTTTCATGAGCGTAAGTAAGCTAATTAAGTCACCAAATACACGGCCAGATTTACCACGAATAAGTTCTGGAACATCTGGGTTTTTCTTCTGTGGCATGATTGAAGAACCAGTACAGAAACGGTCAGGAATATTCACAAATTTGAACTGTGCAGAAGTCCAAAGAATCAGTTCTTCTGACATACGTGATAAATGCATCATAATAAGTGCAGCCGCCGCATTAAATTCGATGGCAAAGTCACGATCAGATACAGCATCAAGAGAGTTTTCAGATACAGCTTCAAACCCTAAAAGCTCTGCTGTATATGCGCGGTCAATCGGATAAGTTGTACCAGCAAGAGCGGCAGATCCAAGCGGCATACGGTTAACACGTTTACGGCAGTCTTGAAGACGTTCAGTGTCACGTACCAACATTTCAAACCACGCTAACAAGTGATGACCAAAAGTTACTGGTTGAGCGGTTTGTAGGTGTGTAAAGCCTGGCATAATCGTATTTACATTTTTAGCAGCCAAGCCTAACAAGCCTTTTTGTAAACGTTCTAATAATTTTAAAATATCATCAATTTCGTCGCGTAGGTAAAGACGAATATCAGTTGCAACCTGATCGTTACGGCTACGGCCTGTGTGTAATTTTTTACCTGTAATGCCAATACGTTGGGTCAAACGTGATTCAATGTTCATGTGAACATCTTCAAGATCAATGCGCCACTCAAAGTTTCCAGCCTCAATTTCTGAGCGAATGGTGCTTAAACCTTCAATAATGTCATCGCGTTCTGCTTCTGTGAGTACGCCAACTTTCGCAAGCATGGTAGCATGCGCAATCGAACCAGCGATGTCTTGCTTATAAAAACGTTGGTCAAACTGAACAGAGGCGGTAAATTCGGCTACAAAAGCGTCCGTCGCTTCAGAAAAACGACCACCCCACATACCTGAGGTTTGGTCTGGGGTTACTGAATTAGGGGGATTTGAAGATGTGGTCATGGTGGCTCAGTAAAATAAAAAAGAGTATATCACTTGCCGAAGCTCAACAAACAAAGTTGTTTCCTACAGCATACCGAAATCAAAATTCCTCCTATTTTTTTACGAAAAGTGGGCGTTGGCAACACTTATTCGAATTAATTATCGCAAGTAATGTTTTGGCACTGGTTCTGGCATTGGCTGAAGCGCAGTCTTGGCAAGCCTTAAGCGGGGGAAGGCTTTTTCAATACATCGTTTTTATTAATTGGGTAATATTGTCCTTTTTTGCATTGGTTGAACGCTTTCAAGGTTTTTTTAGCAGCTTACGTCAAGAATTTGCTTTGGTTATTGGTTTTGTCATGCTGCAAAGTATTGTTGTTTTGACCACTTTAATGAGTAATTTTTTTCAGTTTGGTCTTTTACATAAACATGCGTCATTAACGCAGGGCTGGGGTGTTTATTTTACCAATGTACCTTTATATCTAAGCTATGGAATATTACTCGGGGCCTTCTGCTTACGTTATTTATATGTCAGGGAACAATGGTTGCATCAGCAATATGCCGAATTAAATGCACGTATTCAGGCCATGCAAGCACGAATTCACCCTCACTTCTTATTTAATAGTTTAAATAATGTGGTGAGTTTAATTGCGATAGATCCAGATAAAGCAGAAAGCATGCTCATTAGTTTGTCGCGTTTATTTCGAGCGAGTTTCCAAGAATTAAAATTGGTGAGTCTGCATGAAGAAATCGAGCTGAGTAAACAATATTTAATGATTGAGCAGGTCCGTCTAGGTGAGCGTTTAAAAGTTGATTGGAAGATCGAGCTTTCACCTGTGCAATTAAAACAGATCACTATTCCTTTATTGACATTACAACCTTTGTTAGAGAATAGTATTTTTCATGGGGTAGAACCAATGATGGGCAAAGCAACCATAGGGGTATTGGTTGAAATATTGCAAAATCAGGTCAGTATAGTCATTACCAACCCATATACAGACGATACAATAAATTCACGGAAAGGGCATGGAATCGCTCTTGAAAATGTTAAGCAGCGCCTGAAAGCGTATTATGGGAACACCGTTAGATTTCAGGTTTATAAAGGTGAAGCTTTATATACCACTATTATGAGCTATCAATATCAAACAAAATAATAAGTCAGTCAGAGTTAACCATAAAAAAATGGACCAAGTTAACGGTGACAAGGAGGATGAATGAAGGTGCTAATTTGTGATGATGAACCACTTGCAGTGGAGCGTTTATCACGTTTAGTTTCAAAGATGGGACATGAGGTTGTATCAACGGCTCATCATGGACAGGAGGCCTTGGAACAGGCACGGCTTCATCAACCGGATGTAATCTTACTTGATATTCAAATGCCAGGTATGAATGGGCTTGTCTGTGCAGAACAGTTAAGTCAACTCAATCCTCGACCTGCGATTGTGTTTTGTACCGCCTACGATCAGCATGCATTGGAAGCTTTTAAAGCTCAGGCTCAAGCATATCTTCTTAAACCGATTGATCCTGTTGAACTTGAGCAAGCTTTAAGTCAGCTAACCCAACTTACTCAAGCACAGCTCAATGCATTACCAAATTCTGAGCTTTTACAAGATTTAAAGACACAGCGTCATCAAATTGCCGCAAAAACCTATCGTGGTGTTGAACTGATTCCTGTTGAAAATATCTATTACTTTTTAGCAGATCAGAAATATGTCACTGTGAGACATAAAAATGGCAGTGTATTAATAGATGAAACATTAAAAGAGCTTGAAACCGAATTCGCAGATCAGTTTATTCGTATTCATCGAAATGCGTTGGTTTCGGTTGCATATTTAGATGGTTTGGAGCTAGTCAGTTCGGGGCAATATCAGGTTAGATTGCGCGGTCTTGATGAAAGACTTTCAGTGAGCCGTCGGCATTTATCTACGCTTAGAGAGCGAATTCATCAGCTTTAAATTTAAAAGAGTTATCTGGGACTTGCGAGATTTTACTTGCAATTTTAAGGGATCAAGTTAAGTTTAGGGTGTATTGTTTGACCAGCCCATGCTTGAATTTATGAAAACCTTGAAAATTGCTACACGACAAAGCCCACTTGCTCTTTGGCAGGCAGAACATATTCGTGCCCGTTTAGAGGAGCTTCACCCTGATTTAACGGTGGAACTGGTTAAATTTGTCACGCAGGGCGATAAAATTTTAGATACGCCTTTAGCAAAAATTGGGGGCAAAGGGCTGTTTGTTAAAGAATTAGAAGCAGCACTTTTAGATGGGCGTGCAGACTTAGCTGTACATTCAATGAAAGATGTCCCAATGGCTTTGCCAGAGGGTTTAACTTTAGCAGTGATTTGTGAGCGTGAAGATCCGTTAGATGCTTTTGTTTCAAATCAGTTTGAAAAATTCGCTGATTTACCACAAGGTGCAAAAGTCGGTACATCAAGCTTGCGTCGAAAATCTCAGATTTTAAAACAACGTCCTGATTTGCAAATTATTGACTTGCGTGGAAATGTTGGCACACGTTTGGCGAAGCTAGATGAAGGACAATATGATGCAATTATTCTGGCCAGTGCCGGTTTGAAGCGTTTAGGGTTATCGGAACGTATCCGTCATTGTTTAACACCAGATATTAGTTTGCCTGCTGTGGGACAAGGTGCATTGGGTTTAGAGTGCCGTGCAGCCGACCAAGATGTATTGGCTTTAATTCAACCGCTATTACACGCAGAAACAGATGTTTGTGTACGTGCTGAACGTGCATTTAATGCCTATCTTGAAGGCGGTTGTCAGGTCCCAATTGCAGGTTATGCCACACTGCAAAATGGTCAAATCCATATCGAAGGTCGTGTTGGAAGCCCTGATGGCCAAACATTATTACGTGCTGAACTAACAGATGAAGCCAATAATGCTCAGCAATTGGGTGAAAACCTTGCTCGAAACTTACTTGATCAAGGTGCTGGCGAACTATTAAAGGCCCTCTACTAAACCATGCTGTTTATTAATACTCGACCTGATACGCGTGCAGCTGAATTAACAGAAGCTTTGCAAAATGAAGGTTATCAGGTTGAGTCTTTACCTCTTTTAGAGCTCGTTGCTACCCCCTTTTCCGAACACTTACTTCAGCTTTACCAACAATTAGTTAAGGCGCAAGCTATTGTTGTCGTCAGCCCAACTGCTGTTGAATCGGGTATGGAGTATTTAGTAAAAAGCGGTTTAAAAATTAGCGACTTAAAACATATTCAGTGGATTGCGGTAGGGCAAGCAACAGCCAATTGTCTAAACGAATATGGAATAGAAGCGCATATCCCAGATGTTGAAACTTCTGAGGGGATGTTGAACCTACCTATTCTGCACAATATGCAACAGACGGGTAGTGTGGCTTTTTGGCGGGGAGAAGGTGGACGCCAATTTATGATGGAGACCTTGCAACAACAAGGAATTCAGATTTTAAATTTTGTTCTATATCATCGGCAGTGCCCAGAAGCTTCATATTCTACATTCAAACATCTGACACAGAATTCAAATTATAATTTAAATAAATGGCTCGTCTTAATCACCAGTGAAGCGAGCTGGAAATATTGGTTAGAGCTTTGTTCAAAAAATAATGTACAACCTGATGGTGTATATCTGGTTTTAGGACCTCGTCTTTTTCAAATTGTTAAAGAGTATCGCGATCAGCAACAGACTCATTTTCACATTATTCAACTTGAAAATTTATCGCCTTCGGGGATGATTCATCACATTCAGGCATTATAAGGATTCGTATGAGAAAACTTGTTTCTATCATCATTTTACTGGGCGTAGCTTGGTTGGCTAAGCTCAGTTACGATATGTGGCAAATTTCTCGTACTGTTCCCGAGCTTAAACAAAGTCTGCTGCAATCAGAACAGCACTATGCCAATTTAAATGATCAATTGGTTGCTTTACAGCGACAGTTGCAGAATCAACCCGTAAGTACAGGGAATAAAACGAGTTCAGTAGTTCAACCAGATGCTCCACCGACAGGTATTGCACCTACAGTTTTAATTAAACAAAAGTTAGATTTAATTCAATTTGCGATTGATCAGCAGCAGTTGATTTATGCAGTTGATCAATTAAATCAGTTACAGCAATCGCTTGTACACTATGAAATTGCTCCTGCATTGCAGCATAGCTTGAATCAATCGCTCGAGCAGGATAAACAGGCAGTTCAACAGTTCACTTTGGCTCAAAATCAACGTCATCAATTAATCGATGATTTATTACAGAACATTGATAAGAATATTCAACAAGCCTTAGCCCAGCCTAAACTTGAAATGGATCAATCCGAGACTGTGTCTTGGTGGAAAAAGTGGTTCCGTATAGAAAAAGTAGAAACGCCGTCTATTAATTTAATGAGTCGAAGCGTTGTGCTTAAAGAAGTGCAATTAAGATTGTTGATTGCCGAACAGGCACTCAATCAAGGAAAAATGACTGAGTATCAAAATGAGTTGCAATCTGTGATGCAAAAGTTAGATGAAATGCCTGATGCAACCAGTCAGCAGTTAAAAAAACGTATTGCTAAAGTGGCACATTTATCTATCGTGCCTGTTCCTAAACTCTCTACACTTGGGCTAATCGGCTCATAAGGAGGATATATGAAACACCTCCTGTGGGTTTATTTCGTAATCAGCTTAATACTCTTTGCAGCCCTAGCTTTATTTAGTTATGGCTATGGAATGGGGTATGTCTATATTTACTGGCGACAATTGCAGCTGCAAACAAATGTCTGGGGATTAACTCTTACTTTTGTAGTGATGAGTTTTATTGCTCAACTCTTGTGGCTGTGGATTAAACGTTATTCATCTCGTGAACAAAGAAAAAGTGAAAACATCTTCCAGTTTAAAAACCTTCATCCCTATGAACAATTAGGTATTGTTTGGTTATTAGAAGCGGCCGAAGATCAACGTGTATTTATTGAACGTGTTTTTACTCAATCAGGGCTTTTAAAAAATATTATCGATGCCAAGTTTCTGGTTTTAAGTGGGGACTATCCAAAAGCATTGGCTGCTCTCGATCAATCACCACCGATGGCATTTGAATTGGCAGAGTTACAGCGAATTGAAATCTTTTTAGCCGAAAATGAAGCCGATCGTGCATTAACTCATCTCGAATTTTTATATCAACACCAGTTATCACCGTGGTTACAAGAAATAGAAACTGCTTACCAGCAAAGATTAACGGCTTTATGGGGGCAATTAGCGCTGCAACATCCATGGGTATATTTACGTTCTATGAAATACGGTTTGCTAGATGCAGAACACCGTGATTTATGGTTACAGCAGCTTCTTCAGCAATTTGACCAAGCGTCTATCGATGACTTACATGCCTTACAGCAACGTTATTTGGATTTAGAGTCTGAGATTCAAACTCGACCTTATAGCAGTAAGTTATTATGGCTAAAACTATTAGCACGTATGCCAGATATGAGCATGCAGCATGCGGCCTTAACGCTACATTTGTTAAAAGAGCAGTTTGACCCAGAAGTGTTTTATCTATGGTTTCAGCAACAGTTGCTTAAACAAGTTCCAGACTATGCCGATGTTGAAGAAAAAATTATTCAATTTGAAAATCAATATATGAATTTGCCAGTTTTAACCTTTGCAAAATGGCATGTCTATATGGCAACTGGACGTCAAATAGAAGCTGAAACATTATTATCATTATATCCAGATAATATTTTAATGAGCTATTTACGTATTAAGTCTACGCTTAAAGAAGATGAAGTGTTAATCAAACAGTTAAATCTAATCTTTGAAAATGATGCAAATTTTTTAAAGTTTAAAATATGAGGTAAAAATGAAAGAACTGTCTGTCTACCCAGTAATATATGAACAGAAAGTAGCGTGGGGAGATATGGACGCTTTTGGTCATGTCAATAATGTACAATATTATCGATATATTGAAAGCTCACGTATTTTATATATGGAAGCAATCAATATATTAACCCCACATTTATATACCGTTGTTGCTTCAAGTCAGTGTAAATATTTAAAGCCTGTTTTTTATCCTGACGTATTGAAAGTTGGTGTTCGCGTGGAGGAGCTCCGTAATAGCGCATTCCGTATGGCTTATATATTGTGGAGTGAAACCCAACAACAAATAGTCGCTACTGGTGAAGCTGTTATGGTATGCGTAGATAAATTAACAGAACGAAAATGTGAAATACCACAGGAAATAAAACAAAAAATTATTGAGCTAGAAAAATCAGTTGGGCATGACTTAATACATTTATCTTAAATAAATATTAATAAAATATATTTCATTTATAATTGGTAATGTAATTAAAAGGTAATTTTTTTGATTATTCTGATGAACACGGCTTTCAAACTATTGCTTATTGAATAGATTATAAATAATATTGGTCTTGATTTTATGTTTTTAAATTTTGTCTGTATTATTTTGAATTGTCTGTAAGACTGGAGTATTTATTAATGAAACCGGATATCAGTGAATTATCTGTTGAAGAGTTAAAACGCTTACAAGAAGAAGCAGAAGCTTTAATTGCAAGTAAAAAAGATCAAGCAATCGAAGATGCTTATAATCAAATTATCGAGATTGCTGAAAATGTAGGTTTCAGTGTTGAACAACTTCTTGAGTTTGGTACTCAAAAACGTAAGAAAACAACTCGTAAATCTGTTGAGCCTCGTTACCGCAACAAAAACAATGCTGAAGAGACTTGGACTGGTCGCGGTAAACAACCACGCTGGTTAGTTGCTGAAATTGAAAAAGGCGCAAAACTTGAAGATTTCTTAATCTAATCAAATTGCCATTTTTAAAAGCCAAGCAAATTTGCTTGGCTTTTTTATTGATAAAAATATCTCAAAATTTTGGTATAAATATTATTTAAAAAACTGAGTGTTTAAATTGCTCTTTAAATGAATTGTTGAGATCAAATGTGCATTTACTTCATTGAGCGTCAAGTTTTCATGATTTTGTCATACGTTCAACTTATAGTCTTAATACCGAAGCCAAGCCCGATTGCTTGGTTTTTTTATATGAAGTGAATTGGCGATGTTGAAAAAGTATGCATAATGTCAGACTAGGGAGCTACTCTCAAAATAAGGATGATAATTTGCATGTTGGTAAGGCTGAATGAAGAAAAAGTCTAAGCAATGGAAGTGGTGGTTTTTTGCCCTCATTGCATTTTTAATTTTTATTATTTTACAGATCCCGGCGACGTGGCTTATTTCTAAATTTTCAAAGAATAATCAAACTCTACACAATGTAAGTGGAAATATCTGGCAAGGCCAAGCAGATTGGCGGCGTGGTACTTTGAGAGGCTCGATTCATTGGAAAACTAGACCTCTAGACCTGTTTTTATTAAGGTTCGCTGCTGATGTAGATATCCATAGTGGGAATACCCAATTAGCTGGGGTAATGGGCTATGGTGTGGGGAAAAAAGTAATTGTAAAGGCTATGAATGGTCAGGTTGCACCTGAAACATTAAAACAAATTGTGAATTGGCAATGGCCTGCGAACAGCATCCAGCTGAAAGATATTGAGTTTAATTATAAGAAAGAGCAGGGGTTCGCAGCAGTTGATGGTCAATTACATTGGGGTGGTGGTGCTTTAATTTATAATATCGGTGATCGTCAAGACCGTATGAATATGCCTTCTTTAAATGGGCAATTAACGGATCAAAATGGACAATTACAAGTTGATATACGTGATCAACGCAGTCAAAAAATGGCCAATCTTTTATTAGATGCCAACATGATGCTTGATGTACAGCTTACCCAAAGGTTATTACTTAATATTCCATCTTATGATGGAAAAGCTGGTTTAGATACGTTTGTCATTAGTTCTCGTCAACCCTTAATACAAGGGGGTAACTAATGAAAGTATGGATTGAAAAATTACAGCAATTACAGTGGCAAAAATTAGATCGGTTAAGTGTAGTTGTATTTGCCTTTTTGGTTTTATGGTTGTGTTGGAAATTAGCTTCATTATTTTGGTGGGTAATTGCCCCTCCTCAAATGATGCAGTTTGATCGAGTCGAGTTAGGATCACAGCAGCCGCAAATTCCTAACATTAGTACTTTTTCGCTTTTTAATGAACCTTCAGCCAATGCGGCTCAGGAAAATGTCAACCTAGAATTACAAGGCGTAATGCTGGGCTATCCGAACCGTTTTTCTTCGGCTGTTATTAAGCTAGATAATATTGCTGACCGATATCGTGTAGGAGAAACAATAGGTTCTACCTCTTATCAGTTAGCAGAAGTTTATTGGGATCACGTGATATTGCGTCAAGGTAATGGAAGTACTCGTGAACTCCAATTTAAAGGTTTGCCAAACGGTTTATATCAACCTATGACGCCAGATGCTTCACAGCCAACTGCTACTGCGCCTCAGTCATCGGCACCTGTTAATACGACTCAAGAGGCGTTAGGACAGGCTATTCAGCAAATGCAAGGCAACCGTGAACAATATCTGCGTGACATGGGCGTTAGTGGGAACTCTGGTGAAGGTTTTGAAGTTACAGAACGTACACCCACTGCGCTTCGAAATAAGTTAGGTTTAAGGCCGGGTGATCGGATTGTTTCTTTAAACGGTCAAACGGTTGGGCAGGGACAAACGGATGTGCAGTTGCTTGAACAGGCTCGTCGAGCTGGGCAAGTGAAAATAGAAATAAAACGTGGTGATCAAGTGATGACCATACAACAAAATTTTTAGTGATAACACGTCACCATAAGAGTTAGGAATTATCGCAAGTTATGGCTTTATTGAATCATCAACGTCCACTTTGGGCATTACTTGCAGCAGCCCCATTGATTGCGACAGTGAGCAGCAGCGTCTATGCCCAAACATGGAAGATCAATTTACGTGATGCTGACTTAACTGCTTTTATTAATGAAGTGGCAGACATTACGGGTAAAAACTTTGCAGTAGATCCACGAGTGCGTGGTAACGTCACAGTAATATCGAATAAACCCCTCAATAAAAATGAAGTTTACGACCTATTCCTTGGGGTCTTAAATGTGAATGGAGTGGTGGCAATTCCTTCGGGTAACACCATTAAGCTAGTTCCAGATAGCAATGTTAAAAATTCGGGAATCCCTTACGATTCTAGAAACAGACTACGTGGTGATCAGATTGTTACTCGGGTTATTTGGCTTGAAAATACCAATCCTAATGATCTAATTCCAGCACTTCGTCCTTTAATGCCACAATTTGCGCATATGGCTGCAATTGCGGGGACTAATGCACTGATTGTTTCGGACCGTGCAGCAAATATTTACCAACTTGAAAATATTATTCGTAATTTAGATGGTACTGGTCAGAATGATATTGAGGCAATAAGCCTTCAGTCGAGCCAAGCTGAAGAAATTATTACTCAACTGGAGGCAATGAGTGCTACGGGAGCATCGAAAGATTTTAACGGTGCCCGTATCCGTATTATTGCAGACAACCGAACCAATCGTATTTTAGTTAAGGGTGATCCTGAAACGCGTAAGCGCATTCGCCACATGATTGAAATGCTGGATGTGCCTTCGGCCGACCGTTTAGGTGGTTTAAAAGTTTTTCGATTGAAATATGCAAGTGCAAAAAATTTATCTGAGATTTTGCAAGGCCTCGTAACAGGACAAGCTGTTTCTTCGTCAAATAGTAATAACAATTCTTCTAATTCATCGAATCCGATCAATAATTTGATGGGTAATAACCAGAATTCTAGTTCAAATACCTCTGGTTCAAATGGTAGCTCAATTTCTACGCCATCTATTAATCTAAATGGTATTTCGAACAATAATAATCAGAACAGTATCTCTAGCTTTAGCCAAAATGGTGTGAGTATTATTGCGGATAATGCCCAAAACTCGTTAGTGGTTAAGGCAGATCCTCAATTAATGCGCGAAATTGAATCTGCTATTCAGCAGCTTGATGTGCGTCGTCAGCAAGTTCTGATTGAAGCTGCAATTATCGAAGTGTCAGGAGATGATGCAGATCAACTTGGTATTCAATGGGCACTGGGTGATTTATCTAGTGGGATTGGTTTACTTAGCTTTAGTAATGTAGGGGCTAGTTTATCTTCTATTGCTGCTGGTTATTTATCGGGTGGTTCGGCTGGGGCTGCATCAGCTATCGCTGGTGGCGCTAATAAAGGTAATGGGGCAACCTTGGCTCTGGGTAATTTTGAGAATTCTCGTAAGGCTTATGGTGCATTAATTCAAGCACTTAAAACTAATACCAAATCAAATTTGCTTTCGACACCATCCATTGTGACGATGGATAATGAAGAGGCGTATATTGTTGTTGGTCAGAACGTTCCTTTTGTAACAGGATCGGTCACTACAAACAGTACAGGTATTAACCCATACACCACGGTTGAACGTAAAGATGTCGGTGTGACATTAAAAGTCGTTCCACATATCGGTGAAGGCGGTACAGTTCGTCTGGAAGTAGAACAAGAAGTCTCTGCTGTTCAAGACAGTCGTGGACAAGCGGCTGACTTGGTGACAAGTAAACGTGCCATTAAAACTGCTGTTTTGGCTGAGCATGGACAGACAGTAGTGCTTGGTGGTTTGGTGTCGGATGACACGTCACTTTCAAGACAAGGTATACCTGGGTTAAGTAGCATTCCCTATGTTGGTCGATTGTTCCGCTCAGATAATAGAAGTAATGTAAAACGTAACCTTCTTGTTTTTATCCACCCAACAATTGTGGGTGATGCAAATGATGTGCGCCGTTTGTCTCAGCAGCGCTATAGCCAGCTTTATAGCTTGCAATTGGCTATGGATAAAAACGGCAATTTTGCAAAATTACCTGAGCAGGTTGATGATGTCTACAATCAAAAGATGACACCACCTAGTATTGCCTCTCAGCCAAAAAACTATCAACAAGTTCCTTCAGGTGGAAAAACCTCGACGGTAACTACACCTGTAGCCGTAGAGCCAGCAGTGCAAAAGCAAACCTTACATTTACCTGATCCTGAAGTTAATCGTACTAAAAATACAGTAACAACAACGACACTGCGCCCAAGCACAGCACAGTAGTAGCATGTTATGATTGACAAAAAATGAATAGGACATACGCATGACTTGGAAACTACAAGCAATTACTGGTGAAATTACTGGCCAAGAAATTAATGTTGATCGTGATATGTTGGTAGGGCGTCATCAAGATGCTGATGTGTTGTTACAAGCTGCTGAAATTTCACGTCGCCATGCTGCATTGCTTCTAAAAGATCAAGCGCTATGGGTGCAAGACCTTAATTCATCGAATGGCACATTTGTAAACGATATTCGTATTGAGCAAGAAAAACAGTTGCATGATGGTGATATTGTTCAGTTTGCTAGTTTTAAATTTTCTGTATTGGCTCCTGCACAGAAAATCATGGACTTGCCTGAAATTGAAGCTGAACCAGTAAATACGACATCATCTCCAGATTTAAGCGATCAAGGAATGCCGAGTCTTGCTGAGCGTGCTACAGAAGTAGAGGTTCGCCGTGACGGTATGCCTCAGAATATTTCTATTCCAAAACCTGCACCTATTCCAGAGGGTGTAGATATTAATGCGCAACAGCAAACACCTATCGCTTTTGATGAACCAGTTTCTCGTGTTGCAGAAGAAAAAGAGCAACAAAAGAATGCCTCAGTTGGTTTAATCACTATTATTATTTTAGTAATTTTAGCTGTATTGGCATGGTTATTCTTTAAATAATCCGTTGCTGCTTTTACAATCAAGGCATGCTAAACGCATGCCTTTTTAATTTTGAGTAGAAAAAAGATGTCTGTTGCACAACTAAGTAAGCGCGATTTAATTTTATTTGATCTAGATGGGACGTTGGTTGATTCTGCTGCTGATTTGTATCGGTCTATGAATTTAAGTTTAGAGGCGCTAAGTTGGCCATTGGTAACAGAAGTTCAAATACGAGAATGGGTGGGTAAAGGAGCTTCAAAACTCTGTGAAAGTGTTCTGCTTCATATTTTTGGAAAATTAGATCCTGAACAGCACAAAGTCTTATTACAAAAATTTATTGATATATATAGTGTAGAACTCTGTGTAAATACTCAAATTTATCCTGGTGTAACCGAGTTTTTAAAACATTGTAAAACTTTGAATATACAAATGGCATGCGTTACCAATAAGCCTGTACAACTTGCCCAAGGTTTACTTGATGCTTTACAGCTCTCTCCATATTTTCAAGTCGTACTTGGTGGGGATAGCTTACCAGAGAGAAAGCCTCATCCATTGCCATTATTGCATTGCATGCAAAGCCTAAAAATATCTGCTTCACAATCATTAATGATTGGCGATTCAAGTAATGATATTGAGGCTGCGCGTCGTGCTGGAATTGATTGTATTGTGGTTAGCTATGGCTATAATCATGGAGAAAATATCTATGATTGCCAACCTCAGCAAGTTGTTGATAGTCTTGCTGAGTTAATTATCTAATGAATGAAATGGAGATCAGAATGAATAAGCGTATGGTTTTTCGATGGCGTGTCTAAACCGAATCTAGAAAAACACACTTTTAAATCGAAACCATATTAGAGAAAATTCATGACAACATTAGCGCAATTCGAGCAACTTAAGGCTGCTGGTTACAACACGATTCCAGTTTATCGCCAACGCCTAGCAGACACAGAAACTCCTTTATCTGTTTTTGCTCGTTTTAAAGACCACACGCAAGCTTATTTATTTGAGTCAGTCGAAGGTGGCGAAAATTGGGCGCGCTATTCTATGATTGGTTTAGGTGAGTCGACGGTTTTCTCATGTAATGCAGGTGTTCTGTCTATACAACATGCTGATGGCTCAATTACACAACAAGATTGCCAAGACCCATTTCAGTATATTCGTGAATTTCAGAAGCAATTTAAAGTGCCATCTGCTGAGCTCTTGCCAAACTTACCGAGTTTTACGGGCGGATTAGTAGGTTATTTAGGCTATGATGCAGTCCGTTATATCGAGCCACGTTTAAAGAATGTTCCTACAGCTGACCCAATTACATTGCCGGATTTATGGTTAATGCTATCAAAGACAGTCATAGTTTTTGATAACCTTAAAGATACTTTATTTTTAATTGTTCATGCGGATACAGAGCAGAGTAATGCTTATGAAGACGCTCAGCAAAAATTAGATAAATTGGAACAGTTGTTAGCTACTCCAGTTAGTTTGCAAGCTAAGCCGCATACACCTCCACATTTTGAATCAATTACTGGTAAAACGAAATTCTTAGAGACAGTCGAAAAAGTTAAAGAATATATACGTGCTGGTGATGTGATGCAGGTTGTTCCAGGGCAGCGTATGGTTTCTGATTTCGATGGGGAGGCTTTACAGGTTTATCGTGCTTTACGTCATTTAAACCCATCGCCTTATTTATTCTTGGTACAAGGACAAACGATTACTGATAAAAAGCCATTCCATATTGTAGGGTCGTCGCCAGAAATTCTTTCTCGTTTGGAAAATGGCATTGCGACAGTGCGTCCTCTTGCAGGTACCAGACCGCGTGGTAAAACTAAAGAAGAAGATATTGCTTTAGAAAAAGACTTACTTTCTGATGAAAAAGAAATCGCAGAGCATTTAATGTTGATTGATCTTGGTCGAAATGATGTTGGGCGAGTTTCCAAAATTGGGAAGGTCCAAGTGACTGATCAAATGGTGATTGAACGCTATTCGCATGTCATGCACATTGTTTCAAATGTACAAGGCGAAGTTCGCGATGATATTGATGCGCTAGATGTATTTAAGGCGACTTTCCCTGCAGGTACTTTATCGGGTGCACCAAAAATTCGTGCAATGGAAATTATTGATGAAGTTGAGCCTGTGAAAAGAGGTGTGTTTGGTGGGGCAGTGGGATATTTAGGATGGCACGGCGAAATGGATATGTCGATTGCAATCCGTACTTGTGTTATTCGAGATAAAAAGGTCTATGTACAGGCTGGAGCAGGTCTGGTTGCGGACTCAAATCCTGAATCTGAATGGAATGAAACGCAAATAAAAGCTCGCGCAGTGATCAAAGCGGTTGAATTATCATCAAACGGATTGATTTTATGAGTTTTTAGCGGTTTTTTTAAAAAACCGCTTGCATCGTTTGGAAGTTTTGCTAAACTGCACACCGTTCCGATACGAAACGTACGAAACACTAAGAAGAGCCGGCATAGCTCAGTTGGTAGAGCAACTGACTTGTAATCAGTAGGTCCACAGTTCGAATCCGTGTGCCGGCACCATCTTAAAGGTGTGTAGTTGTGAAGTAAAGAACAACACTGAAATAAGTGTGATATGGTGAGATTCCCGAGCGGTCAAAGGGGGCGGACTGTAACTCCGCTACGAAAGTTTCGAAGGTTCGAATCCTTCTCTCACCACCATTAACTTCGATTGAAGTGGTATATATACCAACACAGTGCGGGAGTAGCTCAGTTGGTAGAGCGGCAGCCTTCCAAGCTGCATGTCGCGAGTTCGATCCTCGTCTCCCGCTCCATCGAAGGATAATCGCTCTTATAGCTCAGTGGTAGAGCACTCCCTTGGTAAGGGAGAGGTCTCGAGTTCAAATCTCGATAAGAGCTCCAGATACAGTTTAGTAGATTTTCTACAAAGATTTAAAAAGCAGGCTTATTAGTCTGCTTTTCAAGTATTGGGTGTTTGATTTTTTAGGCGATATGTCGATGCTGAGTTTTTGCTCAGAATTGTGTTCGACGTAAACGAGGACTATAAACATGGCTAAGGCTAAGTTTGAACGTAATAAGCCACACGTAAACGTGGGCACAATCGGTCACGTTGACC
>ERZ501052.24-NODE-24-length-87054-cov-26.153680_pt1 | contig 87054 bp, 81 predicted proteins | sample MGYA00510863_ERZ501052 | MGnify/ENA primary metagenome ERZ501052 (study PRJEB25958, sample SAMN03398503) | human skin metagenome | study: EMG produced TPA metagenomics assembly of the Human Skin Microbiome Metagenome (human skin metagenome) data set. | reverse complement strand
TTCCCCACTGCTGCCTCCCGTAGGAGTCTGGGCCGTGTCTCAGTCCCAGTGTGGCGGATCATCCTCTCAGACCCGCTACAGATCGTCGCCTTGGTAGGCCTTTACCCCACCAACTAGCTAATCCGACTTAGGCTCATCTATTAGCGCAAGGTCCGAAGATCCCCTGCTTTCTCCCGTAGGACGTATGCGGTATTAGCATTCCTTTCGAAATGTTGTCCCCCACTAATAGGCAGATTCCTAAGCATTACTCACCCGTCCGCCGCTAAGATCAGTAGCAAGCTACCTCTCTCCGCTCGACTTGCATGTGTTAAGCCTGCCGCCAGCGTTCAATCTGAGCCATGATCAAACTCTTCAGTTAAAATCATTTTGCACCTTATTTATAGACAAGGTGCCAATTCTGGCTCATCAATTACTGACTTAAATTTCGCTCAAATAAACTTCGAGTAATTTAAACCAATCAATCAATGAAAATTATTTCGATTAATCAACCAGTAAAAATCCACACAAGTTGTTCTTCAATTCTCTTAATGATCTTCTTCCTGGTTCGTCACCAGCAAGCTAGGTCGGCTATATTACTCTTAATCTCTTAAAAGTCAACAGGTAATTTCGATATTTTTAAAACTTATCTCTCAAACCAACTTACCATCAAATTCATCACTTAAAGCAACCAATCTAATCACAAGTAACTGTTTTTCAACAAGTTTCTATCTGCATCACCGCCGATGGATGTGCATTATAGACCATCTCATCCCCTTTGCAACCCTTTTTTTAAATCAATATCATCAACTGGATACTTTTTAAGCTTTTTATCATTTTATCTATATTATTTGATCAATTTTACATTGATAATAGGTTATCAATTTTGTATTAAAACATATCTCCACCCAACTGCACATTTAAGTATTAGCCTGGCTGGCGGTTAAGGAATTATATGAATTATTCTAATTTAATTTTACTAAGCTTATTATCTGTAGGTGTTTGTACCTCTTTATATGCTCAAGAAAATACTATAAGCGAATCTTCTAATGCGAGCTCATTAGAAGAAACAGCACCGACTCATACGCGCTCACAAATTATTAAAGATTTAAAAAATATTAAAGTTAAAGATTTAAAAATTAATGCGAATGCAGCACAACCAGATCCTGTAAAAGATCCATTACAGTCATTAAATCGTCCAATTTACTCATTTAACGACATGTTGGACCGAAATTTTTTACGCCCAGTTGCTGTGCAATATAGAGAAAAGACTCCAGAAGATGTACGTGGTTCTTATCGTCAGTTCCGCAAAAATCTTGGAGAACCTTGGAATGCTGTTAACCAGCTTATTCAAGGCCGCCCTGGCCGTGCGGCAAAAACCCTAGGTCGCTTTACAATTAATACGTTAACTACTCTTGGTTTAGCTGACCCTGCCAGCCGTTTAGGTTTACCGACTGAAGAAGAGAATTTTGGTGTAACTCTCGGTTACTATGGTGTTCCTTCTGGCCCATTCCTGATGTTGCCTTTTTTCGGTCCAAGTACCTTACGTGATGGTTTTGGTTTAGCAGTAGACGCCCAAGCACGTCCACAGAAATATGTTATGGATGATCAAGAGGGGCTTTATTGGTCAAGTAATATGTTACAAGCGGTTGATACACGCGCTCAATATCTGGACCTAGATCAGACCTTACAAGGTGATCAATATGCCATGATTCGAGATTTATATCTCCAACGTAAAGCATTCCAAATTGCAGAGAAAAAGGGTGACTCAGCTGATGTATCTTTCATTGATGATGATTCAGAAGATACACCTGATGAGAATCAAAACCCTTAAAAGATGAAATCGAGGTATTGCTTGGATTAAGAGTTGGGCAATACCTTGATTTTGATCATACATACTCTATGATGAATAAAGTGATCATATAAAAGGACTACCATCTCTTCTATGTATTTTATTAAACCGACACGCTCTATCCCTTATTTAGAGCAAGCTTTGGATAAATTGCCAGGCTTACAAGTCATTAACATAGATGATTTAGATTTATATGATCCAACCATCATTGCAATAGCAGATGTACAAGATTTCCTGACATATAAATGGAATTTACCAACGGTTGTCATTGCTTTTGAACATGAAGGTAGCGCTTTAGCCCAAGCTTGGGAAGCGGGTGCTCTTGCAGGTTGGGTATGGAATCAACTACCTCATGATTTAAATAAAGCATTATCAAGAATCGATGCTCAATACAAACGTAATCAAGATAGCCGCGATTTACCTTCGGCTGCTGAACTACAAAAAAGACTATTACCTAATCCAATTGATTTATTAAATTATCAAGTCGAAACTTTCTTTCAGCCTTCAGCTTATCTTTCTGGTGATTGGTATGACTACTGGAAATTAAATGATAAGGAAGTTTTATTTTATCTTGCCGATGTTTCAGGACATGGTGTAACCAGTAGTTTATTAACATCTTGGATGGCAGCTTTCCATGGCCGCTCTAAAACCCCAAGGCAATTAATAAAAAAATTAAATGGCATGTTAGTTCAAGAGAAAATTGAAAAGCACATTACGATTGTGGTGGGTATTTTAAACCTTGAAACACATACGCTTCGCTGGTCAAGTGCTGGGCACTACCCTCCTCCTATCATTTTTGAACCTAATCAAGCTCCAAAAATTTTAACAACAAGTAGCTTCCCATTAGGCTTGACTGATGAACTCGAAGTTGAAGAGCATGTTTGTACATTAAATCACCAAGCACGTTTCATTGTTTGCTCAGATGGAGCACTTGAACCTTTTGATGGTGGGTTAAATGATCAGTTCCAACAATTGGTTCATCATTTGCAAAATCAATCATTCCAAGCACCCGATCATGTGGCTGATGACATTGCCATCTTCAGTCTTTGTCGAATGAATTAATTTACGAATCAATTAATTACATAATATACGACTTAAGGACTCTTGAGTCTGCGATGGCACTATGTGATAATTTTTCTATCCTTCTCTGAAAATGGCATTTATATGTCAACAGGTCATGTTGAATATGCAAGTTTAAATGGAACGCATATTTTCAAACTTATTGGTGAAGTGCGAGCCCATTCTTGTATAAGTCTAGACAAACTTTTAAACAGAATTGAACAGCAAGAGAATGTTGTTGGTGCAATCGTTGATTTAACCCAAACAACATTTATTGATAGTACGGTGTTAGGCATCCTGGCTAAGCTAGGTTTAAAGCTTAAACAAACTCATCATATTCAAGCTGTGATGCTATCTACCAATCCAGATATCACAACCTTAGCCAACAGTATGGGGCTAGGGCAGGTTTTTGTCATTTTGAATTACTGTGGCGATCCTAACGTTTGCACATTAACGTTAACTGATGAACAGATCACTCATAATGCAATGCTAAGAACAGTTCTGGATGCACATAAGACATTGATGAAACTCAATGCAAACAATCAGAATATGTTTGAGCCACTTGTGAAGCAGTTACAGAAAGAACAAGATACGCTTGAACAGGTATCAGATAAGCAAAATGCCTGACTTTAAACATTAAGCCGGATTAGAATATGACCCTTATTTCTGTTGCTCAAATGAACTCTCAAGATGATATTGAAAATAATTTTCAAGTCATTGAGTCTTTGATTCAACAAAGTAAGGCACAAAATGCTAGCCTGATTGTTTTCCCCGAAAACTTTGTATGTTTTGCTGCTGGAAAACAACGCGAAACAGCTGAGCAATTTGAGTCTATTCAACAACGGCTTGAGAAACTAGCACATCAATATCAAATCTGGATTGTGGCCGGTACCTTACCATGCCCATTTCGTCCAGATGGATCTACCATTCAAGATGGTCGAGTCCGGACGGTTAGTCTTTGTATTAGCCCTGAGCGTACAGAAGCACGTTATGACAAGATCCATTTATTTGATGTACAAGTGGGCGATGCGGTCGGTGGTTATCAAGAGTCTCGTTTTTTTGAACCTGGAACAGATGTAGTAGTCACATCTACCCCTTTTGGCAATATTGGCTTAATGGTATGTTATGACTTACGTTTTCCAGAGCTTGCTCTAACTCTGAGACAACAAGGCGCTCATATTCTTACTGCTCCTGCTGCATTTACTTATACAACTGGACAAATGCACTGGCAGCTTTTGCTACAAGCTCGGGCAATGGATAGCCAATGTTATGTTTTAGGCGCAGCACAACAGGGCTGGCATGGTGAAAAACGACAAACCTGGGGACACTCTGGGGCAACAGATAGTCGTGGCCAAATTTTAAGTATGATTGGATATGAAGGGAGTGGTTTAATCACTGTACCCTTTGATTTAACAGCACAAGAACTCGTCCGCTCTTCAATGCCTCTGATGACTCACCGTAAATTGATTCATTATTAAAAGTTTAATTATTCATGTGGAAATACTTATTTAGCATTTTTTGCTTGGGGGCAAATATTCATTGTTATGCAGAGTTTGGTACAACAAACCATTTTGTTTCGCCTGCTGCACAGCTCAATTCAGATATTCTTCCAGCAACCCCTAAAAATATCCCCTTGCCCGCTTTTGGCCAAAGAATTATTGGCTGGGGTACAGGCGCAGAAGGTGCAAGACAACGTTTAGAAAATATTCAGCCAGCAGATGTTTCTGTAATTAAAAAACAAGGAACTACGCTTGAAATGATTACTGCATGGCAAGATTTTTATGAACAAGAGCAGCAACGCAATGCAAATAATCCTACTGCGAAGTATCGTGCGCGTTTAATGAAAAAGATTGCAGATTTGTGGTAAACACTTTCATCTAGAATATTTTTATCTTATGGAATAATTGATGTAATTATTCCATTTTTTATATCCCTTAATTTACTTTATTCATAACCTATTCTTATGAACATTTAAGAAACTGAATAGAACGCGATATACTACAAAAGCAATACTAGTTTCTTTGAGGAAGATATGGACCAAGACTGTCAAAACTTAAAGCTTGAGAATCAATTATGTTTCCTCATTTATTCAACGAATTTAGCGCTTAATCAACTCTACAGAAAACTTCTAGCACCTTTGGGCATTACCTATCCCCAATATTTAGTGATGTTGGTGTTATGGGAGCAGGATGAAGTGACTGTTTCAGAAATTGGAGCTAAACTTTTTTTAGAATCATCTACCCTCACTCCTATCTTGAAAAAGTTAGAAGCCTCGCATTTACTTCATCGTACCCGTTCAACTCAAGATGAGAGACAAGTGATTATTACGCTAAGTGATGAAGGAAAAAAATTAAAAGATCAAGCAATCCATATTCCATCAGGCGTATTAGAAGCAAGTTCATGTGATATGACAACACTACTAGGCCTTAAAGATCAACTTACTAAACTCCGTACAAACTTAGTCAAATAAACAGCAATTTTTTTAAAAAATATACTTGTCAAAATAATTAAGTCGTGTACGATATATTTGTATTCAATTTATTTTAGGAATAAAAACGATGTCATTAGAAAAAGTTGTTTATCGTGCAAAAGCTAAAGCAACCGGTGGTCGTGATGGCCGTGCGACTTCATCAGACGGCGTATTAGATGTACAACTTGGTGTACCTAAAGAAATGGGTGGCGCTGGTGGTGCTGTAACAAATCCAGAGCAACTATTCGCAGCTGGTTATTCAGCATGCTTTTTAGGTGCTTTAAAATTTGTTGCAAACCGCGATAAATTTAACATTAGCAAAGACGCTTATGTAGAAGGTGAAGTAGGTATTGGTCCAATTCCTACAGGTTTTAGCATCGAAGCGACTTTAAATGTTTACTTAGTGGGTATGGATCGTGAAGAAGCTGAAAAGTTAGTTGCAGCAGCTCATATTGTTTGCCCATATTCAAATGCAACTCGCAATAATATTGATGTGACGTTTAATATTGTGACTGAATAAGTTTTTATATTTAAAAAATGCCCGAATCAAATCGGGCATTTTTTACATCTTAAATATTATGCTTCACTTGCCTCATTAGTTACACGAAGCACTTCTTCGAGTGTAGTTTTACCCGCCAGTACTTTGCGCAAACCATCATCACGAATAGAACCGGAATACTCACGAGCATGATTTTCTAATTCATATTCCGCTGCATTACCATGAATCAGACGGCGCATGGGTTCATCAACTGGTACGATTTCATAAATCGCTGTACGCCCATTAAAACCTAAATGTGAACAATGATCGCACCCTTTAGCTTCAGGTAACTGCAATAATGGTTCATTATTAATATGTTGAAAAACCTGTTTCTCAAAAGTATCGGCTTCACGCCATGTCATACAATGTGGACATAAAGTACGAACCAAACGTTGAGCAATCACCCCAATTAAAGAGCTTGATAACAAGAAGGGTTCAATCCCCATATCTTTAAGACGAGTAACTGCACCAATAGCTGTATTGGTATGTAGTGTTGATAAAACCAAATGGCCTGTTAAAGATGCTTGAACCGCAATTTCAGCAGTTTCCAGATCACGGATCTCCCCCACCATTACCACATCAGGATCTTGACGTAACATTGCTTTTAAAGCACGAGCAAATGTCATATCTACTTTGGTATTCACTTGGGTTTGGCCAATGCCTTCGAGTTGATATTCGATTGGATCTTCAGCAGTTAAGATATTACGAGTATTGTCATTTAGATCAGACAAAGCTGCGTATAAGGTGGTCGTTTTCCCCGAACCAGTAGGCCCTGTGACCAAAATAATACCGTGAGGACGATGCACTAACTGAGTTAAACGCTCATAGTCATTAGCCATTAAACCCAAGTGAGTCATGTTGAGTCGGCCCGCTTGTTTATCAAGCAAACGCATAACGACCCTTTCACCATGTGACGATGGCAAAGTTGAAACACGCACATCCACTTCACGGCCAGCAAGACGTAAAGAAATACGTCCATCTTGTGGTACACGTTTTTCAGCAATATCAAGCTTCGCCATAACTTTAATACGCGAAACAAGTAAAGGCGCCAACTCACGGCGTGGTTGTACAATCTCACGTAATTGTCCATCTACACGTAATCGTACAGATAGTTTCTTTTCAAAAGCTTCAATATGAATATCAGAAGCCCCTACTCGAATTGCTTCAGAAAGAAGTGCATTGATCAGACGAACAATAGGTGCGTCATCTTCTTGGTCCATCAAATCTTCTGTTTCGGGAACCTGATCGGCCAAACTCAATAAGTCCGGATGATCTTCTAAACCAGCTGCAACTTGTTGTGACTCCCCTGTATCACCTGCATAACTCGTACTTAAGAGCGTATTAAATTCTTGTTCAGTACATAATTGATAATGAGCTGGCTTACCCAAGATGCGTCTTGCTTCCTGTAATGCAATTTTTTCAGTGTTTTGGCGTCTAATAATAAATACCTGATCACCGTCATAACGAAATAAAACACCATGACGCTTGGCAAAACTATATGGAACTTGTATTTGTTTCAATATTTGCATCACAATTTATAATGATGAGTAAGATGATTTTGAGTGTACTCTAAGCAGATTACAGCGTGAAGTCTGTTTAACAACTCGGTAGAGGAATTTTGCGTCTTGTTTGAAAATAATGAATATCAGCCTCACCCCCAGAATTCTTTAAAATGGTGGGGTGAACAGCACTTTGAAATTAACCAGTCCAAAGCATGGCAATTCGGTTCAATGCTCTTTCGTTTAACACGTGGCATAAAAGAATGGCGCATCGAATATTATCGTCCATCTCTCCAAGATGATAATGAACAAGATTGGCACCCAATTGCCGATCCACATTTTGCCTTTCCGCATACGGTTCAAGTAGAACGTTACATGTTTCGAAAGACCAATCCAGAATTTTTACTGATGCCACGTCTGGCAGATCGTTCTGTGGTCATTAAACCTGTTGATCCTATTTACATTCCAGCAGGTCAACGTGGGACTCTATATATCAGCACACCATTATGGATTGCAGGCTTAGTTGAAAGTCAGCATGAACCTTTGTTTGAGATTCCTGTGATTCAGCCTAAAGATACGTGGTTTGGTCCTAATGCGCAGCAAGGAGAAATCTGTTATGCCACTTCCGTGGATGGCCGTACTGATTTGAATCTATTAACACCACGCGCTTTCCGTGCTGTTACTCCAATCGACTTTCACAACACAAGTAATCATCAATTACGCTTTGATCGCATGAATGTGCCAGTGACGGCCCTACCGCTATTTTATAGTGAAAGTACGGGACGCTTATGGACTTCTCAAATTAAAGTTTATTATGAGGGTTCTGATCGTCCGGCACGTATTCGTATTGAAAATCGTACGCCACCTCTTGCTGGTGAAGTGACCTATGTTCACCCACCACGCTCACCTGGTGGAGCATTATTCAATATGTTTGATTCATTCTTTTAAGAGGTTTATATGGCTGATTCAAATATTCCAAAAGATATCGCTGATAGCCTCAAAAGTATATTTACCAATATCAATACCGAACGTATTAGTGAAATTTTAGTCGCTGTTGTACTGTGTTTCATTGGCTTTGTTCTTGCTCGTATTATTTCGAATACGTTTATTAGAACCATTGGCTCACGTTTTAATGCTCACCAACGCCTTGTATGGCGCCGTGGTATTTTTTATTTTATTTTTTTACTCTTCATCATGACGAGTTTGAAAGAAGCTGGGTTCAAACTTAGTGTATTCCTCGGTGCAGCAGGGATTTTAACTGTAGCACTCGGTTTTGCATCGCAAACATCTGCCAGTAACTTGATTAGTGGTTTATTTTTGATTGGTGAAGGTTCATTTGAAGTCGGTGATACGATCCAAATTACTCTCATTCGTGGTAATACAATTGAAGGCGAAGTCATCTCAATTGATTTACTTTCGGTAAAATTACTTACACTCGACAATGTCTATATTCGTTTACCGAACGAACAACTCATTCGTGCGCCTGTACACAACTTGTCTAAATATCCGATACGACGTATCCCAATTACGCTCGCAATCAACTTTCACGAAGATATTATTAAAGTACGTGAGGTTTTACTGAATGTAGCAGCCCATTATCCACTTGTACTGGATGATCCCAAACCTGCAGTTACGGTTACCGCATTCAGGGAATCATCAATTGAGCTTTTATTCACAATGTGGTGTAGACAAGAGAACTCTTTAAAAGTTCGAGATGAAATGCAAGAACGAATCCGAAATGGATTCTTAGATAACCGAATTGAAATTCCTGTTCCTAAAATGGGCTTGATTGATCGACCATCTACTGGTTTTGCTGAAGACGATATCGATCAATATAGCAATCAAAAAGAATTAAAACGAGAGCCTAAAGCTTAGGCTCTTGATTCTTCTGTACGGTAGATGACGGGGGTAATGGCGCAAGATAAGCAATAATTAACATTACTCCACCTGCCCCAATAAACGAAATGACTCGAGTTAATGTCGCACTTTGTGATAGATCAAGTAAAATCAACTTTAATACCACAATACCTAAAAGAGCAGCACCTACAAACCAGAGTTGACGAATCATTTTACGGCTTGAGAATGTAGTTAATACAAATGCCAAAATGACCCAAAGCAATGTCAAACTTAACTGCACTTCACCATTCGTCCAAATTGCTAAGCTCCATAGTGGTGTCCCCCAGTAATGATGTAAGCCCCTAACGACCACACTACTGAATACCAATAACCCAGCTAAAATTGTTGTAATTTTAAAAGTCCACTCTTGTGATTTATCTTGATCAAAAGCATGTTGATAAATAATAAAGAGCAGACCTGCAAATACTACAATAGAAAGAAAATCAGTTAAGTTAAATAAAGGAACAAAATAAAGGTACTCAGCAGAGTGGCGATCAACGCTCACAACTAGCAACCAAATTAAGCTTAAACACCAAACCGGAATTTGATGCAACAATGTAGTTTTATGAGCCTTATACGTCCAAAGCGAATAAACCACAGGGATAAAAGTCAGAGCAACAACTGGCATTTTTGGAAAGATCGCCAAACCAACTACTGCTAACGCCAACCAGCTTAAACCAACCCAGACATTTAAGTACCCAGACTCATCCGACTGCGGTTGAGCCATAATAAATAAGGCACTTAGAATAATGGTAGCGACTAAGAAAGTAGTTTGTTGTAATGAGTCTACCCATTTAAACAACGTAAACACTTGACTCGCAAAGGCTTCGCCCAAAACTAACAACAGTAACAGGCTAATTAAAATTAACTGCAAACTTTGCCATTGCACACGAAGTTTATAGTGAACAACTGCGCTAAATATTGCGATTAGAACTACGGCGAACATCAAATACGGACTCAAAGCATGATGATGCCATGCCATTATTTCTACACCAGCTACAGCACCCGCATACATCCCTAAACACAAGAAAATGCCACTAAACATACTTGCGCTAAAATAGCGTTGCTCTTTACTGTTGTATTGCAATAAATAAAAGGCAGAAATAAATTGAGCAATTGCATAGATGCTTGTGCTTAGCGTTGGGAACTCTTCGTTTACCCACACCTGATAAAACAGCGCAATAGAACTAAGTAAAACTAAAACCACACCAATATATCGGCTTAAACGGTAGCGCTCAGTTACTCCCCACACAATTAAAGCCGTACCTTGGGCAACCCAACCAATCGCTGTCCAATGTGCTCCTTTTGCAAGCGGGAAAATTAAGGCAAAAAACGCAACCGCGAGAATGAAAAAGCTTTTCGCAAGGACCGAAAGCTGAGGATGAGTTTTTTTAATCCAAAAAGTTAATAGCGCATAGGTACCCGCCAAGACGGCGGCACCAATCGTCAAGGCTTGTGTAGACTCATGTACCAAGTAAGCATGAAGGGTAAAGCCCAGTACTGGCACACTAAAAATAAGACCAACATCTAAGAGCGGAGGTAAACGAATGCCTTCTTGTTTTTCACTTGCTGACGTCCGAGATATATTTTGGCTATAACGAACACTAAGCCAAATAAACAGCGCTATATGGCACCACAAAATCCAGTCTAATGTATTAAATTTTGCGGGTTCTGCATAAAATGCGATTGCACTACCACCAATAAACATTGTGGCAAAGAAAGCAATTTGATTTAAGATTTTCCAAGGCTGAATAAAATTAACCGCAGCAACTGCTAAGTTAATTACTAAGTAGTAGCTAAATAGGAAGGTTACATCAGGGCGATATTGAGGAATAACTAAAGGAGCCGCATAAGCCATACCCAGTGCTAATATTGCCAAATAAATAGCTTGTTGTTTTAAGCTCAGGAATACAGTAATAGCTAATAAAATCGTAAACAGAATACTCGCTGTAGTTAGGTTGGCAATTACACCAAAATGATGTGAGAACACAAGTGTCAGGAATACAACAGCCAGCCCAACACCTTGCAATGCCACAGCAAACAGCTGATTTTTCTTTTGCAATGTATACCCAAATGCCGTTAACACACCTCCAGCAATCGCAATAAATCCAAGTTTCACACCTAAACTAAGTTGCCAATGCTCGCTTGCAAAACGTAATAGCAACACTACCCCAACCATAAGCACAGCAACAGCAACTCTTAAGATTGGATTACCATGAATCATCCAATCCACGGCTGGTTGCCACCATGCAGTCTGTACATGGGCTGATTGTTCTGTTTGATTTAAAGGTGCCGTTTCTGCTGGGACTAGCGTGTCCGTATTGCTGGCACTAACTTGTTCTATTACAGGATTTATAACTTCTGTTTGTATGGTCTCATTTACATGAACAGTTTGTTTTGCTGACTCGAGGTATAATAGTCGAGTATGAAATGCACTAATGGTTTGAATCAAACATAGCAATAAAACCAGTAAAGCCCCACCAGCAATCCACATCCAATGATTTATATAAGCAACTAATGCAACCAAGGCGGCTGCATAAATCACTGTTCTTTGCATGTGAATAGAATAAAGTGGCGTTTTCTGCCGAGAAAACTGCTGTTCTAAATGAGTTAAACGCTCATGTAGATTTGATAGTAATTGAACTAGAATGACAGTAAGTGCAATAGATAAAGCAATAACGGCACTCTGAAATTTAAAACCAATTGAAATGGCTAAAAACAAAGTCAAAGCGATCAAAACAATGATCATTCCCTGTTTGTCTTTTTTATACATGGGCTTAGCAATATGACACCTTCATTACAGGTCATCTTACTTCAAGCCAATACAAGCGTATATTTATACATACAAAATACTGCAAAAATCATAAACCTGCATTCATAGCCGTTTTCACGTAAAATACCCGTAATTCAGATTAAGGAATTGTTCAATGCCACCATTTGTCTTGGTTGATGGGTCCTATTTTTTATTTCGTGCATATCATGCATTACCACCATTGACGACCTCTACAGGGTTACATACCAATGCAATACGTGGGGCAATTTCTGCCATTCAAAAATTAATGCGCCGTATGCAGCCAACACATATGGCTGTCATTTTTGATACGCCTGAGCCAACTTTTCGTCACAAGCTTTCACCTATTTATAAAGGTGATCGCCCAACCATGCCGGAAGAGTTATCTCAACAGATTCCATATTTACATGCATTGATTAAAGCTCAAGGAATTCCTTTATATAGTCTTCCGGGTGCAGAAGCAGATGATATTATCGGTACGCTCGCTAAACGTGCCGTACTCGAAGGCCATCATGTACTTATCTCAACCGGAGATAAAGACATGGCTCAGCTCGTCAATGATCATGTAAAGCTTGAAGATAGCTTTAAAGATCGCGTCATGGATACCGACGGGGTATTTGAAAAATTTGGTGTTTGGCCAAATCAAATTATCGATTACTTAACCCTTATGGGCGATGCGTCTGATGGCATCATGGGTGTACCTGGCGTAGGTGCAAAAACAGCAGCTAAGTTACTAACTGAATATGGCACTTTAGACAATATTATTGCCAATGCAGACCAACTTAAAGGCAAACTTAGCCAAAATATTAAAGATAACTTAGACAATATTAAGCTTGACCACCAGTTAGCTAGCATTGTTTGTGATCTTCCTTTAGAACTCGATTGGCATGAGTTAAAGCTTACTGATCCAAATGTAGAGGCTCTACGTAATCTTTATACTGAGCTTGAGTTTAGAAACCAATTACAGTCGCTTGATCATCCAAACAATCCAAATAGCTCAAGCTATAAACAACAAGCTTCACAAACTGTTGTTCAAAATGAAGTTAAACCTGCTGAATCTATAGAAACCGAAGATCAAGCAAGCTTAACTAGTCAAGATGACCAGCTTGGAACTGCAAATTATCACACTGTTTTAACCCAAGAAGCATGGGATCAGCTCTGGCAACGCATGCAAAATGCCGATCATTTTGCTATTGATACAGAAACTACAAGCCTTGATTACCGTATTGCAGAGATGGTTGGTTTTTCAATCGCATTTGATGCGAAAGATGCCTACTATGTTCCATTAGCGCATAATTATGAAAATGCGCCGCAGCAATTAGATCGTGATCAAATTCTGGTTCAAATTAAGCCTGTGCTAGAAAATGAAGCAGTTAAAAAAATTGGGCATCACCTTAAATATGATGCCCATATCTTTGCCAATCATGGCATAGAACTTAAAGGCTGGTATTTCGATAGCATGCTTGCATCTTATGTATTGAATGCAGCGGCCACTCGTCACGGCATGGATGACGTAGCTCGTGTCTACTTAAGCCACTTAACCACCACTTTTGAACAAATTGCTGGTAAGGGTGCTAAACAAAAGACTTTCAATCAAATTGAGATTGAAGTTGCTGCTCACTATGCTGCAGAAGATGCTCATGTGACCTATCGTTTGTATGAAGTGCTTTCAAACAAACTTAAGCCATTTCCTGAGCTAGAAAATATTTTATATAACATCGAAATGCCAGTTGCCCGTATTTTATCGGGTATGGAAGAAGATGGTATTCGTCTAGATCATGCCTTCTTAGATAAATTAAGCGTTGAATTTGCAAAAACGATGGAAGGGCTTGAAAATCAAGCGATGGAAATTGCAGATGAAACTTTTAATATTGCATCTCCTAAACAAGTAGGTGAAATCCTATTTGATAAATTAGGAATCAAAGGCGGTAAAAAAACTGCAACTGGACAATACAGCACCAGTGAAAGTGTTTTAGAAAAAATTGAACATCCTTTAGCGGAAATTATTCTAGAGCATCGCGGTTTAGCAAAGCTAAAAAGTACCTATACTGATCGTCTAGTTGAGCAATCTCATAACGACACGCATCGTGTACATACAAGTTATCACCAAGCACTTACAGCAACAGGTCGCCTCTCCTCTTCAGATCCTAACTTACAAAATATTCCAATTCGTAGACAAATTGGGCGCCAAATTCGTAAAGCATTCATTGCGCCAGAAGGTCGAGTATTATTGGCTGCCGATTACTCGCAAATTGAATTACGTTTAATGGCTCATTTTTCTCAAGATGATGCTTTAGTACATGCATTCCAGCATGGACAAGATGTTCACCGCCGTACTGCTGCAGAAGTATTGGGCATTGCAATTGAAGATGTGACCAATGATCAACGTCGTCAAGCTAAGGCAGTAAACTTTGGTCTACTGTATGGTATGTCTGAGTTTGGTTTGATTCGTCAATTAGGCTTTACACGTCAAGAATCGCAAAACTATATTAAGCAATATTTCCAACGCTATCCTGGCATCTATGAATATATGCAACGCACACGTCAAGTTGCATCAGAGCAAGGTTTTGTTGAAACTATTTTAGGTCGTCGTCTTTATACACCAGATATTGATGCACGAAATGTAATGGTACGTAAGGCTGCCGAACGTGCTGCAATTAATGCGCCTTTACAAGGTAGTGCTGCTGATATCATTAAACTCGCAATGATTGAAGTCGATAAAATCTTGCCAAAAGATCAAGCCAAGTTACTTCTTCAAGTACACGATGAATTAGTGTTTGAAGCAGATCAAAACATTGCCGAGGAGCTCTCTAAGCAAATCGCGACTGTCATGGAATCTGTAGTAAAAATTTCTGTGCCTTTAGTTGTTGAAGTTGGGCAAGGGCAAAACTGGGATGATGCCCATTAATTAGTAGAAATAAAAAAAGGGCTGTATTAACAGCCCTTTTTTTGCGTTAACTTAAAGTCCCGTTAAAAGAACTTTTGCAACTTCATTCATTAAGATCTCGGCAATATAAAGCGCCAAAAACGCCAAAATTGGAGACAAGTCAATCATTCCCATATTAGGCAATAAACGACGGAATGGTGCGAGTAATGGTTCAGCTAAATCTTGAATCACTTCAATATAAGGTGAACGCGATTGAGTGAACATAACCACCCAACTCAAAATAATTGTCGCGAAAATTAAATAACGGCAGAAACGAATTAGGTCCTGAATCATCGTCACAAATGTCAGAATCACTAAGTGAACCGGACTATTTGGCATAGAACCAGAAAGATACATCACGCCAAAAATTTTCAGCAAATATAAAATAATTAAAAGAACCAACGCAGCCAAATTAAATCGGCCTTTTGCGACCGTCGGAAAAATTCGGCCAAAAATATCAACAATTTTAGTCGCCTTTACGGTCGATAAAACCACAGGATTATAAGGACTTACTGCCGCCAATTGCATTAAAAAACGGAAAAAGACCAATAAAATCGCGACATTAATTAAAATTCCAAAAATTAGCGCAGAATTTGCACCCATAGTTGTCTTATCCTATTTAAGCTATTTCGCACTGTCACTCAATTCTTGAGCCAATTCTTGACTACGCTTCTGTGCAGCAGCCAATGCAGATTGAATATTTTGGGAGATTTGTGCACGGTCAAAAACTTCAAGTGCAGCTTGAGTTGTGCCATTTGGCGATGTCACATTCTTACGAAGTTCAGAAGGAGTGTTTGAACTCGTAATTGCCATTTGAGCTGCACCTAATGCCGTTTGAAGAGTCAACGCAGTTGCAACTTTTTCATCAAGTCCTAAATTTTTACCCGCACGGATCATACTTTCCATGAGATAGAAGAAATATGCAGGACCTGAGCCAGAAACCGCTGTTACCGCATCAATTTGAGCTTCGGAGTTTACCCAAATTGTTAAGCCTGTGGCTGCTAAAATCTGACTTGTTAATTCACGATCCGAAGTACCTACTACATCATTTGCATAGATACCATGTGCACCCGTCTGAACTAGAGCTGGCGTATTTGGCATAACTCGAACAATTCGATTGCTATCAATTAAGTTTGATATCGTTTGAATTTCAGCACCAGCAATAATTGAAATAACCAATTTATCTGATAACAGTCCTTTTAAAGGACGTAAAACAGTCGCCAAAACTTGTGGTTTTACTGCCAGTACAACGACATCAGCATTTTTAATTGCAGCTACATTATCTTGTGTCACATGGACTTCTTTTTCTTGCAATAATTGACGTATTTGCTCAACAGGATCTGAAACGGTAATACGTGTTGGCGGTAAACCTCTTGAAATGAGCCCACCAATCAAAGCTTGGGCCATATTACCACCACCAATAAAACAGATATTACTATTTACTGCACTTGTCATAACCATCTTCGCCATTTACCAGATTACAAGAATAAGAAATTAAATCTGGTTGCCATCCTCCTTGCTCACAATACGGAGACTGAGCCAACCAAAATCCTTTCGGTGTAAAAACCCCAAGCATAACATTATCTATGACTAATATTTGAATTGTATGACGAAGCCAAGGCAAAATATGTGCTTCTTGAATTGCTTTTTTTAATGGCCATTGCCCAACACGACCATATAAATGGACCTTTTCACCACCTTGGCGTCGAATTATTTTTAATTTTTTATTTAATAAAGATGCAGACAACCCCATATTTTTTTGAGTTATTTGAAAATATCCTGAAGCGCAATCCACTATTTCCCCTAGTTGAAAATGATGCTCCGTCTCGGTTTCAACTGGGTTTAATTTTTCAGCAAGAAAAACTTGTCTACTCAACCGATAAAGATAATGTTGATAACGGACATAATAAAACTGGTTCCAATGTAATGCCGCTTGTGCATCAGACTTAGAAGCAATTACTTCATTTTTTAACCGCTCAACCATTTCAAATGCAGGCCGATATTGTCCATCACCTTTCATCCAAACTGAAAGCAATTGGCGCTGTCGAGCAGAAGATAGTTTTAATAGCCAAGTTAAATCCAAACATTCGTCCGTACCACAATTTTGCAAATCAGCTTTTAAAACTTCTTCTAAAATTTCAGAAGCATCTTGCATCAAATAGCTAGTACGGCTAAGTGCTTGCTGCATTTTTGGAAATCGGTTTTGTAAGAAGGGCCAAAGTTCTTCACGCGACCACGCCCGATCATAATGGATATCGTAATTTGTAGGATCATCTACATACTCAATCTCAAGTTGAGTAGTCCACTCGGCAATCTGCTCACGGGTTAAATCCAAAAAAGGGCGCCAAATTGTCATATCAACACGATGATCAATACACTGCATAGCAGCAAGCCCATCAACACCCGCACCCGATAATAAACGCAATATTACTGTTTCAGCCTGATCTTGCTGGTGATGAGCAAGCACTAAAATTTCGTTGGCTTGTAAATGTTGTAGATAAGCGTAATAACGTGCCTGACGTGCTTGAGCTTCCAAATTACCGTCAGTAACTTGAACTTTTTGAATGGTATAAGGAATATTTAAACGAGTCGCTTGTTTAGCAACGAGTTCGCCCCACTCTGCACTTTTTGATTGCAGTTGATGATCTATGTAAATTATTCGGATCTTATGAGGGAAAATTTGAGACATCAAATGTAGTAGCAGCATTGAATCCATGCCACCACTACATCCAATAAGAAAAGTACTATTTTCTGAAAACTCTTGAGCCTGTTTTAAGACGCAATGCCTAAATTTTCGCTGCCAAACTTCATTAAACGTTGATAACGTGCTTCGCATCGTTCATTTGCATCCATTGGTAGCAACTCATCCAAAGCTTGCTTCAAAACTACTTTTAGGTTTTGCATGACTTGCTCAGGGTCTAAATGAGCCCCTTCGCCTTCATCTACTACATATTCAACAATACCTAGAGATTGTAATTTATCTGCTGTCAAACCTAAAGCTTCACTTGCTTGAGCCGCTTTTTCAGCAGTTTTCCATAAAATAGATGCACAGCCTTCTGGTGAAATCACAGAATAAATACTATGCGACAACATAATTACTCGGTCAGCAACACCAATACCTAAAGCACCACCAGAACCGCCTTCACCAAGTACTGTTGCGACAACAGGAACTTTCAAACTTGAAAGTTGAGCAAGGCTAGTTGCAATTGCTTCAGCTTGTCCACGCTCTTCAGCACCAACACCTGGATAAGCACCCATAGTATCAATAAATGTGAAGACCGGAAGATTAAAGCGCTCTGCCATATCTAATAGGCGTTGAGATTTACGGTAACCTTCTGGGTTAGCCATACCGAAGTTGTGCTTTAATTTTTCACGGGTACTACGACCACGGTGTTGGCCAATAACCATCACAGGTTGACCATCAAAACGAGCAAGACCACCTACCATCGCACCATCGTCACCAAACAAACGATCACCATGCAAGGCATCAAACTCTGTAAAGATTTCACCGACATAATCTAGAAACTGCGGACGATCAGGATGACGTGCAATTTGAACCGTTGTCCACGCTTTGGACTGAGTAGCTTTTTTCATAGGTCGAATATTATCCCTTTAATCGATAAATTTTTCCGACTGAATATTCAATTCAATGTCCCAATGCTTAAACTGCTCTTGCTCATCATGCAAGTCGGCAACTAACAATGGCCATTGTTTGGCATCACCAGAAACACTAAGTTGCCATTGTTGATCATTTATGATGGTCAGTTCAATGGCAGGAAGCATCTGATCACTTCGACTATGGTTGAGTAAAACTGCTAGGCGAAGTAATAAACATAGATAAAGTAATTTATGACCACCAGCCTTCAAAATTTCATTTTTTACATCATTTCGCAATTTACGACGGTGGTGAGCGACCAAATGTGAAAGGTGATTTTGGTCAATTTGTGAGAAGCCCGGAATATCAGAATGCTGCAATAAATAAGCACCATGACGGTGATACCCACCATGACTAATCGCCAAACCAATTTCGTGCAAATAGGCAGCTCGGCGCAGTAAGTCACTGTCTTCACTCGTTAAATTGAGAGGTTCTGCAACACCATCAAATAATTGTTGTGCTGTATTTACGACTCTTTCTGCTTGTTTTGGATCAGCGTTATAACGTCCCATTAAAGCTTGTACACTACGATCACGGATATCTTCATGTTTAAAACGACCTAATAGGTCATACATGACTCCTTCACGTAATGCACCATCAGAATATGCCAAACGATCAATTTCTAAAACCTCAAAAACTGCGTACAAAATTGCCAATCCGGCTGGCAAAACTGCTCGTCGGTCTTCTCTTAACCCTTCAAAATCAATTTCAGAAATATTTTTAAACTTAAGTAATTTATCTTTGAGTTTGTATAACCCTTCTCGAGTGACGTTTTCTTGCTCATCACTCAAGCCCATATTCACCATAATTTGGCGGCAAGCTTTAATCGTTCCACTAGAACCAACGACAGTATCCCAACCTTCCATTTTATACGTTGTTGCAATAGCTGAAAGTTCTTTACGGGCAGCAACTACTGCTTTATCAAAGGCTTTTTGTGTGATTTCGCCATCGGCAAAGTAGGCTTTTGTATAAGCCACACATCCCATTTGCAATGACTCTGTATAAATAGGCTCAAACTCTTCACCAATAATGAACTCAGTAGAACCACCACCAATATCTACAACTAAACGTCGACCACCATTTGCCATGGTATGCGATACGCCAAGATAAATCAGACGCGCTTCTTCTCGCCCAGCAATAATTTCAATAGGTTTAGGCAAAATTTCTGCTGCTTTTTGGATAAATTCATGACCATTTTTTGCCTGACGCAAGGCATTGGTCGCCACAATTCTTAAACGATTTGGTTGAACAGAGCTTAATCTTCCAACAAAACGAGCCAAGCAGGCTAAGCCTCGTTGCTGAGCGGCTTCTGTTAGGTTTTTATTCTCATCTAAACCAGCTGCAAGCTGTACTTTTTCTGACATCGAAGCAACTTTTTTAACTTCACCATGATCTACCCGTGCAATTGCAAGGTGAAAACTGTTCGACCCCATATCTATGGCAGCAAGTAATTCTTCATCAATCAGAAAATCAGACATTATTGAACTAAACCCATAACAATTCACGCTTAGAGTAATTCACAAGAATGCAATTGAAAAGCCATTTTCATCAACAATTAGCTGTCATTTAATTTTTTCTATTTATAAGTCGATTGTACAAGTCGATGATGAATATCGTGAGCATCCATTAGACAAATTTAGTTAAGCCTTGAATAATAGCATCAAACCCTTACATTGAACTAAGTAGCTATGTAATACTGATAGAGATAATTTCTCCTGTAATAGCACTTTTTTTTAAAAATTGGAGCCGTACCATGTCTGCGACTATTGTAAATACAACTGATGATAACTTCCAAGCAGATGTTTTAGATGCTGAAACCCCTGTACTTGTTGACTTCTGGGCAGGATGGTGTGCACCTTGTAAAGCGATCGCACCTGTTCTTGAAGACCTATCAAGTGAATATGCTGGTAAAGTAAAAATTGTTAAAGTTGATGTGACTTCTTGCGAAGATACAGCAGTGAAATACAACATCCGTAACATTCCTGCTTTACTACTTTTCAAAAATGGTGAAGTTGTAGCTCAACAAATTGGTGCTGTACCTCGCTCTAAACTTGTTAGCTTTATTGATGAAAACGTTTAAGTCAAAATGCTAAAAAAGAAATACGCTATACTTTTTTATAGCGTATTTTTTTCGCCTATAAATTGACAAATTTGCTAGGCTGGCTTATATTGCATGCTCAAGAGGCACTGAAGGGAATCATCTTCGTCCGGCTTCTTACAAGACACAAACATAAAGATCGCCACTCGGCAACAGAAATTGTTTTTTCACATTTCTCTTCGAAACAATTAATCAGACTTCTGAATTGTTATTGTGTAAATACAATTGCGATAATCTTTTTTGTATGCGAGCGATTTTTCTCCTTTTTAAACCACACTCTACTCTTTCCTAATTCTGACCCTTATGAATTTAACTGAACTCAAGAAAAAACCAATCGGCGAACTAATTAAAATTGCTGAATTTATGGGCCTGGAAGGTATGGCTCGTAACAGAAAGCAAGATATTATTTTTGCCATTTTGAAACGCCATGCGATGAATGGCGAAGAAATTTTTGGTGACGGCGTTCTCGAAATTCTCTCTGATGGTTTTGGTTTTTTGCGTTCTGCCGCAGGTTCGTATTTAGCAGGTCCGGATGATATTTATGTGAGTCCTTCACAGATCCGACGCTTTAACTTGCGTACAGGTGATACCATCACAGGTACTATTCGCCCTCCAAAAGAAGGTGAGCGTTATTTTGCGTTGCTCAAAGTTAACCAGATTAACTATGACACGCCAGAAAATTCTCGAAATAAAATTTTATTTGAAAACTTAACTCCCCTTTTCCCGACCGAACAATTGGTTATGGAATTAGGTAATGGTACGACAGAAGACTTAACTGCTCGTGTCGTTGATTTAGTTGCGCCAATTGGTAAAGGCCAACGTTCTATTATTGTTGCACCGCCGAAAGCGGGTAAAACAATGTTACTTCAAAATATTGCTCAATCGATTGTTAGAAACAATCCAGAAGTATTCTTGATTGTTCTATTAATTGACGAACGTCCAGAAGAAGTAACCGAAATGGAGCGTACTGTTCGCGGTGAAGTTATTGCGTCAACATTTGATGAAGCACCAGCTCGCCATGTACAAGTTGCAGAAATGGTAATTGAAAAAGCTAAACGTCTTGTTGAGCACAAAAAAGATGTTGTGATTCTTCTTGACTCTATTACCCGCCTTGCACGTGCTTACAACACTGTTATTCCGTCATCAGGCAAAGTATTAACTGGTGGTGTAGACGCTCATGCATTAGAGCGCCCTAAGCGTTTCTTCGGTGCAGCACGTAATATCGAAGAAGGTGGCTCACTTACGATCATCTCTACTGCTTTGATTGAAACAGGCAGTAAAATGGATGATGTAATTTATGAAGAATTCAAAGGTACAGGTAACCAAGAGATCACTCTTGATCGCCGTATTGCTGAAAAACGTGTCTTCCCTGCTATGAATATCAAAAAATCTGGCACACGTCGTGAAGAGCGTTTAATGGATGAAGATAAATTACGCAAAGTATGGATCCTCCGTAAGCTACTTCACCCTATGGATGAGTTGGCAGCAATGGAATTCTTACTTGACCGCATGAAAGAAACCAAAACAAATGATGATTTCTTTGATCAAATGAAACGTAAAGCTTCAACTTAAGTAATTAAGCCTTCAAAAAAAGCCACTCTTTTGAGTGGCTTTTTATTTGGTTGACAAGCTTTACACAAAAATACATTTTGCTTATTTTTATGTAAAATTATTTATAAGCTTTTGATAATAAATATTTTTGCATAAAAAAGCTTAGTTTTTTTAGTAGCTTACCTCTACCTTTTCCAATATACACGAGCTGATTAATTGTTTTTTTCTGTTAAAAAACAGTCTGTTTTTCTCTTTTTCATACGTTTTTTTGACAGACGACAGTAGTATTTCAGCATTTGCAGTGATAGCATAGCGGCAGACCAGTTAGACTGCTCCATGCGTTGTTACCTAGCTACGTTTTAGGAATAATAAAAGCAAAACAGTCCAACTTAGGTTTTTTTAATCTCAAATCTTTTTTGTGAGAGTGATGCCATGTTATTCAAAAAATTCGCTGTTGCTGCTGCTGTTGCTGCTACTTTAGCTTTCGTTGGTTGTTCTAAGAAAGAAGAAGCTCCTGCTGCTGCTTCTGAAGCTGTAGCTGCTGCTTCTGAAGCTACTGAAGCTGCTTCTGAAGCTGCTGTAGCTGTTGACGCTGCTGCTTCTGAAACTGCTGCCGCTGCTTCTGACGTTGCTGCTGCTGCTTCTGACGTTGCTGCTGCTTCTGCTGCACACTAATCTATATTCTAGATTAGATAAAAAAGAGGACATTTTGTCCTCTTTTTTTATATCTAAATTTTGATTTTCTAAGATTAAGCGGTCCTATATTGCTGCCCAATAAACTATATAAAGCTATTTAAAATATAAAAAAAGCAGATCAATCGATCTGCTCATTTCCAACGCGTTGTCTAAACTTCTGACCCGCTCTGAAGGTCACTACCCTACGTGCTGAAATTGGAATTTCTTCACCTGTCTTAGGGTTACGTCCTGGACGTTCGCGTTTATCTCTTAACTCGAAATTACCAAAACCAGAAAGCTTAACCTGCTCCCCTGCAATAAGTGCTTGGCTAATCTCGTCAAAGAACAACTCGACCATTTGTTTTGCTTCACGGCGATTTAAGCTGGTTAACTCACTTAAATGATCAGCCATGTCTGCTTTAGTTAATGCTGTCATGAGGCCCTCAATGTCGCTTGATAAGTGTTTTCCAACACTTGGATTATATTGTCCATACCAGATTTAATTTCAGCATCTTCAAGCGTACGTGAAGGATGTTGCCATAATAATGCAAACGCCAATGAGCGCTTACCTTCTTCGACACCCTGCCCCGTATACACATCGAATAACCATGTAGAGTCTAAAAGCTCTCCACCAGTTTTTTCGATTAACTGCTGAATATCTCTAACATTTATATTATCAGAGATTAAAAGCGCAATATCACGTCTGATCGAAGGAAAACGTGATAATTCTGTAAAATTAGATACATAAGATTGCAAAACGGCTGTTTGATCGAGTTCAGCAACCCACGTTGTTGTTAAATCAAGCTCATTTTCTAGAGATGGATGCAAACGTCCTAAATAACCAATTGATTGTCCATCAACTAAAATTTCAGCAGACTGCCCCGGATGCAACCATGCACGCTCAGAACGTACATATTCAACTTTGACACGACCAGCAGCCATAATCTCTTCTATCTCTCCTTTGAAGTCAAAGAAATCCATTGGTTGAGGCTTCACATGCCAAGATTCTGGTTGTTGGGAGCCAACTGCCACTAGAGCTAAAGTTGGAATCTGTTTTAGATCTTCAATACTCTTAGCATCTTGATAATCAAAACGCAGTCCTAATTCAAAGAAACGAACACGGCTTTGCTGACGGTTAAGATTATATTGTACGCAAGGAATTAAACTTGAAAGCAAAGTACTACGCATCGCAGCCAAATCACTTGAAATTGGATTTGCTAGCATTAACGGATTTACTTGCGGGTTCAATTGCTTTTCAAGTTTTGCATCAGCAAAGCTAAAACTAATTGCTTCTTGATAGCCTAAAGTCACGATAGTTTGACGCAACTCTGCAATTTCAAATCGGTCTTGATATTTAGCTAATTGAACATCCATGCTTGGTAAGCTAATTTGGATATTGTCATAACCATCAATACGTGCCACTTCTTCAATTAAGTCTTGATAAATAGCCATATCATAGCGATGTGATGGAGGCACTACGCTCCACTCACCTTCAGCTTTAACAGTTACTTCACATCCTAGTCGATTTAAAGCATCTGCAATGAAATCAGCCGTCAATTGATATCCCAACAATTGGTCTACCTGAGCTTGTTTCAGTTCAATTGCTTCACGTTTTGGTAAAATTTCAGTTTTTTCAGCTACAGTAATTGGACCAAACTCACCACCTGCTAACTCTTGAATAAGCTGCGAAGCACGGTTCATGGCAATTAACGGCAACTCAAAATCTACACCACGTTCATAACGCTGCGAAGAATCAGTATGCAAGCCAAAACGACGAGCACGTCCAGCAATAGCAAGTGGCGCGAAGAATGCACTTTCTAGGAAAATGTCAGTTGTGTCATCAGTTACGCTTGATGCTAAACCACCCATGATACCTGCGATTGCTAAAGCTTTCTGGTCATCAGCAATCACCATAATATCTTCTTGCAATTCAACTTCTTGATCATTAAGGAGCTGTAATTTTTCTTGTGGCTGAGCTTGACGCACATGTACAGTCCCTTCGATTTTAGCTAAATCGAAAGCATGCATTGGCTGCCCCAGTTCCATAAGGACATAGTTCGTCACATCAACCAAAATACTGTGCGTGCGAATTCCTGAACGAGCTAAAGCCTGTTCCATCCACTCAGGTGTAGCAGCTTTTACATTAACGTTTTTAATTACACGTCCTAAGTAGCGTGGAGCACCTTCAGTGCTGATCACTACTTTCTTCTCATCAGCAATTGTCGCATCAACTGACTTAATATCAGCTTCATTCATTTGCAGTTGGTTAATTACTGCAATCTCACGAGCGATACCACGGATACTGAAACAGTCACCACGGTTTGGTGTAATACTGATATCGATGACATTATCATCGAGTTTTAAGTATTCACGGATGTTTACCCCTACTGGAGCATCGGTAGGTAACTCAAGCAAACCATCGATTTTATCTTCAAGATCAATTTCAGAAGCACCACAAAGCATGCCTTGTGACTCAACTCCACGAAGTTTACCTTTTTTGATTTTGAAATCACCCGGTAATACAGCACCAATCGTTGCAACTGGAGCTTTCATGCCAGCACGAACATTCGGTGCCCCACAAACAATTTGTAAAGGCTCGCCCGAACCAATATTAACTGTCGTTACACGCAAACGATCTGCATCTGGATGCTGCTCAACTGTTAAAACTTCGCCGACCACGACGCCAGTAAATGGCTTGGCAACAGGTGCAAGTTCGTCAACTTCAAGACCAAGCATAGTTAACTGATCAGACAATGTCTCACTATCAATTGCTGGGTTAACCCATGTGCGTAGCCAATTTTCGCTAATCTTCATCTTTATAAACCTTTTTTAATCCTGAAAAATTGTTAGGCAAATTGGCGTAAGAAACGCACATCATTTTGATAGAACATACGCAAATCATTAATGCCATAACGCAACATTGCAAAACGCTCTACCCCTAAACCAAAAGCAAAGCCTTTGTATTTATCAGGATCAATACCCGCAGCACGTAATACATTTGGATGTACCATGCCACAGCCTAATACTTCTAACCAACGTCCACGCTCATCCATGATATCTACTTCTGCACTAGGCTCTGTAAATGGGAAATATGAAGGACGGAAACGTACTTTTAAATCTTTCTCAAAAAATTCATTCAGTAGGTTAATCAATAAACCTTTTAATTCAGCAAAGCTGGTGTTCTCAGCAACGTATAAGCCTTCGATCTGATGGAACATTGGCGAATGCGTTTGATCCGAATCACAACGGTAAACACGGCCAGGGCACACGATACGAATTGGCGGCTCACTCGTCTCCATTGTACGGATCTGTACCCCAGAGGTATGCGTACGTAATAAGTGAGTGGCATCAAAGTAAAAAGTATCGTGCATAGCACGTGCTGGATGGTGACCAGGAATATTTAATGCTTCGAAATTGTGATAGTCATCTTCAACTTCTGGACCGGTTGCAACTGTAAAACCAGCTTTAGTGAAGAACTGACAAATTCGTTCTTGTACTTGAGTAACAGGATGAACTGTACCAATCCGTTGACCACGGCCCGGCAATGTAATATCAATCGTTTCACTTGCTAGCTTTTGTGCAAGTGCTGCCTGTTGTAGTGCCGCTTGACGCTCTGTTAATGCAGTATTAATTGTTTCTCGAACAGCATGAATCGCAGCACCTTGTACTTTGCGTTCTTCAGGGTCCATTTTCCCTAATGCTTTCGATTGTTCTGCAAGCTGGCTTTTTTTCCCTGTAAATTGCACACGCACCTGATCAAGTGCAACAAGGTCTTGAGCTGCTGCAATGGCAGCAAGCGCTTCTGTGGTCAGGGCTTCCAGTGACATATTAACTCTCAAAGCAACAAATTTAAAAAATATAATAAAACACTGCATTCTAACAGTTTTTCATCGAATTGATGAAGTTTATCCATCATGAAAAATGTATTAGGCAACAAAAAGATAAAACGTATAAGATAGTAGTATCGTCAATGAGATCAACTATTATGGCGCTTAATCAGATTTGGAAACAACAACTTACGCTTGTGACATATGGTAATGAATACCTCCGTCAGAATTTAAGCTTTAACCAATGGCGACAACATCATATTTTCGACCATCATAGTTTTCAGTTTCGTGACTTAACTTCTCAACATTTGTTGGCCCAACACTTTCAAGTCTGGCTAGAAGCATTAAAAAAACAAGGCACCTCAAAACTCAGCTTACATTTATCAAGCCTTCTCAATGAAGAGCAAAATCCAAACGGTAATATCGAGCTCTTACCTTATACTCATTTTATCGTGAGCCATCAGAATGATAAGAAGTTTGCTTGGATTTTTGGCCATGAGCTTGCCGAATGGTATAACAATGATAATGAGTTTGAAGCCCCTGCCTCACAAACCTGTGAGCTTCGTTTAGAAACTTTCTGGCGTTTTGAACTCAATGAAAAATTATCAAAAAAAATTGAAGCTGATTTAAAAAATCCGCCATGGCAAGAAATAGCTGACTTTATGGATAGTGAATTATTTCGTAGTAAATATGCAGCAGGCTTTGAGGAACCAGAACTTCAAAATGCTCTTTTTGATGGTACAAATATTAAAAGCTTAGAGCCAAAACTTGCATTAATTCCAGAGAATTATCCCGCAGATTATGCCCATCAACTTTTATCTCGTACTCAAGCATTAGCTGATTATTTAGAACAGAAGAAACGCCTTGCAAATGATCCTTTGGGAGAAGAACTAGACCAAGAGCAACTCATTAATTTAAGAAACTTTACACAAAAAACTGATGATTTGTTTGCCAAGCTTATTGTGAAAGTTGCCAACCATTATCAGACAGCTCAGATGGTGCCTGTAGTTAAAGCATCTCCATTTGAGCAATCAAATGAAAATCCACAGCATCTCAAGTCTCAGCACCATAAAGGCACTGGTTCAGGCGTGATTAAGGTCATTATTTTAACCATTATTATTTGTGCTTTGGCTTATTATTTTGGACTTTAACCATTGGAATATATGAAAATGATATATAAAAGATTACTACTAATATTTATTGCATTATATTCCATGGCCACATATGCACAACAAGATATTTCAAACCAAGAAAAAAGTTCCGTTAATTTCCCTGTAATAGAATTTACACTCAGTCAGATTCAACAAGAATTAAAACAATTACAGTCCATTGAAAATCAAGAGCATCCCAAGTATTCAGCCTTAGCTCAACAATGGTCTGAAAATAACTCCAGGATTAACGATTTTATATTTTCACCGCTTAATAATAAAACACAATTAATAAAAGAAAATTTTGAATTATTACAAAAGCAATTGGATAAAACAAAAAAACTTAAACAAGAACTTAATGAAATGAGAATTAGTTTATTAAAAGAAGATAATATAAATCTAGCGCAGTTAGACATTAAAACAGAACAAGGCCTATCTTTAAAGAAACTTTATTTAGAACGCAATCAAATATGTATGCAATATTTTCAGAACGAATTAACAAATACCGCTTTAAATGCCATAAATATGGACTTAAAACAACAATGCACACAAGCTAATTCTAGAGTACAAGAGCTGTCTACGACACTATCTGAAAAATATAATATTCCTGATAATAAAAAAGACCGCTAAAAAGCGGTCTTTCTTTGAATCTCTAAGCTTATGCAGCTAATGCACCTTTAGCTTTTTCAGCTAAAGCAGCAAATGCTACTGCATCATGCATAGCGATGTCAGCTAATACGCGACGGTCGATGATCACTTGAGCTTTTTTCAAGCCATCGATCATACGGCTGTAAGACAAACCGTTTTGACGAGCACCAGCATTGATACGCGCAATCCATAGAGCACGGAATTGACGTTTCTTTTGACGGCGGTCACGGTAAGCGTATTGACCAGCTTTGATTACCGCTTGGAACGCTACGCGGTAAACGCGTGAACGAGCACCGTAGTAACCTTTAGCGCGAGCAAGAATTTTTTTGTGACGACGATGAGCCACTACACCACGTTTTACACGAGCCATTTATAATCTCCTTAGATGTATGGGCACATACGACGAACTGAATTCATGTCAGAAACATGAACCATTACACAGCCGCGTAATTGACGGATACGTTTAGCAGATTTTTTGGTCAAGATGTGGCGCTTGAACGCTTGTTTACGCTTAAAACCGTTTGCAGTCGCTTTGAAGCGTTTAGCTGCACCACGGCGAGTTTTTAACTTAGCCATAGTAACCTCTTTTAGGCACCTGTTCGGCGCGATTGCACCATTGCAAAATCGACCTGCAGGTAAGGAAGCGCGTATTTTATAGCATGCTGACTAAAATTAAAACTATTAGTTACTGTTTTTATGAGTGCAAAGAAAGGTTTTTCGATTTTAACTGTGGCAGCCATATCAATAATAAATAAAGCGCCTGTGCTTTTTTCCATTTATAATACGATCAAATTATCAACATACGATATTTCTAATGCAGAAACATGATGCATTTGCAGCCTTACGCTACAGAGATTTCTCAATTGTTACGATTAATCAATTTTGCTTAACGTTAGCAATTTTGATTCAAGAAATTATTGTTGCTTATTCACTTTATCAAATTACCAAAGATCCTCTAACTTTAGGCTTAATTGGATTAGCAGAAGCCATTCCATTTATTGCCCTATCGCTTTGGGGTGGCTATTTTGCAGATAGATTTAATAAACAGATTATTATGAAAATCTGTTTGTTTTTCTCGGTTCCTCTTCCTTTAGTGCTGTGGTCGCTGTTCCATCTGCATGGGTTAGGTCATATCAGTGTAAATTTCCTTTCTTGGGGTATTTATGCTGTTATTTTTGGCTTAGGTACTATACGTGGGTTTTATAATCCCTCTGCAACGTCTTTAAAACCATTTTTGATTCCTCGTGAACTGTATGCAAATGGTGCAACATGGACGACAATCGGTTGGCAAAGTGGTGTAATTATCGGGCCAATGCTTGGTGGTTTCATGCTTGCCTATTTAGGCCGAGAAACAAGTCTATTTAGTGTTGCGGTTTTACTTGGTATTTGTTTCATCTTAATTAACCTATTGCATAAGCGTACTTTTCCTAAAATTGAAACTGCTAATGTTTTAGAAAGTTTAGGAGATGGTTTCCGTTTTATCTGGAAAACTAAAATTGTTCTTTGGGCAATTTCTCTTGATTTAGCTTCTGTTTTATTTGGTGGAGTCATCGCATTATTACCAATTTTTGCAGAAGATATCTTAAAAGTCGGTCCAGAAGGACTGGGATATTTACGTGCGGCGCCATCTATTGGAGCGCTCGTCACTATGATTGCTTTGACTCGCTTTCCACCAACTCAACATGCATGGCGTAACATGCTACTTGCTGTTGCAGGATTTGGTGTTTTCACGATTCTTTTCGCGTTCTCAAATAACATGTGGTTATCACTATTTGCGTTGGCTATGACAGGCGCTTGTGACAGTATTTCAGTTGTGGTTAGACAAACCATTTTGCAAATTTTTCCACCAGAAAATATGCGTGGTCGCGTTGCTGCTGTAAACGGAATGTTCGTTTCATCAAGTAATGAGCTTGGTGCATTTGAGTCAGGTTTAGCAGCCAAATATTTAGGAACAATTGCAGCCACTATTTTTGGGGGTTGTATGACACTTGCAGTGGTCACCTTCTGTTGGCTAAAAACCAATGATCTATTTAAAGTCGATATTACCAAAAGCTCAGAAGACTAGTTAGACCATTTTATTAAAAGCATCTTCGGATGCTTTTATTTTAAATAAAACCTGTAATTACCCAATAAATAAAAATATAACGCCCTGCTTTAGCAATCAAAACGATAATTAAAAAGCGCCAAAAATTTTCTTTGAATAAACCTGCAACTAAAGTAATTGGGTCACCAATCACAGGTGTCCAACTTAGCAACAGCGAATAAAACCCATACTTATGATAAAAGCTTTGAGCTTGCTCTAAACGCTTTTCAGAAATAGGAAACCACTTTTTGTGTTTAAAGTGCTCTATTTTTAAACCAAGCCACCAGTTCACACACGAGCCCAGTACGTTTCCGAAAGTGGCGAAAGAAATTAGAAGAAAAGCAGAATATTCTTTTTTTAATAATAAGGTGGCGAGTACAGCTTCTGATTGTAACGGTAATAATGTAGCCGCCCCAAACGCGCTCAAAAAAAGTAAAAAGTAACTTAGCATATTAAATTAGACCAAATCACCTTTCACTTTATTCATTACGCGACCAATAAAAGTTAGATGACTTTAATTGATAGTGCTTTTTGTACCGCAGGACGTGCCGTCAAGCGAACAATATATTCTTGTACATAAGGATAATCCTCTAACTGAATACCTTGCCATTCATAGCGCAAAATCCAAGGTAAAATTGCCATATCAGCAATCGAGTATTCACCTGCAACAAACTTCTGGCCAATGAGCTGCTTATTCAGCACACCATATAAGCGCTTAGTCTCATTTACATAGCGGTCTATAGCGTATGGAATTTTTTCTGGTGCAAAACGGTTAAAATGATGGTTCTGCCCTAGCATAGGCCCTAGCCCACCCATTTGCCACATGAGCCATTGTTCAACTTCAACTCGCTCTTGCTCATCAGTTGGATAAAATAATCCAGTTTTTCGACCTAGATATTGCAAGATCGCGCCTGATTCAAATATTGAAATTGGCTCACCACGAGGTCCATCTTGGTCAACAATTGCCGGAATTTTATTATTTGGAGAAATTCTCAGAAAGTCTGGTTGAAATTGATCATTTTCTAAAATATTGATTGGGTAAAGAGTGTAGTCCAGTCCCATTTCTTCTAAGGCAATTGTGATTTTATGTCCATTGGGAGTTCCCCAATAATATAGATCAATCATTCTATTTTCCTATTCATCGTTATCATGACTGCGTCTTGCGTTATAGCATGTTTTAAGAGAGGCGATGAGATTTCCAACACTAAAAAATACATAAAATTCAAGAATTGAATTTCTTTTAAAAGATATAGCAATTGTCTTAAATAAAACTGAACAGAGAAAATTAAATCATCTTTTTCATTATGATAAGGATATAAAAAAGCACTGCTTTTGCAGTGCTTTTTTTGAGTATTACTTTTTCTTTTTAGGTCCAAGTAACATACCCATTTGACGGCCTTCCATTTTAGGTGCTTGTTCCACAACCCCAAACTCAGCAACATCAGCTTCAATTTTTTGTAATTGAGCTAAGCCAAGTTGTTGGTGAGCCATTTCACGACCACGGAAACGTAAAGTGATTTTCACTTTGTTTCCTTCTTCAAGGAATTTCAAAATAGCACGAAGCTTAACTTGATAATCACCAACATCAGTTGCAGGGCGCAGTTTGATTTCCTTCACTTGCACTTGATGCTGTTTTTTCTTCGCATCTTTTTGCTTCTGCTTAAGGTCAAACAAGTGCTTGTTGTAATCCATAATTTTACAAACAGGCGGCTCGGCGTTTGCAACGATCTCAACTAGGTCAAGATCTGCCTCTTCAGCAGCGCGCAGTGCTTCATTTAATGAAACAATTCCTTTTTGCTCACCGTCAGCACCAACGAGGCGTACTTCTTTTGCACGGATCTCGTCGTTAATTGCTGGACGGTTGCTTTTTGCACCTTGTTGTTGGTTACGGTCAGGCTGTTTAATCTTTCTTACTCCACAATATACCGGCCACGTTCGGCGACGGCAGACTTCACTAAGTCAATGAATGCATCTACTGACATAGTACCTAAATTTTTTCCTGAGCGGGTACGCACATTCACTGTACCTTCTTCAACTTCTCGATCACCAAGAACTAATAGGTAAGGAATACGCTCTAGAGTACGCTCACGAATCTTAAATCCGATTTTTTCATTTCTCAAGTCAGAAATAGCACGAAGGCCATTTTCTTTGAGTTTTGCTACGACTTTCTCACAAGCTTCAGCTTGAGAGTCCGTAATATTCATGACACATGCTTGTAACGGCGACAACCAAGGTGGCATGAAACCAGCGTAGTGTTCAATTAGTATACCAATAAAACGCTCAAAACTGCCAAGAATTGCACGATGCAACATCACAGGCTGATCACGATCATTGTCTTCAGTCACATAAGACGCATCTAAGCGTTCTGGCAAGTTGAAGTCACACTGAATAGTACCACACTGCCATACACGTCCGAGACAGTCTTTCAATGAGAATTCAATTTTCGGACCGTAGAACGCGCCTTCACCAGGTTGTAATTCCCATTCAAGACCCGCTGCATCTAAAGCATCTGCTAAAGATTTTTCAGCCATATCCCAAAGTGCATCATCACCCACACGTTTTTCTGGACGTGTAGAAAGTTTCATTTGCACTTCTTCAAAACCAAAATCTTTATAAACTTCTAAAGTCAGCTTAATAAAGTCAGCAACTTCTTGACCGATCTGTTCTTTAGTACAGAAGATGTGCGCGTCATCTTGTGTAAAGCCACGTACACGCATAATGCCGTGTAAAGAACCTGATGGTTCGTTACGATGACAAGAACCAAACTCTGCTAAACGAATCGGTAAATCACGGTAAGACTTCAAACCTTGGTTGAACACTTGCACGTGACATGGGCAGTTCATTGGCTTAACGGCATAGTTACGATTTTCAGAATGAGTCGTAAACATGTTGTCAGCATAGTTCGCCGCATGACCTGATTTTTCCCACAGTGTAAAATCTACAATTTGTGGTGTTTTAATCTCAAGGTAACCGTTGTCTTGCTGAACTTTACGCATGTATTGTTCAAGTACTTGGTAAATAGTCCAGCCATTTGGATGCCAGAACACCATACCCGGTGCTTCTTCTTGCATATGGAACAAGTCTAAAGCTTTACCAATTTTACGATGGTCACGCTTTTCAGCTTCTTCGATACGTTTGATGTATGCAGCGAGCTGTTTTTTGTCTGCCCAAGCTGTACCATAAATACGTTGAAGCTGTTCGTTCTTCGCATCACCACGCCAGTATGCACCAGAGATTTTAGTGAGCTTGAACGATTTTAAGAATTTGGTATTCGGTACGTGTGGACCACGACACATATCCAAATAATCTTGATGGTAGTACAAGCCCATTTGTGTTTCTTCAGGCATGTCTGCAATCAAGCGTAATTTATATTCTTCGCCACGCGCAGTAAATTCAGCAATAACTTCATCACGCGGTGTCATTTTTTTAACGACATCGTAATCTTGATCGATGAGCTTTTTCATACGCTCTTCGATAGCTGCCATATCATCCAAGGTAAAAGGACGTGGCATCCAGATGTCGTAGTAAAAACCTTCTTCAATGACTGGACCAATCACCATCTTGGCTTCCGGGAAAAGCTGTTTAACAGCATGCCCTACAAGGTGTGCACAAGAATGGCGAATAATTTCAAGACCTTCCTCATCTTTTGGAGTGATAATTTGTAAGGTCGAATCTTCGGTAATTAAGTCACATGCATCAACTAAGCGATCATTTACACGGCCAGCAACAGTATTTTTTGCTAGACCAGGCCCAATACTTTGGGCAACTTCCATAACAGATACAGCGTGATCAAAACTCTTTTGATCGCCATTTGGCAATGTGATAATTGGCATAAAAAAATCCTTAAGGAGTGATGCCCTATACGAAGGAGCATTTCACCGCGAGATTATGATCGAGGCGAACCTCAAAATATAAAAACGGTGTAAATCAAAGTTAAAAAACCTGAAAGATTTTACACTTGTTCAAGCAATGTGAAAACCTTTGAGTCCATAAAATCATAAATACATTTTGCTTATCGCGTAAACAGCAATAAATGACTTAAAAATATATTGAGATGATTTTTAAACATGTTTAACACAAGTGGTTTAAGATGAAGAAAATAGCATTTCTGCTCATTTTTTGACTGGAGGGTATCGCCTTTAAGACTAAAGCATAGATGCTTTGATTGATATTACATCATATGTTCAAAGAATGAATTAAAAATAGAACACGGAGTTGTTTCACATGGTTAGTGCTTATGATGAGTTACCACGCACACCCGCAAACTTTGTTGCGTTATCACCTCTACGCTACCTAGAGCGTGCGGCTTATATTTACCCAGATCAAGCTTCAATTATTCATGGTAAGCGCCAAATTTCATGGAAAGAAACTTACCAACGTTGTTGCCAATTTGCATCTCAGCTCAAGCAACTGGGAATTGAGAAAAATGATACGGTATCTGTCTTATTGCCAAATATTCCAGCCATGATTGAAGCACATTTTGCAGTTCCTATGGCGGGTGCGGTACTTAATACCCTCAATACACGTTTAGATGCAAAAACAATCGCTTTCATGTTGGAACATGCAGAAAGTAAAGTGCTGTTGGTTGATCCTGAATTTGTGAATTTGGCAAGAGAAGCCCTCTCACTTATTCCGAATCAGCACATTGTTGTGATTGATGTAGCTGATACGGAATACGAAGGTGAAAATCAGTTTTTGGGTTCCTTTGAATATGAAGAATGGATCGCTCAAGGCGACATTAACTTCTCTTGGCATTTACCAGAAGATGAATGGGATGCGATTAGCTTAAATTACACATCTGGAACTACAGGTAATCCTAAAGGTGTGGTCTATCATCATCGCGGGGCTTATCTTAATGCTGCAAGCAATATCTTGGCTTGTGGAATGAAACCGCGTGCTGTGTATTTATGGACACTCCCCCTCTTTCATTGTAATGGCTGGTGTTTTGCATGGAGCATAGCAGCAAGTGGTGGAACCAATATCTGTTTACGCAAAGTCGATCCCGAATTAGTCATGCAATTGATTGCAGCCCATAAAGTTGATTATTTCTGTGGTGCGCCTATTGTTCTTTCAATGATTCTTAACTTACCTAAAGAAAAACAAACCAGCTTTGCTCACCATGTTGAAGTCATGGTTGCTGGGGCAGCTCCCCCTGTTGCCATTATTGAAGGGATGCGAAACATGGGGATTAACGTAAACCATGTATATGGCTTAACAGAAACTTATGGGCCTTCTGCCCTATGTGCTTCGCAATCTGGATGGAATGAACTATCAATTGCTGAACAAGCCCAACTTCATTCCCGTCAAGGCGTACCCTACCCGTTACAAGACAGTATGCGTGTGTTAGACCCCGAGACTATGGAACCTGTGCCTAATGATGGTCAAACCATGGGAGAAATCATGTTCCGTGGCAATATTGTCATGAAAGGCTATTTAAAGAACCCTAAAGCAACTCAAGAAGCCTTTGCTGGCGGATGGTTTCACACGGGCGACCTAGCCGTTTGCCACCCAGATGGTTATGCAAAAATTACTGATCGTTCGAAGGACATCATTATTTCAGGTGGAGAAAACATTTCATCTTTAGAAGTAGAAGATGTTTTGTATAAACACCCTGCTGTATTAACCGCTGCTGTAGTCGCTAAACCCGATGCACGTTGGCAAGAAGTACCATGCGCGTTTATTGAATTAAAGATGGGCGCTACAGCAACACCTGAAGAAATTATTGCACACTGCCAAAAAGAATTAGCGCGCTTTAAAGTGCCTAAAGATGTGGTTATTACAGAAATTCCGAAAACATCGACAGGTAAATTACAGAAATTTATCTTGCGTGAATGGGCAAGAGAACGGGCTGAAAATGTATAAATAAAAAAAGCGACGCCTTGAGCGTCGCTTTTTTATGGAAAAGCATTTAGCCTTGATCAGACAATAAAGCAATTTGCTGTACATAGTTTACAAATTTACCTTTTGATGCCTCAAGCTCTGCCTCACTCACTTGTTGACTCTTATCACGGTTGATTCTCAACACATGCTGACGCAAGGTGTGCCGTTCCGAAGCATTATAAATTTTACTAAATTCATTAATTGCAGGGTCACCTTGTTCGATCATACGATCAACCCAACGCATCAATTGAGCCTGTTTTTTTGCGCCTTGCTGCGGAGTTAAATAAGACAAAATAACGGTCTCATCTTCATTACGCAATAATTTACCAATACGTTGAAACTGACGACGACGAGCTTCAAAAGAACTAATGTTCTGTACTTCCATTAACGCATCAATTAAACGTTCATCAACTGGGAGTTTTTGAATCTGTTTAACAGAAAGTTGTGCTAATTGCTCACCTAAAGCAGCCATACGTTGAACTGCTTTTTTCTGTTCTGTTTTACTTGCACGTCCTTCTAAAGAGCCAAAATCTTCTTCAGTATAACGTTGGGGACGACGTGCCACGATTAATCTGCCTCATAAAATTTTGCGGCGAATAACGCCTGTACTTCATTTAATGCCTGCTCTTCGTCGGTACCATCAATGACCAATCGTAAAGTAGTCCCTTTACCTGCACCTAACATCAGCAAAGACATAATATTTTTTGCATCTACTAAATGATCGCCTTTTCCAATTTGGATCGACGAACGAAATTTTGTAGTGACCTCTATCAGTTTTCCTGATGCACGAGCATGTAAACCGAGTTTATTAATTACATCAACAGTTGTGTCTATCATGACCAGTGCTTCATTTCTCTGTGTAAGACCTGAACAGACCATTCTGCCTCAAGTGCTTGTTTTAGTCTATCTACGATATAAACGGAACGATGTTGACCACCCGTACAACCAATAGAAATCGTCATATAGTGACGATGTCCTTCAGCAAATGCTGGAAGCCATTTTTTTAAGAAGTGAAGGATATCATCAAACATTTCGTTTGCTTGCGGACTTGCTTCTAAAAATAGTCTTACTGGCTCATCCAAACCAGAAAAACGTCTCAATTCTAAATCCCAATGCGGATTTGGTAAATGCCGTACATCAAAAACATAATCAGCATCTAAAGGAATGCCATGTTTATATCCAAATGACTGCAATATCACGATGAGCTTATCTGACTGCCCCAATTTAGACAGTAAAATATGCTTTAAATCATGAACACTTTTATCCGTTGTATCAATATGAACCGTAGCGCGGAACTGAATTGGCAGCAGTAACTGCTTTTCTTCATGAATACATTGCAACAGACTTTTAAAACGATTGGCTAATGGATGCGGACGACGTGATGCACTAAAACGTGCGATCAAATCCTGATCTTGCGTAGTCAGATAAATCACATCAACTGTGCCATGTTTTTGTAGTTGCTCAAAAACATGATCGAACTCTTGCATATCTGCACGAGTGCTTCGAACATCCACACCTAATGCCAACTGCTCTAGATTATTTTCATGATCTAGCTTTGCCACAATTTCGGGCAGCAATGCCAAAGGCAAATTATCAATACAGTAATAGCCCAAATCTTCTAACACTTGGAGAGCCGAAGATTTTCCTGAACCAGACTGTCCTGTCACGATAAGTATACGCTTCATGGCATGGCTGTCCTTTGATCTGTTTATTGGGGTGTAAAGGCAACTTCTAAGTTATCAATCAAACGAGTTGCACCCAATTTTGCCGCGATGAACAACACAATATCACGATCAAACTGAGTAGCAGGTAACAGATTTGACTGACGAGCTTCGACATAATCCACAACAAACCCATTATCTGTCAACTGAGTTTTGATATCTTCTAAAACTTGTTGTAGATCTTTGCCTTGATGTAACTGCTGCTCAGCTTGCTTTAAACTTTGATAAATAACCGGAGCGACCTGACGTTGCTCTGGACTTAAATAACCATTTCTTGAACTAAGAGCTAAGCCATCTGCTGCACGAACAATTGGCACACCAATTACTTCTAGCGGGATATTTAAATCTTGTACAAACTGGCGAATCACTGCTAACTGTTGGTAATCTTTTTGACCAAAGAAAGCATAGTTAGGTTGCACAATATTAAAGAGTTTGGTGACCACCAAAGCTACGCCATCAAAATGACCTGGACGCGAGCTACCACATAAAGCATCAGTAATTTGGCTAACACTTATATTGGTTAAACGTGGCTGAGTACCGTACATTTGCTCAACTGATGGTGCAAAAATAATGTCACAACCAACATCGGCTAATAGACGACTATCTTGTTCTAAAGTACGAGGATAGTTATCAAAATCTTCACCCGGTCCAAATTGAGTTGGATTTACGAAGATACTAACAACCACAACATCACATAACTTTTTCGCTTCACGAACAAGTGTGAGATGTCCTTCATGTAGATTTCCCATGGTTGGGACAAAACCAATAATTTTACGCGCAGCTCTAGCAGGATTTAAAGAAGCTGCAAGACCTTGTATGGTGGTTTCTGTTTTCATGAATTACAGCTCAACGTGGAAAGTATGTTCTTTGGCTGGAAATGACTGGTCCTGCACAGCAGCATGAAAAGCTTTAAAAGCATCTAGGATTGCTGTTTCACCAGATTGTTCTTTCATAAAGTTACGGACAAAACGCGCAACTCGACCAAAAGTTAAACCCAACATGTCCTGTACCACAAGTACCTGACCATCAGTCGCATTACCCGCACCAATACCAATCACAGGTGTATTTGGAAATAGTTCGGCAATTTCCTGTCCTAACTGAGCAGGAACACATTCAAGCAATAGAACTGCCGCACCCGCTTCAACCACTGCCGTACAGTCAGCAATAAGTTGATCAGCTGCTTCACGTGTTTTAGCTTGTAATTTGTAACCACCAAATACGTGTACAGATTGAGGAGTTAAACCTAAATGTACACATACAGGTACACCATTACGTGTTAACACTTGTACAGTTTCACTTAGCCAAGCGCCGCCTTCGATTTTGATCATCTGAGCACCAGCTTGCATAACTGTTCTTGCATTTTGCAAAGCATCATTTAAGGTGGCATAACTCATAAATGGTAAGTCAGTCATAATCAAAGCATGCTGGTTACCGCGACGCACCGCCGCCGTATGATAAGCCATGTCCTCAACAGTTACAGGTAAAGTTGAGTCACGACCTTGAATTGCCATTCCAAGAGAATCACCAATTAAGATTGTATCAATTTCAGCAAGTTCCATTGCTTTTGCCATACTCGCATCGTAACAAGTTAGACAAGAGAACTTACGTCCTTCGGCTTTAAATTTTCTTAAGTCACTTAGACTAATCATGATGGTATCCTCTACAGGAGTTTGCAGAACGTAATAAGTCAGGTTTTAAGCCCAAGACTCATCAGCAAGTACAGTCAGCGTGGGCTGCTGTATGAGTTCTAAATTTTTAAGTGGCTGATCATTAATATGTAAATCAGCGTCTAAATCTAATAAAGGAATTACAACGAAATCTCGCTCTAGAATTCCAATGTGTGGCACAGTTAAGCGCTCATTTTGAATTTTTTCATCACCATATATAAGCAAATCCAGATCTAAGGTACGCTCTCCCCAACGACGAACGCGTACACGACCAGCTTCTTGCTCAAATCGTTGTAACTGGTCTAACAAATCTAAAGGCATGAGATCTGTATTTAGCTCTGCAACTGCATTTAAATAATTTGGTTGATCTTGAGGCCCCATAGGTGGACTTTGATAAAGTTTAGAAACTTTCACTCCACCTAAAGTTTTAAGCTTAGCAATGGCTTCAGATAAGATTTGGCGCGAATCACCCAAATTACTTCCTAAACCAATATAGGTCTTCGTTGTCATTGCGTTGGCCCAAAAATAACTTGGCTTAAATCGCGTTGTACTCGCTTACGCTTCAAAATCGGATGGTCGCTCATCACCCCAGCTTCTGAAGCAGAGGCTTTTTCAACGAAACGACCCATCGATTGTTCTTGTCGAGCACGTTCTTTTTTCCCACGACGGCTGCGTGGTTCAGGAATATCAACCAAAGGTTCGATTTCCGTCTCAACTTTATTGTTTTCAACAGGTTCAGCAACGGCTTTACGACGGTTTCTAGCTTTCTGACGATTGTACTGGCTAATTGCAGCTTCTTTTTCGTCATTCGACATTTCTTGGTAGGCTTCCCACCAGCTTCCCATTCCCTGTGTCGTGTCATCACCTGACTTTTCACGAAGTAACAAGAAGTCAAAACCAGCACGGAAACGCGCATGTCCAGCCAATGCTTCAATTTGCTGTGGTTTCGGATTAAGCAAACGGGTCTGCATTTCCCAAACTTCACGAATAAAAGTTTCTGCAAAACGAGGAATCACAGTGCGTGTTGCCTGACGTTTTAAGACATCTAAACCAGCTTGTGCACGCGCTTCAGCTGGTACCACACCTTTAGATAAATAAAATTCACAACGCTCTAAAAATGGTTGCCACAATAAGACTGCATAGAAAAATGCAGGGTTGATTGTTTTACCCACTTGAATACGCTGATCTGTATTCTTTGCTGCTCTTAAAATAAATGGAGTGAGGTTAGGCTGAATATCGGCAAAGAGTTGTTTCCAAACACCAAACTCAATCAACATTGGCAAAACACGCGCCAAATGTCCCATTGTAAAGAGCTTCTGAGATTCATCATATAAACGATGCGGAGAAACATCACGCAATAGTTGCGTCATCTCTGCATCAAATATATCGAGAATATCTGAATCAATTTTAAAATTTAACTTCGCTGCAAAACGTAAAGTCCGCAGCATACGCACAGGGTCTTCTTCGAAGCGCTGTGCCGGATCACCTAATAAACGTAGAGTTTTATTTTTTACATCGTCAATTGCTTTGCAGAAATCAAGCACAATACTCTTACGCGGTTGGTAATATAGCGTATTGATTGAAAAGTCACGGCGAGCAAAGTCTTGTTCGATTGTTCCCCAGTTATTGTCACGTAAAATCATGCCCGAAGCACTAGTGACTGCTTTTTTTGGAGGAGCACGGAAAGTTGCAACTTCAATAAGCTCACGCCCTGAATAGACATGTGCTAATTCAAATCGACGGCCAATGATTCGACAACGTCGGCCAAAAACTTCTTTAATCTGGGAAGGTGTTGCATTAGTGACTGCATCGAAATCTTTAGGATTAAGCCCTAGCATTAAATCACGGACACCACCCCCAACAATATAAGCTTCATAGCCAGCTTTAGTCAGGCTATCGATCACATCTAAAATCGAAGAAGGAAGTTGGGCTGTGGACAAACCACATTTTGACGCTCGCAAGGTTTGCAAAAGACGCTGTCTCCTACGTCAGGACGTAAATAACAAGTTGTCGCTAATCATAGCTCTAACGCACACAAAGGGCAATTTGATTCTCTGTAGTTTGCGCATGAAATGATAATTGACAGACAGATGATTTATAAAGTCAAACGCGTTTTATTCTTTTCAAAAATGGCTGGACCAATACCCTTTACGTTTTTAAATTCATCAATATTTTTAAAGCCGCCATTCTTTTGACGGTATTCTACAATCGCCTGAGCCTTTTTCTCACCAATACCTTTTAGCTTTTGGAGCTCATCAATATTGGCTTGATTCAAGTGTATTTGCCCTGACGAATCAGTCATAACTGAGCTTTTTGGACTATTAGAATGAGAGGCTTGTTGCATGCTCAACTTCTGATCATACATCTGCTGTTTAGCCTTCCACTCCTTAAAATTTTGATCAAAAGATTGAGCCTGAACAAAGGTTGAAGAAATCAGGCTCCAAAATAAAACAATGAAAATGTTGTGCTTATTCTTCCAAAGATTCATGCTGAGCTGCATGTGTTTTTTCCCCTAACTTTAACTGCCGCTTTGCCTGATTCCACAATTCATCCATTTCAAACAAGGTCATATCCTCTAATGTTCTTTGCTGTTTTTGCGCTTGATCTTCAATAAAAGCAAAACGGCTTCTAAATTTATGTATTGTCGATAAAAGTGATGTTTCACTTGAAATCGCAAGTTTACGTCCAACATTGACTAATGAAAACAGGCAATCTCCAAATTCGTCTTGAATTTCATCAATATTTTGATTTTTTAGGGCCTGCTTAAACTCATCCAACTCTTCTTCTAGTTTTTCATAAGCATCTTCTACCGTTTCGAAATCAAACCCAACCTTAGCTACATTTGCTTGAATTTCTTGTGCCTGTAACAGAGCTGGCCCATGTTTAATTTCATCTAATCTTGATTGCCGCTTGCCTTGTTTTTCTTGTTGCTTAATTTGTTTCCAAAGCTCACTTACTTGTTCGGGTGTTAAAGTATTAAATTGATCTGCCTGAAAAACATGGGGATGACGGCGTATTAACTTTTCACTTATTGCCTCAACAACATCTTGAAAGTTAAAAGCGCCTTGCTCACTAAACATTTGTGATTGAAACACAACTTGCAATAACAAATCGCCTAGTTCATTTCTAATTTCATTAATATCACCTTGACGGATGGCCGCCTCGACTTCATACGCCTCTTCAATCGCATATTTAGTCAGTGACATTGGGGTTTGTTGTTGATCCCACGGACATTTTTCACGTAACTCTTGCATGATTTTAAGCAATTTATCCATGGTAACCCTCAAGTTTAAAAAGTCGGTCAGTCAAACTAAGATTTTAATTTGTTATGATCAAAATCAAAGCGATTAAATCAGTCGCACTATTGTACTGACAAAGAGAAAAAAGATGAGATACAGTATTCTGATTAGTGGTGCCGCTCAAGGTATTGGGGCTGAAATTGCACACGTATTCTACAAACAAGGATATAAAGTAGGCATTTACGATATTAATGAATCGCTTGCTCAGGAACTAGCAAATGACTTAGGGCCAAATGCCCGTGCCGGCTATCTAGATGTAAGTGATTACAGCCAGTGGCAATACACATTAAAAGAATTTACCGAATGGGCTGGTGAACTTAATATTTTGGTAAATAATGCAGGTATTTTATATTCTGGCGCGTTTGAAATGACTGATATTAAAGCTCACCAAAGAACAATAAATATTAATGTAAACGGCGTAATCAATGGTTGTCACGCTGCTCTACCCTACTTAAAGCAAGCGTCTTTTGCACGCGTTATCAACCTCTCTTCAGCCTCTGCAATTTATGGGCAAGCTGATTTGATTTCTTATTCAGCTAGTAAATTTGCAGTTCGCGGAATTACTGAAGGTTTAGATGTGGAATGGAAAAAATATGGTATTCGCGTTTTAGATGTGATGCCGCTATTTGTGCAAACTGCAATGGTTAACAATATGGATGCAGGCACAATTCAAAATATGGGGATAGATTTAACCCCCAATGATATTGCTCAGCAGGTGCTTACGCTTGTAGAGAAAAAGGCTCATTTTTGGACGCCTACTCACACTCCAGTGGGTATAAAAACCAAACTACTTTATCAACTATCAACGTTGAGCCCTCAGTTTCTAAATCGACTCACCAATATTTATTTATCTAAAAAGTAATTTGCAATAAAAAGGCTGTCATTTGACAGCCTTTTTACTTAATTTATTAAACGCCTTGAATCATGCGTCGCGCACTAATGATTCCAGGTTGCTGCTCTAGGCGAGCCAATAAACGAGAAAGCTGCGCTAAACCTTTAACCTCAATGAGCAACTTCATATTAGCAATACCATCTGCCTCAGAAATTGTATTAACCTGACGAATATTGATTTGGTCAGAGAAAATCACTTGAGTTAAGTCTTTAAGCAGACCACGACGATCATATGCTTCCACCACAATCTGAACGCTTTGACCCCGTGTTGGCTGCATTTCCCAATCAGCTTCAACAGCACGCTCTGGCTCTTGCTTAATCATCCGCTGATAGTCAGAACAAATGACTTTATGGATGCTGACACCACGGTTCAAAGTAATATATCCAGCGATTGATTCACCATGTACCGGCTGACAGCACTGAGCGATGTGCAGCTCTACATTATCTAAACCATCAATTAAAATGCCATGTGCTGATAGCGTATGGCTAGCACGCGGATTTAACGTTGGTTTAAGTACTAGTTCAGGCTCATCCTGATCTAGATGCATTTGGCGGTTCACCTGATTAATCAGGGCATGTAAGCTAATATCGCCACTGACCAAATTCACCAAAATGTCGTCGCCGGTCTTCACATTAAAATGTGATGAATAATCGTTTAGGTCGATACTTTTTGGGTGAATCGCAAGACGAGCCAACTCTTTATTAAGCAGTTCTCGGCCTACTTCAAGATTCTTACTACGGTCTTGCTGTCTAAACCAATGACGCAACTTGTCACGTGCACGAGAGGTTTTGATATAACCCAAAGAGTTCACCAACCAGTCACGGTTTGGTTCACGATCTTTTTTAGTTAAAATTTCAACCTGTTCACCCGTTTTTAAAGTATAGGTAAGTGGCACATAACGCTGGTTGACCCGCGCTGCATAACACTTATTCCCTACTTCTGTATGCACATGATAGGCAAAATCTAAAACTGTTGAGCCACGCGGCAATTCCTTAATATCACCATCACGACTGAAAACATAAATCTTCTCAAAGCCTTCAAAGTCTTGTAACTGTTCAAAGCCTTCTGTTTCATCTTCGTTTTGATGTACCGTCGTTTCATTACGCTCTTGATAATGTTCTAAAACGGCACGTAATGAATGCAAACGATGGTTAAAAGAATGGTCGGTATTCTTTGAACCTTCTTTATAGTTAAAGTGTGAACATACGCCTAACTCTGCTTCATCATGCATCTCGTGAGTACGAATTTGCACTTCAAGAGATTTGTTTTCAGCAATTACAGCCGTATGCAAAGAACGATAACCATTGGCTTTCGGGTTTGTAATATAGTCATCAAACTGATGCGGAATATGACGCCAGATTTGATGTACGATACCTAAAGAGTGATAGCATTCTGGCACACTATTGACCAACACACGCAAAGCACGAATGTCATAAAGTTGGTCGAAGCTCAGGTTTTTGCTCTTCATTTTTCGATAAATCGAATAAATGTGTTTTGCACGACCTGTAATTTCAGCTTCAATACCGTAAGACGCTAACTCATTTTTCAAACGGTCAATGACGAACTGAATATAATGCTCACGCTCTAAACGCTTTTCGTTGAGTAATGAAGCAATCTCTTTATAGCGATCTGGAGCCAAATAGCGAAATGCTAGATCTTCGAGCTCCCATTTAAGCTGAGCAATACCAAGTCGATGTGCCAACGGCGAATAAATAGTAAGAATTTCACGCGCTACACGTTCTTGGCGTTCACGAGAGGAATTTGCAAGCTCTCGCAAAGAATAAGTACGTTCAGCAAGTTTAATTAAAACAACACGAACATCTTCTGTCACCGAAATCAGCATTTTATAAATGCCGCTTAGATGTTCTCGTTGATTATTATTAAAGTGATCTTCTAACCGTTTATTTTTCTCAATAAGTTCTGAGAGTTTACCCATTGCCAAAGTACCTTTGACAAGGTTGTAAACTTGCTCCCCGAATTTCTGTTTTACTTCTTCTATATCGGTAATGCCTTCACGTACACTACGATAAAGCATTGCTGCTGATAAAGTATCTTCATCTACATGGAGATGTGCCAGAATGTCGGCCATTCCAACGCCTGTAGCAAAAGTATTGGAACGATGATTAACCGTTGAATCTAACTCTTTTTGCAGGGTTAAATGAGCGACTTTTTCAAGTTGTTCAAGCTCCGCCCCATCTAATATTTCACGCACCCGATCCAACCATGAGGCTAAACCGATTTGCGTTTCGGCGGCATGCTCTACAGTCGTTTCCTCTGACAACTCGGTTAGTTGTTCAGGTAACTGTTCACGTACTGTGACCATACCATTCTCCTCAATATGTAACTCATGTTTTTAATCGTTTATCTCTTGAATTTTTTCAAATAGTGCAATGGATTCAACATGTTCGGTATGCGTAAACATGTCCATCACTGCTGCTTTTTTTAACTGGTAACCATATTGGACCAAAACACCCGCATCCCTTGCCAGTGTAGCTGGATTACATGATACATAAACGATTCTTTTTGCTCCAAAATTTGATACATACTGCATAATTTCATATGCACCAGCACGAGGAGGATCAATCAATAATGCATCAAATCCTTGATTTGCCCAAGAATGATGCGAAAAATCTTTTGTTAAATCTTGTGAAAAGAAGGTTGCTTGCACCAAACTATTGCATTCCGCATTAGCTGTTGCTCGCTGCACCATTTCTTCACTCCCTTCAACACCGACAACCTGACCACTCTCACCAACACATCGTGCTAACGGGAGTGAGAAATTGCCCAAACCGCAAAATAGATCAAGTACCTTTTCACCTGGTTGCAATTGAAGCAATTCACATGCCAATTGAACCATCTGTTCATTTACTGTGGCATTGACCTGAGTAAAATCCAATGGCGAAAAAGCAAAATTTACATTAAACCTTTCTAAGGCATAATGTAAACGTAAAGCACCTTGTTCATCATCAATACGATGAATGCTTTCAGGACCTTTAGGTTGCAAATACAAATGCCACCCTTTGTGTAACGCAAATTGCTTTAATTGGTTGACATCAGAATTGTTTAATTTTTCTACATGACGAACCAATAAAGAAATTTCATTATCACCTTTTGCTAATTCTACATGACCAATGTGCGCTTTGCCTTTTAGACTTTGGAGTAAAGTGCGTAACTCAGGCAGACTATTTGATAAGTTTTTATCCAAAACACTACAGCTATGGATCGAAGTTAAACGATTACTATGATGTTCGCGAAAACCCATGATTAAGCGATCTGGTTTTGGCAAATAGCGCACGCCTATTCGAGCACGACGACGATAATCACTTTGTAAAGATCGAATCGGTTCTAGCCACTGTTCAGGTTGAATACCTGCAAAATGCTGTAAATGTGACTGGAGTACATTTTGTTTTAAACGGATTTGTTCATTAGGGTGAATATGCTGCATGCTACAACCCCCACAGATACCATAATGAGGACAAATTGCCTCTATACGATGTGCTGAAGGTTCTCCTAACAACTGCAACATTTCAGCTTCTTCAAGACGCTTCGCTTGATGGGTAATCCGAGCTTTTACAGTTTCTCCTGGCAATGCATAACGAATAAAAACTTTTTTGCCATGCTTATCTGCAGGGTGCTCAGGATGAGAACCATAATGCGCAATTCCACGCCCCTCATGAGAAAGTGTTTCAACCTGAAAAATATATTCAGGTTGTTGAAGGTTGCGAGATTTGGCTTGTTGTTTCAAAGAATGAACCTAAAAATCTGAAGAATTAAAATAGTGAGAAGTAAATTCAGTATGTTTCGAAGTACGTTCCCATACTTCAAGGAAATCGGCTTGCTGTGGTATAGTCTGTAAATATTCAATACTCGAACTGATCCAATGGTTATGCTCATCTGCATTTAATTGGCCTTTTAGTACTAACCAACGCAAATAAATAAACCATGTATTGAGCACATCCCCTTCACAATAGCTCGTCAATTTTAACCACTGTTGATTACGAACATATTCAGGCACATGATAACCCGATTCGCCACGCTTACCCGGCAAACCTAAAATACAGGCAATATCATCAAGCTTTTGAAAATTACGACCATTAAACATTGCCATCACATCCATTAAATCTATATGGCGATGGTGATAACGGTTTTGGTAATTATTAAAACGCTTTTGGCTATCAATCTCACCTTGATCAAACAGACCAGGTGCAGAGAGCCCATGATACATAGCGCGAAATAGGATAACTGGTAAATCAAATTGCGAACCATTCCAACTTACTAGAGTCGGATGGCGCTTATCAAAAATAGATAGAAATTTCTGTAAAATTTCGGCTTCAGAATATTGTTCTCGACTAAAAGAAAATAATCTAAAACCAGACTCATCCACCCATAAGCCAGAAATACAAACAATTTCATGTAAAGGCAAACGCTGAAAATCCATACCAGATTCTTGGCGACGGATTTTCGTCAATGCTTGCTCTACATCGGCCTCAGGTAAATCAAGATGATATAAATGCGCACCCGCTTTTAAATCAGTTAAAGTTTCAATATCAAAAACTAAGGTAGGGAAACGCATTATTTCTCTCAATTATGAGTTATCGTCCTGTACTGAAAACAGACCTGTAGACAAGTAGCGATCGCCACGGTCACAGATAATGCAAACAATAACAGCATCTGGATTTTCTTCTGCAATTTTGATTGATGCCCAAACTGCACCGCCTGAAGATGTACCAGCACTAACACCTTCCATACGTGCTAATTTACGCATAGTTTTTTCAGCTTCAATTTGTGGAATATCAATAATACGATCCACACGGCTACTATCAAAAATAGTAGGCAAATATTCTTTTGGCCAACGGCGAATACCAGCGATACTTGAGCCATCAGCAGGTTGTAAACCAACAATTTGAATATCTGGGTTTTGTTCTTTTAAATATTTAGAAACACCCATAATAGTACCGGTTGTGCCCATTGAGCTTACAAAATGGGTAATTTTCCCACCTGTTTGCTTCCAGATTTCAGGACCAGTCGTTAGATAATGAGCTTCAACATTATCAGGATTACCAAACTGATTTAAAACGTGACCTTTGCCTTCTTTTTCCATTTGCAAGGCTAAATCACGTGCACCTTCCATACCTTGCTGTGGCGTTACTTCAATCAGCTCTGCGCCATAAGCCAACATTGCGTCTTTACGCTCTTGGCTCATATTGTTCGGCATAATAAGTTTCATTTTATAGCCGCGCATTGCCGCAACCATAGCCAACGCAATACCTGTATTACCGCTGGTTGCTTCAATTAATGTATCACCCGGTTTAATTTGACCACGTTTTTCTGCCTGCATAATCATGTTATATGCAGGACGGTCTTTTACAGAACCTGCCGGATTATTACCTTCCAATTTTGCTAAAACTATCGCTTGCGTATGAGAAGCTAATCGCTGCAAACGAACTAGAGGTGTCTTACCTACATAGTGATCTAACAAAAATTCGTCAGCTAAAAAATCAGGTTGTGTATTACTCATGATCAACACCTATATCGAGGTGGGCCTATTGTATGAAAAAATGCTCGGTACTGCACCCATTTCAATATGCTTTTTCATGAAAGCGATTAAAGCTCGGTCATTTATAAAATGCCGTCTGTTTTAAAATAAAGCGTGATAAGATGCCGTACAGAGAGATAAATCTGATGTAGCCATGTCTAATTTCAATAAAACCTTATCGAAACGCTTACGTCTGAATCATGCATATGGGCAATTGATTGCTCTTATTTTTGTGCCCATTATGATTTTAACGTGTGTTGGTGCTTTTCTGGTTTTAACTGAAACCTCGCATTCAGTAAAACAACAACAGCTACATCATGCCTCAGCAATTTTAGCTCGCTATAATCAAATCGCACTAGATTTATACCACCTAGTTGAACTACAGCCCGATGAATATGACCATGCTCAGCACATCATGCAAAGCATGTTTAATGAAAAAAATCTAAAGCGTGCTGCTTTAATTGATAGTAATGGTCAGACTTATTTAAGTATCGGTTATCGAGACAATCGTTACTGGCCAAACTTTACTGAAAAAAATAATTTTTTTGGTCCAATCTCTTATAACCACAACAATATTTATGGACAGCGGATTAGCGACACACCCGGAAAAGCACCTGTCTGGCTTGTGATTGAAATGGATAATCAGCCACTAGAATTGGCTCGTTACCGTATTCTAATCGCCCTCGTCATTACTGGCTTAATGACCTTACTGTTACTTTTACTTTGCTTGAATTTTTATTCGCGTCGCTGGATTGCGCCGATGTACGAAATTCGCATGCAGTTGCAACGTTTAAATGCAGACACGTTGGACCAGCATATGGTCATTAACAGTACGGGTGAATTGCGCTTATTACAGCGTGATATTGCAAACGTTGTTAAACGATTGCACTTTAGCTTTTTAGAGTTAAAAGAACACACCGAACAAACCGAAGAAGACTTACGCAGAACGCTAGATACCTTAGAAGTTCAAAACATTACCTATCGTCAAGCACGTGACCAAGCAATTTCATCGAACCAAGCCAAATCAGTTTTCCTTGCCAATATTAGTCATGAGCTTCGAACGCCTTTAAACAGTATTGATGGCTTTATTCATTTATTACTCCGCCAACAAAATCTAAATAACGAACAAAATCTTTACCTACAAACCATTCGCAAATCATCTGCCCATTTATTGGCATTAATTAATGATGTATTAGATTTCTCAAAAATTGATGCGGGTAAGTTAGAGCTCGAAACAGCACCGTTTGATTTAGAAGAAGCTGTTTTTGATGTCATGGATATGCTGTCTCCACTGGCTGCTCAAAAGCATATCGCAATGGCGTTTTATTATGCAGATAACATCCCACAGCAAGTGATTGGTGATGCTTTACGCTTCAAACAAATTCTGACCAACTTGATTTCAAATGCGATTAAGTTCACTCCAGACGGTGAAATTATTGTTCGTGTTCGTATGGAACATGATGATATTGGGCAATGCTTGCTTCATTTTAGTGTACAAGACAGTGGTATTGGTTTAAGCGGCACAGATCGTAAAAAATTATTTGAATCTTTCTCGCAAGGTGATGCATCCGTTACACGCCAATTTGGCGGTACAGGTTTAGGTCTAGCTATTTCTAAACAGCTTGTCCATCTCATGCATGGCCAAATTGGTTTTGAGGATAACCAAGAACGTGCTCCAACAGAAAAAGGCTCGACCTTCTGGTTTACTGCACAATTTGTGGTAGATGAAGATTACGAGATTGAACACCCGCACTTTGAACATTTACAAGTGGTGTCTTATCTTGCCCACCCTGCTACAGCAAGTGTTTTACGTTATTACCTTGAAAACTATCATGTTCCGCACATCGAGACACAATCGATTCTGGACTTATTTAGTCGTTTAAAACATCTTGATCAGAAAGATAATACCTGGCTCATTGTTGACCATAGTGGTGATACTGAAGCGTTATTAAAAGAAATTCGTAGTCGTTATCAAGGTAATTTGGCAGTTTATGGCTATCAAATGACGCTTGAGCCAAATATGCTCACTGAATATCGTGCTCGTCCTCTCTATCAACCACTCAGCCGAAGTGGTCTTATTCAACTGTTGAGCGATCAACCTGTATTTGAAGAAGAACAACAAGACTTTAATGGTCAGGGTTTACACATTCTGGCAGTGGATGACCATTTACCTAACTTAATTGTTTTAGAAGCCCTACTGGGTGAACTCAACGTTAGAACAACTAAAGTAATCAGTGGTCAAGAAGCGCTTAATCTGATTCAAGAGCGAATCGATCAGAAACTCAAACCATTTGATCTAGTATTCATGGATATTCAAATGCCTGTCATGTCAGGTATTGATACCACGCGTGCTATTCGTTCATTAGAGTCGACTTTAGATGGAGAAATGCAGCTTCCAATTATTGCATTAACCGCCCATGCCCTTGCCGATGAAAAACAAAAACTTCTCAAAGTCGGCATGAATGACTATGTCACCAAGCCAATTCAAATGGAACAAATTATCCAGATTCTAACGCAATGGACTAAAAACAACTTTACAGCAAAAGCTCCAGATAAAGACCATCATGTCGTTGCAGAAGCATTAGATCCAGAAATTCTAAACTGGCAACAAAGCTTGCAGCTTGCAGCCAATAAAGAAGACTTAGCTCAAGATTTACTTAAAATGTTAGTTGATAGTTTCCCAACTGAGCTAGACGAAATGCAGCAGCTCATTGAGCTTGAAGACTTCCCTCAACTTGAGCATGTTTTACATCGTCTTTATGGCGCTACTCGCTATGTAGGGACTCCAAAACTACAACAAGTGACAGGTGACTTTGAGCAATTTATTTCAACACTACGCAAAGAACGCCGTATAGCAGATGAAGGTTTTATTGAAGAAGTTATGAGACGCTTTGATGAGCTAGGCCTTGTAGTGAAAGAAGTAGAAAGTGCTGCTCATCAAATCTTGGTGATCCCTGACTAGCGTATCTATCAAATGGTATGACTGAGCTGTCATGTTTCCAAATTACAGCCATGTTATGCTCCGCTTGTCGATAAAAAAATAAGCGGGAATTTCATGGCACTTTTACGTATTGAAAAGAATAATGGCATTGCAACAGTTTATCTAAACCGTCCTGATAAACGTAACGCCATGAGTTTTGCCCTCCTCAAAGAACTCGTTTCAACAGCAAAAGCCATTAAAAAAGATCGAGAGATCCGCTGTGTGATTTTGACAGGTGAAGCACAAGTTTTTAGTGCCGGAATTGATTTATCTGATCTGAATAATCCGAAAAATTCTGCCTTTGCCATTTGGGAGCTTGTGAAACCTGGCCAAAGTCTCTTCCAGAAAGCATTTCTTATTTGGCAAAATTTACCTGTACCTGTAATTGCGGCACTTGAAGGATATTGTTTTGGTGCCGGAATGCAACTTGCCTTAGCAGCTGATATTCGAATTTCTCATCCAGACACAAAAATGTCGATTATGGAAAGCCGTTGGGGCTTAGTTCCAGATATGGGACTTACTCGTTCATTAAAAGGCTTAATTGGCGTTGATCTTGCAAAAGAACTCACCTTAACGGCCCGCGTTTTTGATGGAGATTATGCAAAAGAAATTGGTCTTGTAACTCATTTAAGCGACTCTCCGCTAGAAAAAGCAAATGAAATTGCCACTGAAATGTTACAACGCTCACCCGATGCTCTCACTGCTGCAAAACGTGTACTTGATGCAATGGAACACCAACCAGAAAAATCATTACGTCTAGAAAAAATCTGGCAACTTAAATTATTACTTGGTAAAAATAGCAAACTTGCTCGTAAAAAAGACAAACATCCGGAAGTTAATTTTTTACCACGCCAATATAAATAAAGAGCTTAGATTATGAATTTTGATCGCAACACCCCTATTGCTTTTTTAGGTATAGGGCTTATGGGGAGCCGCATGGCAACCCGCCTTATTCAAGCTGGCTTTCAAGTTGCGGTTTGGAATCGAACCCCTTCTGCATGTGAAGAACTGATTGATATCGGCGCACAGCCTCTAGATCTTATAAATATTGGCGAATATCCTGTTATTTTAATCTGTCTAGCAGATGACAAAGCCGTAGAGGCAGTATTTGAACAAATTCAGCCGAACTTAAAAGCTAAACAGGTAATTGTTGATTTCTCGAGCTTATCTGTTGCTGCAACAAAAACGCTTGCTCAAACTGCTGCCACACATGACGTTATTTGGATTGATTCACCTGTATCAGGTGGAACAGCTGGAGCAGAACAAGGCACGCTTGTTATTTTTGCAGGTGGTGATGCTCAAACCATTACAGAATTAACGCCTGTTTATAATGTTTTATCTCAACGTGTAACACGGATGGGAGATACAGGAACTGGCCAAGCCACCAAAATCTGCAATCAACTCATTGTTGCAGCCAACAGTGCGCTTATTGCAGAAGCTGTTGCTCTTGCAGATCGAGCAGGTGTAGATACGACTTTGCTCGCTCCAGCTTTAGCGGGTGGATTTGCAGATTCAAAACCTTTTCAAATTCTCACCCCACGTATGGCAACTCATACCTTTGAACCTGTTCAGTGGAAAGTTCAAACATTATCAAAGGATCTTAACAACGCAGTAACATTGGCTAACAATGTTAATTTAGATATCCCAGTTGCACAAAAAGCTCTATTACAGCTACAAACTCACCAAAAAAATGGCTTTGCCGAGAAAGATTTAGCTACTATGATTCAATTAATAGAGCAAAAATAAACGGAGTTTGAGTATGGGTCGTCTTGCAGTCAATTTATCCATGATTTTTACCGAAGTTCCTTTAATCGAACGTTTTGCTCTAGCCCATGCACAGGGTTTTGAATATGTCGAAATTCAATTCCCTTATGAATTGTCTATTGCAGATATTCAAACTCAACTCGAACGCTACAACCTCAGCCTTTGTTTAATTAATGTGCCTGCAGGTGATCTTATGCAAGGCGGAAACGGTTTAGCAGGCATTCCCGGCCAAGAAACAGCTTTCCATGAGGCATTAGAATTGGCTATTAGCTATGCCACGGCTTTAAACGTTCCTCGTGTTAATATTTTGGCGGGTAAGCAACCACTAGATGCTGACTTACTTCCTTGTTTAAAAACACTAGCAGCCAATTTAAAACTTGCCTGCAACTTACTCAGTGAACATGATATAGAACCCGTTTTTGAAATGATTAATGGCACGGATATGCCTCGCTTTTTGGTGCAGAACATTGCGCAGGGCCAAGAAATGCTAGAAGCAGTCAATCACCCTGCCCTCAAAATGCAATATGACTGCTATCACATGGCCATGATGGGTGAAGATGTACTTGAGGGTTTGCAAGAGAATATTAACTTAATTGGACATATTCAATTTGCAGACTGTCCGGGCCGCCATGAGCCTGATACAGCTCAAATTCCTTATGAACAAATTTTTTCTTGGTTAAAGCAAAGTTCATATCAGAACTATATTGCAGCGGAATATAAACCTGAAAATGGTTCAAATCAGTCGTTTACATGGAAGAAAAAATACTTTTCTGATGATGTAAATATATAAACTGTTACGACTTCTGTTTGAAATTTAGCGCAAAAACCACTATATTAGATAGTGAGTAATTGTCAGGAAAATATACCCTATATGAATTTAGAACCATCGCCCAGCGTGTCTAATTCTCACGATTTCGCAATGAACACCTCAAATAAAGACGTACAAGCTTGTCTCAAAGTCGTCCACGACGCTTTAGTTGATGTAAAAGCAAAAGATATTCTCCAGTTAGATGTTAGCTCAATTAGCAATGTCGCTGATGCTATTGTAATTGCAAGTGGTACTTCTACTCGCCACGTCAAAGCACTTGCTGACAATGTTGCAGAAGAAGCTCGAAAAGCCGGTTTCCGCCCGATTGGCGTTGAAGGTGAACGAGATGCAGAATGGATCTTAATTGATCTCGGCTTTGTTGTAGTACACGTAATGCTACCAACAGCTCGTAAATTCTATGATTTAGAAAGCTTATGGCGTACTGCTCCAGAGTCGGTCGCATAAAATTTTGCTTTTAAAAAAGCGGCTCTTTTGAGCCGCTTTTTGTTTATACACTTACTGAAACTTTTATTATTTAAACACCCACCTTTACCCTCATGTTCTATGAAAAGCTGGTAACTCAACAAAACTTTAATAACACTAACAAGCAAGTCATCACTCTTATTTAAAATTGACATGACAAATTGTCAGAATTCCAGCACTATACCAATTCTTATAGTCTCATCAATAAATAGCATAACCGGAGCACTAAAAAGTGAAGATACTCATTACAGGCGCCAACACAGGTATTGGTTTTGCCACAGCAGAACAACTTGTAAAACAAGGGCAACATGTGATTTTGGCGTGTCGAAATCCTCAAAAAGCACAAGAGGCACAAAACAAACTACGCTCACTCAACCAAGGACAAGTCGATATCGTTTCTCTCGACTTAAATAGTCTTGAATTAACCAGAAAAGCTGCCTATGAAATTGCTGATCGCTATGGCAACCTTGACGTACTCATTAATAATGCAGGCTTATTTGCCAAAACCAAACAGTTGACCAGTGAAGGCTTTGAGCAACAATTTGGGGTTAATTATTTAGGTCATTTTTTATTAACTCAAAAACTACTCCCAGTTTTACAACAATCTCCTAAAGCGCGCATTATCCATCTTGCATCTATTGCTCACTGGGTTGGTTCAATTAAACCCAATAAATTTCGCGCAGAAGGCTTTTACAATCCCCTGTTCTATTATGGTCAATCAAAGCTTGCGAATTTGCTATTCAGCAATGCATTAGCAGAACAGTTAGCCGGAAGTTCAATTACCAATAATGCATTACATCCGGGCGGTGTCGCTTCTGATATTTATCGCGACTTACCCAAACCTGTCTATGCGGCGATGAAATTAGGCTTAGTCCCAACCTCAGTTCCAGCAAAACTCATTACAGAAATGGCAACTGGAGATGCATGGCAGAACCGTAATGGTGAATATGTGAGTGCACATATGCCAGACTGGAAATCATCACACGCTAAAAATCAGCAACTGGCACGTGACCTGTATCAACAATCTATGGATCTTGTAGAAAAATTTCTTTAAAAAACCAGCTCAAATAAAAAACCACCCGAAGGTGGTTTTTTTATTTCAAAGCAAATTAGTGGCCTGTACCGTTAATTGCTTTTGTCATATCTTCAACAACTTTCTTGGCATCACCAAAGATCATCATTGTTTTTTCGTTATAGAACAAATCGTTGTCTAGACCAGCATAACCAGTTGCCATAGAACGCTTAATCACCATGATTGTACGCGCTTTATGAGCTTCAAGAATCGGCATACCATAAATTGGTGAGCTTGGATCATCTTTTGCAGCTGGGTTTACAACGTCGTTTGCACCAATTACAAGTACTACGTCAGTTGCAGGGAAGTCTGAGTTGATCTCATCCATTTCCAAAATGTCTTCATATGCTACGTCCGCTTCAGCAAGTAGTACGTTCATATGACCAGGCATACGACCTGCAACCGGGTGAATTGCGAAACGGACGCGAACACCTTGCTCTTTTAGAATTTCACATAACTCTTTTACCGCATTTTGAGCACGACCTTGCGCCATACCATAACCCGGTACAATCACAACGCTGTCCGCATTTGACATCAAGAAGCCAGCATCATCAGCAGAACCTGAACGGTAGTTACGTTGAACTTGTTCACCTTTATCTGCAGATGCAACTGCTGCACCACCCATTGCTCCACCAAACAATACATTGATGATCGAACGGTTCATTGCTTTACACATGATGTACGACAGAATCGCACCAGATGAACCTACAAGCGAACCTGCAACGATCAACATGTTGTTTTCAAGAGTAAAACCAATACCTGCCGCTGCCCAACCAGAGAATGAGTTAAGAAGCGATACCACTACAGGCATATCACCACCACCGACCGGTGCAATCCAAACCCAACCAAATGCAAGTGCAAGTGCTGTCATTGCCCAGAAAGCAGTCATGTTGCCAGTTGTAAAGAAGTAGAAACCACAAGCCAACATCGCAACAAAGATAAGTGCTTGAACAGGTTTAACCCATGCACCAGAAATTGTTTTAGCCCATTTTTTCGCAGCCAATTTACCATACGCAAACACAGATGCAGTAAAGGTAATCGCACCAACGAAACAACCAACAAACAATTCAAATAAATGAACCTTACTCATGTGTGCATGCTGCACGCCAGCTGCTGTTAAAGCCGCCTCATTTTGAGCGAATAGTTCAGTAAGTTGGTTGTTATGTAAAATTGCAGCAATCGCAATTAATACCGCAGCCAAACCCACCAATGAGTGCATAAGCGCAACAGTTTCCGGCATTTGAGTCATTGGCACTGTACGTGCACGCGCAATACCCACGATTGCACCTAACACCATTGCCCCAACGATCATCCAAATAACTGGGTTATTCGCAACAAAGAAGGTTGTTACAACTGCTATCGCCATTGCGATCATACCGTAACGGTTACCTTGAATTGCTGTTTTAGGACCAGATAAGCCACGAAGCGTCAAGATAAAGAGGATTGCGCCAACAAGGTACAACCAGTTTGCATTTGCTTGAATAAATTCCATGTCAAAGCCCTCTTATTTCTTTTGCTTAGGCTTGAACATTTCCAGCATGCGTGCAGTTACTGCAAAGCCACCGAAAATATTAATGCTTGCCAAAAATACTGCAATCGCACCGAGTACGCTCACCACATTCACACTTTGAAATGCAACGTTAGCATCTACACCTAAAACTGGCAGACCTACAGTTTGCAACATCGCACCTACCACAATAATAGATGACAACGCATTAGTTACTGCCATAAGTGGTGTATGCAAAGCTGGCGTAACACCCCAAACCACGTAATAACCTACGAAGATGGCAAGGACGAAAATTGTAATAGTTTCAACCATGAGAAATCTCCTTAACCACGCTTAAGCAGTACTTGACCGCCATGAGTGACCAATAGGGCTTTTTGGATTTCGTCTTCCTGATTAATCGCAAAGTTTTTCTCTTTGTCGAATAAGGTTTCTACGAAATTAAAAACGTTACGCGCATACAATGCAGAAGCTTCTGTTGCTACAGTTGCCGGAATATTTGGGACACCCAAAATTTTCACGCCATTTTCTGTAAACACAGTCTCACCAACTTTAGAGCCTTCAACGTTACCACCAGTTTCAACAGCCATATCTAAAATGACAGAACCCGGTTTCATCTTGGCAACAGTTTCAGCTTTAATTAAACGTGGTGCATCACGACCTGGTAACAATGCAGTAGTAATCACGATGTCAGCATTAGAAACAGCTTTATCTACAATCGCAGCTTGGTCTTTGATGTATTGCTCACCCGGCATCCATCCATAACCATTTTTAGCGGCATCTGCTGCACGTTGTTGCTCTTCTTCAGACATTGGGACGTCTAACCACTTGCCACCTAAAGACTCAACTTGATCTTTAGCTGTAGGACGTAAGTCTGTCGCTTCAACAATTGCACCTAAACGTTTTGCAGTTGCAATCGCTTGAAGACCAGCAACCCCAACACCCATGATCACAACACGCGCAGGCTTTACAGTACCCGCAGCAGTCATAAGCATTGGGAACATGCGTTGATATTCAGCAGCAGCAAGTAAAACTGACTTATAACCAGCTAAGTTTGCTTGAGAAGACAACACATCCATGTTTTGTGCACGAGAAAGCGTACGAGGAAGCAGTTCTAAAGCAAAAGCAGACACTTGTTGATTCGCAAACTGATCTAGCTCGGTATTACGATAAGGATCAAACATTGCTACAACAGCGGTATTTGCTGCAAGTTTCTGAATTTCCCCGCCCTGTGGTGCGCGAACTTTCAAAATAATTTGACTACCCGTATAGGCATCATCCGTAATGGTTGCACCGACCTGTTCATAAGCACTGTCAATGTACGCAGCCTTTACACCAGCACCACGTTCAATCACAACGCTATGACCAGCGCTAATCAACTTCTTTACTGTCTCTGGCGTAGCAGCTACACGATTTTCACCGACGACAGTTTCGGTTGGGATTCCGATCTGCATGAGCGTTCCTCAAGCTAATTTCTCATTGTCAAAAACATTGCAAGCTGCAATGTTTCCCCCATGTGTATTCTTTGTACAGAATTTGGATTCTAATTGAACTTTTTTAAAATACCACCCACTATTTATTTAATAAATACCCATATTTTGAACTGATGATTCACGATATTTGTTTAGAGGTGTAATATGGGAAGGTTTTTCTTTTTTTGCAGACAATAGTCTCTCTTATACAGTCCTGTATATGAAAATTTCTTTATCTTCGTTTCAAATCGGGTCTTTTTTTGCTCTTTGCTCTGCGTTTCTATTCAGTACAAAAGCAATCTTTATTAAACAGACTTATGCCCTTTCTCCATTAGTAGACGGTACGGTCCTGATGGCTTTACGTATGTTAAGCGCTTTACCGTTCTTTCTATTAATTTGCTGGTTTAACAGGCATCATAATCAGGGCATAAAAAAGAAGGATTGGCTAATTTTAATTTTTGCTGGTCTATTAGGCTACTACTTTGCAAGTTGGCTCGATTTCATGGGCCTTATGTTTATTAGTGCCTCTTTAGAACGAATTATTCTATTTTTATATCCCACGCTTACAGTCATCGTATCAAGCTTACTCTACAAACAAAAATTAGATGTAAAAAGTTTCTTTGCCATTTTTCTTAGTTATGGTGGAACCGTGCTGGTTATGCTTCAGGAGCACAACAACGCACCAATTCAGGGCAACTTCTGGTTAGGGACAAGTTTCGTATTTGCAAGTGCCGTGGCTTTCGCTGGCTATTTGTTGCTGACGCCACCTCTCATTAAGAAATTTGGCTCTTGGAATTTCACAGGGTTAGCCTTAACTGTGGCTTGTATCGGTACATTAACTCATTACGCACTAAGCACACCTCAACCTATTCAACTTCTATTACAACTCCCCTCTAGTGTAATTTGGTATGGCATTGGCTTAGGCTTTTTAGTTACCGTTTTACCCACCGTTATGCTCATGCAAAGCATTGAACGATTAGGTGCCTCTCAATCTGCAATGATTGCTTCAATTGGACCAGTTTTAACGATTTTGCTTGCCGTTGCTTTTTTAAATGAACATCTCAATATGTGGCAATGGATCGGCTGCCTTCTTAATATTGTCGGTGTCATGATGATTACACTCAGAAAGAAAAGACTAAAACATTAAATTCTCTTGACCTCAACTTAAGTTGAGGTTGGATACTCATCTAAATTTTAATGAATGGTTGAGCTCCAATGAGTCAAGAAACTTTTAAAATCATAAATCCATCAACTTTATATAACCCAACGCCAAACGCTTATAGTCATGTTGCTGTAGTGGAGAGCTTTAAGAATATTATTCATTTAGCAGGTCAAGGAGGCGAAAATTCCCAAGGTGAATTAAGCCCAAGTTTTGAAGAACAAGCGAACCAAGTTTTTGATAATATTCAACATGCTTTAAAAGCGGCCAATGCAGAGCTTAGCAATATTGCTGTATTGAGAGTTTTAGTTGTTGACCACTCGGTCGAAAAACATCAAATTCTGATTAAAATTATGCAAAATTTATGGAAAAATCATTCTTTTCCTGCCTGTACACTTATTCCTGTGCCGCGCCTTGCACTAGAACACATGCTTATTGAAGTTGAAGCAACGGCATACACCCAATAAAACTGAGAGAACGTCATGTCTACCCCTGAAGATATCAGTCAAAATAAACCTTTGCTTTGGTTGATGGCAGCAGCATGCGGTTTATGTGCAGGTGTGAATTATTATTGTCAGCCTCTAATTCACTCTATCCAGCAAGAGTTTGCTGTAACTCAAGCACAAGCCGCTTTAACAGTGACATTTGCACAGGTGTCTTATGCCCTCGGTTTACTCTTTATTGTCCCATTGGGTGATATTGTCAATAAAGCCAAAGCTATTCCGTTTTTGATGGTGCTTTGCGCTGTTGGTCTATTTACATCTGCTTTTGCGGTGAACTTACCCATGTTGTGGATTGGTACAATTTTAGCGGGATTGTTTTCTGTTGCTGCCCAAGTCCTCATCCCACTTGCCACAATGACCGTAAAGCCCGAAAAAACTGGCGAGATCATTGGTTTTTTAATGAGTGGCTTATTGGTCGGAATTTTACTCTCTACCAGTTTAGCTGGCTTATTTTCCAACCTTTTCCACTGGAAAGTAGTCTATGTCGTCAGCGGCGTATTAATGCTTCTGTTGGCATTTACTTTAAAAAGCCGTCTGCCTTATGTCTTACGCATGAAAATGAACTATGGACAAATATTTGTTTCCATGGCTCAACTCTTAAAAGAGGAAAAGCGACTATTATTAAGAGCGCTTACAGGTGCTTTCGCCTTTGCCGCAGTAAGTATTTTGTATTCCACCATCGCCTTACTTTTGACTTCGGCACACCATTTGCCCGATCTATTTATCGGACTAGTCCCACTAGTCGGTATCTTTGGGGCATTATCAACACGCTATATTGGTAAATATGCCGACCAAGGGTATACACGCCTCCTCACTTGGATGGGCTGTGGGCTGTTTTTGGTAAGTTGGATTTGCTTCTATTTCGGACAAACTCTACTTTCAGCTTATGTTATTGGTTTTGCTCTAATTCAATTGGCACTTGCCCTTGTTCACACCAGCAACCAAAGTATTATCTTCCGTTTACGTCCAGATGCTAAATCTCGTATTAATGCCATCTATATGACTACTTACTTTATTGGTGGTGCTGGTGGTTCGGCATTAGGGATTTTTGCATGGAATCGTGGTGGATGGACTATGACTTGCTTTGCAGGTGTGGGGCTCGTTGTGTTTTGTATTTTATTTAGCGTGATTGATGCTTTCTTACAAAAAAAGTAAATGGCTTAGCTATAAAGTAATTTGTTAAAAATCATCTTTCTATATTCAATACAAGGGTGGTTATAAATTACTCGGTTAAATGCTCCTGTCGATTCAAGCATAAACCTCGTATAATGCTGCCCTTTCATTAATTTAGCGACTTTTGGGCTATTGGTTATGCAATCACCTCAATCGTTACAACCTCGTATTTCTGTCGCACCCATGATAGATTGGATGGTATTTAAAATTAAACTATAACTTTCAACATCTTATTTAATTACAAATATAACAAGGCACAAATAAGGTACAAAAAATTAAATAAAAAACCTCAAAAATGAGGTTTTTTATTTAATTTACTACAATAGAGTTAAGCTACTTCTTTCGCCCAAAATTTCATTTTATCAACCAACAAATCTTCGCTAGATTCACAGATCAATTTAACGTCTTGCTGCTCCATTTTGAAATTAAGCCGATCTATAGTTAGATCAATTTGATCAACTTTACTTTTATCTAATTTAGCAAGTTCATCCTCAGCCGGAGTTAAAACGAAGAAAGTAGGAATTTTCCCATCACCTTTTGCAGCAGCTAAAAGATCTGTTGCAGCCATTAAATAATTCGTATTGATCGTATTAGTACTAGTCGTTACTACAGAGGTAATACTTCCATAATGGCTATTTGAGCGAATTGGAACTTTTAAACGGTTATTAAGAACATCAATATATTGATCTACAGGAAATAGATTTGCTAAATCACGATCATTTGATTTAATAAATTGTTCCCTGATTTTTTTAGGAACCCTTTTTACAAAATCATCATTTCGCACTATTGAAAAACTATCTCTTCTCACTTCTCTTTGAACATGAGGTTTAGCCAAAGAAATAGCTCTCAAATATAATCTATCCAATATTTCATCAAGGCTTCTACCCTTCGTAATCCCCTTGTTGATAAGCTTTATTTGGTCTGAAAAATTATGCTTTCCAACACCAAGAGCATCGTGTGTCAATTCGATTACATCCTGTAAATGCATAACAGTGTTTTCATCGTAAAGACATTTCACTCTGTCAAATGTATCTAAGAACCGAAAAGATGAGTCATTTTCAACATCCAAAACAATACCAATATTATGAGTTTCTTCTGTCGCTATATCAGGTACCCACTGAACTATAGACCAATTACCTTTTATATTTTTTTTCTTTTCAGTAGCACTAGTTAGATTATTCATACTGTTGCTCCTAAATGACCTAGTTGCGTTCTTAACCTTATATTTATTGTTTTTAAACGCTCTAAACAATAGTTGATGAAAGCAGATACTAAAGTTTCTGCACTAGTATGGTGAGGCTCTAAGATTTTTACAATATCTACAATTTGGCTTTCAATCATATCTTTATGTATTTGAAATACACTGGAATGCTCAATAGCTTCGTTGAAGATTGGTTGACAAGCAATATGATTTGGGAAACTCGGCTTATAAAATATTTTAAAACATTCTAAAGCTTGATTCATCCAAAGATCATTATTTGGATCAACAGGTTCGTATCTCCAATCATGGACACCAAACAATCTCCCATGATCAATAATTCCAAGTCTGTTTTTATTAATAAATATTATATTTCCTGGATTTCTATCTGAATTTCCTATCCAATCATCAAGTGAAATTAAGCATGGGAATTTTTCCCAACTCTGTAGGAAATCAGCATAGTTCTTCCACTCATCCGGAAGTCCACCATTATCAGGATTCTTAAAATAAATTTTCTTTAGATTTTCCGAGCCAATAGTAGTTGACGCCCAAGCATAATAGAATCCATTATCTGATGCATACTGATCGGATGCAGATGGAGCATAATCATCCACTGAAATTTTTATAAGTGCTACTTTTTCAGGTTGTTCTAACCCTACTGTGTTAGCACATAAATGACCAAAGCTTTCATTCAATATTTCTTTTACACGATCTTGATGGTCAAAAATTTTAATATATGTATCACGCACTACACCATCAGACCATTCAACTTGCGCCAAAATAGTTGTTGCCGAACATCCCCCACTAGTGGAACTCATAACTTTTAATTCAGTTAAAAATCCATCTTCTTCTATTACCTCAATCACCCCTATCTCCCTAAACTTCAAATTGCTTTAACCATAATATTCATATAAATTTGCACCCTTTTTTATTCGAAACTCGCGGTACAAATACGGTGCAATAAATGCGAGAATATACGAATAGATGCTGAAATATTCCGAAATTCTAAGGTAAATTTGTCATGAGTGTAACAGAAAATTCGCCCTTAAATAAAAATTAAATTAAATCAAATGGTTAAAAGAATTTCTGTCGCACCTATGATGGATAGGATCAACTAAAATAAAATATCATTTATTATTAAAAACTTAGAAACAAAAATAAAATTCATGGTGTAAATTTAGTGTAAAAATTTAATTACTGAAAAATAATTTAAAAATCCAGCCCATTTATGAATGGCTGGATTTTTATTTGATCTATTTTTGATAAGCTAGCTCAAAAGATCCTATTTCCTCTAAGACATACCGAATGTGGTGGCTCGTATCAATTGCAACCCATTGCGTAGGATTTCCTATAAAATTATTAATACCGTGCGCACATTCAAAGATTTTATTGTCTCCCCAACTAAAGCTTACATCTTCATAATAGATAGAATTAATTAATCTCATTGCTAGCTGCTTTCTATGCCCATGACTTCCACCATCTCTAGAAAATGGATGGCCTCTTACGACATAGTAATTTTTATCTATAGTGTAGATAATTTTTCCATTCGTATGTTGATTAATAATCTGCTTTTCTGGAGCTGGATGTCTTGCTCCATGATCTGCAAACTTCAATTTAACATTAGGGAACATGTTTCTTAAAGTCTGCCATACAACCATTTCTTTTCGAAGTACTGGACCATCCGTATCATGATCTTCAATGGCTTCTGCAACGCTTGAAGGATATGAAGCTCCACTGATAGAAATGTATTTAAAATCATATTCAGTTAATACTTCTAAAAAGTCTCTAGACTTGCTTAGCATCTGTTCAATTGTTATACGATTGACACTTACATCCCCAAAATCTAATAATATAGAACAATTATTTTCTGCTAATTTTAAATCAGAAATAATTGATTCTAGTTGTTCTTTGAAAAAATCAGGTTCATCAATATCATACATTGCCTCACCATCTAATCTAATACAAAAATAAGGAGCCTCTGGATAATTTAAATTTTTCATTGTTTGATGATAAAGACTGCTCATTTGATCAAACCAACGGTCATAACCAATTACAGGAACTACCTTTACTCCTAATGCAAACAATTTGTTATACGTATAGGTTAGGAAATGCTCACCATTCTCCAATAAAGCTTCAGATGGTTTCCAAAAATAACCATCCACTAAAGCAATATTTCCACTCCATAATTTCCCTATTTTCTCGCAACGGCTATTAATATCAACAAGTCTTGAAACCCCTTCTTTATAAATATTAGGCATTTCAAATAAAGGGTGGAAAGTTGGCTGTATTTGATATTCTAACTGCTCAGACCTAATAGGTTTTATCGCATCAAATTCACCTTGCTTCGCTTTCATGATTGGGACATATTCTGGAATTTTCATCATCTCTACTCCTCAACACTTAATAAATGAGAATTGGTTAATAATGCCTTGACCTGATATTGACCAACCAAGTCTGAAAATAAGGTGTAATTTCCCAACTCTTTTCGAATACGCCCTGCAATGATTGCTGGATGAACTCTCAACTCTTTAGCCAACTTTTCAATAGATTCTTTACTTGGTGAGATAAATGCCTCTGTACGTCTCAAAACTCCTCTTGGTATAAATGCCTCTCTTGCCAATCGATTTGCTTCAGCCTCCCTCCGATCCTCCATACTTGATGAATCTAAATCATCGAGAAATGCTTCTGTTTCATCAACATGCTTCCAAATATGTGCGCATTCATGTAGTAACGTAAACCAAAAATTATCCAATCGGTCATATCGTAAACTTAGCCCAATAATAGGAGTGCCGTCACTGTCCTTCAATGCCGCTCCATCAAGATGCGTACCCTTAAGATGAGGCTCAATGACTACAGCAATTCCATGCTTTTCTAAGTATTCAATTGCTAATATTGGCCCATGCTCAAACCAGCTTAATTGAGCTAACTCTCTTAAAAAATTACTATTTATTAAATTAGGGTCATATTTTCCTAGACTATCTTTCTTATCTCTAGCTTGGAGAATGACTCTAGCTAGCCACGCATACAGTGCATACATCGTATTAGGTGTTTGGGCATCACCAGACAACTTTCGTTTAAAAGAAGCTGAGCCGATTTGTAACCCTGATTGAGCAATATATTTTTGGATAATACTCTCAGTTGATGCTGCCGTATCAGCAAGAAATGTTTTTAACCACCCCCTATTTTTCATCTCTTTAACAGGAAATTTAGACCAATCAATATTATTTTTATCTAATGTATTCTTTGAATTTGATAAACCAATTAATGTCTCTACCGACAGTCCCAACCCTACAGATAATGCTCGGATCATATCTACGGTTAAAGCTCTTTTTCGATTAAGAACTTCAGAAACTCTACTAGTAGTACCAAAATATGGGGCCAAATCAGCTTGTTTTAACCCTTTCTCATGCATCCTAAATAGAATTGCATCAATAGGATCAGGCGCCTCTATCGGATATTGTTTATTTTCATAATCTTCTATTAAAACCGATAATAATTCCAACCGATCACTCTCAGGACTTCCTATAGCCGGATTTAGCATAATTAAAGAATGCACTTCGTCAAGATAAGCTTGATACTGCTCTCTTGTACGAATAACTTTAAATTCCATTGTTAGCACCTTTAATGTTTACAGCTTTAATAATCGCTATTCTTTGAGAAAACGCGATTTGTAGACAAATAACCCATTTAGAGTTATGTATCGAAAATTCGAAACATTGATTTTCCAAAATAGATACTTTTGGAAATTGTTTCAGAATATCTTCCGCGCCCCGCCAATGAGCATCACGTATTTCAGAGATCCAACTTATGAGCCATTTTTTAGCAAACTCACACTCAATCACTGTTATTTTTTCAAGACCTAAAAGCTTCATTTAAAAATATTCCCAATTTGGGAATAAATTACACCATTTCAAAATACAACTCAATTCCCATTTTGGTAATTATCATAAACTAATTATTGAGAACTACTTTAATTGCTTAAATATTTATCAGTGATATGGTCTTTGTTAGATTTTTTTGAAATAAAAGAATAAATTTAATTAAATAAATCAATATTTAAAGTTTGATATGTTAGATATTGAATTGACATAAGCTGCCCATAATTCCTTCATTCAAAACCTAATTTAGTCACGGTCTTTCTAACAGAATTACAGTCTGACTAACCTCTAATGATCTTAAATAATAAATAACAGTAAAAATACTTTCTGTTATAGGGATAGGTAGTCTATAGATTGTTTTATGTATGTGGACAAATCCAGACTTGTCCACATATTTAAAATTAGGAGTCACTACCTATGCGTTTGCGTTCACGACTTCTAAAATTTTTCACATATAGGCCATCAATCATTTCTTTTGGCTCTAAAGCTAAGGCGCAATTAGCTAAAGTAGCAATTGTATTATCTGTTAACTTAAAGTCATTAGGTAAGAAACCATATTCTTTCTGACGATTACATTCAATAGCTTCAAATAAAGCTCTAAAATAATCAACTAAGGAAGCTCTCTCACCTCTTGTTGCCACTTCAGTAATAGAATCAATAGCAATAGGTACGGCCATTCTTGCATCTTCAGCGATAACTTTCATTACATCATCTAACCGAGGCCAATATTTAAGATCAAACCGACCTTGGAGTTGCTTTAATTTATCTAGCAAAGATGTTCTAAAATACGGATTATTCTGAGATGCTTCACGAATTACATTACCAATGTGATAATGGGTATCTGTCATAAAGCCAGAAGTATTTATTAACTCGGATCTAGTTTCTAGGAGAGCTGCTAATTCATGAGCTTTAATAGAAATTTGCTGATTAATCTCATTCAATTTTTTCTGAGCAGCTCTAGACTTTATTACTTCCTCTGGACTATGCATTGAAGTAATTTCTACTAACAAATCTAAAAAATTTGTGAGGGCTTGATGATATTTCCCTAGTTTTGAATACAACTCACTATAAGCATGTTGTAACTCAACTTTACGCTCAAGTAACCTATCAATGATTATATTTTCACTAGGAAGTATCTTGGCTTGCGTATTAGTAGCTTTTTTATCTAATAGAATAGCTACACATACCTCTTGAGCTTTTATTTCATCTATAGACTTCATGATTTCATCTCTGTAATTGGTTCTGCTTACAGTGTAATTAGCTCAATTAAATCTGTCGGTATCTGAGTAATAACAACTTTTGTAGTACTCAGATACCTCCTTACTCATGAAAGAGTATAAACAGTAGACTAGTTTTATTGGGAATTATATTAAGCAACTAGAGTCTAGTTAAAATTTTCCAGTTATTGATCACTAACTAAATTAGAACCAATACCACCAAAAAAAAATATAAGTGTTTGATATAAAAAATATATAAACCTTCTATATCTTTAGCCATCCTTTATTTAAGAATTTTTAATCTATAGCTAAGTAAACAGCTATTTCATCGACTACTGCTTTGGCTGTTCTAGAAACCCCAATTAATGTTGCCGATGCCATGCCTGTCCATTCACCATAACCAACTAGCCAAAGGTTGTTTATTTTTATTGAACGCCCATCATTGACAGCAACAGTCTGATTAGGTTCTATCACTCCTAGACTCCTTAAGTGATTTAGGGATGCTTTGAAGCCTGTACACCAAATCACAGCATCAACCAATTGTGTTGAACCATCCTCCCAAACAACCGAATATTCTTTAAATGCTTTAAAGGGTTCTCTGCTATGTAATACCCCACGTTCACGTGCATCTTTGACACTATCAATCATGACAATATCCCCTAGACCACCAATGGATTGATCAACTATTCGTCCCTCCTGTTGTGCCTTCAAACGTTCTGTTGCTCGAAGGAATAAAACACGCCCATCAACATCATCCGATAAAAATTGAGGAGGATTTACTGTGATCCAAATAGTGTCTGCAACTTCTGAAACTTCAGCAAGAATTTGAGCACCAGAGTTACCTCCTCCTATCACTAGAACCTTTTTATTAATAAAAGGTTCTGGATTAACATAATGTGCTGAATGGGTTTGTATTCCTTTAAATCTTTCTAATCCTTCGTAATGTGGAATATAAGGCTGACTCCATGTACCTGTAGCACTGACAACGGCCTTTGCTCGCCAATATTTATCACCCGCATATACATCTAAGCAGTCATTTTTTTTCTCAATATGATCAACATGTATAGGTCGAATGACAGGAAATTGATAGCGTTGTTCGTATGCAGATAAGTATTGAATCACCTCATTCCGCGTTGGATAAGTTTGTTCAGTTTTTGGCATCATCCAGCCCGACAACGAACTCCAAGTATTTGGAGAAAAAAGACGTAAAGACTCCCAAGCATGTAACCATGCACCACCTGCCTGATTTTGGTCATCTAAAATCACAAATGGAATTTTCTTACGTTTTAAAAAATAGGCTGTAGCAAGAGCTGCTTGTCCACCACCAATAATGACTACATCTACTTCAGCTTGTAATTGAGACAAATTATCTCTCCCTCTTCTTTATTGTCATAAACAAAATCAAAAGCCCAGCCTGTTTAACAGACTGGGCTTATTTCTTAAAACTTTCAAGTGATTGAATTAGCTTTTCAATCGTTCAATTGATCTAGATATTTTTCAGCATCTAGAGCAGCCATACAGCCTGACCCAGCTGAAGTAATCGCTTGACGATAAATGCTGTCAGCGACGTCACCAGCAGCAAAAACACCAGCTACAGAAGTTGCTGTTGCATTACCAGAAGTACCGCTTTGTACTTGGATATAGCCATCACGTAAGTTTAATTGACCATCAAACATTCCAGTATTTGGTTTGTGGCCAATTGCAACGAATAGACCATGAACCTCTACGTCTTGCTTAGACTCATCTTGAGTTGATTTAAGGCGAACACTTGTTACACCAGTATTGTCACCCAATACTTCTTCAACTTCGTGATTCCAGATAATGCTGATTTTGCCTTCTTTTTCTTTAGCAAATAAATGATCTTGCAAAATCTTTTCAGAACGTAAGCTATCACGGCGGTGTACTAGCGTTACATGTGAAGCAATATTTGATAAATAAAGCGCTTCTTCAACAGCAGTGTTACCACCACCTACAACCATTACTTTTTGGTTTTTGTAGAAGAAACCATCACATGTTGCACATGCGCTTACGCCTTGTCCCATAAAGTTTTGTTCAGACTCTAGGCCAAGATATTGAGCTGTAGCACCAGTTGCAATAATCAAAGCGTCACATGTGTACTCTTCCATGTCACCTTTTAAAACAAAAGGACGTACATTTAAGTCCACTTCGTTAATATGGTCATAGACGAGTTCTGTACCAAAGCGTTCAGCATGTGCTTGCATACGATCCATTAATGCAGGACCTGTTAAACCTTCAGGATCGCCCGGCCAGTTGTCAACTTCGGTTGTTGTTGTAAGTTGCCCACCTAGTTGTAAACCCGCAATTAAAGTAGGTTTAAGGTTTGCACGCGCTGCATAGACAGCTGCACTATAGCCCGCAGGGCCAGAACCGAGAATTATCAGACGTGAATGTCTACTTTGCATTTAGTTCTCTCCAATGTGTTACAGACTACGCTGGTTAACACGTTTAGATAATTCTTCAGCAGATTCTTTACGCTCAGAATATCGATCAGTTAGATACAGGCTTTGTCCACGCGTAAGTAATGTAAACTTATAGAGTTCTTCCATCACATCTACTATACGATCGTAATAAGAAGATGCTTTCATACGTCCATCTTCTTCAAACTCTAAAAAGGCTTTAGGAATTGAAGATTGATTCGGGATTGTAATCATCCGCATCCAGCGCCCCAAAATACGCATCTGGTTAACGCTATTAAAAGATTGTGAACCACCACTAACTTGCATAAGTGCTAAAGTTTTACCTTGCGTCGCACGTATTGCACCACCAGCCAAAGGAATCCAGTCGATTTGGGATTTAAAAATAGAACTCATAGAACCATGACGCTCAGGTGAACACCAAACCATACCCTCTGACCAAGCCAAAAGTTCATGCAATTCTTTTACTTTTGGATGTTCAGTATCGGCATCTTCTGGCAAAGGCAATCCTTTCGGATGAAAGATTTTCACCTCAGCACCAAACTCCTCCAAGATTCGTCCTGCTTCCATCACCGCTAAACGACTATAAGAACGTTCACGATTCGAGCCATATAACAATAAGATGCGTGGTGCATGATCCAGTGCTTTAGCTTGAACTTTCTCTAAAGTAGGTCGATCAAGAAGATTCATATCAACATTTGGGAGATTCATAGATTTACACCGATTCAAAATACTTTTTTCTTAGCCATAAAGAGACACTGACCAAAGCAATCAAAACTGGTACTTCAACTAATGGCCCAATGACTGTAGTAAATGCCACAGGCGATGCTAAACCAAAGGTTGCAATGGCTACAGCCAGTGCTAACTCAAAATTATTACCCGCAGCAGTAAATGAAATTGCTGTAGTTTTTGGGTAGTCATTACCCATCCACTTACTCATAAAGAAACTAATGAAGAACATTACGATAAAGTAAATTGTTAATGGAATCGCAATTCGAATTACATCCAAAGGCAGACTCACTACATCTCCACCTTTGAGACTAAACATAGCAACAATAGTAAACAGTAATGCCAATAGACTTAATGGACTGATCTTCGGTAAAAAGACATTTTGGTACCACTCTAAGCCTTTGGCGTTGACTAAGATCAAACGGGTCAAGAAACCAAGAAAAAAAGGAATACCCAAGTAAATTAATACCGCGTGGGTAATCGTCCAAAAATCCACATTGATTACTTGCCCAGCAATACCAAAATAAGGTGGTAAGAAGGTAAGAAATAACCAAGCATAAGTACTAAAGAACAAAATCTGAAAGATACTATTGAATGCAACCAATGCTGCTACATATTGGTTATCGCCGCAGGCTAAACCATTCCAAACTAAAACCATTGCAATACAACGAGCTAATCCGATCAGGATTAGTCCAGTCATATACTCTGGATAGCTATGCAAAAAAATAATTGCTAATGCAAACATTAATACAGGAGCAATAATCCAGTTCTGTACTAAAGACAAAGTTAATGTTCTTTTGTCTTTAAATACTTGTGGTAGAGCTGCATAGTCCACTTTGGCTAACGGTGGATACATCATCAGAATCAAACCAATCGCAATTGGAATATTGACAGAATCCACACTCATTTTGTCTAAAGTAACGGAAGCTTGAGGTAAGAAGACACCTATCGCAATCCCCAACCCCATCGCAATGAAAATCCATAGCGTCAGGTTACGATCTAAAAATGACAGTCTTTGTTGAGCCATGATTTTCTCATTCAATATCTGATATGTGATTGATTGCAGCAATTAATTCAGGACGAGACATATTTGCTGTATCAAGTGCAAATAAAGCATCTAAACGACGGTTGATATGGTCTACTGTCACTTGGAAAGCTTTTAATTTTTCCTCTTTAGGCAAGTCTAAATGTGATGGATCAGCCAAGCCCCAATGTGCCTTGATCGCTCCCCCCAAATAAAGAGGACAAGCTTCTTGAGCTGCTGAATCACACACAGTAATCACTACATCAGGTTTATATTGCTCACAGTCATCAATGGTTTTACTCCATAAACCTTCTGTTGAAAGACCAAGGTTTTCCAAAGTTTCAATAGTCAATGGATGCACCTGTCCTGATGGCTTACTACCTGCACTGTATGCTTTCCAGTCATGAGGAGCACGACTGTTAAAAAGCACTTCAGACAAAATGCTACGACAACTATTTCCAGTACACAAAAAAAGGAATTTCATAATCTATTACTCACAATAACTATTTATAGAAAGCGTGTTGGTATTGCTTACAACTTGACTAGATGATGTTTTTTTTAAAGTATCTAGAATTTCAAAACACCATGCTGGAAGTTGTTGATTAATGCTGTAGTACACCCATTGGCTTTGTCGTCTGTCTTGTAAGAGACCAGAAGAGCGTAATAAAGCTAAATGCCTAGAAATCTTTGGTTGACTCAGTTGTAGCTTTTCTGTCAGATCACAAACACAGAGTTCTTTATTCTCAGCAATTAAAGTGACAATATTGAGACGGGTTTCATCTGATAAGCATTTAAAAAAATTAACTTGATCCATCTTTGCTACCTATAAATTTGGATATGCAGATAATCACATACAAGAACTAAATTTTTTAATTTACTCTCTGACCATTTTCGTCGATCACTTGTTCACCATCTTCTTTAGTGAAAGCACCTTTTTGTGGTAATGGCAGAATATCCAAGACAACTTCTGAAGGACGACTTAAGCGAGTACCTAATTCAGTAACAACAAATGGTCGATTAATCAAAATAGGATGTTCAAGCATAAAACTGAGTAGTTGTTCATCACTCAAATCACTACGATCAAGCTGTAAATCCCGATAAGGATCTACATTCTGACGAATAGCCTCTCTTACTGTTAAGTTTGCATCCTGAATCAATTTAACTAATTCGTCATGACTAGGTGGTGTAATGAGATATTCAATAACGGTTGGTTCAATTCCTGTATTGCGAATCAAAGCCAAAGTATTCCGAGAGGTGCCACAAGCAGGATTGTGATAAATCTTTACATCTAATGAAGTTGTCATGAAACTGGGACCTCTAATATATTAATATCTTTATATATGAATTAGCATATATATGCAACTTCATATATGATGGTCTGCAAAATACAATCCATTAAATAAGCTAGTTAAATTTGAAAAACTGCTGTAAACAATTCATTTTAGATTAAGAATTTAGCAATAATATTAAATAAGCCAATATACGTATCAGTAAGTTTGAGAAACAAATGTGATCACTAACTTTTTATTCAGGCTAACTTCTTCAGTACACCACATTTGTCCACTGTACATAACCCATCACAAGTCTTTCTTATTTCTAATAGCTGCTGTATGAGTTTCTGCTGATTCCGAATATTTTCCTCTACATCGTTAATATGTGAATCGATAAGCTCATTCACATCAGAACAATTTAGATTAGGCAGATCCTTATAATTTAGTAATTTTTTGATTTCAATTAAGTTCATATTCAAAGAACGACAATTCACAATGAATTTCAACCGATCAATGTAATCTTCAGTATATAGTCTATAGTTACCTTGAGTTCGATCAGGTTGCGGGATTAAACCTTCTTTTTCATAAAACCGTATTGTCAGTACTGAGCACGACGTTTTCTCAGAGAGCTCTCCTATCTTCATAAACATTAGAAATACTCAAAATCCAACTTGACTCTATAGTAGCTATAGAGATTTTAATATGCAATAAGTAAAGATATGACTATGGGCACATCAATGAGTGGTTGCGGTTGTAATAAAGAAAGTTCTTGTGAAGACACTAAGCAAAATCAAAATGAATCAGAAACAAATTCTGGTAACAGTAAAGATTTAACTGCTGAAGAAAGTAAAAGCTCTTGTTGTGGTAATGAAGTACCACAACAATCTAAGCCAGATGAAAAAGATTCTTGTGCTAGTACTCAGCCATGTTCTACGCAGTCAAACTCATGTTGCACCCCAGATTCAATAAGTTCACCTGAGATAATCAGTGATAATGAGGGTGTAGCGACTTTCATCAGTGACTATAAAATCCCTAAAATGGATTGTTCCGCAGAGGAACAAATGGTTCGGATGACTTTATCTTCTTTGGTAAATGTTAAGAGGCTAGTTTTTGATTTGCCGAATCGAAACTTAAAAGTTATGCATAATGGTGAAAGTAATGAAATCACTGCAAAACTTGAAGCTCTTGGGTTTGGCGCTAAATTAAATAAAACTGAAGCCTATGTAAATAAAGAGCATGCAAAAGAAATCAGTACGTTTCTGATTCCGAAAATGGATTGCTCTGCTGAGGAGCAAATGGTTCGTATGGCATTGTCTCCAGTGAGTGAGGTCAAAGGACTAATATTTGATTTACCTAATCGGAAATTAAAAGTTTTTCATAATGATGGTCTTAATGAAATTACTAGCAAACTTGAAGCACTTGGTTTTGGAGCCAAACTTGAAAGTACCGCTGCCTCTGTGGGTGAAATGCCTGAAAAAGCAGATACGTCTGAACAAGCAAAAGTTTTAAAAATTCTTTTAGCGATTAATCTCCTATTATTCTTTATAGAGTTTATCAGTGGTTTGGTAGCTGCCTCTACAGGCTTGATTGCTGACTCATTGGATATGCTTGCTGATGCCACAGTGTTTGGTATAGCACTGTTTGTTGTTGGTAAAAGTGTAAAAAAACAATTAAAAGCAGCGCATCTTTCAGGCTGGTTACAGTTAATTCTCGCTACTTCTGTAATTGTAGATGTTGTGCGTCGGTTCATTTATGGTAGTGAGCCAGAGTCTTTCTTGATGATTGGAATTGCTGCTTTAGCGCTAATTGCCAATTTTTATTGTATATACCTAATGTCTCATCAAAAAAATGATGGTGCACACATGAAGGCTAGTTGGGTCTTTTTATCCAATGATATCATAGTCAATTTTGGTGTGATTTGTGCAGGGATACTAGTTGCTTTGACAGGTTCCGCATATCCAGATCTTGTTATAGGAATAATTGTTTCACTTTTCGTACTTAACGGTGCTCGAAAAATTTTGGCATTGAAATAAGAGTATTAAAAATGAATTTATTCCAAGTTAAACCAAACGAATTTGTCAAAATTGTTGACCTAAAAAAAGGTAACCAATATTTAGATAAAAATGATCCAGTTCTCGAACGACTTGAATTGTTAGGTTTCAGAATTGGTGAAACTTTACAAGTTCTAGCTAAGGGACTTTTCGGTGGTGATCCAGTATTGGTTCAAATTGAAACTTCTCGATTTGCGTTAAGAAAGAATGAAGCTGAACGAATTTTTGTAGAGATTGTTTCAAATGAACAGTAAAAATATTGCACTTATTGGTAACCCAAATTGTGGGAAAACATCTCTCTTTAATACTTTAACAGGTACTCGTCAAAAAGTAGCTAATTATGCTGGTGTTACTGTTGAGCGGAAAGAAGGTTTTTTTAAACTACCTTCTGGTGAATCAGTTCGAGTTTTAGATTTGCCCGGCACATACAGCTTAAAGCCTACGAGTCTAGATGAAGAGGTAACAAGGGCTGTATGCTTAGGTGAGCTTGAGGGTGAGGTTCTACCTGATATATATGTATGTGTGGTTGATGCCACTAATTTACATTTACATTTAAGTCTTGTGCTTGAAATAAGGGCATTGAATCGACCAATGCTTCTTGTTTTAAATATGATGGATGAGGTCAAAAAGCGTGGTATTTCGATAGATATTAATAAGCTATCAGAATTGTTGGGTATCCCTGTTATTGAGGCTGTTGCCGTTAAAACTAAAGGCGTGCAAGAACTACTAAATCAATTAGATCAAAAAAATCTATTTGTCACTCCTTATCATTCTGATCTGAATCATTTTGATCAGATTAAAAATATTACTAAACAGGTAATTTTAAAAAATGATAACGGTGATGCAAGAACAGCTTTCTTGGATAAAATTTTCTTACATCCTGTACTTGGTTTAGTCATCCTAACGCTTACCATGTTTGTCATGTTCCAAGCCGTTTTTATCTGGGCACAACCTTTTATCTCATTAATTGAAAATGCAATTGCTTGGTTAGGTAATACAATTGGCCCGCTTATTACTCATCCATTACTTAGAAGTCTTATTGTTGATGGGGTAATCGCTGGATCGGGTAGTGTTTTGGCTTATATGCCGCAGATCCTTATCTTATTCTTCTTTATTTTAATTTTAGAAGAATCAGGTTATTTGCCACGAGCAGCATTCCTTTTGGATAAATTAATGTCCAAAGCTGGTTTAAGTGGACGTTCCTTTATTCCACTATTGTCTAGTTTTGCCTGTGCTATTCCTGGTGTCATGGCAACACGAAGCATTAGTTCGGAAAGAGATCGTCTAGCAACCATTATGATTGCGCCATTAATGACTTGTTCTGCAAGATTACCTGTTTATGCTTTGCTAATTGCGGCATTCATTCCAAACAAATTAGTTTATGGTTGGTTGAGCCTACAAGGTTTAGTTCTTTTTGGACTATATATGGCTGGAATTGTTTCAGCATTATGTGTTTCTTTATTTTTGAAACTAGTTAGAAAAGATAAAACAGAAAGTATTTTTATCTTTGAGTTGCCTACTTATCGATTGCCAGATATTCGAAACGTTGCATTAGGACTTTATGATCGAGCTACGATCTTTCTAAAAAGAGTTGGTGGTATTATCGTAGCATTATCTATATTGCTTTGGGTGTTGGTTACGTTCCCTCAACCACCTGAGCATGCCACGATGCCTGCTATCAACTATAGTTTAGCTGGACAACTTGGACACATTATTCAGCCTATATTTGCACCTATTGGCTTTACTTGGGAAATCTGTATCGCATTAATTCCTGCTATGGCTGCAAGGGAAGTTGTCATTGCTGCTTTAGGTGTAATTTATGCTATGTCTGGAGATGAAGATACTGTAACTCAAACATTGTTGAGTCAAATCTCTGGTCCTGATGGTTGGGGGCTAGCTACAGGGATGTCATTATTAGTTTGGTACATTTTCGCACCACATTGTCTTGCAACATTAGCGACCATTCGTCGTGAAACTGGTAGCTGGAAACAGCCTGTTATTATGGCGACTTACTTATTTGGGCTTGCGTATTTCTTTGCCTTCATTACATATCAGCTTATTAGTAGACTTTAATCAAAATAAGAATATTTCATAAAGAAAAATGGATGCCTTCGCATCCATTTTTCTTTTAAGTATCAAACTGATTATGAGCTTTTTTTCACAGCAACAATAATCTGACTCTCACCCTCTATTTTTAATTCGAAGTCAACCTTTTCCCCTACAGTTAAACCATTCAATAATGCTGGATCTGCAACTTTAAAGCCCATGGTCATTGCAGGCCATTTAATTGCAGGAATTGCTTCATGGTCGAGTGTTAGAATATTTTCTTTCGTATCAATAGCAGTAATCACACCAACAGCTTGAGCTGTTGCAACTGTAGATGACTCTTTACTCATCTGCTCCATCGGTGCTTCCGCTTTCTTTTGCTCTGATGCCTCATTTTTGCTACATGCACTTAACGCAGCAACAGTTGCAACAAGAGCCACAATTTTCATAAATTTCAACATAATAAAACCTCTTTTGACGAAATAATAAAACTATCAATTCTTTGATAGTTTTCTTTTGATTAAAAGCTGATATGCCGCAGGGATAACAAACATAGATAAGAGAGGGGCTGAAATCATCCCCCCAACCATAGGTAAAGCAATACGACTCATTAATTCAGAACCTGTTCCAGTCCCCAACAGAATAGGGATTAACCCCGCCAAAATGACAGCGACTGTCATTGCTTTAGGGCGAACACGTAGCACGGCTCCTGTATGAATTGCCTTATTGAGTTGTTGCTCTGTTAAGGATGCCGTTGAAGAAGATAGGCTTTGCTGTGCATGCTCAATTGCTTGCTTTAAATAGAACAACATGACTACACCAAACTCTGCGGCAACACCAGCAAGTGCAATAAAACCAACAGCAATCGCAACCGAAAAGTGATAATCACTCAAGTACATAGCCCAAATACCACCAATCAAGGCAAAAGGTAGTGTTGCCATAATCAGAACAGCATCTTGTACTTGCCTAAAAATCAAATAGAGCAATAGAAAAATGATCATCAAAGTAATTGGAATAACAACTTTTAAGCGAGCATTCGCACGCTCCATGAACTCAAACTGTCCTGAATAGCTAATGCTCATGGCAGAAGAACGTTTTACTTTTTGGTCTATGGCCTGCTTCAAATCTTGTACAACCGAAGCTAAGTCACGTCCTTGTACATCGACATAGATCCAACCACTTGGACGGGCATTCTCACTTTTAAGCATTGGCGGCCCATCTGTAATTTGAATATTAGCAACACTACTCAAGACTATTTGTTGACCAGATTCAGTTAGAATCGGTAAATTTCTTAAGGCTTCCAGTGAATCTCGAATCTCTCGTGGGTAACGTACATTAATGGGATACCGTGCCAAGCCTTCAACAGTTTCACCAATATTTTCCCCGCCAATCGCTGATGAGACGATTTGCTGTACATCTTTAATATTGAGACCATATCGCGCAGCCTGCATACGGTTAATATCAACATCAACATATCGACCACCTGTGAGCCGTTCAGCTAAAGCTGAACTAACACCGGGCACCTGTTTAGCCACTTGTTCAATTTGCTGTGCTACCCGATCAATATCTTGCAGATCATTTGCTGAAACCTTAATCCCGATTGGACTTTTCACCCCAGTTGCCAACATATCAATCCGGTTACGGATAGGTGGCACCCAAATGTTTGTTAAACCCGGTACTTGGACTGCCTTATCTAGTTCTTTTATCAATTTGTCAGGTGTCATACCTGAACGCCATTCAGACCGTGGTTTGAACTGAATCGTGGTTTCAAACATTTCTAATGGTGCAGAATCTGTGGCTGACTCTGCGCGACCAGCTTTACCGAATACTGTTGCAACTTCAGGAACGGTTTTAATCATTCGATCAGTCTGTTGGAGTAGCTCAGAAGCTTTTGCTGCGGACAATCCCGGTAAAGCTGAAGGCATATACAGTAAATCACCTTCATCCATATTGGGTAGAAACTCCCCACCTAACCGTGTTAAAGGGAAAAGACTAATAAGGAAAATTAGCAATGCACCAAGTAAAATTGTCTTTGGATGAGCTAAAACCTTATCCAACATAGGGCTGTATATTTTGATCAGAAAACGGTTCAGTGGATTACGCTGTTCAGAAGGTAATTTCCCTCGAATCCAATAACCCATTAAAACGGGAATCAAGGTAATGGATAAACCTGCTGCTGCTGCCATTGCATAGGTTTTAGTAAATGCCAGTGGTGAGAACAAGCGACCTTCTTGTGCCTGTAAAGTAAAAATAGGAATGAAGGATAAGGTAATGATGAGTAGACAGAAAAATAAAGTTGGCCCGACCTCACTGGCAGAACGTGTAATGATGTTCCAACGGACTTGTGCTTCCAAGACTTGCTCAGGATGTTCGTGTTGCCAAGTTTCGATATGCTTATGTGCATTTTCAACCATTACAATTGCGGCATCGACCATAGCGCCAATCGCGATAGCAATACCACCCAACGACATGATATTGGCATTTAGCCCTTGATAATGCATCACCAAGAAAGCAGATAAAATCCCAAGCGGCAAAGAAACAATAGCCACCATTGCTGAACGTAAATGCCAGAGGAATAGTCCACAGACTAAAGCCACCACAATAAACTCTTCAATTAATTTATGGCTGAGATTTTCTACTGCTCTATCAATCAATTGACTGCGATCATATACAGGAACAACTTGTACACCTTTCGGTAGACTTTGTTGTAATTCAGCTAGCTTCGCTTTCACAACAGTAATCGTTTCACGTGCATTTTTACCTGCTCGTAAAATCACGACACCCCCAACCGTTTCACCTTGCCCATTCAATTCACTGATGCCACGACGCATTTCTGGACCAAGTTGAATAGTTGCAACATCACCTAAAGAAACAGGAACACCGAAACTATTTGTTCGTAAAGGAATTTGGCGAAAATCATCTAAAGTTTTTAAATAACCAGAAGCCCGCACCATATATTCCGTTTCAGCCATTTCCAGAACTGAACCACCAGTTTCCTGATTAGCTTTTTGAATCGCCTCAATGACATTGTTTTGTGTGACACCTAAAGTAGCCATCTTGCTTGGGTCTAAGACAACCTGATATTGCTTAACCATTCCCCCAATTGTGGCAACTTCAGCCACGTTAGGTAATGTCTTCAGTTCATACTTTAAAAACCAGTCTTGTATGCTTCTCAGCTCCGAAAGATCATGCTGTCCTGTTGGGTCTACTAATGCATATTCATAAACCCAACCAACGCCAGTGGCATCTGGTCCCAATGAAGATTTCGCATTTGCAGGCATTTTCCCTTGAATTTGATTTAGATACTCCAATACACGAGAACGGGCCCAGTAAAGGTCAGTATGTTCATCAAAGATGACATAAACAAATGAGTCACCAAAAAAAGAATAACCGCGAACAGTTTTAACACCGGGCACCGATAACATGGTTGTTGTTAAAGGGTAGGTCACCTGATTTTCAACAATTTGTGGTGCCTGACCAGAAAAATTAGTTCGAATAATTACTTGTACATCAGACAAATCTGGTAATGCATCGACCGGAGTATTCTTTACGGCCCAAGTTCCCCAAGCAGCCAGAATTAAAGCGGCCAACAGGACAAATACACGATTTGCAATTGAAAAACGAATAATACGGGCAATCATAATCGTCCTCCCGTTTAGTTCTTCATAGATGTCATAGACATCTTGGAAATGTCAGAAATAACGTAAGTATCTCTAGCATGTGTAAAACTAAAACGGACCTGATCGCCTTGCTGAATTTGGGTAAATGGTTGCACTGGTTGTTTAAAGCTCATAGTCATAGCCCCCCAACCCAACTCAGGAATCGCCTGATGTGAAATGGTAATGTCTTGAGCTGTGACTTTTTCAACTTTACCAATGCCTTGATATATTGATGTCTTAACCACTTGAGATGAAGTCTTCGATTGTCCAGTGTTCAGCTTATCCAATACACCTTGTAAATTTGCTTCAGAATCAATCAGGAATTGCCCTGAAATTACCACCTTCTGACCAGCTTTCAACCCTTTTAGAATTGCAATTTTATTGCCATCACTTTGACCTAACTGTACTACAACAGGTTCAAAACGCCCTTGCTCATGTCCCACAATGACAACGTTCCGAGTACCTGTACGTATAACAGCTTGCTCTGGTATAACTAAATTGCTTTGTGGGTTGTTGGAGAATTTAACGGAAGCAAACATTCCCGGCTTGAGCAATCCCTCTCTATTGGGCAACTCAATACGAACTTTTATGGTTCTACTCGTGCTATCCAAAGTTGGTAAAATATCAATGACTTTACCGGACACTATTTGAGGATATGCAACAAAAGTAGCTTCAACTTTCATTCCCCGTTTTATCCCGGCAATTTGTGCTTCTGGAACAGATGCTTCTAACCAGATTGGGCTTATCCCCTTGATGGTGACAAGCGTTTGCCCCATAGCTAAAGCCATTCCATTGCGGACTTCTAACGAATCAATAAATCCACTTACAGGTGCACTTAAAGTCATATTGGATTGCACTCGATGTGTCCGCTCGACTTGATTAATCACATTTTGTGGGATTCCTAAAAGCTGTAAACGTTGTCGGCTTGCCTGAATAAGAGAACGATCTCTTGTTCGGAGTACAGCTAGAAATTCAGTTTGTTCTCCTGTCCATTCAGGTATTGAAATATCAGCTATGGGACTGCCTTGCGTCACCATATCCCCAACAGCATGTCCGTACACTCGTTGGACGAAACCACTTGCTCTTGTTTGTAAAATAGCTACCTGTCGTTCATTGGTCTGCAATATACCATTGGTTAACAAAGTATTTCCCATCACAGCTTGTTCGACTGAAGCATAACGAATTGCTAAATTTTGTTGGAGGGATGGATCAATCTTAACCGCAGGATAACTGTCTTCAGTCATCGTAGTATTTTCATCTGCATATTTAGGAACCAGTTGCATGTCCATAAATGGCGATTTCCCCGGTTTATCAAAATGCTGTTCAGGCTTCATTGGGTCGTACCAATACAACACTTTGGCAGCCTGTTGCGGACCTGATTGAGGATTGTATTTCTGATGTGCAATCCAGTATCCAGCACCACCACCCGCAGCCAGACTAATTACCGCAACGCCCATGACAGTAACTGCTAATTTATTTCTTAACATTATGGCTGCCCCTCAACATGGTTTAAGGTCGGTTCTTCAAAGGCATAATAAAGTTGGGCTTTAGTCACAGCCTGTTGCTGTTGGAGATCAATGAGACGCAAACGCTGTTCTAAAAGAGCTTGTCGAGCAGCAATAACATTAGACAAATTACTTTTACCTGCTTGATAGCTTGCCAACTGTAAACCCACTTTTTGTTTAGCGAGTGGAATACTTGTTTGCATCGCACGTCTAATTTGCTGATCAAGTGCATCAAGATCGGATAACCCATCATCTAGCATAGTGAGATGGTCACGGTATTGGACTTCTTGATCGGCGGTAATCCTGTTTTGTTCGGCTAAAGCTGCCTGAATGAGTGGACTACTACGTCTTTTTGAAAAGACAGGAAGCTCTGTTGTTAGTTGCACCCCGATCATATCGCCAAATTCGGGTGCTCGATGCTGATAAGCAAGTTCAATACCCCAATCTGGTTTCTGTAAAGCCTGAGCTTGCTTCAGTTTTGCTTCAGCAGTTTGCTTTTCTGCCTGAAATGCTTTTAATTCAGGATGTTGATGCAAATGATGATATAGCTTTGATGTATCAAGGTAGATAGATGGTGCTTGGTCAGGTAAGGTTTCAATTTGAGAGAGATTTTCAGTAGGTTCTGCACTGACTAACCGATGCAACTCTAACTTGGCTTTATTTAAATCACGAAGTAAATCATCCTTCTGGTCAAGCAATACCGTGGCTTCTTGTCTTGGATCAAGTGCATCGGCAATGATTGTACGACCAGAGATGACCTGTGTTTGAGTAATTTGAGAAAGTAATCGATTCTCTGAAAACAGTTCATCATATAGTGCTAATTTACGTTCAAGATAAAAGCGCTTAAGCCAAGCAGATGCGACTTTCTGACGTACCTCAATACGCAGAATCTCAGTTTGAGCATTGGCCGAACCTAGTTCAGCTTTTGCTAAATCGACCTCAGCTTGTCTTTTGGCACGATTTGGAAAATCTTGCATCACGCCAATTTTTTGCATAGTCATACCTTCGCGTGTGACTGACCATGCGGCATCGCCGGATACAGGGTAATTATCTAAACCTACAAATAATTTAGGGTTGGGTAAAATACCTGAAGCTGAAACCATATTTTCAGCCCCTTCAATCCTTGCACTATTTGCTCTTAGGGTAGGTGCATATTGCTCAGCAAGCTTCATAGCTGTATTCAAAGTTAATGGCTCAGCATAAGCCTGACCATAGACCAGACAGAAACAGATAGTAGCTATTGGCCATCTCTTACGATGAGATTGCTTTTCTTTATAAATATTCATATTTTTTGCTCTAAAATGTTTACGCGCACGCGCAGAACATTCATAGAAAATTCTATGAATGATAGAGGACTATCAAATTAGTTAGAGCGTGGAGGCTTCCATAAACCCGAAGGGTATGGAGAAGGAAGATTTTGATCTAAAGAGTAAAAAGCTGAGCGCTCTATAGGAAAGGAAACCATTGAGTGCAAAATACCCTGAACGTCATTAGCATATACAAGCTTGGTAAAAGACATAATGCAATCTTGTTCAGACAGACAGGATGGATCATGCAGAGTTTTTTTGGACTTTGCTTCTCCTTTCATACAATCAGTATGCATCATATTCTGATTTTTCGACTCTTCCATTTGCATGGATTGCATCTGTTCAGATGGCATTAAACATCGTTTATGTACAGACGAGGCAACAGCAGCCGATCCTACTAACAGGATAGCAAACGATAAAAACAGCGATAGGCATGTTTTTAACCACTGCATAGACATAGACCAAATTTTAAGCTTTTTTAGTTTTACAGAATTGAATCGTAATAGCAACAATTTCATGAATAGTAGCCGAAACTACTATTCATGATTTCAAGTTATAGTATTTTAAAATACCAATTCGATGCCTGCACCATATTTCCATCCTTTTTCGGACTCAGTTGCTTCTTGCACGTTAGTTGCTTTTTGTCCTTTTTCATATTGGTAAGCAACATCCACAAAAGGTCTGACTCTTTTAGTGACTTCATATCGGGTTTTAATACCGGTTTTTAGTTCAGACAAACCTGATTTTGCAGCATAGTTAGAATCATCGCTAAATACAGCATCTACTTCAAGATAAGGTTGTGTGATCAATTTCTGGGTTAACAGGAAATCACGCTCGACTTCTAAGCTTGCCCCCCAAAAATTATTCTCACCACCGTACAAATAAGCTTGGGTTTCAAAGAAATATGGAGCTAATCCCAACACGCCAACAACACCATCAACCCGATCGCTGTTGCTGTTATTTTTATCTTCACTGTATCTCACCCCAGCCTGTACATCCCAAAAGGGTGCTACATTACGGCTATAAAGCGCAGATACATCATATTTTGGATCATGACTTTCTGCTTTATCCAAATTTGCTTCAATAAATAGGCGATTTTCATCTGTACCTATCAATGTTTCAATTTTCGATCCTAAAGCACCTTTGCCATCTTCATCCACAGTCCACTCATTCTCAAACTTAGTCATTTGGAAAACTTGTCCACCATGTTCTTTCAGATGTTTATCATGATTTCGGTTATTAGAAGTTTCGGCTTCCAGGCCTATACCATTATCTCCATCATTACCAGAAGTTGAATTTTGGTAAGTATTACGATCAACATAACCTAATCCACCAGGCTCTTTTAACAGCATTTTCATACTCTCGGACTGAGAGGATTTAGTACTACTATCCATGCTTTGAACAGCAGTATCATTTGCAAAAGCTACACCTGATAATCCAATTAAAGCTATAGATAAAAATGTCTTAGAATATATTTTTTTAGTGGTGCGCATGTTGATTTACCCCCTTATCATTAGTATTAGGTTGAGCAACAACATCTTTCGAATCAGTACTATTACTATCGACATTTGCCACAATAAGTTTATTCATCATTCCAGCAGACATGTGATAGAGCAAATGGCAATGGATAGCCCATTCACCTAACTCATCAGCCGTTAATAAAGTTGTAACTGTTTTACCTGGTGGAACAATTACTGTATGTTTATTCGGCATATTGCTAGGATCTTGGCCATTTTCCAGTTGCATAAACATGCCATGTAAATGCATTGGATGAGCCATCATACTATCGTTAACAAATTTCAAGCGTATACGCTCACCATATTTCACTTTAAATGGTTCAGTTTCATTAAACTTCTTACCATTAATTGTCCAAATATAGCGCTCCATATTTCCACCTAAGCGGATTTCAATTTCACGTTCTGGAGCACGGGTATCTTTTTGGGGGGTTAAAGATTGTAAATCACTATATTGAAGTGCTTTTAGACCAGCTGGTGTTGATGCATTCGCCCATCCGTAAACCACTTGATCAGATCCAGAAGAGCTTACTGTTTTTGAAGGCATATCATGATCCATACCTTTCATTGAAGACATATCATGATCCATACCTTTCATTGAAGACATATCATGAT
>ERZ501052.13-NODE-13-length-115414-cov-24.607816_pt1 | contig 115414 bp, 102 predicted proteins | sample MGYA00510863_ERZ501052 | MGnify/ENA primary metagenome ERZ501052 (study PRJEB25958, sample SAMN03398503) | human skin metagenome | study: EMG produced TPA metagenomics assembly of the Human Skin Microbiome Metagenome (human skin metagenome) data set. | reverse complement strand
AATTATTAGGAGATAAACTCAGTGCAAGGAGTTTTGATAGCCAAGTGAATGAGATCCATGCACGTGTAGCAGTCCTTAACAGATTTACGGAATTAGGTCGACCACTTACCCAAGTTACGCCTTAAATTTGGCTCAATTAGGGGCGCTTTGCATTTCAAATCTTTGTGCAACAAAGCCACTAAAAATATTAAATTTTTATTTTTTATAAATATAAAAACAAAAGGTATTATAAATATATTAAAAAACGGTAATTTAGTGATTTATTAATTTTATTATTTAAATATTTTCTATCATTAAAATTATTATTAAAAATTTCTATAAAAAAACAATTTCTTTGTAACATGAAAATAATATGACAAAAGATAAAGGGTTACCAACCTTAAGGCTGATAACCGCAATATCATTGTCAATTTAAAGGATCAATTCGATTGTACTTCTGGCAGAACAACCATTTTTTTACGATATTTTAAGAAGTACATCACAGCTAAAACAGCAAGCCAGATTGGTCCTAAAATAACTGCCAATCTCATATCTGGAGTCATCGCCATAATAATAAGAATAAAGCATACAAAGCTAATGGTTAAATAATTGCTCCATGGACTAAGAATACTTTGAAATTTAGTCTGACGTTTTTGCAATTTCATCGCTTTAGTAAATTTCAAATGTGTGACTGAAATCATAAGCCAGTTAATGACAAGCGCTGCGACAACCAACATCATAAAGAGCTGAAAAGCTTGACCAGGAATCAGATAATTCACGACCACACATATTGCTGTAATAGATGCAGAAACAACTGATGCTGGAACTGGAATACCGCGACTGTTTACTTTTTTCAAAATTGCAGGAGCATTACCCTGCTCTGCCAAACCATGCAACATACGGCTATTACAATAAATACAGCTGTTATAAACAGAAATAGCAGCAATTAAGACCACAAAGTTCAAGACGTTCGCAACACCGTTACTATTGAGTGACTGGAAAATCATAACAAATGGACTGCCGCCTTCTGCCACCATGTTCCATGGATAAAGACATAAAAGGATACCGATTGCACCGATATAAAAAATTAAAATACGGTACACTATCTGATTTACTGCTTTAGGAATAGTCGTTTCAGGTTTCTTCGTTTCAGCTGCAGCAATACCAATTAATTCCAATCCGCCAAACGCAAACATAATGACAGCTAAAGCCATGACAAAACCGTGAATCCCGTGCGGGAAGAAACCACCGTGTTGCCATAAATTTGCAACACCCGCTTGCGGACCTGCTGAGCCTGAAAGTAAAAGATAAGCTCCGAAACCAATCATACTTAAAATGGCAACAATTTTAATGCAGGAAAATAAGAACTCGGATTCCCCAAAAAAGCGAACATTTACCAAGTTAATGCCGTTAATTAAAATAAAGAAAAATAAAGCAGTTAGCCATGTCGGAATTTCAGGCCACCAAAACTGTATAAACGTCCCAATCGCACTCAATTCAGCCATGCTGACGAGTACATATAATACCCAATAGTTCCAGCCAGACATAAAACCCGCCATTTTGCCCCAATACTTGTTCGCAAAATAACTAAAAGAACCACTGACCGGCTCTTCAACAACCATTTCACCTAAATGGCGCATAATTAAAAAGGCAATAATTCCTGCAATTGCATATCCTAATAAAATTGAAGGACCAGCCAATTTAATTGTTTGTGAAAGACCTAAGAATAACCCTGTTCCGATCGCCCCTCCGAGTGCGATGAGTTGAATATGCCGATTGGATAAGCCTTGTTTTAAATCGTGCTTATTGTTTGCATCCATAACATTATCTCCAATGTTGGTGTCACTTCCTGTACACCTTTATTCAGCACCATATCCGAAGGCCAGAACCCGACCTTCGGAAATAAGTAGCTTTAATATGAGTCCATTTAATTTTTGAGAAGACTTGTCCTGTCTTCTATTTAAAAAGAGATTGCATCCTTACATTTAATCGGTTGGGAACGCTCCTTTAAAATTTCGTAACCGCGATCACCGTAGTCAAAACGAGCAATCACAGAAGCAAATTTTTTCAAACTTACCGGCGCATCCATTGCTGGTAGTTTTAATTCAATGAAAGCTAACTGATCATTTTGCTGAACGTTGTCTAAAACACTCTTCAGCTGTCCAGCGGTTTCAACAACATAAGTTGTATGGCCTTTTTTACCGTTAAATACCGCAGGAATTTCAGTGTATTTCCAGTTTTGCACGTCGTTATAGGCCGCGTTTTCACCCATAATGAGGCGCTCAATGGTGTAGCCACCGTTGTTCAGCAAGAAAATGATTGGTTTTAAACCGTGACGGATAATCGTAGAAAGCTCTTGTACCGTAAGCTGGAATGAACCATCACCAATAAATAGAATTTGACGACGTTCAGGAGCAGCCAACAGACTACCAAGCAAAGCCGGTAAGGTGTAACCAATAGAACCCCAAAGCGGCTGAGCAATATATTTAGCTGTGGCAGGAAGTTTGATACCTGACAAAGCAGAGTTTGATGTTCCTACTTCACCAATAATCACATCATCTTCTTTTAAGAACCCTGAAATGTAATTCCAAAGCACATCTTGGCTTAACTTTTGTTGAGCTGGAGCTTCAATTACTTTCGACGGTTGTTTTTCAAGAAGAGGTATTGTCGATTTACGTGGAGCAACTTTTTTATTTAACTCGACAAGTAATTGTCCAATTTCAATACCCGGAAAATCCTGACCAAAAATATTTAGGCCATAAGATTTAATTTCGATGTAGTTCTTGGTCTCAATTTGATGAGTAAATACAGCTGAGCCTACATCGGTAAAGCGTGCACCAACACCAATTAAACAGTCAGATTGTTCAATGATATTTTTCACATGCGGTTGGCTTGCCCCACCCACATAAGTTCCAATGTAACGAGGTGAGCCTTCATCCATAATATTTTTTGCAGTATTCATGCCTGCAAATGGAATTGAGCATTTTTGAGACAAATCATTTAAAAGTGACGTTACACCAAAAACTGAAGCTTCATTATCAATAAGAAGCGCTGGACTTTGAGCATTCTCAATAATGTCACAGAGTTTGCTTACCACACTCTGCAATAATTCAGGTTCAACAGCTGGGTAGCTTAAGTCAAGCGGACGTTCAGATACTTCAATCTTAACGTGAGTAATATCGCCTGGTAGTTGAATGTGCACAGGACGGCGCTCAAGGAAACACTGACGTAATACACGGTCAATTTCAAAAGCTGCATTTGCAGGAGTTAAACGTGTTTGGGCAACTGTGAACTCTTTCATACAGTTCATAATATTGTCATAGTTACCATCGACAAGCGTGTGGTGTATTAGAGTGCCCTTTTGAACTGCATGTAACGGTGGAATTCCTGAGATATGAATAAGAGGTATATTTTCTGCATAGGCACCTGCGATGCCATTAATGGCACTTAAGTCACCTACACCATAAGTGGTTGCCAAGGCAGAAAAACCGTTAATTCGTGCATAACCGTCTGCTGCATAAGCAGCATTTAATTCATTACAATTTCCAATAAATTCGAGTTGTGGGTCTGCTTCAACTTGTTCTAGATATGAGAGGTTAAAATCACCAGGTACTCCAAAAAGATGTTGGATACCCATTTGTTTTAAACGAAGATTTAAAAAGTCACCGATTTCTATGAACATTGCTCTATATCCTTTGAGACCAATTTTTATTCCATAGAAAAATAATATTTCATCTATCTTTTAGATTTCGTGCATAATGAAAACGCATTTTAATAAAAATACATGATTTGTGTATCATAAAAGGATTTTATGCAATGGATAAGTTCGACTGGCAAATCATTCAGGCACTACAAAAGAATGGACGGCTCACCAATCAGGAAATAGGAGATTTAATTGGTTTATCTGCTTCACAATGTTCAAGAAGAAGGCAGCTACTCGAGCAAAAAGGCATCATTCTAGGCTACACTGCACGCATCCAGCAACAAGCGCTGGGACTCGAAGTTACAGCGATGATTCACATTAATTTAAGGACACACGAGGCAAAATCACAGCAGGCTTTTCAAGAACTCATCGAAGCAGAAGATAACATTCAAGATGCATTTTCAATTAGTGGCGATGCGGATTTTATTTTAAAAGTCGTTGCTGAAAACTTAGAACAGCTTTCTCAATTTGTAACCGAAAGATTGCTTTCTTATAATTTTATTGGCCACATAAAGTCTTACATTGTTCTAAAAAAAATTAAAGAACAGAATCATTTTTTAATCAAACCTAAAGGTCACGGTTATCATCACACGACTTAAGCAGGTTAGTATTTAATAAGATAATTTAAAATAAAAAGGCGGATTTATCATCCGCCTTAGAATTAATATTTAGACTTTACTGATATGAACCGTTTGCCCAATCGTATTTTCAAGCAAGCCTTCCAGACCAAATTCAGCACCTAGACCAGACATTTTCCAGCCACCAAAAGGTGCATGAGGCAGAACCTCAGCATGGGTATTAATCCAAACAGTACCGCATTGAAGCTGACTAGCGTAAGTCTGTGCTGCTTTAATATCAGAAGACCAAATTGAGCCACCTAAACCAAACTCACTATCATTGGCACGAGCAATAGCATCGTTGATATCGGTATATTTTAAAACAGGTAACACAGGGCCAAACTGTTCTTCTTGCACCACGCGGCAAGAATCAGAAATTTCAGTCAAAATAGTTGGTGCAATAAAGTAGCCCTGCTCTGGTAACTGCTTTTGCCCAGAAAGTGCTTTTGCCCCCTGTTCAATCGCTTCAGCAATAAGTGCTTTCACTTTGTTATATTGCATTTGATTTTGTACTGGACCAAATGTTGTAGAAGACGCCATACCATCACCCACAACTTGAGCGTTGGCAATATCAGCTAACTTTTGAGATAAAGCTTCATATTGGCTTTCATGCACATATAGACGCTTTAAGGCTGCACATGTTTGACCAGCGTTTAAGAACGCCATATTAAAAATCTTGGCTGCAATTTCATCGATATTTGCATCAGGCAATACAATACCAGCATCATTACCACCCAACTCTAAAGTTAAGTGTTTTAGGTGCTGAGCTGCCCCAGCCATAATGTGCTGACCTGTTCGAGTTGATCCCGTAAACACGACTTTTTGTACATCAGGGTGAGAAGATAATGCTTCACCAATCTCACCAGCACCAACTACAATTGAAATTACGCCAGCAGGAACTTCTTGCTGAATGATTTCACATAAACGTAAAGTCGATAGTGGGGTGTATTCAGAAGGTTTACTAATGACAACGTTACCTGCACGCAATGCAGGCATGATATGCCAAACCGCAATCATCAATGGCCAGTTCCAAGGAGTAATTGAAGCCACTACACCTAATGGTTGGCGATGGCGCTCAATACGCTTGGTTTCACTGTCTTCAATTACTTCTACTGGTAAATCCATAGTAGCTGCGTAACGCGTCCAGCCAATTGCGCCCTGCACTTCCATTTGAGCAAGTGCGAGTGGCTTACCCTGTTCAAGCACAACCAACTCTGCGAGCATTTCAGCGTGCTTTTCAATGCCATCTGCAATCTTGCTCAAGATTGACTTACGCTCTTCGTGTGAAACTTGTTGCCAAGCTTTAGATGCTTGTTTAGCAGCACTCACTGCCTGATTTACCTGCGCAACCGAAGCTTTTGCACAACGTGCAGCAGTTAAACCTGTAGCGGGGTTAAGAATTTCTAGCTCGCCTTGCTCACCTGAACAAAGTTGACCGCCAATAATGAGTTTAAATTCATTGAGCATATTCGCTTGTTGCATTTCTTCTTCCTTGTCTTAATTGTAATTACAGCCACTTACTTTTTTCAGTTAAAGCGGGATTATTCAAAGTAAGTATGATATTGATATATCAATGTGACCAAAAATATTGGGGACATACCAATACAATAAGAAATTTGCTCCCCATAAATCATGCATAATTATTTTTGTTTTTTGAAAATATGCATGATTTGTGCATGTATTCTTTTCTTCATACACAATTCAAATAAAAATAATCTGCAATAAAAAAGCCCGGCAATAAACCGAGCTTTTTTTTGTTATCAACTCAATTAGTCGATTGGTGGTACATAGTTACCAGAAGCAATTGCATCTTTAATGCGGTCAGCTTCAGCCAATACTTGACCTAAAAGGTTTTTAACGTTTTCAAATGTCACAACAGGGCTTAATGTTGTCATTTTCAATGACTGTACATTACCAACTTTTGTTACACCGATATTTGCCTCACCACGTGCAAACAATTCGTCCGCTACGTTTTGGTTCAAGCTATCGATAAACTCAACTGGGTAGCCTTGTGGCACAACACGGAATAATACCGAAGCAAACTGAGGCTCAACTAAAAGTTCTAAACCATCAGTTGCCTTAATGTAATCTGCAACTTCACGAGTAAGTTTTACACCATGGTCAATCATTGAACCATAAAGGTCTTCACCTAGTGATTCGATTGTCATCCACAATTTCAATGCATCAAAACGACGAGTCGTTTGTAATGATTTAGACACAAGGTTTGGTACACCGTGCTCTTCGTCATAAGCAGAATTCAAGTATTCAGCTTCGTAGTGCATGAAACGATAGTTCGCTTCATCTTTCAACAAGAACGCGCCACAGCTAATGCTTTGGAAATAATGCTTATGGAAGTCGAGGGTAATCGAGTCAGACAACTCAATACCATCAAGCATTGCACGATAGTCATTTGACAGAATTAATGCACCGCCCCATGCCGCATCGATATGCATCCATGAACCATATTTATTGGTAATTTCACGGATTTTCTTCAATGGGTCAATTGCACCAGCATCGGTTGTACCTGCTGTCGCAACGACACAAGCAACAACTTTACCTTCAGACTGAAGATGCGCCATCGTTTTTTCGAGAGCATCTACATCCATCTGTGCATTTTCATTCACAGGAACAGTCACAACTGACTGGAAACCCATGCCCATCATTGCCATGTTCTTTTGCACAGAGAAATGCGCATTTTCAGAACAAATGACTTTGACATTTTTCATTGCATCGGCAGGAATACCATCACGCTGTACAGACCATGGGTTACCATTTTCGTCTTTCCAGTTTTTCGAGATGCACCAGTCACGAGCAAGCAATACACCCATCAAGTTAGATTGAGTACCGCCAGAAGTGAAAACACCAGCCTGACCAGAACCATAACCTACTTTTTGACGCAACCAATCAATGAGCTGAACTTCCATTAATGAACCTGCCGGGCTTTGATCCCATGAGTCCATAGATTGGTTAGTTGCATTGATTAACACTTCCGCAATCTGGCTCATCACCATGGTTGGGCAGTGTAAATGTGCTAATGAATGTGGATGATGTACTTTCAAGCTTTTATTCAAGAAAAGCTCAATCATACGTTGAAGAGATTCTTGTACACCCATACCTTCTTTTGAAGGTTGGAAAGAAATTGCTGAACGCAATTCTTTAATGCTACCACCAGTGTACATCTTTTCATTTTGCAACCATGCTGAAACGGCTTTTACCGCTTCGCCCATTGCTGACTCATAGTCAGCAATGGATTGTGCATCATTGCAGAGTAACGCTTTACGATGTTCTGCAAAATCCACCATACTTATGCGCCTCGTACTGCAACCAATGCTTCTGCAATTGCTTTCTTAAAGCGAGCAACTACTTCAACACACTCGTCTTGAGTGATGATAAGCGGGCAAAGTAAACGAATTACTGTACCGTTACGACCACCTTTTTCAAGCAATAATTTATTGTTGAAACAAGCAGTTTGAATTGCAGCAGCTAATTGTGAGTCAGCAGGATGCGAACCAATACGATCAGCTGGTTTACGCTCGTCAACGATCTCAACACCGATCATTAAACCGCGACCACGTACGTTACCGATACATGGGAATTCTTGAGCTAATTTTTTAAATTCAGCTTGTAAGAAGTCACCACGCTCTTGCGCATTTTGAGCAAGATTTTGTTCGCTAATCGTTTTTAATACGACAAGACCAGTACCCATAGCAAGTTGGTTACCACGGAAAGTACCCGTGTGACCAGCAGGCTGCCAAGCATCAAATTTACGTTTAATACCTAATACTGCAAGTGGTAAACCACCACCTACTGCTTTAGACATTACAACAACATCAGGTTCAATACCTGCATGTTCAAATGCAAACATTTTGCCCGAACGTGCAAAGCCAGCTTGAACTTCGTCTAAAATTAAAACGATGTTGTGCTTTTCAGTCACTTCACGGATTTTTTGCAACCATTTTACTGGAGCTGTAACTACGCCGCCTTCACCTTGAATCGCTTCAAGAATAACAGCAGCCGGTTTTGTTACACCGCTTTCTACATCTTCAATAAAGTTTTCAAAGTAGTAAGTTAAAGCGTCAACACCAGCTTCACCACCTAAACCAAGTGGGCAGCGGTATTCATGCGGATATGGCATGAATTGTACGCCTGGCATTAAACCGTTAACTGCATTTTTTGCACTTAAGTTACCAGTCATAGCAAGCGCACCATGGGTCATACCATGATAACCGCCTGAGAAACTGATCACTGAGCTACGGCCAGTGTAAGTCTTAGCAAGTTTGATTGCTGCTTCAGTTGCGTCTGCACCAGCAGGACCACAGAACTGCAAGCAATATTCTTCTTTACCACCAGGTAAATATGCTAACAATGCTTCAGTGAATGCATCTTTTAAAGGTGTGGTTAAGTCTAAAGTATGCAATGGCAAACCACTTGCCAATGTATCTTGAATACTTTGAATCACCGCAGGATGATTATGACCTAAAGCCAATGTACCTGCCCCAGCTAAACAATCAAGGTACTGTGTACCTTCAACATCAGTAACCCAGCATCCTTGTGCTTTCGCTATCGCTAACGGTAATTTACGTGGATAGCTACGAACATTTGATTCCATTTGACTTTGGCGAGTCAAATAATATTCGTTAGTAGCATTAGTGGCAGGGTTAACGGAAGTAACGCTCATATCGGATTACCATCTCTGATAGGGGTAGAAAGAAATAAGTCTGGTGACGATTGGTCCTTTGACTCGGTGCTTTATAGAACTAGTAAAGACACTTATTTTATATCTTGTAACTAGGAGCGCGATGATACCTAATTTTACAAGAAAAAAAACGTCTTTTATGTACTTTACTCATCTAATCTTATTGAAAAAATGTATCATCCCAATAGTTATGATGAATTATCATCATACTATGTGACAACCTAAAGAAAATATTCTTTTTTTATATTACTTTGATTTTTTAAGTTACATTGAAACACTTTAATTTTAAGCTTTTAATTTTTAAAGACTTTATATTTACCAAAATTTAAAAAAATCTGATCTGAATATTACAAATACGCCACAAAATCTGCAAAAGTTATGCATAAGTTATGTTTAACATTTCCTAATGAAAAAAATTAAATTTATATTAATTTTTAAAGGAAAAATTTATGCGTACTTTAGCCGTCTCTACCCTTCTTTTAGGTTCTCTCCTTAGCCCTTTAGTTTTTGCTCAGGATGACAATGCTTTGAACTACAATATTGTGAATGTACAAGCTGAAGCTTCTCGCCAAGTTTCTAATGATGAAATGCATGCAACTTTATATATTGAAAAAAGTAACAAACAACCAGCTGAGCTTTCAAATCAAATTAATCAATTGATGAATCAGGCACTTAATGTTTCTCGTAAATATCCACAAGTAAAAGTGGAAACTGGTGCTCAAAGCACTTATCCAATTTACGATAACGATAGCAATAAGTTAAAAGAATGGCGTGGCCGTGCTGAAATCCGTCTTGAAAGTAAAGACTTTAAAGCTGCTAGCCAGTTAGTAAACGAATTACAGCAAAACTTCCAAACTCAATCGATTAATTTTACGGTTTCTGATGAACAACGTAAAAAAGTTGAAAATGAGTTAATGGTAGAAGCATCTAAAAATTTCCAACAACGTGCTCAAATGTTGACCCAAGCTTGGAATAAAAACCAATATACTTTGGTCACTCTAAACCTGAACACAAATAATTATTTCCCACAACCTGTAATGCGTGCCAGCATGGCTAAATTTGCTATGGCCGAAGCTGCACCAGCTCAAGACATGGCAGCTGGTGAGTCTAAAATTACTGTGAATGCAAACGGTTCAATTCAGTTTAAATAATTTGTTTCTCTAAAAAAAAGCCCTGATTAGTTCAGGGCTTTTTTTGACTTATTTTTTAAAAGGTAAAGCATATTTAAAGATACGGCCTACCACTTGTCCAAACTGTTTAGCCAGACTTGCGTTGTTATAATTTAGACCATATTTTTTACATACAGCTTCAACTTTTGGAGCCATTTGGCGATAACGACGCGCTGGAATATCTGGAAATAAATGGTGCTCAATCTGATGGCTCAAATGTCCGCTTAAAATATGTAATGCTTCTGAACCTTTCAAGTTAGAAGAACCACGAATCTGGCGCATATACCAGTGACCACGGCTTTCTTCTTGTAAAACAGACTTTGGAAATACTTCTGCATCTTTTGTGAAGTGACCACAAAAAATAATCGTAAATGTCCAGATATTACGAAGACCATTTGCAACCAAATTACCAGTGAATACAGGTAAAGCTGCTGGACCTGCAATTAAAGGGAAGAAAACATAGTCTTTAAAAAGTTGTTTTCCAATCTTTTTATTAACAGGTTTTAACTCTTCCAAGAATTTTGCCATGCTCTTACGTTTATAAAGGACACGTCCAATTTCAAGATTCTGAATAGCTACGCCCCATTGGAACAATAAACAGAATGGGATGCTATAAACAGGTTGAAGTAAGAAACCTGGCTTCCAGCGTTGCTCTGGGAATAAACGAAGTAAACCGTAACCGATGTCATCATCAATACCTTTAATGTTGGTATAGGTGTGATGTTTATAGTTATGCGTTTGACGCCAGTTATCAGAAGTACCGACTGTATCCCACTCGTAAGTTTGACCATTAAATTTAGGATCATTCATCCAGTCATATTGACCATGCATTACGTTATGACCGAGTTCCATGTTTTCCATAATTTTAGAGAAGCCTAATAGGCCTGTTCCTAAAATCCACGCTGGTGGGAACCAACCTGCAAACAAACATGCACGACCTAAAAAGCTACTATAACGAATCGCAGCATAAACACGGCGGATATACTTAGCGTCTTTTTCGCCCAAATCATCCAATACTTCTTGCTTGATCTGATCGAGCTCTTTTGCAAATGCATCAAGTTCTGCTGGAGTCAAATCTCGATTTTTAGGATTTTTAAAATATTCGACTTTCACTGGCATATTCATAAGAGTTCTCTCTTAAAGATCAATAACTAGATCGGATTGTGCTGAGTTCACACAAATTTTGAGTAATTGGCTTGGTTCAGTGTTTTCACTACCGTTAAGTAAATTACGTGTTGAACCTTGTGATTTATTACAAACACATTTATTACAAATTCCCATACGGCAACCATGAGTTGGTTTAAGACCTTCATGTTCAAGGCTAACCAGAATTGACTGGCCTTTAGGAATTGCAATGACCTTATTAGACTGGATTAATGTGACATTCACATAACCAATATCATCAGCAGAGCTTTCATTTGTTAAGCTAAAGGCCTCTGTTAAAACGGCTGGAGCTTTTTCAAAAAGTTGCTCAACTGTCGCCACAAAGCCAGAAGGTCCACACGCATAAATTGTGCTGTTTTCCACATCATCAACTAATGCTAAATGCTCTGTATTTAAACGCTCATCATTTGGGGTTTCTTGTGTATAGAAAACCTGATAATTAAAGTTCGGATATTGCTGTGCAACTTTTTCAAAGTATTCAACAAAAGCTGCATCTGAACGCTGCTTTACCCAATATAAAAGTTGTACCTGAACTTTATCTAACTGCTGGCTTTGTTTAATCGCAGTAATTAGGCTTAACATTGGGGTAATACCACTACCCGCAGCCAATATAGTTAAATTCGATGTTTTGATGTTTTGTTGCATGTCACCATAAGGTTGACCAAGCTCAAAAACATCACCAATTTTGCTTTCAGAAATAAACCAGTTACTCACGATCCCATCAGCAACTTTTTTAACTGTTAAACGTAAGTGCTGCGCATCTATTTGCGTCAAACTATAAGTACGTTCATAGCGACGACCGGCAATTTCTACAATTACAGGATGATGCTGGCCTGCAACGCCCATTTTTACTAGGCGGTTGCATTTCAGCGTCAGGCTCACCATGTCATGAGCGACAAATTCTTTTTTTACAATTTGAACAAGTCCGTGCTTTACAGACCATAAAGGATTAACTTTTTGTAGCCAGAAATTAGCCATTTCTTTATCAAAGATGGCTTGTGTCAATGAATTGAATAGAGAATTTCTCTTTTCGATTGCTTGCATAACTGAAGGCTCTGTCGCTCTTTTTTAATTATTATACACATGTATATATATTTGTATATACACCCGTACTTTTAATTACAATTTCACAAGTTCAGCTTCTAAGGCTATAATCCTGAGAGTTTACAAATATATTGAACAGCATGACCCAATCTTCACTTTCTCAGAACCTGAATGACACACCTCAACAACAAGATGTCATTGAAATTAAAACAGCTACGCGTTCTGTTGGAAGAAAAGCGACAATTACTAAAGAAGAACTTTTTCAGGCCGCTTTAAACCTCATTGGTCCGCAAAAAAGTATTGCTTCATTAAGCTTACGAGAAGTAGCTCGAGAAGCAGGAATTGCGCCAAATAGTTTCTATCGACATTTTAAAGATATTGATGAATTAGCTATTTCTCTAATTGACCGCGCAGGTATCGTTTTACGTAAAATTATCCGTCAGGCTCGCCTACGCGCTTCCTTGCAAGAAAGTATTATTCGTAGTTCGGTCGATATTTTTCTTCAACAGCTTGATGCCGACGAAGGCAATTTAAGTTTACTGCTCCGTGAAAGTTTTACAGGTTCAGCTTCTTATAAAGCTGCCGTAGACCGTCAACTCAACTTTTTTCAGCAAGAGTTGCAAGAAGATTTAATCCGTCTTGAGCGTTTAAATAACAATCACCTCTACCATCCAGATCTTGTTGCAAAAGCAATTACTCAACTTGTGTTTCACATGGGTGCAAAAGTCATTGATTTACCGATCAATCAACGTGCAGAAGTTGCTGAACAAACCATGATTATGATTCGGATGATTTTAGAAGGTGCACGTCATTTAGATGAAGCAAAAATTCGCTAAAATTATCTAATGAATGGCTTGTTGATGAACAGGCCATTTTTAAATCTAACTCCTCTATTTTCTAATAAAAATATAATTCACCAATTGAAGCTAATAGCTTGCCAGAGTATAAATAATCTTTCTGTTTGCTCTTTCTCCTATATTCCCAACGATCTCAGGGATCCACATGCAAAATTTGAATAATCGTCAAAGTCTGATTGCAAGCTACATTCTTATGGGCATCTTTTTGCTTTCGGTTATCCCCTTACATTTATTAGCAAGTTTTTTTGCAGGCTTTCTCATTTATGAAATTATTATTAGTTTAAGTTCGGTTGTAGAACGTTATATTGATGGCCAAAGAGCCCGTATTTTTATTAGTATTTTACTCAGTATCATCACCATCTCACTTATTGGTTTTTTCATCACAAGTCTAATTAGTTTCGTTTTATACGATCTAAAAGGTGTCGGCTTACATAGTATTAATAGCAAGGTTGATCAAACCCTTCTTCATTTGCAAGCAGAGATCACAAAGTATCTTCCAGGTTATATTCCTGATAGCGTGACAGATCTAAAAGACGAAATCTTTGCATTTATGAAAGATAACGTGACTACTCTAAAAAACACCAGTTCCGATATTTTGCATAACTTCGTGACTATGGTCATGGGATTAATTATTGGTATTTTGGTGGCAATACATGGTTTTCATCGCCGTACGCCTCAGCCTGTTTTTAAGTCACTGCTTATCCAGCGTATTCAAAAATTATCAATTTCATTTAAAAATGTTGTTTTTGCCCAAATAAAAATTTCAGCGATTAACACGCTGCTCTTTATTTTATTCGCCTTTATTTTGTTGCCGCTTTGGGGAGTTCACCTTCCTTTTGCCAAAACTTTAACTATTTTGACCTTTATGTTTGGTCTCATTCCAATTTTAGGGAATCTGCTTTCAAACACTTTAACGTTTATTGCAGCTCTTACCATTTCCCTAGGACTAGCAGGAGCAGCATTACTTTATCTCGTTTTGGTTCATAAGCTTGAATATTTTATTAATGCTAAAATTATTGGGCATAAAATCAATGCAAATGCATGGGAGATTTTATTAGCAATGCTAGTATTTGAGTCAATTTTTGGCTTAGGCGGTTTAATCGCAGCTCCAATTTTTTATGCGTATTTAAAGCTAGAATTAAAAGACGCTGGTCTCATCTAACTCAAAATCGATGTATGAAAAAAGCGCCCTCTCGGCGCTTTTTTCATTTTGAGTGAGTTACGGCTTAACCACAACTAACACTTGAATTGCTTCTGGTGTAACAGTTAAACCATCAAGTAAACTCAAGCCTTCTTTTTGCAGTTTCTGTAAACGCTCAATTTCGTCTTGACGAATACTTGGGTTGAACTGTTTGAGATAAGTTAAACGGTCAATTTCATATTGCCATTTATTGCCATAATGTTCTTTTGCTTGTTGCTGAAGCTGCGGTAAATCAACTTTCGCAATTTCTAACGCTTGTTTATAGCGCTGCTCAATGATATCACGGCGAGCTTTAACTACTTGGCGGCAGCTATTGCCATCTAAATGATGTAAATATGGTTTTAAAATTGTTGGATCAATCTTTTCAGATAAATCCTGTCCATTTTCACTTAACAACACGCGAATGAGTTGTTTCGGTAAACTTGATGGCAAGTTCAAAGATTTAGGTGCAACAACATCCACTTTAAACCAGACTTCAATTAATACTGAGCCCTGCTTTAACGCATTAGATTTAAGTACAGCAACATTGGTACTACCAAACGATTGTGTACGGATCATTTCCATAACACTTTCAATGAATGGATGCTCTAAAGTTAAATATTGAGCATCTTCACGAAGCTGAGCCTGATCGCGATAGAAGGTTGCTGTCATACCTTCTTCGTCTAAAGCCAAACCTTGCACTTGCATTTGGTCGGTTGGTTTAATAATCACCGTACCATTACTTTGCTCATCAAAGTCGATATTGGTTGATGACATGAAACGCTTCACAAACATTGGTAGCGTAGTATTGTCATCATAGTCTTCAAGGGCTTGAACAATTTCTTGTGCCACAATAGGACGACATGAATTATATTCAAGTAAACGATCTCGGCCAGCTTGAAGTTCAGCTTCCAAGGCTTGACGTTGAACGTTCACCTCTTCAAGCAAATCTTCAAATGTTTGACCTTGGTCTGCAAGTAAACAGTCTTTTAATTCAACAATAAAATTCTCTTGCAGCGTTTGCGCTGTCGGAGAAATATTGCTGAAAATATTCAGTGCTTCGTTATACCAACGGAACATACGCTCTTGAGCTGTTCCCACAAGGTATGGCACATGAATTTGGATACGGTTTTCTTGACCAATACGGTCTAGACGTCCAATACGTTGCTCTAAAACATCTGGGTTAGCTGGTAGATCAAATAAAATTAGATCACTGGCGAATTGGAAATTACGGCCTTCCGAACCAATTTCCGAACACAATAGAATCTGAGCGCCATAGCTTTCTTCAGCAAAATAAGCAGCCGCTTGGTCACGTTCTAATAAGCTCATGCCTTCATGGAACATTGCCGTACGAATACCTGCATGCAAACGCAACACATTTTCTAAAGATTCAACTACTGGTCCGCTACGCGCAATTAAAAGCACTTTTTTATGCTTAAGATCTTTACGTAAAATTTCCATTAACCATGGCACACGCGGATCATTTTGCATCCATGAACCATCAATTTGCGCTTCTTCAGGCCACATCTGCTCACGCAGTTTGCCATCTTTTGACCAATCTTCTGGTGCTGGTAATGGTGCTGGTTGACAATCACGACCTGGGAAGCCCTGAATGGCTTCACGTGTATTACGGAATAAAATACGTCCAGTACCGTGACGATCTAATAATTCGTGAATTGCTCTAAAGCGTTGGTCAGGCTGGTCTTCAATACTGTGACCTAATAAACCTTCTAAAGCAGATAAATGCTCTGGGGTTAAAGCTTGATCCGACATCAGCACTTCAGCAATTTTTGCAGTCTGCTGGTACTGAGTCTCCTCATCTAAGAAGCGCTCTAAACTACTAAAACGCTGTGGATCAAGTAAACGTAAGCGAGCGAAATGACTTTCTACACCTAATTGTTCAGGTGTTGCAGTGAGTAATAGTACCCCTGCTGTATTTTCAGCGAGCTCTTCAATTAAATCGTAGCGATCATTACCGCCTTCTTCTTCGCTCCACATCAAATGATGTGCTTCATCAACCACAAGCAAATCAAAACCAGCTTCTATGGCTTGCTCACGCAAATCATCATGGTCAACCATTAAGTCAACGCTGGCAATAATGCATTGCTCAGTCAAGAACGGGTTAAGCTCTGGATCATGTTCTTTAATAGATGCAGTACGCGTTAAATCAAACAGAGAGAATTGCAAGTTAAAACGGCGACGCATTTCAATCATCCACTGATACTGAAGAGAATCAGGGACTAAAATCAGAATTCGTTCTGAACGACCAGTTTTAAGCTGTTGGTGGATAATTAAACCAGCTTCAATTGTTTTACCTAAACCAACTTCATCGGCAAGTAAAACACGAGGTGCAAAGCGTTTACCAACTTCATGTGCGATATAAAGCTGATGAGGAATCAGGCCAACACGTGCACCGACCATCCCACGTAGAGGACTGGTCTGCATTTGTGCTTGCATCAACATCGCTTCAATACGCAGGTCATACCACTCTTTATAGTCAACTTGACTTGCAAGCAAACGATCTAAAGGTTTAGATAATTGAATTTGCGCACCAATACGTGTTTCATTAAGCGCTTTACGCTCTTGCTCGCCATTTTCTAAAGTACGAACAACGTTGTAACGCAAAACGCCATGACGGTCTTCAACAGACTCAACGATCCACTTTTGGCCTTCTTGATCTTGAACTTCATCATTCGTATTGAAGATGATACGAGATAGTGGAGCATTATTACGTGCATATACACGTGTCTCATCACTTTTGGGGAATAAAATGCTGACAGATCTTTCATCTACATCAATAAGAACACCTAAACCGAGCTCAGTTTCTGTGTCTGATAGCCAACGTTGACCAATAGCATACTGCTGCAATTTTTCCACCTTTCTCTCAAGTTCGCACTACATATTGTACGATGCAAATTAGCTTATTTTTGCATCTTTTTATGTAGTCTTTAAAGCAAAATTTTGAAGCAAAAACCAATTAAATTGCTTTGCTACAAAAAATCACGCATTAAAATTTTTACATTAAAACGGTACAGGACAGTCAAAAGTTAATGTTTCTGCTGTGACAGGATGATTAAAACTTAACTGTTTGGCATGCAAACATAAACGCGGAACAAGTTGCTGCTCCGGTGTTGCATACAGCGTGTCACCTACAATTGGATGCCCAAGATATTGCATGTGTACACGGAGTTGATGAGATCGGCCCGTAATTGGTGTTAATTTGACACGAGTTACAGGCTGTCCCTGAATCTGAAAATGTTCTATTGCCTGCCAATGTGTTAAAGCAGGCTTATTGTGAGAAGCGTCGACAATATGTAAAGGTGGTCGGCTTGGGTCATAGATGACAGGAATATCTACAGTCCCCTCACCCTCTAAATGACCTGCGACAAGCGCTTCATATATTTTTGAAGTCTGACGATCTTGAAATTGACGTGCAATTGCACTTTGACCGAGCTTCGATAAACCAAATACTAAAATACCTGAAGTATCTCGGTCTAGACGATGAATGAGCAAAGTTTTAGGTTCAATTGCAACCAACCTTGTCAAAACGCTATCATGTAAATCACCCTTACCAGGAACACTCAAGATGTCCGAAGGTTTATGAATCACCATAAAATCATCATCACGATAGATCAGATGTTCACTTAGAAAATCACTCAAAGTTGTATTCCCAAGGTAAGATGAAAAACAAGCGGGCAATAATAAAAAGCTTACGTCCGAATTACAATGCCGTTCGGGTAAATTAACAGCAGAATTTGCAAATATTATGGATCACTTGAGGTCTATAGTCAGTCAAGGCTTCAATAACTGCATAATATGTTGCAATGTCGGTGCTTGCATTATCTCTTCAGCACTTAAGCTCGCACCATTTGCACGCCATAGATCGACCAAATAATTCACAGCAGACTGATCTAGTCCGTAGTTTCTTAAATCAATTTCAGGATGGATCTCCATAGGATGTCGCCCCACATGTTCAGCAATTGCCAATAAGATTCCTTTATCTGACAAGATATAAGAGGACGGCGTACTTAAAGACCATAACCGCATTAAGCTCTGCGTATTTAAATGTTTTATATGGTCAAAACTGATCTTTTCAACCCATTGGATATGCTGCTCTAGATTAGCCGCCAAGATCGCATCATTTACAACACTGACCTGATCTGTAATCGATAAAACAAGCTGCATGACTTGTTTAAACAGAGGCGACAAATCACCTGCCATCATAACTTGGGCTTTAGTATTTGATGACAAACGCTGACCAAGCTCCAACATGGTTTGTTGAAGCTGAGATGTCTCAATAAAAATAATTGGAATTTCAAGTGATTGAGCGCGCTTAATCAACAATTCCAAATGATTCGCCAATGGTTGCTCAGACCAATCTGCTCGTAGTTTAAGCTCATTGAGCCCAACCATGAGCAAAATACTTTGCGCTGACTCAATTGACCAATTTGAAGTACTTGCAGCTAATTGGATTTTTCGAGGTAAGGGATAAAACATTATTCTCTACAAATATAAAAATAGCTCAAATTAAAAAGCCCGTTTAACACGGGCTTTTTTGCTTACTTCATTTCAGCGAATGTTTCTTTTGCAGCCTGAATCGTAAATTCAATATCTTCATCAGAATGTGCAGATGAAATAAAGCCTGCTTCAAATGCTGAAGGTGCCAAGTTTACCCCACGCTTTAACATGCCATGGAAGAACTTTTTGAAAGCCTCAATATCACATGCCAACATTGAGTCAAAGCTTGTAATATCTTCTTGGTCAGTAAAGTAAAGACCGAACATTGCGCCAGCTTGCTGAGTCTTAAATGGAATACCCGCTTCATCAGCTGCAGCTTGTAAGCCTACAAGTAGCTTTTCAAGTTGAGCAGATAATTTGCTGTAAAAGTCAGGTTGGCGTAAATGTTTAAACATTTCAATACCAGCACGCATAGCAAGTGGGTTACCAGATAATGTACCGGCTTGGTATACACCGCCTAAAGGTGCGATACATTCCATGATTTCACGCTTACCACCAAATGCACCAACTGGTAGACCTGCACCAATAATTTTACCTAAAGTCGTTAAATCAGGTTTAACGTTATAAACCGATTGCGCACCACCTAAAGCAACACGGAAACCTGTCATCACTTCATCAATAATGAATACAGATTTATATTCATCACAAATATCACGAATGGCTTGTAAGAAACCGTCGATTGGTTTCACCATATTCATGTTACCTGCGACAGGCTCAATAATAACGCCCGCAATTTCATGACCAAATTTAGCAAAGCATTCTTTTAATGCAGCAATATCGTTGTAAGGTAACGTTAAAGTGTGTTTAGCAAAATCAACAGGAACACCTTTCGAAGTCGGTTCACCTTCACCTAAAGTCAGTAAACCTGAACCCGCTTTTACTAAAAGTGAGTCAGAGTGGCCATGATAACAACCTTCAAACTTCACGATTTTGTCACGGCCAGTATAACCACGTGCTAAACGAATAGCAGTCATGGTTGCTTCTGTACCCGAGTTAGTCATACGCACCAATTCAATTGATGGCATGATTTCACAGATAATATCTGCCAGTGTTGTTTCGTGTACGGTTGGTGCACCAAAACTTAAGCCATCTTCTGCTGCTGTTTGTACAGCCTTAATAATCTCTGGATGAGCATGACCTAAAATCATTGGTCCCCAAGAACCAACATAGTCAACATAACGCTCACCATCGACATCCCATAAATAAGCACCTTTTGCTTTCTCGATGAAAACAGGTGTTCCTCCAACGCCATTAAAGGCACGTACCGGAGAGTTCACACCACCTGGAATGTGTTTGCTGGCTTGTTTAAATAACTGTTCTTGCTTTGGAGATAAACTCATGGAAATGCTCGTCTTAAATATCTAAAAAATAATTTTGAAAGCTTAAGAAAATAATTGTGCCCACGCCTGTACACGGGCAGGAATTTCAGCAGTTGATCGGCCTAATATATCACTAATGACTGCACAGAGGTCAGCCCCTGCCTCAATCACAGGTTTTGAGTTTTCAACAGTTAAACCACCAATCGCACAAATTGGTACATCATATTGAGCTGCTGCCTGCTTAATTACTTCGATCCCCACATTACCTGCTTCAGGTTTTGTAGAAGTCGCGTAAACCGCACCAAAGGCAACATAAGTTGCACCATCGGCAATAGCTTTTTGGGCAAGTTCTAATGAATTTAAGCAAGTACGGCCAATGATGACACCTTCTGGTAACTGCGATTTTGCATCGGTAATTTCACCGTCACTTTGCCCTAAATGCACACCTAATCCAAACTGAGCAGCCAGTTTTAGGTCATCATTAATCACAAAAGGAACTTGATATTTTTCACATAAAAGTTTGATCTGTTCAACTTCTGCGGGTTGGTCTGTTTTTTCTACTTTCTTACGGCGGTACTGCAAAATTGCGATCTGACGAGTTGCGAGTGCGGCATCTAGTTTTTCTAATAATAGTTGGATTGGGTCATCGTTGGTAATGAGGTATAAACCGCGCATACTCTACTCTCGCTTTAAAAAACTTGGCTAGTATAACGGATTTATAGGACATCATAAGTACCGATTGATCTAGGTCTAACAGTACCAATCGGTATATTTAGAATAGAAAGTAAAATTAGCTCGGAATTTTATCAAACTTACGGTCAACCAAACTCAAACGGCCACGTGCAACATCAGACAACATTCGCCAATCAGAAATAAAGCTATAGAAAGGTTGTTTAAAACTGGCAGGCTTATTTTTTTCAAACACAAAATGTCCAACCCAAGCATTTGCATAACCCGCTACCAAACCATAGAGCACATATTTGGCTTGCTTCTTACGGACTGCTTTTGAAAAAAAGTATAGACCAATGCTACTGCCCACCACATGCAAACGTCTGCTCATGATGTTACGGTGTTCAGTTAAATAAAAACGATAAAATTCCTGATAGTTTTTAATCGGCAATTCAAACTCTGGCTGAGCTTCATGGCTAAAGTTTATTGGTGCATTCACGATCATCTTCCTGATTTTTATTTGATCAAAACGTCACCTGATTGTACACCTAAATAAAAGTGTAGCGTCATATGTTTGATTGTAACTTTCTCTATCAAAACCATTATTTTTAGAGCTGAGCTATTATACTTATTCAAGATAGTCTAAATACCTGATTCAGGGAGATATATTATGGTCGAAGTCGAACTAAAGTTTCAGTTGCCTGAATCGAAGAAAAAAACTGTCCAGCAATACTTAAAAAAACACAAAGCAAAGAACATCCACTTACAGGCAAAGTATTACGATACACCTGATCGACTGCTTGCAAAAAACGGTATGGCCTTACGTTTACGTAAAGAAGATGATCAATGGGTACAAACATTTAAAGCCGCAGGTCAAAGCCATCTCCACCGTGTTGAAGAAGAAACTCATTTAGGCGTTTGTGACCAAGAACCTGACTTAAACCTTGAGTTATACCAAGATAATAAAGTGGTAACTGATTTAATTAATGCGGCCTTAGGAACGCAAGCTGAAAAACTAAGTTTGCAGTTTGAGACTGATGTACAGCGCACCTATCATGTGTTTGAAGCAGATAATACAGCGATTGAAGTTTGCTTAGATGATGGTGTCGTAAAAACAGCGGATGCACAAAGTGTAATTTGCGAAGTCGAATTTGAACTCAAGCAGGGTGCAGTGAAAACGCTTATTCAATTTGCGCAGCAATGGATTAATCGTTATTCACTTTGGCTTGATGTAAGAAGTAAAGCCGAACGTGGCAACTTATTAGCACTAGGGCAAGCTGCCTCACCTGCTGTTCATGCTAAAACTTTGACATTAAATAAAGATATTACTGCTGAACAGGCTCTAAAAAAGATTGTCGAAAACTGTTTAGGGCAATTCTTACCAAATATGGCTGTCATTGCCGATGGAGTTGCCGAAGCTGAGCATATCCATCAGGCACGGGTAAGCTTACGTCGTTTACGTAGTGCCCTTAAGCATTTTGCAGGTTGGTCAAGCGAGCTAAATCCTGTTTGGGAAGAACAAATTGCTGAGCTTTTCCGTAAACTTGGAGACACTCGTGATGAAGATGCGATTCGCACCGAAGTGTTACCTATTATTCAACAACACGGTTCACCTGAACTTTTACTACCAGTTTCAGCCCAGCCCTCAAAAGAACTCTCAACAATCTTTACCTCTGCAGACACAATTAAGCTATTACTCGATTTATTAGCATTTGCTTATTCAGAAGAAGATTCAGAGCGTAAAACTGGTGCATTAAAAAAACATATTAAAAAGAGTTTAGATAAGATACATCATAAAGTGATTAATAATGCTGAACACTTCTCTGAGCTTGAAGTGAATGAACAGCACAAAATAAGAAAGCAAGCTAAACAGTTACGTTATTGTGTTGAGTTTATTTCGAGTCTTTATCCAAATAAAAAAGTACAGCAATATTTAAAACAGCTACAACCTGTGCAAAATACCCTAGGTCAATATAACGATTTGTTTATTGCAGAAGGTATTTTTAACAATGTGGTTGAACAAGATCCGTCTTTCTGGTTTGCCTTAGGTTGGGTCAAAGCCAAACAGCCACAATTACAAAAGCGCTCAGCAAAAGCTTTACAAGCTTTTAGTGAGGTTGAAACTTTCTGGTAATTTATAAAAAGTCGCTGTAAACGTGCAGCGACTTTTATCGGTATTTACCAAATACTTTCCATACGCCGTTATCTGCTAACGGATCACTATAGCTATCGCTGCGTTGCTTTCTTGGCTTATCACGAGCATCTACCAATTTAAAATGCGGTTCAACCCCTAGCACAATCCCATTGGTGTAAAACCGTGAACGTGTATATTCGCTTTGTCCATGCTGGAATACATAGGTTCTTAAATCGATGAATTCACGGTGAGCAACCAGAGCCGCGGTATCATCACTTTGCAACCATTCTTGCATCGTAAATATCTGGTCTGTTTCAAACTGCCCGCATTTTTCAATAAGACTCGCAACACCGCGGAAAGTTTTAGATTCTTTTGCACGTGTTTTATTAATCCGAATTCGGTCTACATGAAAAAAGAATAGCGGTAAATTTAAATGACTTGGTAAATGAATGGCATCTGGTAATTCATCTTCCATAAATGGCTGAAAAAGCTCTTGTGCCCTTTCAATTAGCCCCTGCCATTGACGGTAATAATTTTCGACTTCTTCTTGCAAGCCATAATAAATCGGCAATCCTTCAACATGCTCTAAATATTGGGGTGGGAAAACATGCTGGCGTAATAAAGCAATATCTGTCTTTAAACTTTGAATCGCAATTGCATCTTGCATATTAGTCTCTCCTACCAATACTTAGGCTATTTACAGACTAAGTCAAAGGTTTTGTTTCCGCAAGCGTTTGCCTATAATAAGCAGCTCTATTTTTGCGGGAATAAGTCATGTCTCAAAAGATTAATGCAACAGATATTACTGAAGAAGAAGCATTAAATGCTGTTTTCTTTGAGCGTGCGGATGAATTTATTAAACAAGCTAATGATTTTTGTCGCCCGCCAAAAGATAAAAAAGTTGATCCAGCTGAGCTACGTGGTCAAGTGAGCGCTGCAATGTTATTTGCTACTGCCCGCTTCAATACATGGGTAGCAGCAAATAACTTTAAAGATGGTAATGAAATGCGTGATGCGAAAGATCAGGTCATGTCTTATCTTCTTCAGCAATTTCAGATGATGCTTGAAGATAACTTCGATGAATATTGTGAACAATTCGAAAATTATTTACGTTTCCGTAAAAATGAAGATTTTCACGCGCACAAACATGATCATTAATATGATTTAAAGACCCAAATAAAAAGCCACATTTGAGTGGCTTTTTATTTGCGAGAAGACTTTATTTCTTTGCGGCCTGACCATATTGATCAGCCATCACTTCGACCAAATGTTCAGGTTTAATATACTTCTTAATTACTCTGTTAACGTCAGCAACAGTCAATTTAGTTAACTCTTGATCATGACGAATTCGGTCTTGCAATGTTTTGTTTGTTTCAAGCTGTAGATTTAACATGCCATGAATATTACGCTCATCTTCTAATGCCGTAACTCGTTTCTTCATGATATCTGCTTTAGCAGCTTCAAGCTCTTGCTCAGTTACCCCATTTTTAACCAAGTCATTTAACACTTTGTGTATTGATGCAGACACTTGTGCTGAGCGACCCGAAGTATAATTTGCACTAATACTCAAAGCTCCTACATTCGTGTCACGATCAAGTTGCAGCCCACTTCCAAAACCATAAACCAGCGCATTTTTCTCACGAAGCTCTTGAGCCAAACGTGATGAAATTTGAGACTCACCTAAAATATAGTTCATTAAAATGAGAGCAGATGCATCTGGATGGTTTTTCCCAACTGGAATTGAAAGCACACTTTGGTAGCTACCAAATTCACGTTGCTCTGATAAAACATGAACTTGCTGTGCTGGAAAATCAACGTGATCAATCAAGATTTTTTGATATGGTTGCTTACCGTTCCAACGACCAAATTCCTGATTTAGTAATTTCTGCATCTTCTTCGCATCAAATTCGCCTGTAATGGCAATTTGAGCATGGTTCATTGCAAAGAAACGCTCATATAACTCTTTCACTTGCTCTTGAGTTGCATTTTTCAACTGCTGTTTTGCCAGTTCAGGTTCGAAGTGATAACGCAAATCACCTGGTTGATATTCTTCAAGTAAACGTGAAAGTGTTAAACCCGCCACTACATCTGGCTCGGTATAAGGACGATCTAGGCTTGATAAGCTTTGCGATTTAATTAAATCAAATTGAGATTGTTCAAATTTTGGATTTTTCATCACATCAAGAACAAACTTGAAAAACTCATCAAATTTTTCTGATTTAGACTGAATATTAATGGTCATGCCATTGCCGTCAGCACTTGCATAAGCCGCGCCGCCTGCATCAATTGATTTATCGGCAATGTCTTGCAAACTGTATTTATCAGAACCACGGAGCAATAAGTATGAAGTTAGATCAACTACTGTGCCTTTATTAAATAAAGATTTTTCTGTTCCGAAGTCCATCGTAATCGTTGCGTAAGTACGATCATCGCGTGTTTCAACTGGGAATAGAGCATACTTCATTCCATTTTTTAGTTTTCCACGGATAATCTTTTTCTCATTGCTTTCAACATATTGCTTTGAAGTTTTTAAAAACTCAGCAACTTCTTGTTGATATACCTTAGGATCTTTTAAAGGTTCAGCCTTTGCTTCGACCTGATCTAGAGTTTTAGGTGTCTCTTTTGAATTTTGCTGTTGCGCTTTTTTCTGGTCTTCAGGTGTTGGCAAAATATCGCCATCAATACGATGATCAGCCACAAGGAACTGTTTTAAAGTTTGATTCACATCATCTAGCTTAACTTTTTCTACAGAATCTAAATCTTTAAAATATTGATCCCATTGCCCGCCAGCGACGGTGTAATCACTTAAACGTGACCCCAGTGCTACCGCATCTTTCGTGATTAAGTCACCTTGAGTTTTCATTAAACTTTTAACACGATTTAATTCAACTTCAGTAAACGGCTTCCCTTTTTCAATGCCTGCTAACAAAGAACTTTCAACTTTTTTAGGGTCATTACTTGGTGAATAAATAGCACCTAGAAACACCACGTTAAAATCTTGGTCTAACCAAGTACTAGCTTCAACATTTGTGGTAATACCTGTTTCCACCATGTTTTGGTATAGGTGACCACTTGGCTGCATAGTATATAACAAAGGAGCTAAAGCAAGTGTCGGCTGAATTTTGGTATTTTTACCATTCATATAGATATGGAATTTAGCCAGATCACTGCCCTTTTTCACTATGAATTGACGATTTTTCATTTTTGTAGAGTCAAGCACAGGAATCTGTACAGTTTTAGGAACCGCTCTTGCCGCAATTGGACTAAAATATTGATCTATTGTTTTTAAGACATCAGTCTTATCAAATTTACCTGAAATCACCATAACCGCATTATTGGGTGCATACCAGCTACGATAAAACTGGTTCAGTTCAGGCATCTTAATAGATTTAAGCTCAGGCAAATCACCAATCGGTAAACGACCTAAATATTGGTTACCATAAGCTGACTTCCACATTTGATCCATCAGCACAGCAAAAGGCTGATCCATACGGACTTCACGTTCACGCTTTACAATTTCAATCTCGGAAGGAACAAACTTTTCTTGAAGAACTAATTTATCCATACGCTCAGATTCAAGATACAGTACCTGATCAAGCGCAGTTTTTTCTGGACGAACGATATTAGTATATTTTGTTGAATAATAATCGGTGCTGGCGTTTGTCATCAATGTATATTGATCTAAACGACGCTGGAACTCTTCCCCTTTAACATTTTGTGTCCCCTTAAAAGCCAAGTGCTCAAGCAAATGAGCTAAGCCACTTTTACCTTGCGGGTCATTTAATGAGCCTGTTAAATAAATGGTATTAATAAAGATTTTATTTTCTTTGTCATTCGGTGCAAGCACAATCCGAAAGCCATTATCTAATTTATATTCCTCAATATTTTGCTTACTTTTTACTAGTGTAGTTTGTGCCCAAGACGCAGCACTTAAACCAAGAATACATAGGGAGAGTGTCAGTTGTTTAAACTGCATAAACATATAAATACCAATTAATTTGAATAATAAAAAATCAATAGTTGTGGGACTATAGTAGGAAATTTGAACTAACTTTCATAGTAAAGTTTTGAAAAAAAAGCCGTTTATTTAAACGGCCTTATATTTTAAGGAAAAATTTCAGCTTGCATATAAAGCTTCCCATACCCTGAAACTTCAATACGTTCCTGATTCAGGACATTGCAATATAAAACGCCTCCACGGCTAGAAGCCTGATAAGCAATAATATTATTTTTAGCAAGTTTCTCTGCCCATAATGGCGCTATTGCCGTATGAATTGAACCCGTAACCGGATCTTCCTCAATGCCCGCGACAGGTGCAAAATAACGCGATACACAATCATATTGTTGATCGGCTTTTGAGGTGATTGCAACATCCATCCCTGCAGTAGTAATCGCAGTCCGCTTACCTAAGGCTTTAAGTAAGTTCATGTCAGGTTGCTCATCTAACACGTCTTGCACTGATTCATATTCAACAATGTAGGCTTGAACATTTTGATAAACCGCTTTAAAAGGCTTTGTTAATGCTTGACGTAAAATAGCTGGATAATCTTCAACTTGATGAGCTTTACGAATTGGAAAATTCATTCTGATTTTACTGTCTTCATCTTGGTGAACCACAAAAAGACCTAAGTTTCGTACATGGAAATTAATTGTCTTTTTCTCGGTAAAATCTTTAAATAATACAAAAGCGCTGGCAAGCGTGGCATGCCCACAGAAATCAACTTCAACTGTTGGAGTGAACCAACGGATTTCATAGTTTTCAGAGTCTATAATTTTTACAAAAGCAGTTTCAGACAAATTATTCTCAAGTGCTATCTTCTGCATTAAATCTGTATCTAGCCACTCTTTTTCAACAACGACAGCGGCCGGATTTCCACGAAATAACTCTTTTGTAAAAGCATCGACTTGATACATTTTCATGATAGTACTCTCTTTTGTAATAGACTCATTTTCGAAAATTATTTAAAAGAAAAACAGATACAGTTTTTTTAGAATTAACATCACAGTAGCAATTTATGCCTATAAAAAACGGCTCATCCAGAATAGAGAGCCGTTTTTTTATTGATTTTTAATGATGTTGAGTTAACTCAATTTCATCTTCACTGTTTAATATTTCTTTATCAGTTTGACCCATCAATTGGCTCGTAACTACGCCAGCAGTCATCGAACCATTTACGTTTAACGCAGTACGTCCCATATCAATGAGTGGCTCGATTGAAATAAGAAGCGCAACCAACGTTACAGGTAAACCCATGGCAGGAAGCACAATCAACGCAGCGAAAGTCGCACCACCACCTACTCCTGCAACCCCAATTGAACTTAAGGTCACAATACCGACTAACGATGCAATCCACATTGGGTCTAAGGTGTTAATACCCATTGTAGGTGCAACCATCACTGCCAGCATTGCAGGATACAAACCCGCACAGCCATTTTGACCAATGGTAGCACCAAAAGAAGCAGAGAAACTTGCAATAGATTCAGGCACACCCAAACGACGAGTTTGTGTTTCAATGCTCAGTGGAATACTTGCTGCACTTGAACGGCTAGTGAATGCGAACGTTAAAACTGGAGCAACTTTCTTAAAGAATTTAAGCGGAGAAACACCGGTCATAGTCAAAATAATGGCATGTACGACAAACATAATCGCCAAGCCTAAATAAGATGCAACCAAGAAACCGCCTAGATTTAAGATATCTGCAACGTTTGAACTTGCCACGACTTTTGTCATAAGCGCAAATACGCCATATGGTGTAAGAGTCATCACTAAGCGCACAAGCTTCATTACCCATGACTGCAACGTCTGAATCGCAGTCAGAATACGTTGACCTTTTTCTGCGTCATCCTTCATTAGGTTAAGCGCTGCTATACCTAAAAAGACGGCGAAAATAACCACACTAATAATTGATGTTGGATTTGCACCAGTCAATTCAGCAAATGGGTTACTTGGAATAAAGGAAAGAATAAACTGCGGCACACTTAAATCGGTAACTTTGCCTACATAGTCTGTATTAATCGCAGTTAAGCGTGCAGTTTCAGCAGCACCTTGCACCAAACCTTTTGCAGTTAAGCCAAACAGGTTTGTAACAAATACCCCTACCAGTGCAGCAATCAGCGTTGTAAAGAGTAAAGTACCGATCGTATAAAAACTGATTTTGCCTAAAGAAGATGCTTGGTGTAATTTTGCCACCGCTCCCAAAATAGACACAAATACCAAAGGCATCACGACCATTTGTAAAAGTTTTACATAGCCGTTTCCAACGATATTAAACCAGCTAATAGATTCAGCAAGAATCGGATGGCCACCGCCATAAATCAAATGTAGTCCTAAACCAAACACTACACCTAGAACTAAGCCAGCCAGAACTTTTTTCGATAAGCTCCAGTCTGTTTTACGTGTTTGGGCGAGTAAAAATATTAACCCGACAAAAACCACAATATTGATGATTAAGGGTATATTCATTCCCAAACTCCAAATTATTGCTTGTGTCATCTTTCAAGGGGGCATATTTGACCATAGCCAGCCTATATAAACTACCCTTTTCCACAATTTTATAGCATCAAGATGATTACAAACCTCTGTGAGAATTTAAAATGACTTTTTCATACATATATATCACTTTTAATTTATAAATTAAGTTGGATATTTACGTATGAAAATCAATCACAACCTAAGCAACCTTTAATTCAAATTGTTGCTCAATAAAATGAATAAACTGCTTTAAATTGGTTCCCCATGTTTCAGGCGACTGGGCAACTAAGTAGGTAGTAAAATGAGCGGATTCAGTATTAAGTTCAAAACAACTTAATGACACTTTCTCGACTACTTTGTTTAGATATGACTTTGGCAATAAAGCAAAACCAACGCCTAATTCCACACAGCTTACAATCCCGTCCAGACTGCCCATTTCCATAATTTGTGAAGGCGGAACACTGTGATCATTTAAAAATAACTCGATTGCATGACGATAAGAACAACCTTGTCGAAACGCAATAAATCGGGTCTTTGCAAGCTTGGCAACATCTGGAAAGTGAGTTTGCTGTTTCGGACAAACCAAAACCAATTGTTCTTGCCAAACAGGTAAACTATACAACTCTGGAATTAAATATTTAGAAGCAACAAAAGCACAATCAACCTCTCCTTGCTGCACAGCGCTTAACAAATATCGTGTCGGGTGAGTTTGCAGCTCGATCGGCAAATTCGGATATTGCTGCATACATTGATTGAGTAATTGAGGTAGACGTATTGCTGCTGTCGTTTCCATACTGCCCAAACGAATGGTTTCGTTCGGGTCAATATCACCCTCTTGAAAGATTTTTTTCGCTTTATTATGTAGAGCAATCATTTGAACAGCATAACTATGCAGCTGTTGTCCGGCATTCGTTAAGGTCACTGGGTTATTACGATTGAATAAAATAACCCCTAACTCTTCTTCAAGCTTTTTCACATGGCTCGTGATATTCGATTGAACCGTATACATTTTTTGTGCAGCCAAGGAAAAACTTCCACTCTCTGCAACAGCTAAAAAAAACTCTAGAGACTTAAGCAACATATCACTATCTCAAAATAAGATAATTACCATCATATTAAATCATTTTTAAAGATTTAAAAACTCGCTTTTAATAATAAAAAAATTGAGCATCCTCTCATGTCTACGTTTTATCGAATGAGCTTAATTGTCTTTTTGGCAACTTGTTTGGGAATTGGTGTTTTTAGATTTTCCTATACTGCGCTTATGCCCATCATGATCGAGCAATACCACTGGACTCACGATTTTGCCAGTTACTTAGGCAGCGCAAATTTATTGGGATATCTCATTGGCGCCTTATTGGCGCTCTTAAGTATTAAAGAAAAGTACATCCCACCCATGATTGTATTGTCGGCTATAGCTGGTAGCCTCAGCCTACTATGCTGTTCATTCATGGATATGCCTCTGGTGTGGTTCATTTTTTGGCGTACGATTTCAGGTATTGCTGGCGGCTTACTAATGATTTTGGCACCTAGCTTTGCGATGAAATACATTCCCACCACGCAAAGATTAAAAGTTAATTTTTTAGGATTTAGCGGGATTGGTGTAGGGGTTTTATCCGCCACTATTATTATTCCTCTACTTCAAAATATGCCTGTTCATTATGTTTGGAATATTTTTGCGGGTCTTTCTCTATTAGGAAGCTTAACTCTTTATCGATTATTAAGTAGTAATACTGCCCAAATTATTAAGCCGCAATCGACCACTATAAAAGTCTCAAAAAAATCACGTTTAGGCCTTGTCATTATTATTGCCTATATGTGTAGTGCCTTTGCATATATTCCACACTCTTTGTTTTGGATGGATTATTTATCTGGAACTCTGCATTTTCCCCTACAGCAAAGAAATCTATTTTGGGTTCTCTATGGATTAGGAAGTTGTATTGGTGCACTTGTCGCTTATTGCTTAAGCAGATTAACCGGATATCTACAGGCCATTAAATGGTTATATACCATTTACTGCTTAGCCGTTGTTTTGCCTTTCTTTTCACATACCGCTTCTTTACTGGCCTTATCTTCGCTTTTGACAGGCTTACTAACCCCCGCAACCGTATTTATTAGTTCTTATAGTCTGCTACAGATTTATGAGCAGCGTTATCAGAAGCTTTGGAGCATTGCCACTATTGGCTTTGCCAGTACTCAACTTTTGGGTGGTGTTGTCATCAGTACTTTACATCATTTGCATTGGTCTTATGCCCATCTATTTCTTTTGGGTGGAACCGTTCTTCTCTTTGCGGTTTGCCTTTTAATTCCCCTACGCCCTTCTTTCACCTCAACTCTCGGAGAAACCAAACCGTGAAAACTCTGCTCTTTCCTTTATTTCTAGTTGCTTTCGTTCTTATTATTCAAGCCCTAGACCAGAGTTATCAAAAGAAAACTGGTTTTATTAAATCTCCGAAACATCCCGAATTTATGCAATAAAAAAAGCCCTCAACCGAGGGCTTTTTAATAGAAGATTACTCACCCATATGTTTGATAATTGCATCACCAAATTCAGAACAACGTAACAAGGTTGCACCCGGCATTAGGCGCTCAAAATCGTAAGTTACGGTTTTGGCAGCAATCGCTCCAGAAATTCCTTTAATGATCAAATCAGCTGCCTCTGTCCACCCCATATCACGCAGCATCATTTCTGCAGAAAGAATAATAGAACCAGGGTTTACTTTATCCTGACCTGCATATTTAGGTGCTGTGCCATGAGTTGCTTCATACACAGCAATAGCACCACCAATATTTGCACCTGGTGCAATACCAATACCTCCAACCTCTGCTGCCAAAGCATCAGAAATATAATCACCGTTTAAGTTTAGCGTGGCAATAACAGAGTAATCGGCTGGACGCATGAGAATCTGCTGTAAAAACGCGTCTGCAATGACATCTTTGATAATGATGTCTTTACCCGTTCTAGGGTTTTTAATTTTAACCCATGGACCACCATCAATCAGTTCTCCACCGAAACGATCTAGAGCCAATTCATAACCCCACTCTTTAAATGCGCCTTCGGTGTATTTCATGATATTGCCCTTGTGAACAAGAGTCACAGAAGGCTTGTCATTTTCGATTGCGAACTGAATGGCTTTACGGACTAAACGCTGTGAACCTTCTTTCGATACAGGTTTAATTCCAATGCCACATCCTTCAGGGAAACGGATTTTTGTGACACCCATTTCTTCTTGAAGGAACTTAATGACTTTTTTTGCCTCTTCAGAATCAGCTTTCCATTCAATACCTGCATAGATATCTTCCGAGTTCTCACGGAAAATCACCATATCAGTTAATTCGGGGTGTTGAACCGGTGAAGGAACGCCTTCAAACCAACGTACTGGTCGTACGCAAACGTATAGATCTAATTCTTGGCGTAAAGCAACGTTGAGTGAACGAATGCCTCCACCTACTGGTGTGGTTAAAGGACCTTTGATTGATACAACAAACTCGCGAAGTGCTTCGAAAGTTTCTTCGGGCATATAGTTGCCATAAATTTTATTGGCTTTTTCGCCGCAATACACTTCCATCCATTCGATTGAGCGTTTGCCACCGTAAGCTTTTAAAATCGCAGCATCTACGACTGCTTTCATGGTTGGTGTAATATCCACACCAATACCGTCGCCTTCAATGAAAGGAATAATTGGATGATTTGGTACGTTCAGTGACAGGTCTGCATTTACTTTGATTTTGTCGCCGTCGGCAGGAACCACGATCTTCTGATAACCCATTGTGTAGATTCTCCCTTTTATAATACTTAATTAACTAAAAATAATTATCGATAAACAATACTTTCAACTTTTATTAACGCATAATAGCTTAATCGAATTTAATACTTTTTGAGATTTATGTGGGAAATAAGCAAATTTCGCACTTAAATATAGCTCAATGTTTTCTCTAGTTATTTGAAAGAAGAAGCCATTTTTTATGAAAATTGTGATTCTCAACAAGCCTTATGACGTTCTCTCCCAGTTTCGTAAAGACGAAGCGCACATGACCGTCTCTGACTTTGTTGATGACCCGACTTTGCGCTTGGCAGGCCGTCTTGATATGGACTCTGAGGGTTTAGTTTTTTTAACCGATCATGGTGGTCTGAATCAGTTCATTACCAACCCTGCAAATAAAAAATACAAAACGTATTTAGTTCAAGTTGATGGCGATGTAACCGAAGAAGCGCTTGAGCAACTTCGTAAAGGTGTAGAACTGAATGATGGTATGACGCTTCCTGCTAAAGCCATTAAAGTCAGTGAACCTGAATGGTTATGGGAACGCAATCCACCCGTACGTTACCGTGCAAATATTCCGACATCTTGGATTGAGATTTCAATTTGTGAAGGCCGTAACCGCCAAGTTCGTCGTATGACTTCTGCGGTAGGTTTTCCAACTTTACGTTTAATTCGTACTAAAATTGGCTCAATTGACTTAGTTCAACTTGGTTTAAGACCGGGTGATGTAAAAGAAATTGAACCATTACTCTACCCTGACTTTAAAGATGTACCAGCTGAACAGCCTTATCGCTCGCGTTCATACGTGAAAAAGCCAGGTGGTACGGGTGGCAAACCAATGGTTCGCAAGAACAAAGATGGTTCTGCGAAAAAGTCTGGTACAAAACGTATCTGGCAAATGGATGAAAGCGAGAAACCACGTCGTAAGACCAATGGTACAACTCGTCCAAATACCAAAGCACCACGTGGTCGTGGCCGCAATGGTCGATAAGATTTAATCTTTTAAAAGCTCACATCAGTGGGCTTTTTTAATGTCTTTTATTTTAGGCAATAAAAAACCGGTGCATATGCACCGGCTCTTAAGCTAATTACTAACGAGTTAGTAATTAAGCCTCAACTGTTGCAAGAGCTGCATTAAATGTAGCACTTGGACGCATTACAGCATTTACTTTAGTTGGGTCGATAGCGTAGTAACCGCCGATGTCCGCTGGTTTACCTTGTACTTGAGCAAGTTCAGCAACAATCTTCTCTTCATTTTCAGCTAAAGCTTTAGCAAGAGGAGCAAATTTAGCTTTCAACTCAGCATCTTCGTTCTGAGCAGCAAGCGCTTCAGCCCAGTAAAGTGACAAGTAGAAGTGGCTGCCACGGTTATCGATTTCACCAGTACGACGTGATGGAGACTTGTCATTGTCAAGCAATTTACCAGTCGCTTCATCAAGTGTCTTCGCAAGTAACTTAGCACGAGCATTATTTTCTTTAATGCCCATTTCTTCTAAAGATACTGCAAGCGCAAGGAACTCACCAAGTGAATCCCAACGTAAGTGGTTTTCTTCAACAAGTTGTTGTACGTGTTTTGGTGCTGAACCACCTGCACCAGTTTCGTACATACCACCACCCGCCATTAGCGGAACGATAGACAACATTTTTGCAGAAGTACCAAGTTCCATAATTGGGAACAAGTCAGTTAAGTAGTCACGTAAGATGTTACCAGTCACAGAAATCGTGTCTAGGCCACGTACGACGCGCTCAAGTGTGTAACGCATTGCACGTACTTGAGACATGATTTGGATATCAAGACCAGTCGTATCATGATCTTTTAAGTACTTTTGTACTTTCTTGATCAATTCGTTTTCGTGTGGACGGTACGGGTCAAGCCAGAAGATTGCAGGCATACCTGAGTTACGTGCACGAGTTACTGCAAGTTTAACCCAGTCACGAATCGGAGCATCTTTAACCTGACACATACGCCAGATATCGCCTTCTTCAACATTTTGAGTCAATAACACTTCACCAGTGTCAAGATCGGTAATATTTGCAATACCAGCTTCTGAAATCTCAAAAGTCTTGTCGTGAGAACCGTATTCTTCAGCTTTTTGAGCCATCAAACCAACGTTTGGTACTGTACCCATAGTCTTCGGATCGAAGTTACCATGCCACTTACAGAAGTTGATCATTTCTTGGTAAATACGGGCAAATGTTGATTCTGGCATTACTGCTTTAGCATCGTATTGCTTACCATCAGCACCCCACATTTTACCACCAGCACGGATCATTGCTGGCATAGAAGCATCTACGATGATGTCGTTTGGAGAGTGGAAGTTTGTGATGCCTTTTGCCGAGTCAACCATTGCAAGTGCAGGACGGTGTTCTTGACAAGCATGTAAGTCTTCAATGATTTCTTCACGTAATGAAGTTGGAAGAGTTTCGATTTTCTCGTACAACCCAGCCATACCGTTATTAACGTTAATGCCTAATTCGTCAAATAACTTACCGTGCTTTTCGAAAGCTTCTTTGTAATAGATTTTCACACAGTGACCGAAAACGATCGGGTGTGAAACTTTCATCATTGTCGCTTTTACGTGTAAAGAGAATAAAATTCCCGCTTCTTTACAATCATCAAGTTCTTTTTCATAGAAATCACAAAGTGCTTTCTTGCTCATGAACATTGAATCAATGATTTCACCTTCTTGAAGCGCAACTTTTGGCTTAAGAACAATGCTCTTACCACTATTCGTGATAAGTTCCATTTTCACATTACGTGCGCGATCAAGTGTCATTGATTTTTCACCATGGTAGAAGTCACCTTCTTCCATATGTGAAACGTGAGTTTGTGACCACTGTTTCCACTCGCTCATTGAATGAGGGTGTTTTTTCGCATAGTTTTTAACTGCTGCTGGAGCACGGCGGTCAGAGTTACCTTCACGAAGGACAGGGTTTACTGCTGAACCAAGGCACTTACCATAACGAGCTTTGATTGATTTTTCTTCTTCAGTCGTTGGATTTTCCGGATAATCAGGAATTGCGTAACCTTTTGATTGAAGCTCTTTGATACATGCAGTTAATTGCGCAACAGACGCACTAATGTTCGGGAGTTTGATAATGTTTGTATCTGGATCTTGTGTAAGACGACCTAGCTCTGCAAGGTTGTCGGATACCTTTTGCTCTTCACTTAGGTAATCAGCGAATTCTGCGAGCACACGTGCAGCTACAGAGATGTCACTTTTAATAATCTCGATGCCAGCTGGCTTGGTAAAGGTCTCAATGATCGGCAGTAGCGAATAGGTCGCCAATAATGGCGCCTCATCAGTCAGTGTGTAAATAATAGTTGACTTTTCACCAGCCATATATAGCCCCTTCCGTTTGATTGAGTGTTGAGGACCGAGCTTGTGGCCCAGTGCCTACGAACCGATATGCTTAAATAAAACCCTGAGAGTATCGGCTCTCATTGTCTTCCAGTCAACGAAATATCCAGTGATAACGACATTTCGCAGCGAAATAATACATAATTTAAATCTATTGATAATATTCCTATACCCAACTTTAAGTAATACATAATTCATCATTACTTTTTTAGGGACTGAATACGATTAAATTACATGAGATATCTTTCAGAGTTCTGACAATTATTATACTTTTCATTCAAAACAAACTCAAAGATAAAACGAATCTCATCGTTTAGCAGCACTTAAAAAATAAAAAACCGACGTACAAAACATCGGTTTTTTATAAACTATTTATCTGTTATTTAAGCTTTTAACCATTTTTCAGTTTTAGCCTGATCTTCAATAATAAGTTCAACTTCAGTTAAATCAGATGTAGCACATTCAACTTCAAAAGATAGTAACTCATCGCGACGGAAAGCAAACACAGTATAAGTACCGCCCTGCTTTGCATACTTCTCAACAAGTTTAGTGGTCGCTTTTAGCCCATCAATTGCAATAATTACATCATTGGCAGAAATACCTGCTTTAGCTGCTGCGCTATCACGGCGAGTACTTTGCACGAGTACACCTTCAGGCTTATCAACAAGTTTCAAACCAAGTGGCAAAGATTTGTCAGTTTTAACTCTATAACTTAAGCCAAACTCAGGGAACAGTTGATCAAGTGGCAATTCATCAGTGGTATTAATCAAATGATTAATTTGTTCAATCCAGCTATCACCCGTCAGTTCTTTACATAAATCAAAAATGGTTCTTTCGTTTACTTGCATACCATTTTGAGTGTTTTCATATAACCGACGCATTAAAGCATCAAGACTAGAACCCCGTAGACGTAAACCTAAATCTAGACATAATGCTACAAGCGAACCTTTATTGTAGTAACTGGTGCCCGCATTATTCGAGTTTTCATCTTGGCGATAAAATTTAATCCACGCGTCAAAACTTGACTCTGCAACTGTTTGAACAAAACGACCTGGGTTTTGCAAATAACGGTCAATTTGTGCTTTGAGTAAATCAAGATAAGACTTCTGAGAAATTACGCCACTACGTAATAAAATCAAGTCATCGTAATATGAAGTAAAGCCTTCAAATATCCACAATAAAGACGTGTAGCCTTCTTGATGCAAATTATAGTTTGCAAAGTTTTCTGGGCGGATAAACTTGACTAACCATGAATGAAAATATTCATGACTACATAAGCCTAAAAAGCGTTGATAATCTTTAGAAGGTTCAGTTGGTTCATTCGATTTTGGCAAATCCTCACGCGGTGTAATCAAGCTTGTGCTATTACAATGCTCTAATCCGCCATAACTATTCCCTGTTGCCATGGTCATAAAGGTATAGTTTTTAAATGGTGCTGACCCGAACATATTTATTTCAGCTGCACAAATCTTTTCAATATCGGCTTTTAGGCGATCAATATTGGTATTGTGCGAACCAGAAATTACGAACTCATGTTCAATGCCGTTCGTCTCAAAACTAAAGCGTGTTTGATCAGCCAATTCAAATGGACTATCAATCAGTTGATCGTAATGATCTGCTTTTAAAGTAAATCGACCTTTGACTAAGCTTTTTGAAGCTAAGCCTGTTGCTAACTGAAAATGCTTTAATTCATCCGGCAAGAAAACTTCGACTTCACAAGCAGACTGCTCCTGCCCTTCTAAAGCCAAACATACACACGCAGGATTAATATATAGACGAGTCTGGTCTACATAAGCACCACGGACAGACAAGTCATATGCATACACATCATATTCAATCGTCATTAATTCATGATCTGTATTAAATAAACGCCAGCGATTCTTGCTCGTTTTTTTAATGTCCAGCAGACGTCCAGCTTCATCATAAGCTTTAACGGATTCAATATGTTTTGAGAACTCTCGAATTAGATAACTACCTGGAATCCAAGTTGGTAGCCAAAGTTCCTGATTTGGGTTGGCTAAAAAACGAATTGTCACGTGAACAAGGTGCTGTTTGTAATCATCGAACTCAATTTGATAATGCAACATAAATTCTTCAATTTAAAATAAGAACGGCTTCACATTAGATTATCACTTTTTTGTATCGTCTTGCGTAGATGTATTTTTTGGCAACAATTCCCACTAGCCTTCCATGAAAAAAAGGCATAGCATGCTGTGCATCTGTGTCCCGTATTTGCCAGTGAAGTTAAGGTCATCCGTGAAATTTTTTCTATCTCTTTTTACCCTCTTTAGTATTTTTTGTACTACTCTAACCAATGCTGCACTACTCAATATTGCACCTGAAAGTGTTGAAGCTGCTGCATGGACTATTGTAGATACTCAATCGGGTCAAATCATTGCTGAGCATAATAGCCATGTGCAACGTGCACCAGCATCTTTAACCAAAATGATGGTTGCCTACATTGCCCTAAAAGAGATTAAAGCTGGAAAACTGAAAAAAGAAGAAATCATTACTGCAACTCCAGTGGTTAGTGTTGTGCAGTGGGATGAATCACAAATGTATCTTAAAGCTGGTGAACAGATTTCAGTTGATCAGTTATTGGCAGGTTTAATCGTAATGTCTGCTAATGATGCAGCCGTGACTTTAGCTGAAAAAATCTCTGGTGATGTTCCGCGCTTCGTGCAACGTATGAATCAGGAAGCTCAAGCTTTGGGTATGAAAGATACTCATTTTAGTAATCCTGCCGGAATTACGATGCCAGACCATTTCACTACAGCACACGACCTTAGCTTATTAAGTCAGGCTGTAATTAAGCAGACCCCTGAATATTTGCATTATTCAAAAATGCCAAACTTTAGTTATAACCAACGCTTCCATCATGCGACAAACCTTGCGCTCAAATATGACCCATATGTAGATGGCCTAAAAACGGGATATACCAAAGCAGCGGGTTATAATTTGGCACTCACAGCTTCACGTCCTTCATTCTCATCTGACTTAACTCAAAGACGTTTATTAGTCATTGTTTTAGGTACACCGAGTGCTGTAAAACGCGCTGAGATTGCAGATAAATTAATGAATCTTGCTTACGCCTATACACGTGATGAAGTGATTATTCCTGAGCAGAAATTAATTGCTGAACTACCTGTTGTAAAGTCGACTTTAAAAATGTTTAAGGTTGAAACAAAGCAACCAACAATTGTAACGACATCTTTATATGCAGACCCAGCACCAATTGACCTAAATACTTTTGATAATGCAACTCAACGCGTTCAAGTACTTGATAGTAACCAACAGCTCAAGGTGATTGCTCCACTTGAAACGACTCAAACACATGTAAACATTGAGCTCAATGAAAAACAATTAACTGCGCCATTAATGAAAGTCGTAAGTTTGGCAACAGTATCGATTTATCAAAATAATCAACTGATCCGTAGTCTTCAAATCGAAGATAACGTACATATTGAAGAAGCCAACATTTTCCAAAAAATCGCAATGTGGTTTTCTAGCCTCTTCTCTATTTTTTCATCAAGTGAACATAGTGCTGCTAAACTCTACCCAGTAGATTCGCACTAAAAACATCAAATTGTGCACAGACGCACAATAATTTTTATAAATAAAAGATGGCATAATTTAGCCATCTTTTTTTATAGAAAAATAATTAGGTGAAAAAAATGACCCAAAATTTACATCATATTGTAATTGTTGGTGGTGGTGCTGGCGGCTTAGAACTGGCAACACAACTCGGTGAAACTTTTGGGAAAAATCGTAAAGCAAAGATTACATTGGTTGACCAAAACCTTACCCATATTTGGAAACCATTGCTTCATGAAATTGCTGCTGGTTCTTTAAATCCCCACGAAGAACAAACTAACTATTTTGCGCACTCAGAAAAACATCATTACGAATTTGTGCTCGGAACATTAGTTGGGGTTAATAAAGATAAAAAATTAATTGAACTAATGCTCCCTCAAGTGTCTAAGGATCAACAGAATCATTCGCAAGAGCTAAGTTATGACACACTTATTTTAGCGCTTGGTTCGGTATCAAATGATTTTAATACCACTGGAGTGCGTGAAAACTGCCATTTCCTTGATAGCAGAAAGCAAGCCGATATTTTCCAGCAAGATTTATTACATCTTTATATTGAAGCTCAAAATCAACCCAATCAACGAACTTTAAATATTGGAATTGTTGGTGCGGGAGCAACAGGTGTAGAACTGGCAGCTGAGTTAATTGAGACAACTAAAAACTTTTATCGATATGGTTTAAAGAAGATTCATCCAAACCAAGTCAAAATCACATTGATTGAAGCTTCTGAACGTATTTTACCCGCTCTAAGCGATAAAACTGCTGAACACAGTGCTGGGCAACTCAAAAAAATGGGTGTTGAAATTTTAACTCAACACCGCGTTGAAAAAATTGATGAGCATTGCATCTACTTTAGCAATGGCAACCAACTCAAAAGTGATATTACCGTTTGGGCTGCAGGCGTAAAAGCACCAAAGGTATTAGAAAGTTTTACTGACTTTAAACGTGACAATATTAACCGCCTGATGGTCTATGCGACCTTGCAAACCTATTCTGATCCAAATGTATTTGCGTTTGGTGACTGTGCTCATTGCCAACTTGATGCAAGACATCCTCCACTTGGCCCCCGTGCTCAAGTTGCAAGCCAACAGGCCAGCTTTTTAGTCGATGCTATGGCTGCTCGACTAAATGGCCGATCACAGCCGATGTTTACATTTAACGACAAAGGTTCTCTCGTGTCTTTAAGTCGTAATAAAGCCGTTGGAGAATTACTTGGAGATGTCAGCGTGCAAGGCTATATTGCGAAAACAATGTATGTCTCTTTATATCGTTTACATCAAGCAACGATTCACGGATATACTCAGGCTGGACTACTCACAATGAAAGATTTACTTACAAGACGTGTACGTCCAAAAATTAAGCTGTATTAAGTTGAATTTTTTAAGTTCGTCCCTATTTATATAAAAACGCATCAGAAAAAGTGCCAAAGATTAAGATTTTGTAGTCTACAAAATTTATTTTTCACTTTATGATGTACGCTTCAATTGATTGAATGGATCAAAAACATGACTGCTATTGCAAATAACCACGTGGTTTCATTCCACTACAAATTAACAAACGCTGAGGGTGAAACACTTGATCAATCTCAAGGTGAACCACTTGCCTATTTGCACGGTGCAGGCAATATCATTCCTGGTTTAGAAAATGCATTAACAGGTAAAACTGTTGGTGAAAAATTCACTGTTAACGTTCCAGCTGCTGAAGGTTATGGCGAATACAACCCAGACCTAGTACAAGAAGTTCCAGCTCAAATGTTCCAAGGTGTTGAGAACATTCAACCTGGTATGCAATTCCAAGCTCAAACAGATGACGGCGTACAGATCGTTACTGTTAAAGCGGTTGAAGGCGACAACGTTGTTGTTGATGCTAACTTCCCACTTGCTGGTCAAGATTTAACTTTTGAAGTTGAAATCGTAGAAATCCGTGATGCTTCTCAAGAAGAATTAGATCACGGTCACGTACACGGTGCTGGTGGTCATCACCACTAATTCATCTTTAAAGATGATAAGAGCAAAGCTTCGGCTTTGCTTTTTTTATGTATTTATTTTTATATAATATTTTGATAATAATTCTTTAACTCACCTCACTATATAGGGGCCAATTTTCATGTCAAACGTAAATCAGCTAATTTGGTTTCGTCAAGATTTGAGAGTTCGAGACCATGCTGCTTTATGGCATGCCTCTCAACAAGGGCCTTGTATTGGGTTAATTATTTTATCGCCTGAACAATGGAAAATGCATCACGATGCGCCTATAAAAATTAATTTCTATTTACGTCAACTTCAACAACTAAAAAAAGAACTAGAACAACTTAATATTCCCCTTATTATCCAAGTCATTCCTTACTGGAAAGATATCGCTGATTATATTGGTGAACTTAGCACTCAACTTAATATTGAAAATGTCTATTCAAATATAGAGATCGGCGTTAATGAATTAAAAAGAGATAAAACTGTACAAGATTTTTTAAATCAACAAGGTAAAGAGCTCTTTTTATTCCATGACCGTACGATTTTTCCTTTATGCTCTATTCGCAATCAGTCACAGCAGCCCTATCAGGTTTTCGGTGCATTTAAAAAAGCATGTTATTCAAAATTGGATATCAGTGGTTTACCTCAATGCTATCCAATTCCTGAAAAGCAAAGTAGCTATCCAGCGTCTTTTTCAAAAATAAACAGCTTAACTCTAGAAGATATTGAAGCTTTTTTTGATCCTTCTGTTTCTAAAGAGCAACAAGGCTTATGGCCAGCTGGAGAAAATTTTGCTCTAGAGCAGCTCGACATATTTATTAAAGATCGTTTATCTGATTATAAATTAGAACGTGACTTTCCCAATGTAAGAGGAACTAGCCAACTTTCCCCCTACTTAAACATTGGGATTTTGTCTATCCGCCAGTGCCTGCAAGCTCTTTTTAGGGCTGAACATGGCAACTTTCATTTGACAAATGAAGGCCAGCAGACTTGGTTAGATGAACTCATTTGGCGAGAATTTTATCAACATATTTTATTTGATTTCCCCCATGTTTCTAAACATATTCCGTTTAAAAAAGACACTCAGAAAATTAAGTGGAATCACAACCCAGAGCACCTAATTGCATGGCAAACGGGCCAGACAGGTATACCGATTATTGATGCTGGAATGCGTCAACTTTTAAAAACGGGATGGATGCATAATCGTGTTCGCATGATTACCGCTATGTTTTTATGTAAAAACTTACTCATCGATTGGCGAGTAGGTGAACAATGGTTTATGGAGCATTTAATCGATGGGGATTTAGCAGCAAATAATGGTGGCTGGCAATGGTGTGCTTCTACCGGAACTGATGCCGTACCTTACTTTAGAATTTTTAACCCTATTGCTCAATCAAAGAAATTTGATCCAAATGGAGATTATATTCGTCAATGGGTTGAAGAATTAGCTCATCTAGACAATAAAGCCATTCATGAGCCCTACTCGACTAAAACGAATATTCAGTTAAATTATCCAAAACCAATTGTAGATTTAAAGGAAACTCGTCTTAAAGCAATTGAAACTTTCAAGAGTATTTAAATAAGAATTACGTCTTAAGTGTTTATTTTTAATTAAAAAATAATAACAGTATTTGACTATAGTGAGACTTTGTTCTACAAATAAACATAATAGATACTTAAAAAAGGCCATAAACAACAACAACTTCGCAATGTCTCACATTTAGTAATAAAAGTATAAAAAAATTAACATTACAATAAGGTAGCTATAGCTCACATGCAACAAAAGAACCCTGGAAGAACACTCGTCTTATGGATTATCGCAGCTCATCTATTTATGGGCATGGTGGCGTATGAGTGGTTGCCTGTAAGTTTTAGAGGAAGCTGGATTTTTATTCTCATTCTTTTAATTTCTGGAGCTTTTTTACAAGTTGGTGCATCCTTAATTGTGGGCTTACTCGCTTTTATCGGTGTTGCAGTATATTTTCTACTCGACTTAGGGGCTCAGACGCATATTGAACGTCAGCTTCTTTTACTTTTTATTATTCCCCTCATTCCTCTTTTTCTGAGTGCTGTTCGCCATAATATTGAAATTAACGTTCAAAAATACCGCGATATTCAAAGTTATGACCGTAATTATCGCCGTGATATTTTCCCGCTTAGCGCACTCAAGTATTTTCAACGCAGTTTCTTTAAGCTTCTTGATCATCATCACATTCAAGACTATGAAGTCTTTGAAATTAGAATTCTCAACCGAAGCTTAATTAAAGAAATGTTAGGCGACGATGTGTGGAAAACCACTCAAAATGAAATGATTAAAATTTTGAGCCAACATCATCCACAAGAAATCGTTTTCCAGTTTGCTGATGATGATCTTGAAACTATATACAGCATTGTAATTCGCAAGCAAAAAACGGATGAAGAACCTGAATTTATTAAAAAGCTAAAAGAAATTATGACTTTGCGGCTTGAAGTCGAATATAAAGTTATTCAGATTCCACCTGAAGAGGAGATTACTTAATGTCTAATCTTCTTAATATTTGTGGAATTATTATTGCATCTAGTCAGTATCCTGATGCCACTTTACAGCAGTTCTATCGGCAATATTATCATTGTGAGATTAAAACGGAACAAACAAAAACAGAAGTTCAGAGTACCGATGATCTTTCAATGTTTTTTCCATATCAGGATACATGGTGGCCTATCTTTACAATTGACCAGATCAGCTCGGATAGCTTTCAACGACTTATTCATAAAGGGTTCAAGCCTGGCATTATATTGCCGGATGAAGTTTTTAGCTTTTCTCATTATTTCTTGCTCAAAGAAGCAGTCAGCCAAGGTGCGATTCCGATTGCACTTTATAAATCAGAGCAACCTCAATATTTTGCGGCTAAAGCCACATTTTCAACTGCAATTGGGTTGCGCCCAATGGCTGCTTTTGTCTCAACGGGATGGGATGAAAATTTAATTTCACAGACCGCTGGTAGTTATATTATTCAATTTAACCCTTCGCAGCTCCCGTTACCCTCTAGAGAAATTAAGCAAAAACAGCATTTATTTTATTCGGCTAAACGTTTTAACGGTCATATTTCTGGGTATGAAATTATTATTAATCCTCCTGCTGATCTACCCACAACAAATATTCGATATCCTCAACTCGGAATATCTTGGAAATTTAATAAGATTAATTACATAAGTACGCCAGAGCATGTAAAAACTAATTTCCTTGGATACATTTTTATCGGTTTAAGTACTGTTGTAGTTCCACTCGATCTAATTCTGACGAGTACCTACCCTGACCTCCTTGGTACGTTTGGTAGCTATATTTCATGGTTCTCTCTTGTAATCGGGTTGATTTTATTAGTCTTGCTCATCTCGTCTATTATCAGGAGGGTTAAATCAAATGGCTCCCATTGATATTCTCTTCTTATTTGGATTTTTAGGGATTTGGATTCCACAAGCATTTTGGGCGTGGTTAAGTTATCAAGCTTGGAAATATTCAAAAACAGCAGAAAAAGAGTTACAAAACCTTCCAATACCAGAGAGATGGCCCGTTTTGAGTGTCTTGATCCCTGCCTATAATGAAGGTGTTGTGATTGAAGATACTTTGCATGCAATTGCTCAACAAGATTACCCAGCCGAAGCATATGAAGTTTTACTCATTAATGATGGGTCAAAGGATAACACCCTAGAAATCGCCGAAAATTTGGCAAAAATTTATCCTTGCATAAAGATTGTTAATGTTCCTAAAGGAATGGGGGGTAAAGGTAAATCTAGAACGCTTAATAATGGCCTCCCCCATGCTAGAGGCGAATTGATTGTTGTCTATGATGCGGACAGTACACCAGAACCCGATTGTGTTCGCTTGCTAGCTCAAACCCTACTTGCCGATAAAAAATTAGTAGCCGTTAATGGAAAAGTAAGAACACGTAATTGGCAAGATAGTATTTTGACCCGATTTATCGCAATTGAGTTCATCTTTTTCCAATGGATTTTCCAAGGCGGTCGTTGGCAACGTTTTGAATTATCAACATTGATGGGTACTAACTATGTGATTTGGCGTGATGCTTTAGAAACCTTAGGTGGTTTCGATGAAAAGTCATTGGTCGATGACACTGAAATGAGTTTTAGGATTTTTATCGGCCAAAAACGAATTAAATGGGTGCCCTATGCGATTGGTTGGCAGCAAGACCCCCCATCTCTAAGTGTATTTGTTAAACAGCGCTCACGTTGGACCCAAGGTAATTTTTATGTGACTCGTAAATATTTACCCGTCGCATTAAGAACGCCTTTTCCTATCGGAATTGAAATTCTTAACAACATTATGTGCTACATACTTTTTGTACCCGCTTTATTCTGGAGTCATATCACCTTAACCCTTGGCATACTTGATATTGCGGGTATTTCAGTTCCAGGCCCATTCACAACTCTATGGGGACTGTCATTTTGCCTATATGTGGCACAAATGTGGTTTACGCTTTCACTCGAAAAAGTTAAACCAGAACTCTACTTTTATTCAGTTCTATCTTACGTAAGTTACTCACAAATATTTCTATTTATTGTTTTTAAAGCCGCATATGACATGCTTAAAAATAAAATACAGGGCAACTCCCTTCAATGGTACAAAACGGAACGTAGCAAGGAGAAAAAATAAATGAAAAAGACTTTTGATCTTTACAAAACAGCTCAAGTGCTCCTTGCCAGCACCAGTCTTATGCTCGCCATGTCTGCTCATGCGTATACATGGGAACTGGACGATATTAGTACTTCTACTAAATACACAGTCGAGCCTCATTTTTTCTATATTGGCAAAGGTGCCCAGTGGCAAAACATTCAATTTTCAAGTGATTATTCCACTGAAAGCGATACAACTTTACTTGTAAAATATGATGATAAACTCATTTATAACACTACCCTAAGTGGGGATGGTCAAGTCAAATTTGATATTCCAGCAAGTCAGAGTGGTTTTCACCGTTTAGATTTTATTATTCAACAATATGCGAAACCGACTACGCTGAATCAAACCAAAGAAACATTCTGTACAGAAGATATTGATCACCTAACTTATTTAAGTAATTCCCAGCTCGACTTTACACCTATTCGTAATGAATATCGCTTAAAAGATTTGCCAGATGCTTTATATAACCCACAAGCGAGACGGCCTACTCCATTTGTTGGTATTTTAAAATACAACCGTAAAGAGATTATAGAAGCCTCCATGCTCGCCAGATTAGCAAGTTCATGGACCTCCATAACACCTGTTGAATGGGTTGATTCAGGACAAACCAATTTAAATCCTGAAACAAACTTTATTATTGAAGTTATTCGCTCAGCAGCACCACTAAAAGGCGGAGCACTAGTACAAATTGCAAAACCTGTAGAAGGTGTGCCTACCTTATCAATTACTTATCATACTCAACAAGATTTAACGAGCGCAGTAAATGGACTAATTAATTCTTCTTATGTACAACAATTGAGTACAGGAAACGCAGTTTTTCCAAATACAATATCTAATCCAACATGGGCTCAATTTAAAAAAATCGATACACTCGCCGATTTAGGTATTCAAGATTTCAGATTAAATCACGCTGAAAAAAACTTATTTCTTGATTTCCCTGCGGTATGGCAACCAACCGATATCTTGCAAGGACAAATCGCACTTCGTATTCAAAGTGGTTTATTACAAGGTTCCAATATTACAGCTTGGATTGATGGAGGACTTGCTGGAAGCATGAAAACAGCCGACCTTGCTTCAGACCCAGTAAACCGTCAGTTCAATATTTTTGCAAAAGCTATTTCTAATACGACAAATTTTAGTCTAAAGCTGGAAAATTCAGTGATAGCCAATTCCCAATGTTTACCTAACGCACATGGTTCACTTTGGATTGATACAGCCAAATCTACTGTAAAGCTACCTCATAAACTTAAAAATGGTGTAGCCGCAATTTCAATGACTTTAGCAACAACCCCCACAATTGCGGTTGATGGTCAATCTGGTGCATTAAATATCGCGATTGTGTTAGGTCAAACTGCGAAAAAAATGCTTTTAACCCAAGCACCAATGCCTCTCAACCTAGTCCGTTATTCACCGAGCGCGCCACAATCTGTAAATGTCCGCGTTAACAAAGATATTTATCAACAACAAGTACTAATGCATCAGGATATTATTTATGCACCTGCTGCCCAAAATGGTTTTATTGTCAGTTATAACAATAACCGCTTTGATGTGATTACCGACTCACAAGGTGGCGCACAAACGTTTATGCACCTTTGGGAAAAAATACAACATAAAATTCCAAACAACGTGACGAAAATGCTGGTTTCAGAAAATGGAAATATCTATGTTTTACAAAAACTCATTGTCGGAAATCAAAAGGCGCCTCTAGTCCAACAGTCTTCTTTCTTCTTATTAGTTGTGATTATCTCTGCAATTATGATAATAATTATCTTCTTGTGGTACTGGTTAAGACGAAATAATGAGAAAACAGATACCAATTAAAATAGCTGCTTTTATTATTTTAATTATATGTAGTGTCGTCGTATATGCGGGGCTTTTCAAACATCAAGGTCAAGCCCCTCATATTGAAGGCATTTTCTGGCAACCTGACAATAACACGACTCCTCCAGAAGGAAATTGGCACTATTTAGGTGTTGATACATTTGTTCCCCAATGGTCTGTTGTTGAATCTAAATCTTGGTGGAAAGAATCAAATTTTCCACAGTGGGAAAAAGCTATTAATTTAGAAAAGATTAAACAAGAACCTTGGGCAAAAAATCTTATATTAGGCTTAGCCGGTGAATATAATGAACCTAAAGCTCGGGCTAATGTCATTGAGTTAGGCGAAAAATCTGCCCAAATTATAAAAGAGCAAAAAACAGCATTTAAAGGTTATTACTTTCCGGTAGAAGCAGATCCAACTTGGCTACGAGTCAGTGCTTTAGGTCATGTGTTATCGAAGCTTCCTTCACCAGTCTGGGTGAGTATTTATAGTGGCGAAACTGAGCCTGAAAATTATGGTTTATGGGTTAAAAGCTGGCTGCCTGACCATACGGGAGTTTTTTTCCAAGATGGTGTTGGCGTTGGCGTTCGATCACCTAAACAGGCCAAACATATTTTAGATCAGCTTGAACATAAACTTGGAAAAGACAAAGTAATTATAGTATTAGAAGCTTTTAGAGTGAAAAAGAATGGGCAATTTAGAGCCGCATACCCTTGGGAAATTATTTCTCAGCTAAAAGCATATGAAGGTAAAACTGTTTATATTTTTGATGGTCCTCATTACATGAGCCGCTGGTGCGTTAATATTGTGAGCTTATGGTACCGCCTCACTTATGGTCATGCGAATAAAACCATAAATGAGACGAGATCCTTAAATCATAATTATGCCGATTCATAAGATTTAGCAATTTGATTGAGAATACGTTGAGCAGCTTGCCCATCGCCAAATGGGTTTTCCACATGTGCCATTTTTTCATAATGCTGTTGGTCGGTGAGTAACTTTTCAGCTTCTTCAATAATTTTTTGTTGATTTGTACCCACCAAAACGCCTGCTCCCACCTCAACAACTTCTGGTCGCTCGGTAGTATCCCGCAAGATCAAAACTGGCTTATTAAATGATGGACTTTCTTCTTGTAAGCCTCCCGAATCCGTCAAAATAAAATTCGATCGGTCTATCACTGCCAATAGACTTGGGTAGTCTAATGGTTTAACAAGATGGATTTGGGAATGGTCTTTAAACTTATCATGGACTACATCATGTACTGCCGGGTTCAAATGTACAGGCCAAATAAAATGTAAATCAGGATGTGCTTGAGCTAAGTGCTCAACTGCATTACAAATATTTTGAATTCCACCACCAAAGTTTTCACGACGATGGGCAGTAATAAGTACAACTTTGTCATCCTGCTTTAATTGAATTCCATAAGGTTCAAGCTGGTTCTTCAAATCAGATTTTTCAGAAATTAATTTACGCCCTAAATACACAGCGTCAACAACAGTATTGCCTGTAACAGTAATGAGTTCTGGCGGAATTTGTTCATTAAGTAGATTTCTTTTTGATTGTTCAGTCGGGGCAAAATGCCATTTAGTAATACGTGAAACTAACTGACGATTTCCCTCTTCTGGAAAAGGATGATCTAAATCATAAGAACGTAAACCAGCTTCAACATGCGCAACAGGAACTTTCATTGAAAACGCGACTAAGCCAGCTGCTAAAACAGTTGTTGTATCACCCTGAATAACAATTGCATCTCGTTTTTGTCCATCAGTGTACACATTCTCGATTTGGCTCAAACCATGAATTAAGAGCTGATTTAAACTTTGTCCAGCATTCATAATTTTAAGACGGTGGTCAATTTCAACCCCAAAGAAATCTATCGCATCTCTTACTAGTTCGTCATGCTGTCCAGTAAAAATCACTTCAACTTGAAAGCGAGGGTCTTGTTTTGCCAATAAAATCACAGGGGCAAGTTTGATTAATTCAGGACGGGTTCCAAATACGATAGATATAAAAATTTTATTCATTTTAGAAATCCTTATAAAAAACGAGTTCTACTCGAGTATTGTTGTAATGATCTTTCGTATTTACTGGCACATCTTTAAAGTAATTGCCATATAGTCGTTCTACACGTAATTTTATAGGTTGATAATTAAAAGGCTGCCATGAAATACCTGGGCCATATTCAAATAAATTATTGTAATACTCATCTTTACTGTCAGCTAAGCCATGCAATTTCATATACGCCTGTACAGTGCCCGTTTCCCCCTTATAGACATTCAAACCCGTACGTAAGCGTAAATCGCCAATAACGTTATAATCTTCTCTAGAATAAGTCGCAGCATTGCCATATAAATCAGTGAAGTAATCATTAAAACAAAGTGACTGATTACAACTATTTTGAGAATACCATTCTTGATAACCTGCTATCCCACCCACAACACTTTCACGAAATTTATCTCTATTTCGGTCAATCAGATCATAGCTTCCACCTACTTCTAAATACATGCGTACAGGTATAGAAGTCCAAGGTTGATAATTAGCGCCGACACCTAGAGTTACTGCATTTTCATCAATAATTTCAGGTCGTACTCCGCCTTGAGATTGAGTATCGCGGTTTAGATTTAAAAAGCCATACACCTGCGCTCGACCATTATCGAGGTTCTTACCATAGCGAGCTTTAAGTGGGAAAATTACATCGTCGTAACGTGATTCATATGAAGGTGCAAAATACACATCACGGAAATAAGTTTTGACTTCCCCTCCACTTAAATTCTTTACGGCCTGTGTCGCCTTATTGGCAATATCCGCATCTTTAGATTGCGTAAGCTCCTTAAAAACTACCAAAGCCTCTTTGTTATGTTTTTGAGAATTCAGTAGATAAGCTTCTTGGAGTTTTAAATTATCATCTGCTGGATCTAATGCCTCTGCTTTTCTTAGACTTTGCAAAGCAGCATCTTGTTTCCTTAACCTAATCTGTAAATAAGTTAAACTTTTCCATACTTTAATATCTTGTGGTGTCATCTCTCCAAGTTCTAATAATAACTTCTCGGCATTTTCAGGTTGAGTCTTTTCAATTTTATAAAATTGATCCCATTTATCATAAATTGGATTACCTGGTTTATATTCTTGATTAACAATCTCTTGCGCAAAACTAGTCTCAACACTTAAGAGGCCTAAAGCTGGACAGATCGAACCAATAACGATAAAGGAACGGGTTATAGATTTTATTGTTTTGCTATTCATTGGGACCTCTAGAGTAAAATAGGTAGAATGCTTGCGTAGCAATCAAATTAAAATTTAATCAATAAGTATTATAATTAAACCCATAAATGACACTGTTTATATAAGTAGATGAGTTCTTTAAATTGTTCATTTTATCTCCTTTAATATTATGTTTTAAAAAAGTTCTTATCTGTTTGTTTTTCCTATAATGACACATTTTTTAATCGTATTATTGTAAATAATCTTATAGGATAAGATAAAAATTTATAACTACAAATAGGGGAAAACATGTCCTTTTCTCAGCATCCAGAACATCATTTTATTCACCGCTCAGGTTGGTTAAGGGCGGCCGTTTTAGGGGCAAATGATGGAATTATTTCTGTTACTAGCCTAATTATGGGAATGGCTGCAAGTGGGGCTTCTGCTCATACACTTCTTATTGCATGTATTGCTGGTTTAATTTCTGGTGCAACCTCTATGGCTGCAGGAGAATATATTTCAGTAAAATCACAAGAAGATATTGAAAAAGCCGACTTAAAATTTGAAGAACAAGAACTCAAAAAGCATCCGCAGCGTGAATTGGACGAACTCACCCAAATTTATATATCCAGAGGCTTAGCACCTGACTTAGCTCTACAAGTTGCTACTGAACTTACAAATCATGATGCATTAGGGGCTCACGCGCGTGATGAAATTGGTATTCATGAAAATACCGCAGCAAACCCTATTCAAGCCGCATTAGCTTCAGCTGGCTCATTTTCATTTGGGGCATTGTTTCCTATGCTGGCTATTTTACTCAGTCCAGATATATGGATCGAAAAAACAGTCTTAATATTTGGCATTATTTCATTAGCCTTTTTAGGAGCGCTATCAAGTCATTTCGCAGGTACTTCCAAGCTTAAAGGGAGTCTACGCATTACCTTGTGGGGAATTTTAGCGATGGGCTTTTCAAGCTGGATCGGCTCTTTATTTCATGTTACTCCACTTTAAAAAATCAGAACTTATCAATGTTTAAGAACTAAATATTTAAAAACTAAATGCCCAATATTATTTGCTCTTGGTTCGGTTTTCACGCTATGGTGAATAGAAAGAAATGAGGTGAATAAAATGGACCTATTACAACAACTTGAAATTAAACATCCAATTTTTCTTGCCCCTATGGCAGGTGTATCTACACCTGAACTTGCAGCAGAAGTTTCTAATCAGGGTGGTCTTGGATCCTTAGGTCTAGGTGCAAATACGGCGCAAAGTGCACGTGAACAGATTTTAAAAACCCAAACACTTACAGAAAAATCATTTCAGGTTAATTTTTTCTGCCATCAACCCGAACAACTAAACCCTCAAACCTCAGCACAATGGATTGAATATTTACGCCCCCAATTTGAAAATTTCGGAGAACAGCCTCCTCAAAACTTAAACTGTATTTATCCAAGTTTTCTTGATAATGATGATTTTTTAAATGTCGTATTAGAAACCAAACCTAAAGCTGTCAGTTTTCATTTTGGCATTCCCCATCCCCATCAAATTCAGGCATTAAAAGATGCCGGAATTATTACGATGGTATCTGCTACCAATTTAGTTGAAGCACAAGCCATTGAGGCAGCTGGTATTGATATTATTATTGCTCAAGGGATTGAAGCTGGCGGACATCGTGGAATTTTTAATAAAACCTTTGATGCAGCAATTAAAACCAGTGATTTAGTACATCTGATTGTCCAACATTGCAAACCACCTGTGGTAGCCGCTGGCGGTATTATGAATGGAGCACAAGCACGACATATGTTGAGCTTAGGAGCTAGTGCTGTTCAACTCGGAACAGCATTTGTTCAATGCCATACATCAAACGCATCTGCCGAATATCGTAAAGCTTTATTTAATGAGCCTGTGACACAAATTAGTGCCAGTCTTTCTGGACGTCCTGCACGTGGATTGCTCAACCATTGGCACACACAAATTGATCTACCAAATCGCCCTTCTCAACCAGAATATCCATATACTTATGATTTGGCTAAGCAACTCAATGCAATTGCAAGCAAAAATAAAGACTATGGCTTCGGCGCTTTTTGGGCGGGTAGTAATGTCTCTCAAATACGAGAGCTAGATGCTGCTGATCTGGTTAACCAGTTAGTTGTAGAAATGCTAGAAGATGAATAAATCTTAAAAAGCCAGTAATCATATACTGGCTTTTTATTTAATGGGTTTCTAGTAAGTTAACCTGCTCAACCTGAACATCACTCATCAAATTGCCTTCAGCCAATAACTGATTAAAATAGTTTTCGACTACTATTGCCTGTTCAGCGGTACTTTCAACTTTATACATATTTTGGCGGAATTCATTACTCGAACGTAATCCTTTGGTGTACCAAGCAATATGTTTACGAGCAATACGACATCCAGAATATTCACCATAAAATTGATATAACTCAGTCAAATGTCCTAAAAGTACATCTTTAACTTCTTCAATATTAGGCGCAGCTAAGTGCTCTCCAGTTTTTAAATAATGAGCAATTTCTCGAAAAATCCATGGTCGACCTTGAGCAGCTCGACCAATCATAATTGCATCTGCCCCTGTATAGTCGAGTACATATTTTGCTTTTTCAGGACTATCAATATCACCGTTCGCAATAAGTGGAATATTGATTAATTCTTTGACATGTTTGATCAAATCATAACGTGCTGTATTTAGATACATGTCTTCGCGAGTACGGCCATGTAAAGCCAGCGCAGCAATCCCCGCTTCTTCTGCCCTTTTTGCGACTCTTAAAATATTTTCCTGACCATTTAAAAAGCCCAAACGGGTTTTCAAAGTCACGGGAACATCAACAGCTGTGACCACTGCATCAAGTATTCGCGCTACCAAGTCCTCATCTTGTAATAACGCTGAACCAGCGAGCTTATTACATACTTTCTTGGCAGGACATCCCATATTAATATCAACAATTTGTGCGCCATTTGCTACTTGATAGCGTGCAGCCTCTGCCAATTGCTCAGGATCAGAGCCTGCAATTTGAGCAGAGATCGGAGCGAGCTCACCATCAAAGTTCGCACGGTAGAGGCTCTTTTTGCTCATCCGCAAAGTTTTATCAGCAGTCATCATTTCACTGACTGCATGGCCTGCGCCAAAATACTTGCAGAGTGTTCTAAATGGACGGTCAGTAACTCCCGCCATAGGAGCAACAATTAAATTATTTGACAGTTGATAGGGACCAATATACATATATATTCATACAATTGATGATCAACATAGTATACTTCATCCGCTTAATCGGCTCATCTTTTTATGCAGGTGCTTTCCTCGCCATGAACAAACCGTTGTCTTCCCGTTTTTTATTAAAATCATTCGGCATGGCTGCCGTATGCATGAGTTTAGCTGCTTGTGGTGATAAAGCTTGGTGGTCAAACAATGATGAGCCTGAACTAGAAAGCCAACAGATTAAACGTCTAATTCCATCGCGTGTGCATGACCGTGAGTCATGGGCTAAAGATATTGATGACATTATGAAAGACTTGGATATTCCTAAAACCAAGAAAAATGTCTGTAGTATTGTGGCTGTAGTGGATCAGGAATCTAACTTTGTTGCCAACCCTCAAGTGCCTGGGTTAGGACAAAAGGCAGTTGAAGAAGTTAGTACACGTTTAAATGAAAAATTTGAAGATAAGCTTGGCAAAACCATTGGTGGAACAATTGCTGGTTACTTTGAAGAAGTTCTAAGAACTCAGCCCTCTCCTGATAACAACTATATGAGTCAAATGCGTAAAGTTAAAACCGAGAAAGAACTCGACTTACTTTACCGAGAAATTTTCGACTTCATGGCTAAACACTATCATGTGAGTGCCTTAACTGGTGCAGCCAAATTGGTTGGTCAAGATATTGGCGAGAAAATGAACCCTATTACGACTTTGGGTTCAATGCAAGTTCATATTAATTATGCGAAAGCCAATAAGCGTTCGAGTATGAGTACTGCTGCGCTCCGCGATGACCTATATACTGAATACGGTGGTTTATATTACGGCATACATCGTTTAATGGTTTATCCGGCAGACTATGATAAAGCCATTTATCGTTTTGCGGATTATAACTCTGGTATGTACTCTAGCCGTAATGCAGCTTTTCAAAAAATGCTACAAGAACTTACGGATAAAGATATAAGCCTTGATGGCGATCTACTTCTTTATACAAAAGATGGTGATCCACGCGCAGCTCAAAGCGAGTCAGAAAAAGAGCTGATTACGGTATTTGCAAAAAATAATGTATTGGTTACACCAAGACAAATTCGTGATGATCTTAAATTAGAAAAAGAGAAAAAGTTTGAAAGTACTCAAACTTATATTGCGCTGACTAAACTTTATAAATCAAAAACTGGCAAAGAACCGCTCTATGCAATTATGCCTCAAGTAGTGATTTCTGGGCCTAAATTAAGTCGTGATTATAATACCAATTGGTATGCAACCCGCGTAAACGGACGATATGAAACATGTATGCAACGAGCGAAACGAATAAGACTATAAAAAGTCTCGCCCTGTTCGATTTTGATGGAACCTTGTGTAGTAAAGATAGTTTTACAGGGTTCATCTTTTATGCTTTATCTAAGCGTCATATTGTTAAGCAAGGCTTGAAAATTCTGCCATGGATTCAAGCCTACTATCTTAACTTTTATCCTGCCCATGCTATGCGTGCCAAGTTATTCCGCAGCATGTTTAAAAATACTCCTGCAATTGAATTACAAAAATTAGGTGAAGAATACGCGCAAGAGCTAGTCTCTGCGCTTTCGCCTGAAATTTTTACTCAGTTACAACACCATCAATTGCGTGGTGATCAGGTCGTATTAGTTTCAGCTTCAATTGATGTCTATCTTGCTCCACTTTGCAAGTTACTAGATATCGAATTAATTTGTACTGAAACTCAAATTAAAAACGGCATGATGACGGGTTACTATTCCACTCCAGACTGTAGTAGTGAACAAAAGAAGTTAAGAATACATCAGCAATATACGCTACAGCATTACCACCAGATTTATGCGTATGGTAATAGCTCGGAAGACTTAGACATGCTCAGTCTCGCCACACATCCATATATGGTAGGTGAAGACCGTGTTTTACCTCGTTTAACACCAGAAAAAAAGCTCGCTTAAAGCGAGCTTTTTTATTTGAGTAAAACTTAATAAATTGCCATATGATCACGGTGAATCATTTCAAGTGAACGAGCTTCACCAAGCACTTGATAAACCTTATCTGAGGCTAAGCCTTTAATAATTTCGGCTGATCGTGAGCTAAAGTTCACTCGACCTACCGCAATACGTTTACCTTGTTTATCGACACATTCAACCACATCACCACGATCAAAATGTCCTTCAACATTTTTAACTCCAACAGGGAGCAAACTGCGATGCTTCAATTTAATCGCTTCAACAGCACCATCATCAATCACAAGACGACCTGCTGTTTGTAAATGAGCAGCGAGCCACTGTTGATGAGCAGTCATGCGGTCTTTATCTGTAGTAAACAAAGTGCCTAGCATCTCACCTGCCATCGCACGTGATAAGACATTATCACTTTCGCCACTCGCGATGAGGGTTGGGCAGCCCGATTTAGCAGCTAAACGCGCAGCACGAACTTTGGTGACCATCCCACCTCGCCCAAGCACGCCACCACCGCCGGCCATATCGAATAAATCATCATCCATAGCCCGAACAGTAGAGAGTAATTTAGCATCAGGGTTATGACGCGGATCTGAGTCAAACATACCTTGCTGATCGGTTAAAATGATCAGCAATTCTGCGTGAACCTGACCTGCCACCATAGCAGCTAAAGTATCGTTATCACCAAAGCGAATCTCGTCGGTAGACACAGTGTCATTTTCATTAATGACAGGAATCACACGCCAATCAATCAAGTTTTGCAAAGCATCACACGAGTTCAGATAACGACGGCGATCTGCCAAATCATCATGAGTCAATAAAACCTGAGCAGTACGAATACCGTGGTTTTCAAGCACACTAGACCAAGTATGAATTAAGCCCATCTGCCCAATTGCAGCACAGGCTTGTAGACTGGGTAGATCGGTGGGTCGACTCGCAAGCTTCATACGAACCATACCTTCTGCTACAGCTCCTGATGACACTAAAATAATCTCGTGCCCGGCATTGTGCAAATCTGCAATCTGTTTCGCCCAATGCGAAATAGCATCTAGATCTAAACCTTGCCCATTAGCTGTAAGTAAAGATGATCCGATTTTAACAACGATTCGTTTACACTCACTGAGCTGACGTTGCCCATCGACCACTTCTATCATGTTTCCCTCGGTTTTCTAGTCACGAACGTAGATGACTTCTACATCATTGTCGTCTTCATCATCGTCAAAATCATCATCATCGTCCATCATGCTTTCGAGACGTTGTGCTCGACGCATTGCACGATATGCTTCTTTTGCCGCAATGGTTTGTTCACGTGTTTCAACTTCTAGTTGTTCACGGAAAGCTCTTACTTCTGCTGCGTATTCAGGATCTTCAACTTCACGTTCACGTTGTTGTTCAATCTGATCCATCAAGTAATACACAACTTCTTTTGTACCTTCGCTTAATAAGCCCGATGTCTTAAAGACAGGTCCAGTCCACTCTAGTTCATCTAGAATGTGCTGACACCACTCTTCGCGGCTTTCTTCAGCAATCTGATCAAGTTTGTTGAGTACTAAAACAACTGGTAATTTAGCCAAAGTTGGTGAGAACTTAGCCAACTCATTCATAATCGCTTTTGCATTATGTGCTGGATCTGAACCATCAATTGGTTGTACATCAATAATGTGTAAAAGAATACGAGTACGTGCCAAATGTTTAAGGAAACGAATTCCTAAACCTGCACCTTCTGCTGCACCCTCGATTAACCCTGGAATATCAGCCATTACAAATGAACGATGGCGGTCAGCATCGACTACACCCAAGTTTGGAACCATGGTTGTAAATGGATAATCTGCCACTTTTGGTTTTGCAGCACTTACAGCACGAATGAAAGTAGATTTACCGGCATTTGGCATACCCAGCAAACCAACATCTGCCAATACTTTTAATTCAAGACGAATTTCGCGGAACTCACCTTTTGTACCAGTCGTACATTTACGCGGTGCTCGGTTAGTTGATGATTTAAAGTGAGTGTTACCTAAACCACCTTCACCACCACCAGCAACCAGAATTCTTTGGCCGTCTTCAACCAAATCGCCAATAATATCGCCTGAATCTGTATCAACAATTGTTGTACCAACGGGTACTTTTAAAACCACATCTTCACCACCACGTCCAGTACAGTTAGCACCTGCACCGTTTTTTCCACGCTCAGCACGGAATTTACGTGTGTAACGGTAATCGACTAGCGTACTTGTATCGTCATCAGCTTGAATATAGATACTTCCACCACGTCCGCCATCACCACCATCTGGGCCACCAAATGGTACAAATTTTTCACGGCGAAAACTGGCTACGCCATTGCCACCGTCGCCAGCCTCTACGGTAATGACTGCTTCATCAACAAAGCGCATCTGCCAATCCTCTAAAAACTCTAAAACCGCCTATTCTGCCATATTTTCATAAAATTCTCGAATAGAAAATGGAACAATTCCATTTATAACGATCTGTTTTATCTTTAATCCAGCAGATGCTTTTAGTTTTGCAAATAGGATCCTTATAAAAAATAAAATTTAGCCAATTTATTTAATTATCAAGGATGAACATTGCGCAGAGGTAAGGTCATTTGCATATCAAGATTTGCTTTTGTTTTTGGCACAGAATTATACATGATGGCATTAAATGACGAGACATTACCCATTTCCATAGGATCATTTACGTTTAGGCTTGGTTTAAACTGATGTTTCACCGATAAATTTACGGGTTCATCGAATTCAAAATAAACAGGACCATCAAAAACAATTTTAACGGGAACGGTATAACTACGTTTTAAATTAAAAGGCACATCTAATTTAATAGGAATATCTAATTTAAGGGGAAATTTTGGTAAAAACTTACTTTGATAAACCAAATCTGTGGTGGTTTCTAAAGGCATAACCTGATCAATTTTTAGAGTCGTTGAATAATCGACACTTACCGTAATAGGTGTTTCTACGGCAAAATTTAAATCTGCTAAATATTTCCCTTTTAGAGGTAAAGTTAATTGGCGATCTATATCTAATGTTGTATCAAGTTTACCAATAGACTGAACCTGCAAAGTATTACCAACTTGGATCTTTGTTTCTAAAGAGTCAGGTAAACTAATATCGGCATTATGAGCCGAAACGACTAAATTTGCTTGAATATTGAGATACACCCAAAACATAATAGCGGCAAGTATCATCATTAAAAAGAAACTGATTAACATACCCTTGAGTGAACGGAACATTAGCATTCACCCTATTGATCAGCTGTGTCTTGTGATGTTTCTGAACCTAATACTCGATTTAATCGCATAGTGGACAGAGGAATCTTTAACTCACCATTTGCAATCTTAACAGGCAGAGTATTTTTCACATCAACCGAAGCATTTAATGCAGTTTTAACAGGTACACTTAAATTACCCTCAATTGGGATATTCGTATCTAATCTTGCTTTTAAAGGAATATGTAGATTTTCTTTTAATACCGTGCGTACTGGGGCATCAAATTTTAAATGAACCTTTTGCTCAAGCGGGACATTAATATCAATTGGCACATCAAGTTTTAATGGAATCGTTCCTTTTAATGGCAACGTAATATCACGCCCCAAAACACGCACCTGAACCTTGGTATCAATTGGTAGATTTTGCTCAACTTTTAATGTTTCTTTGACTGGAATGGTTGTACTAATCGGCACCATATTATCGAAGTAAACACGCGGAGTTAATGTTTGTGTTAAAGGAATATTCAGTTTCTCATCAATTGGAATACTGGCATTTACGCGCCCCTTTACATCCACATTTAAAGCATCTTGTACTTTAACCTTAACCTGTAGAGGCTCTTGTAAATCAATAGCAACTGCCTGATTTTTCAGTGGAATATAAATATTAAAGTGCTTAAATACCCATATTGCAATGAGTACACCACATAAATTGGCAATAATGATGAATATAAAAACGACCAACAAACGTTTAAACTGCGACAATTCCTATCCCTTACTATTTTCTTTTTTTCCTTAATTTGTATTCTCATTTATTTACAAAAAATAGTCAGCATATATTTTGTACGGTTGTAAAAAAACCCAGTCTAAACTGGGTCTTTTTGTGAAAATATTTTATAGATCGTTAAATGATCTTAAGCATTCAATTCTGCTGGGATTTTTTTGTAGCTTACACCGCACATTTGTTCAGCAATACGTAATACCTGACAGCTATAACCAACTTCGTTATCGTACCAAACGTAAGCAGTTAAACGGTTACCAGAAGTAATCGTTGCTTGAGCATCGTATACACCTGCTGTACGAGAACCGATAAAGTCACTCGATACAACTTCAGTCGAGTTGGTATAACCAATTTGACCTTGAAGGTTAGAGTTAATCGAAATTTGACGAATGTATTCGTTCACTTCTTCACGATCAACTTCTTTATCAAGCGTTAAGTTCAAGATTGCAAGAGATACGTTTGGTGTAGGAACACGTACAGAGTTACCAGTTAATTTACCTTTCAATGCAGGTAATGCTTTAGCAACTGCTTTAGCTGCACCAGTCTCTGTAATTACCATGTTCAAAGTAGCAGCACGGCCACGACGATCTGCTTTATGGTAGTTATCGATTAAGTTCTGGTCATTTGTAAATGAGTGAACAGTTTCAACATGACCGTTAAGAACTTTATATTTGTCATCCAATACTTTAAGAATTGGAGTAATTGCATTTGTTGTACAACTTGCAGCAGAGATGATTTTGTCTTCATCTAAGATATCTGTGTTGTTTACACCAAATACAACGTTTTTCATTTCGCCTTTACTTGGTGCAGTCAATACAACACGTGCAACGCCTGGGCATTTCAAGTGTTGGCTTAGACCTTCAGCATCACGCCATTTACCAGTGTTGTCGATTAAAAGTGCGTTTTCAATACCGTATTCAGTATAGTCAACTTCACTTGGGCTAGACGCATAAATCACTTTAATGAAGTTACCGTTAGCAATGATTGCTTCGTTTTCTTCATCAACAGAAATTGTACCAGCGAAAGTACCGTGAATAGAGTCACGACGAAGTAAAGAAGCACGTTTTGCTAAGTCACCGTCAGAAGACTTACGTACAACGATTGCTTTAAGGCTTAAACCACGACCTAAACCTGATTGGCTAATGATTAAACGAGCCAAGATACGACCAATACGACCAAAACCGTAAAGAACTACATCTTTAGGTTGTTCAGAAGTTGCGCTACCTTTGATTGACTCAACTGATTGAGCAACAAAAGCATCAACATCACCGCCTTTTTCTTTATATTCAACAGCAAGTTTACCGATATCAACTTCTGCAGAACCAATATTTTCAACTTTTGCTAAAGCTTCTAAAATTGGGAAAGTATTTACAACAGAAAGCTCAACGTCTACAACACGTGTACGACGGTGAGTTTTCAAAATTTGGATAACAGAACGGTTAATTAAAGAGCGACCGTAAACAGATACGACAATATTTTTTTCACGGTATAATTGACCGATTAATGCAATCATACGTTCCGCGATTTCTTCACGGTTTTTCCAACGGCCTTGGTGTTCAGCGTGCAGGGCGATGATAGTGTCTTTGCTCACAGATACGTCCTCTAATTAATTATATCTAGGCGTGATTTTTAAAACCCCGTAATTGTAATGGAATTATTGGCAAGAATGAATCAAAAGCTGACGTTAGTGACTAGATTTTCCTAAAATTCATCATAAATTCATAAAATACCTATAATTATTTTTTATTATCTTATTGTTTAAAGCAGCTAAATTTTTGCTTTTTCTTACTTTTTAGGTTCTGACAACCTAATTGAACTCATCATTTTTTAATCTTTTTTGATATTTCGTGATATTAAGTTGCAGATTTTGGGCTTTTTGCCGTTGTTGATAAAGATGAATTGCCCCTTCTAAAACGAGTACAAAAACAGCACACCAAATCGGAATATAAGTGAACCATTCTTCCTGACCAATGCTCTCCCCTAAAACTAAAGAAGCTAAAGCAAGTAATACAGGTTCCAAATACCCCAAGAGTCCAAACACAACTAAAGGTAGAAAGCGACTTGCCAGAATATAACTTCCCAGACCAATAGCACTTAAAATTCCAAGCCCAATAATGATCAAAGAAAGACTTGGTGGGTCTATAAATTTACTGTATGGCAGCAAACCTGTATGAGTTAAATAAATCGCAACGGGCATAATAATGACCAAATCCCACCAAAAGCCCCCTAAATTATCTGTTTTAATTTTTTTACGTAATAAAAAGTAGGCAGAATATCCAACTGCTACCAATGCAGTTTCCCACGCAATACTTCCTAAACGCCATATCTCATGGCTAACACCAATGACTGCAAGAATAATTGCTACCCATTGAAATTTTGATATTTTTTCGCCATACAACACACTTCCAGCTAAGACAAGAACCAGCGGTAATAAGAAATATCCCAAAGAGACTTGTAACCCACGCCCATGCATCGGCCCCCACAAAAAAAGCCAAAGTTGTACTGAGGTTAAAATAGAGGTTGTGATTAATAATAATAGTAAAGAAGGCTTAGCCAAAATACGTTGATAGATATTTTTGATATAAGCTAAATCACCACTCCACCACATAAATAAAGTAAGGAACGGTAGTGTTGCAATAATGCGCCATCCAAAAGTTTGCTCACTATCGAGCTGGCTTAATAATTGAGTATAAAAATAAAGTACACCAAAAGTGAATGATGCCATGACAGACAAGATCACGCCCTTAAACATCATTAACCTCTTAGACTTTAATAAAAACAACTCACTACAATACTTGATTTATCCACTATAAAAAAGAAAAAACCATGTAAAAACATGGTTTTTTCTTAATCAGACATATACCACTATTCTTTATGTTCTGTACAAATAACATCTCGAATATCAAAACCCAATGTTTTTGCATAATTTAAATATTCATCCACCACTTCTTGCTCTGGATGAGGGTTTCTTGATAGCACCCAAAGGTATTTACGTGAAGGCTCCCCGACTAAAACAGTCTGATAGTCTTCATCTAGCTTTAAAATCCAGTAATCCCCACGGATTACCGGAATCCATCTTACAGCTTCCGGTAAAAAACTTACCTTCAATTTGGTGTTATATGGCGGGTTAACCACAAAGGCCTCCCCGATAGATTGCTGTAATTGTTTTCTATTATCGTAGCAGCGATTATCTACTACTAGATTTCCATTTTCGTTTAAGGTGTAGGTTGCAGATACATTATAAGCACACTTTTTTTGGAAAAATGCAGGTTTACGCGCGACTTCATACCAAACACCTAAATATCGGTCCAGTTCAACTTTATAGACAGTTTGCAAAGGTTTCGGCTGGGCATAGACATAGGTTCCAACAGCCAAACCAGCCAAAACGACACCGCCCAACGCAATTTTAGCCAAACGCCAGCTGGCTTGCGGAACATTATTTCGAAATGCCATTGTTGCCCTCAACGATTAGTTGTGAATACAAAAGAACTCAAATATCTACAGTAGCTTGTTTTTTAAACACATTATGTAGCGTTATGTATTCGTTTATTGCAACATTTGCGCTTTCAGTCGAATGATTTCATCACGTATCCGTGCTGCTTGCTCAAACTGTAAATCTTTCGAAGCTTTTAACATCTCTTTTTCAAGCTTAGTAATATGCTTACTAAACAATTTTGGGTCAGAGAGAATATGTCTTTCGTCAGCACTTAAAGCTTGTGCTTGTTCAAGCACCTTCTCATCAATTTCGTCGTCTGAAAGCACTTCGCCTGAATCAATTTCTTTGATGACCTGACGAACAGCACTACGTGGAGTAATACCATGCAACTCGTTGAACTCGATTTGTTTAGCTCTACGGCGTTCAGTCTCATCTATTGCTTTTTGCATAGAATCAGTAATTCGGTCAGCATATAAAATTGCTTTACCTTTCACGTTACGCGCGGCACGACCAATTGTCTGAATGAGTGAACGTTCTGAACGTAAAAAACCTTCTTTATCTGCATCTAAAATAGCAACTAAAGAAACTTCTGGCATGTCGAGACCTTCACGCAACAAGTTAATACCAACTAAAACGTCGAATACACCTGTACGTAACTCATGAATAATTTTGACACGTTCAACAGTATCAATATCAGAGTGTAAATAAGCGACTTTAACCCCGTATTCTTTTAAATAAGAAGTCAGATCTTCCGCCATACGCTTTGTTAAAGTGGTCACCAACACACGTTCATTTAGGTTCTTACGAATATTAATTTCAGAAAGAACATCATCGACTTGAGTAAGTACTGGGCGAACTTCAATTTCAGGGTCAATTAATCCTGTTGGACGTACCACTTGTTCAACCACTTGGTCAGACTTTTCTAGCTCATATTTAGCAGGTGTTGCACTGACAAAAATAGTCGTCGGCACAATGCGTTCCCACTCTTCAAATTTCATTGGTCGATTATCAAGTGCGCTTGGTAAACGGAACCCGTAATTCACTAAATTTTCTTTACGTGATCGGTCGCCTTTATACATCGCCCCAATTTGCGGAACTGTAACGTGTGACTCATCAATAATCAGCAATGCATCTTCTGGTACATAATCAAATAAAGTTGGAGGCGCTTCACCAGCTGGACGGCCCGATAAATGACGTGAATAGTTTTCGATACCATTGGTATAGCCCAACTGTTGCATCATTTCTAAATCATAACGGGTACGCTGCTCAATACGCTGGGCTTCCAGCAATTTGTCATGTTCACGGAAGAATTTAAGTTGATCTTGTAACTCATCTTTAATTGTATCAATAGCACGAGTCAGATGATCCTTCGGTGTTACATAGTGGCTTTTTGGATAAATCGTAACACGTGGAACTTTACGAACCATTTTACCCGTTAACGGGTCAAACCAACGGATCGAATCGACCTCGTCATCAAATAGTTCAATACGAATCGCATGTTGATCAGATTCGGCAGGGAAAATATCAATAATTTCGCCGCGAATTCGATATGTACCACGTAAGAACTCAAGTTCATTACGCGTATATTGCATTTCAACCAAACGGCGGATAATTTCATCACGACTTACACGGTCGCCCTCAACCACATGCAGTAACATTTGCATATAAGCATTTGGATCACCCAAACCATAAATTGCAGAAACCGAGGCCACAATAATTGCATCACGACGCTCTAATAAAGCACGTGTTGCTGATAGTCGCATCTGGTCAATGTGATCGTTAATGGCAGCATCTTTTTCAATAAAAGTATCTGAGGATGGAACGTAAGCCTCGGGTTGATAGTAATCATAGTAACTTACGAAATACTCAACCGCATTATTAGGGAAGAACGCTTTAAACTCTCCATAAAGCTGGGCAGCCAAAGTTTTGTTATGAGCCATCACAATTGTAGGTCGCTGTGTTTGAGCGATCACATTCGCCATGGTATAGGTTTTACCCGAGCCAGTTACACCCAGCAATAACTGATTACGAAAACCATGCTCGATACCATTTACCAGCTTTTCAATGGCCTGTGGCTGATCACCTGCTGGCTGATAATGAGTGACCAAATCAAAAGGTTGATTTTCGTTCAAAGTTATCTCTCTTTATGAAAAATTGAATTTAACGTCTCCCCTTTTAATGGGGATTTTTATCTTAATTTAAAGTCTAAATTGAGCTGGAAATTCAATGTAAAAGATTAAGCATCTTAACACTTGACCAATACCCTAATCGGTTGCAACATGAAGCTATCCATTAAACAAAAAGTATAACCATGACCTATCAATATCATGATGAAAGTATTGTAACCGAACTTCCCGAAGATACAGTTTTTGTATTTGGAAGTAATCTTGCTGGACAACACGGTAGTGGTGCAGCGCGCGTTGCAAGTCAGCACTTCGGAGCAGTTGAAGGTGTAGGTCGTGGCTGGGCTGGTCAAAGCTTTGCAATTCCAACTTTAAATGAACACATTCAACAAATGCCACTTTCACAAATTCAGCATTATGTTGAAGACTTTAAGATATACACAAAAAATCATCCTAAAATGAAATATTTCATTACTGCATTAGGTTGTGGCATTGCGGGTTATAAAGTTTCCGAAATCGCTCCTCTTTTTAAAGGGATTTATCATAACGTTATCTTTCCGGAATCTTTTAAACCCTATGTAGAAGATAATGCAGTATCACAATTTCCGACTTTAACTCAAAAGATGGTACAAAGTTTCATTAATGATGAAGTTATTTTTTACTTTAATCATGGCAGTGAATCATTTGAAGAAGCTTTAGATAAAACTGATTTATCAGATGCTGAAAAAGCCATAGCTCTTATTGTCTTAAATGAAGAGTTGTACCCACGAGATCGTTATGGACGAGGCCGTGATCATGAGCTTAGTGATATTTTAGGGAAGTTAAACGGTAAAATTTTCAATCTTCATGGAAACTCTGAAGGTGCCATGATTTTTGTGAGTGCTGTTGTTGCACTGATGGAACTTTACGATTTTGATGAGCAAGATTTTATTAAGTTATGGCGTGGTGAAAAAAACATTGATCACCCTATTAATCGTTAATTTTTCTTATGAATTTATGAGTTAAGCAGATAATCTCTGCTTTCTCATTATTTTATTTTTAATTACATTTAATCCTTTTATTTTTAATTATTCTAATATATTTAAACTCTTTATCCTCCCAAATCTTAATTTTTCTCATTATACTTTAAGGCAAACTGAATACTTAAAGAAACATATGGAAACTTTAGATTCTTCGATTTTTGACCTTAGCCCAATTCCAATGTGGATTGAGGATTTCAGTGAAGTTAAACAACAATTTGATTTATGGAGAAAGCAAGGAATTGAAAACCTCCATGAATTTTTAAATCAAAATAAACACTTAGTTATTGAATGTGCTCATAAAATTAAAATTATTCGTGTTAATCAAAAAACTTTAGAACTTTTTGAAGCAACAACCCACGAAGAACTATATTCAAATTTGAATCTTATTTTTAAAAAGGAAATGTTCGAATCACATATTTATGAGCTTGAAGCGTTATGGAATGGCAAAACCCATTTTTCAAGCACTACCGTGAATTACACCTTATCAGGCAAACGTATTGATGTTCAGTTAAGAGGGTCTATTTTACCTGGTTCTGAATCTACCTTTGAACGTGTATTAATTACTACAGAAGATATTACCCCTTATCAAAATGCACTCCGTCAGGAAGAAAAAAATCGTCGACTGGCTGAATCTATGTTTATCTACTCACCTACTTCACTGTGGGTCGAGGATTTCAGCCGTATAAAGAATAGAATTGATCAACTTAGGCTATTGGGAATTGAAGATTTTAGAACTTTTCTAGATGTTCATCCTGAGTTTGTCCGCCAGTGTGTAGAAGATATTTTAATTTTAGATGTTAATCAGGCCACGATAGATTTATTTAAAGCTCCTGATAAGTCGACACTTTTAAGAAATACACATAAGATTTTTGCTGAAGAAATGGTTGAAACCTTTCGAGAACAACTCATCGAGTTATGGCAAGGCAATATCCATCATAAACGTGAAGCCGTTAACTACGCTTTAGATGGCCAAATAAGAAATGTTTTGCTTCAATTTACCGTTTTTCCGGGATATGAAGAGACTTGGGGATTAGTACAAGTTGCACTGACAGATATTACTGCACGGAAAAAAGCGGAAAACTATCTCGAATATTTAGGGCAACACGATGTTCTTACCAAACTATATAACCGTGCTTTTTTTACAGAGGAACTTAATCGCTTAAACCGAAGTATTATTCGACCAGTTTCTTCAATTTTTTTAGATATGAATGGATTAAAAGAAACAAATGACCAGTTTGGGCATGATATTGGAGATGGTTTATTACGCCGTGTTGGAAATATTTTAAGTCAGGCTATTTCAAATACAGCCTATACTGCATCCAGAATCGGTGGTGATGAGTTCGTGATCTTAATGCCAGGTGCAGATGAAGCGCACGTTCAAATCATGCTTCAAACGATTCAGGAGCTTTTTAATATCGATAATCAATATTATTCAAGCCATCCAGTAAGTATTGCAATTGGACATGCAACCACTCAAACAAATGAACAGATTGAGGACATGTTAAAACGAGCAGACCATCACATGTATCAAAAGAAAAAAAGTTATTATCAAGAAATTTTATTCAATCAATAAAAAACAGGCATATTGCCTGTTTTTCAAAAATTAGCGTTTTCCCATAGAACGACGCGTACCACGTGGAGGCATCCATGTTCTATCCGCATATTGCTCTGGTTTTGGACGCACTTGGTTGTGTACCGCATCATCTGCTTGATTGCTTTCATTCGGCATTGGGAATGGCAATTTCACCAAAGCCTTTTTCTGTTTTGGCTGTTGCTCAGTCATGATTCATTCTCGAAATTTCGATTGCGACCTATTATAAATGATTTTTATCATTTCTTTTCAAAAAAGCTTCAATTGAGTAAAACAGCAACAAGAATCTTCTTAAATTAAACTTTTTTACATCTAAAAATACCCGTATCCGCAAATTGCTTAATTTTTGCGATAAGATAGTATGCTTTTTATTTTTTAATCCCATAAGAGGAATATTGCCGTGGACGTACGTCTTTCTGATCGTGTCAATGCTATCAAACCGTCCCCTACACTTGCTGTAACAAACAAAGCTGCTGAACTTAAAGCTGCTGGCAAGAACGTGATTGGTTTAGGTGCTGGCGAGCCAGATTTTGATACCCCTCAACACATCAAAGATGCTGCAATTGAAGCGATTAATAATGGTTTCACCAAATATACGGCTGTAGATGGTACTCCTGGGTTAAAAAAAGCAATTATTGCTAAGTTCAAGCGTGATAATAATCTTGATTATCAAGCGAACCAGATCTTGGTTTCTTGTGGTGGTAAACAAAGCTTCTTTAACTTGGCACTTGCTCTATTAAACAAAGGCGATGAAGTTATTATTCCAGCACCTTTCTGGGTAAGCTATCCAGATATGGTCATTATTGCTGAAGGTACTCCAGTCATTGTGAAATGTGGCGAAGACCAACGCTTCAAAATCACTCCTGAACAATTAGAAGCTGCTATTACACCTAACACTCGTTTAGTTGTATTAAACAGCCCATCTAACCCAACAGGCATGATTTATAGCAAAGCTGAATTAGAAGCTTTAGCTGAAGTTTTACGTCGTCATCCACAAGTATTTGTTGCATCTGACGATATGTATGAACCGATTCGTTGGGAAGATGAGTTCTACAACATCGCAACTGTTGCACCTGATTTATATGACCGCACGATTGTTTTAAACGGTGTTTCTAAGGCATATGCAATGACAGGTTGGCGTATTGGCTATGCAGCCGGTCCAGCGAAAATCATTGGTGCAATGAAAAAGATCCAATCACAGTCAACTTCTAACCCAACTTCTATTTCGCAAGTTGCTGCTGAAGCTGCATTGAATGGTCCACAAGACGTTTTACAACCTATGATTGAAGCGTTTAAACGCCGTCATGACTTAGTTGTAAATGGCTTAAATGATATTAAAGGTATCTCTTGCTTACCTGCTGATGGCGCTTTCTATGCCTATGCAAACATTCGTCCTCTTATTCGTGCAAAAGGCTTAAAATCTTGCACAGAGTTCTCTGAATGGTTACTAGAAGAAACTGGCGTAGCAGTTGTTCCTGGTGATGCATTTGGTTTAGGCGGTTTTATGCGTATTTCATATGCAACAGCTGACGAAGTACTCGTTGATGCGTTAGCACGTATCAAAAAAGCTGCTGACTCAATTGAAGGTGTAGACGCTGCTATTGCTTCAATTGAAGCTGAAAAAGCTGCGAAATAATCTGCATTTTGCATAAAAAGGGTTCTCTTGAGAGAACCCTTTTTTAATTCACTTATGCATTTTTGGCTTTTTGAGGTCTTATATAAATGACTAATAAAATTCCAAATAAAACCATAAAACTCGATAAAATCACTCGCCCTGTCACAGTCTCATTTACAAATAGGCTTCCACCTATAATCGCCAAACATGGCACACTTAGCTGTACTGTACTCGCTGTCACTCGATCAATATGCTTCAAAATTGCATACCAGAGTACATAAGCCCCGCTTGAAGTGACACCGCCCGACAAAATCGCTAAGACCCATCCTTGCATGTCAATGTAGCGATCTTGGGCAAGTAATACATTCGCCAACAAAACCATTGGCACAGCTAGCGTAAAATTTGCCAACGTACTACCAATCGGTTGTGTCATATTACGACCAGCAATGCTGTATCCTGCCCATGCCAACCCAGATATCACCATAATTAGAGCATATCCCCAATCAGGCGCATGAGTATCGGGTAATAACAAAACAATGATTCCAGCCAAAGCAATACATAAGCCTATACCACGGTATATGCCAATCTGTTCACCCTGCCAATAGCCATAAAGCACCATAGTCAGCTGTACAACCCCAAACAATAAAAGAGCACCAATACCAGCGTCGATCTGAAGATAAGCATATGAAAATGCCAAAATATAAACCGCTAGAAAAAATGCGTTTTTTAAACTCCATTGGACTTTGGTTTGAGACGATTTTGAATATAAAAACAGTCCAAATAAAACAACCGCACCACTTCCCACTCGTATTAGACTAAAAGTCATTGGGTCAATATGTCGGCCAACCAAAGCCAAACGACACAATACAGAATTTGCTGCAAAAGCCGCCATTATGAGTGCAATTTTAAAAAGCATTGTCCTTATGCTCCTGTTATTTCTTATAGTGTAAAAGAAGCCTTTCTTATCTATCTAATTCATTATGCAACTCATTTAATTCAATTTTTATAATAAAGGAATTTTATATTAAATGAACAAAATTTTAAAATTCAACTTATCAGTTCAATCTTTAACACTAGAATTGACTTATCGATGACTTAATAATAGGCTAATATCAAGTTCTATTTTAGAACTTAAAGAATTAAAGGACCCAAAAAATGAAAAATCCGATGGAAATGACTGGCCTTGAATTTTTACAAGCAATGATAGAAGGCCATATTCCACCTGCCAGCATTAGTAAAACAATACCTATGCAACCTACTGAAATTTCAGAAGGATCTGTTACTTTTAAAGCTCAAGCAGATCATAACCATTTAAATCCACTCGGTGGCGTACATGGCGGTTTTGCTGCCACAGTCCTAGATTCAGTGACTGGCTGTGCAGTACATACGATGTTACCTGCGGGTGTAGGTTACGGCACAATCGACCTTAACGTAAAAATGTGCCGCCCTATTCCCCAAAATCAGGCTTTAATTGCCACAGGCAAAGTTATTAATTTAAGTAAAAATTTAGGTATTTCTGAAGGAAAGATTATTGATGAGGAAGGTAAACTGTATGCCTATGCAACAGCAACCTGCATGATTATTCGTCCATAATGATTAAAGGCAGCCTTAAACCGCTGCCTTTTTTATTGAATCACCTGAATTATCTGGACGTTTACAAGTTTGTGCAATCACATACGGCGCCCAAATATTTTTAAGTTGGAGCTCTATAATTTCTTGATGCTCTACAGACCAAGCTAAAACTTTATTTTTACCCAGCAATAACTCACCTTCTAATTGAAAAATATATAAAGATTCAGAGGAGTTTAGTAGTTTCGAGCTTTTTAAAATCTTAAGTGCATTATGCACATTCCATTTAGAGCTAAACCAAAGCTGCAATAAATCGCCTAAATACAAATTCTGCTTTTTGAAAGGATAAGTATTAATCCATGCACTTTCTACGGGTGTGTAATAAGATTCTGATTGATTTAAGATATTCAGATAATTGTGTTGATAGAAATCAAAATTAGAAAAAATAGAAGCGATCGTAAGCGTTTTCATACTTATCTCCGATTTAGCCATTTTAGTGCTGGCAAGTTGGTTTAAATCCACACTGTTTGGATTTCTCCAAACGCTTGTTCTTTTTTGAATCTAGCAATTGATTTTTTAAAGTGCAAGTAATTTCTTAACTCACCACTCAACTGATCAAATAAAAAGCATATGACACAAAAATGAATTAAACATGACAATTTAGACTTGACCCTTCTCAAAATCTCCTTATAATCGCATGCAGATTCTCCCATAGCTCAGTCGGTAGAGCGACGGACTGTTAATCCGCAGGTCCCTGGTTCGAGCCCAGGTGGGAGAGCCAAATACTAAAAAGCCCGCAGCATTAAAGCGGGCTTTTTTTTGCCATAAATTTATCAATAACTATAAAAAAAATCCTCTATCAGCAGCTAGAGGATTTAATTTTTTATTAGAGTCTTTGTTAGGTTTAACGCACTAACCTAACTCGAAAGAATATATTTTCTTCTCAAATTATTATTCCACTTCAACCACTTTTAAAGGATTAAAAGATTGAGTGGTCGGCATCATTTCAATACGATTAATATTAATGTGTGGCGGTTGTGAAGCAATCCAAGCTACCGTATTTGCAATATCTTCAGGCAAAAGTGGATTCTTTTTATCATATAGACTGTTTACTTTATTCTCATCACCTTTAAAACGCACAAGAGAAAATTCAGTACCTCCACACAACCCTGGTTCAATGTTAGTTACGCGCACACCAGTACCAGCCAAATCAGCACGAAGATTTAGACTAAATTGCTCCACAAATGCTTTGGTTGCCCCATACACATTACCCCCTGGGTATGGGTATGTACCTGCAATTGAGCCCATATTAATAATCAAACCTGATTTTTTCTTTACCATACTTGGCAAAATTAATCGGGTAATCGTAACAAGCCCCTTAACATTGGTATCAATCATCGTGTACCAATCATCCAATTCTGCTTTATCTGCGGGTTCCAATCCTAATGCCAATCCAGCATTATTCACCAATAAATCAATTTGACCGATTTGAAATTCGGCTGGTAAATCAACCAATACTTTATTTATATTTTCTGCGGTATCTGTCATGTCAAATACTAATGGGTAGAATTTTTCACCAAGTTCTTGTTTTAGTTCTTCTAGTTTTTCTGCTCGTCTTCCGCAACCAATAACGTTATATCCTAACTCAATCAGCTTTTTTGAAATGCTATAACCAAAGCCCGCTGAGGCACCTGTAACTAATCCTAACATTCTTATATCCTTAGAAATGATCAACTATTTCAGTTGAACTCATGATGAACATATCAGCCTTTATATTTACACAATATTTATTATTAGCCTAAAAAAATAAAAGTTTTTTTAAAAATTTTAAGAGAAATTAAAATCTAGAAAAAATATATTTATTAAATAATTATATGCATTAAAAAACTAAAAGCAGAACATGCTTACTGCCGAAGAGATAATGTGCACCTAATAAAAAAGTTTACCGTGAAAGGTAAACTTTTTTTATTTTAGACATCCAAGACTAAGCAGGAATACCACTATGAAAACGGAAAGTATCATCTGGTGTTAAAATCAGATTCTTTTCAACTTCACGGATATGATTTATTCGCTGTTGAATATCCTCTTTAGGATCTTTCATTTTTGCAGTTTTCGCCACATCAAGCGCAAGTGCAAGATAGTCTTCAAAATGACGAGATTCTGACTTAAGCAAGTATCGATAATAACGTCCTAACTCATCATCTACACGCGGTGCAAGTGCATAAAAACGCTCACATGAACGAGCCTCTACGAATGCACCAATCACCAGCACATCAATTAAAGCTTCTGGCTCATACGTACGAATCTCTTTACGCAACCCACCTGCATAACGCCCAGCACTTAAACCAGTCCACTCTTGACCGCGCTTAGCCATAAGCTCAAGTACTTGTTCATAGTGAAGCATTTCTTCTCGTACAAGTTGAGCAAGTTTTACTTGTAAGTCAGGAAAGAAGCTATAGCGGAACATTAAGTTCATTGCTGTACTAGCAGCTTTCTTTTCACAATTAGCATGATCTTGCATCAAGATATCTAAATTATTGATTGCCTCATCCAACCATGCATTTGGTGTTTGACATCCTAAAAAGGCCACCACAGGTTGCATTAATTCATCGTAATTGATACTCGACATAACCAACTATCCTGCTGCCTGAATCGCTGTTTTCATATCTTTAACAGCTTGAACCAGACCTACAAAAACACTTTCAGCAATAATTGAATGACCAATGTTTAATTCATGAATTTGTGGAATAGCTGCAATTGGCGCAATATTTTTAAGGTTAAGGCCATGACCTGCATTTACAACCAAACCTTTTGAAGCTGCATACTCAACACCTTTGATAATGCGCTCTAACTCGGCTTGTTGATCTTGCTCCGTTTCCGCATCCGCATATGCACCCGTGTGCAACTCAATCGTAGGTGCGCCACACGCAACTGCTGCATCAATTTGAGCTAAATCAGCATCAATAAATAATGATACATCACAACCAATAGCCGCTAAAGTTTGAGTTGCTGCTTTAACTTTTTCAAAGTTACCTACTACATCTAAACCGCCTTCAGTTGTTACTTCTTGGCGTCTTTCTGGCACAAAACACACGTGCTGCGGCTGAATTTCTTTCGCAAACTCGACCATTTCATCAGTAACAGCCAACTCTAGATTCATACGTGTTTTTAATAATGGACGCATGCGACGTACATCGTCATCTTGAATATGGCGACGGTCTTCACGCAAATGCAAAGTAATCCCCTCTGCACCCGCTTCTTCACAAATAAGAGCAGCTTCTACAGGGTCTGGATAAGTAGTACCGCGCGCCTGTCTCAAAGTAGCAACATGGTCTATGTTTACACCAAGCAATGCAGCCATAAATAAATCCTAATTACGATTGAGTTTGAGTATTTTGAATCCACAATTGTCGACTTTTTAGGGGACGATCTCCTAAAAGCGATGTAATCATTTGACGGTATAGTTTACCTAATAATTGCAATTGTTCGTGAGAAAAATCCTGGCCTTGCTCATAATCCAGCATAGATAAAATTGCTTTACCTGACAATGAAGAACGACTTGCCTGAACAACAGGCGCAAAACCTTCGGTCACCTGAAATTGATAAAACTGGTGAGCCTGTATTGGCTGTTGTTGAGTATCAATTAAGAAATCAATCGCGTAACCCAGCTCAGGAAGTAAAACATGCTCGAACTGGCGCAAAATCTGTCTCAGAAAAAGATCAGGATTTTCGTGGGAAGATAATTGCTGTAATTGAAGCAAAGTTAACTGATATTGTTCAAAAGTTTGTGGCATTGCCTCTTCTAATGGGCAAAGTCTAAGAACAATTTCATTTAGATAAAAACCAGCAAAAAAAGCATCACCAAAAAAGAAAACAGGCTGATTTAATATTTCCAGCTTAGTAAAATTTTTGAGTTCACTTTTACCTGTGGCTTGCATTCGAATAGGCTGATATTGAGGGGGCGGAGTCTGTCTTAAAATACCATCGACTCGCCCATATTCCTGAGTAAAAAGATGCACAATATGACTTTTTTCACGGTACTTACGGTGATGAATCATATATCCATGGAGGACTTCATTGCGCATCATAAAAAGAATCTATTCCTCAGATTCTTTTTCTTTTTTATCATCCTCATCATCACCATCAGGAATAACAGCACCTACAACAGCTGCTGTACCTTTAACTACACCTTTAGTAGTTTTATAGGCGATACCTACTGGTACGGTTACAAGCTTATATACACAACCTTGTAACATCAATGTACATCCAACTATAGCGATTAATGATGTAATTGTTTTCATACCAGCATCCTTATCCTTTAGATATCACTGTATCCTAAGCTTTTGAGAGCACGCTCATCATCAGACCAGCCACCCTTCACTTTCACCCAAAGTGTGAGCATAATTTTTTGCTCAAACATTTTTTCCATGTCTTTACGAGCATCCATACCAATCGTTTTAAGCTTAGTACCTTTTTCACCAATCACAATGGCTTTTTGACCAGCGCGATCTACAAAAATCGTTGCATCGATATAGGTACAAGCTGGTTTTAAACGACCAGTTTTTTCATTAACAGTTGCTTCTTCTGTTTTGAAAGATTCAATTTGTACTGTTAAATCATAAGGAAGCTCTTCACCCAACTGACGCATGATTTTTTCGCGAATAATTTCACTTGCCAAGAAGCGTTCAGAGCGGTCAGTAATCTGATCAAATGAATACAATGGTGGTTGATAAGGAAGGTATTTCTCAATCGTTTCACTCAAGTGTTCTAAGTTTGCACCACGCAAAGCAGAAACAGGAACAATCTCAGCAAAATTCATAAGTTTGGCACGTTCTTGAATGAGAGGAAGAATCTCCCTTTTATCTTCAAAAGTGTCCGCCTTATTAATGACCAAAATAACCGGCATTTCAGCGTTCTTGAGTTTTTCAAGCACTAAATCGTCGTTTTGAGTCCACTTATAAGCATCGATAACGAATAAAACTAAGTTAACGTCACGTAATGCAGAATGAGCAGCACGGTTCATCATTTTATTAATAGCACGCACTTCTTTTTTATGCATACCTGGGGTATCTACATATACCGCCTGCATCTTTTCGCGCGAATCAATACCAATAATTTTATGACGTGTTGTTTGAGGTTTACGCGAAGTAATAGAGAGCTTTTGACCCAATAAATGGTTCATGAGGGTAGATTTACCCACATTTGGACGTCCCACAATCGCCACAAATCCGCTCTTAAAATCCGAAGGGATTGTTACACCTTTGGAACTAAAAAATTGATCAATCAGATTATTAGGATCTTGGTTTTCATTTGAATCTGGATTGATTTGATCAGAATGCATCGACATGCAGGTTATTGCTCCAATAACTTTAAAATTTCCGCCGCTGCTGCCTGCTCGGCAAAACGACGACTTGAACCCTCACCATAAATCTTCGGTAAACCATCTACCACACATTCCACTTTAAAGTGCTGATGAGGTGCATCACCCTGAATATCTACAACCTCGTAAACAGGGAGAGGTTTTTTACGTGCTTGTAGATACTCTTGTAAACGTGATTTCGGATCTTTGAGTTGATCCGTAGGTTCTATATGGTCTAAATAGGGTATGTACCATTTTAGCACAATATCTTTAAGTAAGTTGAGATCACCACTATCAAGATAGATTGCACCAATAATCGCTTCTACCGTATCTGCTAATATTGACTCACGATGATGACCACCAGACTTCAACTCGCCTGTACTTAATATTAAACACCGACTAAGTTGCAAATCTGTTGCAATCTTACCTAAAGCTTCCTGACGAACTAAAGTCGCTCGCATACGCGTGAGGCGGCCTTCATTTTCATTTGGATAGGCATGATATAGATAATTAGCGATTATCATGCCTAATAATGAATCACCGAGAAACTCTAAGCGCTCGTAATTGTATTTGTGACTCACCGAACGATGAGTCAAAGCTAACTGTAACAATTCAAGCTGCTTAAATTGATATCCGATTCGACTCAGTAAGCGAGGATCACTTAGTTTGAACTGATGTTTTATCAAAACTCTTCTCAAATGTTAAAACTAAATCAATATTAAATAAGAAAGGTTTTCTTACTTCATATTTCTTTTTGACCGTTAGACCTGACTGATTAAACACTTGAGCGATCTCTTTAAAGGGGAGATCACGAATATTGTTCATTTCGAGTCGCTGATCCATTTGTGTTACAAACTTTTGTGGTGTGATCTCAGAAGAGCTTTCTTGTAAAAGCTCTTCTATCTGATTATTAATCAGCCGATCATCCCAATATGCTGGCCAAACTGCAAGTACAGCTTTTACTGCAACTGCAAATATAACCACCCCAAATAAAATTGCTAAATACGAAGTACCCTGTTGTGCCTTACGCATTTCTTTTTTTCCTAATGGTTGTTTTTAATCTATTTTTCCATTTCGGCTAAAGTTAGGAAGGTGTAAACCCGGTTCTTTATGCATCCACACGTAGAATGCTCGTCCTGTTAAGTTTTCTTCAGGAACGAACCCCCAGAAACGACTGTCTGCACTTTGATCGCGGTTATCCCCCATTGCAAAGTAATGTCCTTTTGGCACAGTCACTTCCCAATATAAACCGTCTTGGTTTGCATATTTACCATTTTCAACATAGTTGATAAACGGTGCTTGGCGCGCCACATTTACGCCTTCAAGCTCACGCATCGTAAAGGTATGCTCACCAATCGTCTCTTTATGATAAATAGACGTTGGCGTATCCATCACATCTTTTTCACGACTGAACTGTGTTAATACTTTCGGTACTTTTTTCCCGTTAATAATCAATTGCCCATGGTCATAAACAATATGATCACCAGGTAAACCGATTACACGTTTAATATAGCTAATAGTCGGTTGAGGTGGATAACGGAATACAATTACATCACCACGCTTCGGCTCACCTACATCAATAATTTTTTTATTAACGATAGGTAAACGTACACCATAATCAAATTTATTCACCAGAATAAAATCACCAGTTTCTAAAGTTGGTACCATAGAGTCCGATGGAATATTAAATGGTTCATAAAGAAATGAACGAAGCACAAGTACTACAGCTAAAACTGGCCAAAAGTCATAGGCCCATGTAATGACAAAATTTTCGTTCCCGCGTCCTTTATTTGCACGCTGTTTTAATACAAGTTTATCTAACAACCACACTGCAAATAGAATCAGCGTAACTGGAACAAGAATTAAATTAAAATCAAAATCCACATGACCTCACTCGCAGCCTTGCTGCTTGTATTACAGTGGGGAAAAGAAATTGTTCACTTCCCCCACCCTCATTTCTTATCTTTCTACTTTCAATACAGCCAAGAACGCTTCTTGTGGAATTTCAACACTTCCCACTTGTTTCATACGTTTCTTACCTTCTTTTTGTTTAGAAAGTAGTTTTTTCTTACGCGAAACGTCACCACCATAACATTTTGCCAAAACGTTTTTACGCATCGCTTTTACGGTAGAACGGGCAATAATTTGTGCACCGATTGCTGCCTGAATAGCAACATCGAACATTTGGCGAGGAATTAAATCTTTCATTTTCTCAACCAATGCAATACCACGATGACGTGCATCATTACGGTGACAAATCATAGCCAAGGCATCAACCTTTTCGCTATTAATTAACACATCAACCTTAACTAAAGCTGAACTTTCAAAACGTACAAAGTTATAGTCTAAAGATGCAAAGCCACGAGAGCATGACTTTAATCTATCAAAGAAATCCATAACGACTTCAGCCATCGGGATTTCAAAAGTAATAGAAACTTGGTTACCCAAGAATTTCATATCTTTTTGTACACCACGACGTTCGATACAGAGCGTCATTACGTTCCCTAAGTATTCTTGAGGAACAAGGATATGACATTCAGCAATTGGTTCACGCAAATCTTCTACAGTCGATCCATCCGGCATTTTTGATGGACTATCGATGTAAATCGTTTCGCCTTTCTTGGTTAATGCTTCATAAATTACGGTAGGTGCAGAACTGATGAGATCAAGATCGTATTCACGCTCTAAACGCTCTTGTACAATTTCCATGTGCAGCATACCTAAGAAGCCACAACGGAAACCAAAGCCTAAAGCATCTGAACTTTCTGGTTCAAAGAATAAAGCCGAGTCATTGATCTGTAATTTTTGCAATGCTTCACGGAACGGTTCAAAGTCACTCGCGTCAATCGGGAAAAGACCAGCATATACTTGCGGTTTAACCTTTTTGAAACCTGGTAAAGTTGCAACATCTGGTGTAGAAGCAAGAGTAATCGTGTCACCTACTGGTGCACCAAAAATATCTTTAATACCCGCAATAACAAAACCTACTTCACCAGCTTCAAGAATATCTGTTTCAGTATGCTTAGGATTAAACACGCCTACAGAAGTGACCGGATGAGTTTGTCCTGTCGATTTAACCAACATTTTGTCGCCCTTGCGGATACGACCTTGTTTAATACGAACAAGAGAAACTACGCCTAAGTAGTTATCAAACCATGAGTCGATAATTAATGCCTGTAATGGTGCTTCACGATCACCTTCTGGCGCCGGAATAACATCGACTAAACGCTCGAGTACACCTTCAACACCTAAACCAGTTTTTGCTGAACAGGTTGGTGCATCTGTCGCTTCAATCCCGATAATTTCTTCAATTTCATGAATTACACGTTCAGGTTCAGCCTGTGGTAAATCAATTTTATTTAGAATAGGAAGAACTTCTAGACCTTGTTCAATTGCTGTATAACAGTTTGCAACTGATTGAGCTTCAACGCCTTGTGCAGCATCTACAACCAGTAGCGCACCTTCACATGCAGCTAATGAACGAGAAACTTCATAGGAGAAGTCAACGTGCCCTGGCGTATCAATAAAGTTAAGTTGGTATTCCTGACCATTTGGATGGGTGTAATACAGCGTGACAGAAGCGGCTTTAATGGTAATCCCACGTTCACGCTCAAGCTCCATTGAGTCTAAGACTTGAGCTTGCATTTCACGATCTTGTAGACCGCCACACATCTGAATAAAACGGTCAGCCAATGTAGACTTACCATGGTCAATGTGGGCAATAATCGAGAAATTTCGTATATTTTTGATATCGACGGATTTTTTAGCTTGCGCCATGGGTTACCTTGAGAAAATATAGAGTGCTATGTAGCTTGTTTTAATACACAGCCAAAGCGGTTAAATAAATTGCGTGAGATTATAACAGATGCATATTTTAAAGTATCCAAAATAATCATTAGCTTTGTACTTATGTTTTAAAAAAGGACAGTCAAAGTAAGCGTCTTACTTCAAATTATCGAGCATACGAAACAGTAAAATCATAAGGGTTTATGCTTGAGTCAAGCGGCTTGTATGCATGGGTAAAAGTTGGCGACATTCGTTTTGGACGTCCTGTAGCAATTTCAATACATGCCCATTTGGTATTTCCAACAAATAATACGGCCTGATCTGATGGACGAAAAAACACATACTGGCGGAATGAATAAAGTGCATTAATGTCATCTAACCATGTACGTAACACAATTTGTTCGCCTTCAAATGCAGCTTTACGATATTGCACATGATGCTCAACCGCGACCATGGCGTGTTTTAACTCAAGATATTTAGTTACCCCTACTCCCAAAGTTTCAACATGAGCAGCAGCTACATCCTGCATCCATTGAACATACATTACGTTATTTACATGCCCTAACGCATCAATGTGATGTGGCTGCACCTGAATATGTAAATCAAAAATACTACTCACAAATGAACACTCTTATTTATTAACCTTAAAACTGAAATAAGTGTAGGTAGATATCGCTAAACGCTCAAGATAAATAACAAAAACCACCCATTTTCAGGGTGGCTTATTGATTCGGTTGAGGATTATTGAATACGTAAACCAAGCATTGCGCGCTGTCCCTGACGAATAATAGCAACACGTGCTACAGTATTTTTCGGCAAGTTAGAAACAACTTTTGCAAAATCCTGACTATTTAAAATTTGGCTATTATTGACTTGGGTAATCACATCACCCGGAATGATATTGGACAATGACGCTAAACCACCACGGCGAACATCTTGTACAAAAATCCCACCTTTCACGCTTAACGCATTTTTTTCCGGTTCAGCTAGATCACGAATACTCATGCCTAAAACTGGCCCCTTAGATGCAGCACCTTGTGCACCAGTAGCAGGTGTTTCATCTGGTGCAGTCGTTAAAGTCGCTGAAATATTGCGTGTTTTATCATCACGTAACACTTCAAACTGAACAGTTTGATTTGGCTGTACTTTGTTTAATGCGTAAAGTAAATCACTCGTACGAAGTACAGACGCACCATTTAGTTTTAAAATTACATCACCAGCTCTCAGCCCTGCTTTTTGTGCAGGTGAGTTCGGAGAAATTTGAGTAATTAAAGCACCTTCAGGTTTTGGTAATTTGTACGCATCAGCAAGGTTTCTGTCAATATCTTGCATCATCACCCCTAGGTAAGAGCGTGTTACTTTACCTTTTGTTTTGAGCTGGTCTGCAACATCCATAGCTACGTCAATCGGAATAGAGAAAGACAAGCCCATATAACCGCCAGTACCACTAAATATTCGAGAGTTTACCCCGACCACTTCACCATTTTGGTTAAACAATGGACCACCAGAGTTACCTGGGTTTAAAGCCACATCAGTTTGAATAAACGGCACCGAAGTTTCACCGCTCATGTTTCGTGATTTTGCGCTGACAATACCGGCCGAAGCTGAGTAGTCAAAGCCAAACGGAGAACCAATAGCTAAAACAGGTTCTCCGACACGTAAGCGATCAACATTTCCTACTCGTAAAGCTGGATAGTTAGTTCCGTTTACTTTTAATAAAGCAACGTCTGTACGCTCATCGCTACCCACCACGGTTGCATCAATTTCACGGCGGTCATTTAGAGTGATGCTAATACGAGAGGCATTTTCAATCACATGATGGTTTGTGAGTAAGTAACCATCTTTACTAATGAAGAATGCACTTCCGTAAGCTGTCTTTTCTTGTGGACCTTGTTGCTGTGGAATGATGACCTGATTGCCAAAGAAACGTTTTAAAATTTCAGGAACTTGCTGTTGCAACAGTTCATCCTGAGTCATTTTTTTTACGACATTTACACTCACGACTGCTGGACTAACTTGTTCAACAAGATTTGAAAAATCAACAGCAGCATTTGCTTGAACAGCAGCAACTGTAAATACCGCTGCATACATTCCTTGTTGTAAATAGCGAGATTTCATTCGGTGCTCACCCACAATTGGTCTACGAGAATAAGGATAAAACTGTTGTATCACAACGCTTTGAGGTTGTGCGTAACAATATGTTTATTTGTAATACGTCATCACAAGGAATATTTTACGCATTGCAACTTTTTAAGCCAATTGCAATTTTTCTCTGAGTTAGAGCGCTTAAGCTCTTGCCTTTTTAGGTAAAAAGGGGTGTCATTAGCGGACGTTTTAAATTGATGCGAATGGACATGCCTAATTTACAGACAATTCACCACTTTGACGTGATTATTGTGGGCAGCGGCGGCGCTGGTTTAAGTCTGGCTTTATCGTTACCAAATCATTTTAATATTGCAGTTTTAGCCAAAGCTGCTTTAACCGAAGCAAGTACCTTTTATGCTCAAGGTGGCGTTGCTGCTGTTCTTGATGAGACTGACTCTATTCAACAGCATATTAATGACACTATGATTGCAGGCGCTCATTTATGTGAAATGGACGCGGTACAACATACTGTAGAAGGCGGCCGCCCTTCTGTTGATTTTCTTTTAAAACAAGGCGTGCAATTTACCTTAGATGAAGATGAGCAACTTCACTTAACTCGCGAAGGTGGTCACTCGCAACGTCGTATTATCCATTCTGCTGATGCAACAGGCAAAGCCATTTCAACCACTTTAGTTGAGCGTGCCAAAGAACGTAAAAATATTACTATTTTTGAAAACTATATTGCGATTGATTTAATCACCTCGCATAAATTAGGCCATATCGACCAAGCGAATCGTGCTATTGGTTTATATGCATTAGATGAAAATACTGAAAAGGTTCATACTTTCCTTGCACCATTTACCGCGCTAGCTTGCGGCGGTGCCATGAAGGCTTATCTGTACACATCTAATCCAGATATTGCCACAGGTGATGGTATTGCAATGGCCTTCCGTGCAGGTTGCCGTGTAGCCAATATGGAATTTAATCAGTTCCACCCAACGTGTCTGTATCATCCTCAAGCACGATCATTTTTAATTACCGAAGCTATGCGTGGTGAAGGTGCTTATTTGCGCTTACCTGATGGCGAACGGTTTATGTTGCGTTTTGACGATCGTGCAGAACTGGCTCCTCGCGATATTGTGGCACGTACCATTGACCATGAAATCAAGCGTCTCGGTATTCGTCACGTGTGGTTAGATATTACCCACAAATCACCCGAGTTTATTAAAGAGCACTTCCCTACACTTTATGCAAGATTGCTTGAGTTAGGCATCGATATTACCAAAGACATGATTCCTGTAGTTCCAGCAGCTCACTATACATGTGGTGGTGTTGTGGTTGACTCAAATAGCCAGACGGATATTGAAGGTCTCTATGCGATTGGTGAAACGTCTTATACAGGCTTACATGGTGCAAACCGCATGGCAAGTAACTCATTACTTGAGTGCTTCGTTTATGGCATGAGTGCAGCAAAAGATATCGAAAATAAATTTGATGAAAACTTCAAATTACCAGAAGTACCAACTTGGGATGACTCACAAGTAACCAATCCTGATGAAGATGTTGTGATTTTACAAAACTGGGATGAGTTACGTTCGACCATGTGGAACTACGTTGGTATTGTAAGGACTACTAAACGTTTAGAACGTGCTTTACACCGTATTGAAATGTTAAAGCGTGAAATCACGGAATATTATCAAGACTATCGTGTTAGCAAAAACCTGATTGAGCTGCGTAACCTTGTTTTAGTATCGGAAATGATTGTTCGCTGTGCCATGCAACGTAAAGAATCACGTGGTTTACATTACACGCTTGATTATCCGGAAACTTCGAGTGAAATTCGTAAAACCGTTTTAACTCCTCCAAATTTTGCAGTAGAACAGCCGTTGGTTAATACTGACATTTAAGTTGTTCTTCTATAAAAAAGCACAGCTTTGGCTGTGCTTTTTTATTTGGTTTGATATTTATGCTCTAGGTGGGATTGAATAAGTCGCGGTCACATGCGCAACAGGTTCATCCAAACCGACCGAATAAATCCAAACCTCACCCACCACTAAACTCTTTCCTACTTTCATGAGTTTACATTCACTACGTAAGTCTTGATCACCCGCGGGTTTTCTTAAAAAATTAATATTAAAGTTGGTGGTTACGGCTAAACCAACAATACCGATCTCACCTAATATCGCAATATATAAGGCAAAATCAGCTAATGTCATCATGGTTGGACCAGATATCGTGCCACCAGGGCGTTGATGCCTTTGATCGACATGATAATAAACAACTGCAGCTTTGGGGGTGACTGATTCAATCGTGCAATGTTCAAGACTTGGTGGAAATTCCTTTTCAAGAAATGCCACGATTTCTTCTTTTGAGCTTTTCATCCTTGTTATTCTTCAATCTATAAATCATATGTAAGATAGCATAAGAAAATAGCAGATATTTTCTATGACGATTTAAATCAGAATTAACGTCATTTTTCACCACTCCCAAAAATATGAGAGTGGCTAATCCGATGGCCTATGCTAAATATTGCAGAGCTTGCTCAAACACCTGATCTGGACTTTGTGTAGCATCTATTCGCTTAATACGTTCCGGTTCAGCCTTCCATAAGGTTTCATAACCTTCACGAACCTTAGTAAAGAAGCTTAACTTTTCTTGTTCAAAACGGTCTAAAGCTCCACGTTCACGTGCACGGTTCATACCAAGTTCAATCGGTGCGTCTAGCCAGAAAGTCACCTCCGGCATGCGTGAAACGAAGTTCTGATTTAAAAGTTGTAATTTATCTTGGCTTAAACCACGACCAGAACATTGATAAGCAAAACTCGCATCGGTAAAGCGATCACTTAATACAATTTTGTTAGCTTCTAAAGCAGGTAAAATAACTTGTTGTAAGTGTTGAGCACGTGCTGCATAAATGAGTAATAACTCGGTATCATGACTCATATTTTCATCATGATTCACCGCCAAAAGCATAGAACGAATTTGCTCAGCTAACGGTGTGCCCCCCGGCTCTCGAGTTAAAACAACTTGTTTGCCATGCTCTTCAAAATGCTGATGAATTTTTCGAATGAGTGTAGTTTTACCTACCCCTTCCGTGCCTTCAAAGCTGATAAACATCTCTTTTCCTTATTTCTTCGATCTCAACACGGATAAATATTCTTGCACAGCTTGATTATGTGCTTGCAAGTCTGCCGTAAATTTATGTCCACCATTACCAGTCGCTACGAAATAGATGTTATTTGAATCATCTGGATGTAATGCTGCTTCAATTGCTTTTTGGCTTGGCAAAGCAATTGGAGTAGGCGGTAAACCATTAATGGTATAAGTATTATATGGTGTTGGAGTACGGAGGTCTTCTCGGGTAATGTTGCCTTTATAGTTATTACCCATTCCGTAAATAACAGTTGGATCCGTTTGTAAACGCATACCGAGTTTTAAACGGCGGACAAAAACTCCAGAAACTTGTGTAAGTTCACTGTCTAAACTTGTTTCTTTCTCAACAATAGAAGCCATAATTAATGCTTCATATTTATCTTTATAAGGTAAATTCGGCGCGCGATTTGCCCAAGCTGTATCTAAAGCTTTTATTTGGCGATGATATAAATCGGTAAGAATTTTCTTGTCAGTCTCGCCTTTTGCAAAGAAATAAGTATTCGGCGCGAATAAGCCTTCTGGATGATTGTAAGGAATCCCAAGCGCTTTCATAAGCTGATCATTAGGTAAATCCAATATTGTATTTTTTACATTTTTATCATTTTTTAATGCAGTAATAAGCTGCTTAAAAGTTGTACCTTCAATCACCAAAACACGATTCATCTGAGCATTATCAGCGTCAGATAACATCTCTAATACTTGTCTTACGCTCATCCCTTGTTCAATTTCATACACACCAGCTTTCATGCTGTCATGAATCATAAACTTTTGATAAAGCTTTAATACGATAGGAAAGCTAACTTTATCTTCTTTTGCCAAACGATCAATAAAACCAGAATAAGTTTCCCCGGATGTAATAGATAACATCTGTTTTTTGCCTTCGATAGGATAAGCCTTAAACAAACTTGACCATAAAATGGCAAAAGTAGAAATTAAAACAATAAAAAGGCCAATTAGAACCAATCGCTTAGAAAATTTTGGAGCTTGTTTTTTGTTATTTTTCTTGGCGTTTTTTGCTTTCGCATTCACAGGTGGCTTCGGCATATTAATGAATCTGATTTAAGTTAAGGATATGAAATAAATCTATGCATGCCTGTGTATCTAGCGTTTTTTCGCCTAAATGAGTTACCACTCGCATAGGGTTTAAAGCATTACAAAAGAATAGACTTTGTATTTCAGATACTTCATCTAATTCAATCACACGTACTTCACAGGCAATACCATGGTGCTGCATACGCGCCAGAATTTCTGCCCGCATTACACCGTGGACGCCATTATAGCGAAGTTCAGGAGTAATCCATCTATCATTTAAACGAATAAAACAATTACTACTGACCCCTTCAACAATATAACCTTGTACATCAGTAACTAATGCTTCAGCCCACCCGAGTTGATCTGCTTCTTTTTTTAGCAATACTTGCTCAAGACGGTTTAAAGATTTAAGCCCGACCAAGCTCGGCATGGTTAAACCTAGGGCCTGATTTAAAACACCGCACTGGATAGAGTCAGGCACAAACGGCTCTAAAGCTTTTGGATAAAACCAGATATAAATATCAGCTTCATGTTTTGGCAGACTATAACCGCGGTCGCCTTCCCCACGACTAATCACAATTTTTAAAGTGCCATTGAGTACGAGGTTCTGCTTTTGCAGTTGCTGCAAACTCAGTTCAATTAATTCAAAATTTACAGTTAAAGACAGTTTTTGACATGCAAGTTTTAGACGTTGCCAGTGCCTTTCTTTAAGCTCAATTTGGTTTTGAAAAACACGAATTGTGGTAAAGCATCCATCTCCATAATGAAAGGCTCGATCTAATAAAGGAATAGTCTCAACGGGTTGCCCATTTTTAAAACACCACATGTTTGCTCCATCCTTTGCTAATAGCCGTACAACAATACAACACCTTTCATTTAAATAATAAATAATTGATTTTAAAAAATTATACCCATTTCGTATCTGCTTTTGAAACTTGTTATATATCAAGATTTAAGAATAGTTTATCTCTTTTTATTATTTCTATTTTTTTCATATTAAATTCGTTTTTTATTATTTTTTTAGAATAAAGACTAGCGCTATTCTGCGTTCATGTTTTGAACATTTCATATTTTTTGAGGACTTATCTCATGCGTTTTTCTCAATTAAAAGTCGGGGTTATCGCTGCACTTCTTTCTGTTTCGTCATTTGCAGCCCAAGAATTTTTAAACGTTTCTTACGATCCTACTCGTGAGCTATATACAGATTTCAACAAACAGTTCGGTACTTACTGGAAACAACGTACTGGTCAAGATATTGAGTTTAAGCAATCACACGGCGGCTCTGGTAAACAGGCTCGTGCGGTTATCGATGGTTTAAATGCAGATGTAGTGACATTAGCACTTGCAGCAGATATTGATGAAATTGCTGAAAAAGCAAAATTACTTCCAACCAACTGGCAGAAAAAACTGCCACAAAACTCAACGCCATATACATCAACCATTGTATTTTTGGTGCGTAAAGGCAACCCAAAGCAAATTAAAGACTGGGCTGATTTAATCAAACCAGGTGTAGAAATCATTACACCAAACCCGAAAACTTCTGGTGGTGCTCGTTGGAATTATCTTGCAGCTTGGGCTTGGGCAAAACATCAACCGGGTGGCAATGATGCGAAAGCACAAGAATACGTTCGCCAAATTTATAAGCACACTAAAGTTCTAGACTCTGGTGCTCGCGGTGCGACGACTACTTTCGCTGAGCGTGGCATTGGTGATGTATTACTGGCTTGGGAAAATGAAGCTCATTTAGCTATTCGTGAACAGCCGGGCAAATTTGAAATTATTACTCCATCTCTTTCGATCTTAGCTGAGCCTCCAGTTGCAATTGTGGAGAAGAATGCAGCTAAAAAAGGCAACTTAACCATTGCTAAAGGTTATCTGAACTACTTGTATTCACCTGCTGGTCAAGAAATTGCAGCACGTAACTTCTACCGTCCGCGTAACGCAGCTGTTCTTAAAAAATACAGCAATGTATTTAAACCATTGAAGCTTGTAACAATCGATAAAGAGTTTGGTGGTTGGACAAAAGTACAAAAACAACACTTTGATAATGGTGGTGTTTTCGATCGAATCGTGAAAATCAATAGTGCAGAGAAGTAATTCTTTGCACTAAAGGTAAGGAGAACAGACATGATTCACACTGTAATTGTTCCGGGTGTAGGTGGCAGTGAACATCAGCATTGGCAATCTTGGTTGCAGCGTCAACTCGTGTCTAGTTCTCGTGTTGAGCAAAAAAACTGGGATAGACCTGTATTAAGCGAATGGGTTGAGCAATTCGTTAAAACAGTTCAAGCAGCTCAAGCTCCTGTTCAAATTGTTGCACATAGTTTTGGATGCTTAACGAGTGTAGCTGCTTTGGCTGAGCATCCAGAATTAAAAAGCCAAGTTAAGAAACTAATTTTAGTCGCTCCAGCGAATCCGGCACGCTTTGGGGAAGCAGGGTTTGCTCGCCATAGCTTGACCGACTACAAAGATTATTTTCATCAATTAAAAATTGATGTGCCTGCAACGCTACTCATTAGTGAAAATGATCCATGGCTCGGCTTTTTTGATGCGTTACAACTTGCAAAATCATGGAAGTTAAATCCCGTTAATCTTGGTGAAGTGGGCCATATTAACGTTGCCTCAGGTTTTGGGCCATTTCCGGATTTGCTGAACTATTTGATCCCAGAAGATTCGATGTGTAGTCACTCATCTATCGACCCGGTAAAAACACATTTCTCTTTGAAATTTGCTTAATACCAATCTTTATACCTCACTATTTATCTTTATTTATTCGCTTACTGGTTTCAGCAGGCTTTTCTCTTTGAGGAAATATCATGTCGCAGCGATCCCGAGTGCTGCCTGGGTTTGGTCTATCTTTGGGCTTCACCCTCGCCTATGTGTCTTTTATTGTGCTTATTCCATTAGCCGCAGTCTTTATCAAATCATTTGGAATCGGATGGGACGGATTATGGGAAATTTTAACGTCTGAGCGTATTTTGAAATCGCTTCAACTCAGCTTTAGTTCAGCTTTAATCGCAGCATCTATTAATGTTGTGTTTGGTCTACTTTTGGCTTGGTGTCTTGTCCGCTATAACTTTCCAGGAAAGCGTCTAGTTGATGCATTGGTCGATTTACCTTTTGCTCTTCCGACCGCAGTTGCAGGTATTGCACTGACTTCACTCTATGCACCTACTGGTTGGTTAGGTCAATATCTGGAACCACTTGGTATTCAGGTTGCCTATACGCCTATCGGAATTACGCTGGCATTGGTCTTTATTGGTATTCCTTTTATTGTTCGGACCGTTCAACCGGTACTCAGCGATATTGAAACCGAACTTGAGGAAGCAGCTTCAGCACTTGGTGCAAATCGTTGGCAGACCATTACTAAAATTATTTTACCCATCTTACTACCTGCTCTATTTACAGGCTTTGCTTTAGCGTTTGCTCGCGGCGTGGGTGAGTATGGTTCTGTTATTTTTATTGCAGGTAACCAGCCATTTAAAACAGAAATTGCACCGCTGATGATCATTTCTCGTCTTGAAGAATATGATTATGCAGGTGCAACGACCATTGCAGCGGTCATGTTAGTTCTCTCTTTTATCATTCTATTTGTCATTAACTTACTTCAAGCATGGGCAAACCGTCGTACAGGGAGAAACATCACATGAATTTACATACCGACAGCAACGCACTTGCTTTGAAGTTACAGTCTCGTGATGCGACACGTGAGCCAACTTGGGTACGTTATACCCTTATTACAATTGCACTGATTTTTTTCCTCAGTTGCCTCATGCTGCCACTCATTTTAGTTTTCGTAGAAGCATTTAAACAGGGACTTGAAGTCTATGTTCAGGCTTTGATTGATCCAGATACCTTATCAGCAGTGAAATTAACATTACTCACCGCAGCAATTGCAGTTCCAATTAATGTGATATTTGGTGTTGCTGCAGCATGGGCTGTCTCTAAGTTCCAGTTTAAAGGCAAGGCTATTTTAACCACTATCATTGATATGCCTTTTTCGGTTTCCCCCGTTATTGCAGGTTTAATGATTGTTCTAATTTTTGGTGCGCAAGGTTGGTTCGGCGGCTGGTTAATGGACCATGACATTAAGATTTTATATGCCGTACCTGGAATTGTTTTAGCAACCATTTTTATTACAGTTCCTTTTGTGGCGCGTGAGTTAATTCCACTCATGGAAGCTCAGGGAACAGAGGAAGAAGAAGCAGCAATTGTACTCGGTGCATCAGGTTGGCAAACTTTTTGGAAGGTCACCCTCCCTAACATTAAATGGGGTCTGATTTACGGCGTGATTTTGTGTAATGCCCGCGCAATGGGTGAGTTTGGCGCAGTATCAGTGGTTTCTGGTCATATCCGTGGTGAAACCAATACTCTGCCACTGCATGTTGAAATTTTATATAACGAGTACACCTTTAGCGCAGCCTTTGCCGTGTCCTCACTGCTTGCCTTCTTAGCTCTTTTAACACTGATTTTAAAAACTTGGTTAGAGCTACATCAAGATAAACCAGAACCGCATTCAACTGATTCGTAAGGAATGAAATCATGAGTATTCAAGTTAAAAATATTGAAAAACACTTTGGTGCATTCCATGCGCTTAAAAATATTTCCCTAGACTTTCCAGAGGGTGAACTGGTTGCGCTACTTGGACCATCTGGTTGTGGTAAGACGACTCTGCTTCGTATCATTGCAGGTCTAGAGTCAGCCGATGGCGGTCAGGTTTTACTTGAAGGTGAAGATGCGACTAATGTACATGTGCGTGAGCGTCAGGTCGGCTTTGTATTTCAGCACTATGCTTTATTCCGTCACATGACTGTATTTGACAATATTGCCTTTGGTTTACGTGTTCGACCTCGTGCAACCCGTCCTTCGGAAGCTGAAATTAAAAAACGTGTCACTCGTTTACTTGATCTAGTTCAACTAGGCTTTTTAGCAGACCGCTACCCTGCTCAGCTTTCTGGCGGACAACGTCAGCGTATTGCTTTAGCCCGTGCTTTAGCAGTAGAACCTCGCGTGTTATTACTCGATGAACCATTTGGCGCTCTAGATGCCAAAGTACGCAAAGAATTACGTCGCTGGTTACGCAACTTACATGATGAATTGCATATCACTTCAATTTTCGTGACTCACGATCAAGAAGAAGCACTTGAGGTTGCAGACCAGATTATTGTCATGAATAAAGGTAATGTTGAGCAAATCGGTTCACCTCGTGAAGTTTATGAAAAACCTGCAACGCCATTTGTGTTTGATTTCTTGGGTCAGGCAAATCGATTTGAAGGTGAACATACGGAAGGTATTATCCGTATCGGTAATGACCGTATTCAATTACCAACAGCAGTTGAGGCACCTCAAGGAAAAGTGATTGCTTTTGCCCGTCCAGATGAGTTACATATTCACTCGCAACCGCAAGCGAATACCATTGAAGCGACTTTTGTACGTGAAATCTGGATTGCTGGAAAAGTAGTGGCCGAATTACAAGACCGTAATGGACGTTTAATTGAAATTGCTCTGAGCAGTGAAGCTGCAAAATTACATGCATTTAAACCTAATCAAACTGTTTGGGTGAGCGCATCTCAATTGCACTTATTTGCAGACCAAGTTGCTTAAGAAATATATTTGGTGAGGAAATATCTTGCGGATCTTTAGACGCTCCTCACCTCTTTTGAGGAAAAGTGTAAATGAACTTTCAACAATTAAGAATTATCCGAGAAACAGTACGCCAAAACTTTAACTTGACGGAAGCATCGGCTGCACTCTACACATCTCAATCGGGTGTAAGTAAACATATCAAAGATTTAGAAGATGAATTAGGTGTTCAACTTTTCGTTCGTAAAGGTAAACGCCTTTTAGGTTTAACTGAACCAGGCCAGTCACTTCTTAGCATTGTTGAACGCATGTTAGTGGATGCTGAAAATATTAAACGACTTGCTGAAGATTTTAATAAGGTTGATGAAGGAACATTAACGATCGCAACTACGCATACTCAAGCGCGTTATGTATTGCCTCCAATCGTTAATCAATTTAAGAAATTATTTCCAAAAGTTCATTTGATTTTACAACAAGCTAGCCCTGTGGAAATTTCAGAAATGCTTTTACAAGGTGAAGCGGATATTGGAATTGCAACCGAGTCTTTAACGACTGAAGAAAATCTGGCTAGCATTCCTTACTATCAATGGCAGCACAGTATTATTACCCCGCAAAATCATCCTTTAGTGCAGGCGGATAAGATCACTCTAGAACTTTTAGCAGAATATCCACTCATTACTTATCATGGTGGTTTTACAGGTAGATCTAAAATTGATAAAGCGTTTGAAGAGGCTCATCTAGATGCAGATATCGTAATGTCAGCTCTGGATGCCGATGTTATCAAAACCTATGTGGAACTTGGCATGGGTGTGGGTATTGTCAATGACGTGGCTTATGATACAGAACGTGATTATCGTTTAAAGCAAACCAAAACTGATATTTTTGGTGTTAATACAACGTGGATTGCGGTTCGCAAAGGTCACTTATTACGCGGTTATGGTTACGAGTTTATTTCTTTATGCTCACCTGATGCGGATATTAAAGCACTTAAGAAAATTGCTTACCCAGATGAATAAAAATTCAAATAAATAAAAGGGCTTTTTAGCTCTTTTATTTATTTTATTAGGTACAAAAAAACGAGCCGTAGCTCGTTTTTTCTTTTGTGATCTTACCAGTAGAAGTTCACACCAACTTTACCAACTGGTAACCATTGGTATTTATCATCATTACGGATTTCGTTTTCTTCAGCACGTAAGTCTTTATCAAAGTCAGCACCATTAACATTAACAAATGTACCATTTGATTTAAGATTTACACTTGGGTTACCAGTATAGTAAGCACCTACCTCACCAAATACACCCCAGTTTTTATTGATTTTAGGTGCAAAACCAAAACCTAAGTATGGAGCGATATCATTTTTATAACTTAATTTACCATCCACTGAACCATTAAAGTTATAATTATTACCATTTACTTTAATAGTACCGTCTTGCGAACGTTTAGTTAGATCGTAATCGTTATCTAAATAAGCAGCACCCGCAGCTACATATAAACCTTGAGCCCAACGGTTAGCACTTGCACCCCATGGACGAATCTCAGCATTTAAGTAGATATTATTGTTATCCATATCTAGGTCATATTTAGTACCATTTACAGAAACATCATCTGTCCACGAAATGTCACCACCATTATAACCAAGAGCCAAACCTACATATGGGTTTGCTTGCCATAATAAAGCACCACCGTAACCAGTTGTACCTACCTCAGCACGTGCCCCCACAGGAATTAATTGGTTTTTGTCAAATGCGTAGCTGTCATGAACAACGGCTTCATCTGCCATAGCAGCGCCAGCAGCGAATAAAGCTGTTGTAGTGACTAATACACGTAATGCTTTCATAGTTTTCTCCTCAAAAAGGCTCTGTTTTTAATTTATTCATCTTGTGACTGAAATCATAATAATGACAGCTTAGATTCTTTTTTATACAAAAAATGCTAGATTTCTGTTATTTTTTGATACAAATTGAGTTAAATTTTTATTTTCAAATCATTTTTGTGTAAAAAACACTTGATTATCTAATAAGCTTATTTTGATTTACCTCATTTATATCATCAATCAAACGTAACACGTTTTTTGAAAGATTCTTGTCACAAATTAGTGTAAAATCTTTAAAATTTTTTATGGAAGGAAGATCATGTCTCAGCTTTCTACAATCATTGAACAAGCATTTGAAGACCGCGCAAATTTTACTGCAGCAGATTGTTCAAGCGAAATTCGCCAAGCTGTTGAAGAAGCAATTGCTGGTTTAGATAACGGTACACTTCGAGTTGCTGAAAAAATCAATGGTGAATGGGTTGTTCATCAATGGTTAAAAAAAGCTGTTTTATTATCATTTAAACTCAATGACAATAAACCAATCGAGTCATGTGATCTTCGTTTCTATGACAAAGTTGAAACTAAATTCTCTGGTTGGACTGAAGAGCAATTTAAAGCTGCAGGTGTTCGTGTTGTTCCTCCTGCTGTAGCACGTCGTGGTAGCTTCCAAGCTAAAAACGTGGTGTTAATGCCATCTTATGTCAACATTGGCGCTTATGTAGATGAAGGCACAATGGTTGATACATGGGCAACTGTAGGTTCATGTGCTCAAATCGGTAAAAATGTTCACTTGTCTGGTGGTGTAGGTATTGGTGGTGTTTTAGAACCATTACAAGCTAACCCAACTATTATTGAAGACAACTGCTTTATCGGTGCGCGTTCAGAAATCGTTGAAGGCGTTATCGTTGAAGAAGGCTCAGTCATTTCAATGGGCGTTTTCATTGGTCAATCAACTAAAATTTATGACCGTGAAACTGGCGAAATCCATTATGGTCGTGTACCAGCAGGTTCAGTTGTAGTTTCAGGCAGCTTGCCATCTAAATGTGGTACTTACAGCTTATATGCTGCAATTATCGTGAAAAAAGTTGATGCGCAAACACGTTCAAAAACAAGCTTGAACGATTTGTTACGCGCTGACTAATTTGTTATAACTCTCTTGCGGAGCTTTAATCGCTCCTCATCTCTACGATCAAACTGATCGTAGAGATTTTATTTTTTATATAGTGTGGTATTTCTAGAATGGCTTCCTTACGTTCCTCTGCAATTCCTGTCTCAGACCCTGCGTCCGGTTTACGCATTACCGAGATTTTTTACTCGTTGCAGGGTGAAGCAAATGCCTCTGGCCTACCGACTGTATTTATTCGTCTAACAGGCTGTCCATTACGTTGTAGCTATTGCGATACCACCTATTCCTTTGAGGGTGGCGAACGTTTTTCACTTGAACATATCATTGAAACAGCTACACAATTTCAAACACCTTATATTTGTGTGACAGGTGGTGAACCTCTTGCTCAGCCAAACTGTTTGATTTTATTACAACGTTTATGTGAAGCAGGTTTTGACGTCTCGTTAGAAACCAGTGGAGCCCTTGATGTATCAAGAGTGGATCCCCGTGTTTCAAAAGTCCTAGATTTAAAGACTCCCACTTCTGGTGAAGAACATCGCAATCTCATCAGTAATCTTGACCATTTAACACCACGTGACCAAATCAAATTTGTGATTTGTAATCGTGAAGACTATGAATGGTCAAAGCAACAAGTTGAAAAATATCAACTGCAAACCAAAGTCAGTACCGTTTGGTTCTCCCCTGCCTTTGCGGTTGAAAAAGGTGCTGTAGGCCTGCCACGTCTAGCACGTGATCTGGCACAGTGGATACTTGATGATAAATTACCTGTTCGTTTCCAGCTTCAGTTACATAAACTGCTTTGGAACGATGAATCAGGTCGTTAATCACTCAATAAAATAAATCATTCCGAATATGGAGAAAAATATGCGCTCTCGTGCCATTGTTTTACTTTCAGGCGGCTTAGACTCAACCACTTGCCTAGCTTGGGCACAAGCGCGCTATGAATGTATTGCTATTAGTTTTATGTATGGTCAACGCTCAACCACTGAACTTGATGCTGCAAAAGCATTAGCTCAGCGTTCAGGTGTTGAACATCGTGTAATTAATATTGATCTCGCTAATTTAGGTGGATCAGCACTTACAGATCACAACATTGCAGTACCAGAACAGTTACAAGAAGGTATTCCTGTAACTTATGTACCAGCGCGTAACACTATTTTCCTCTCATATGCTCTAGCAGCAGCTGAAGTATTTAATGCTGAAGCTATTGTTATTGGTATCAATGCTGTTGATTATTCAGGATATCCTGATTGTCGTCCTGAATTTATTGATGCTTTTGCGAATATGGCCCGTTTAGCAACTAAGGCTGGCGTAGAAGGAAAACCACTTAAATTTGAAACACCCCTGTTACATTTATCCAAAGCGAATATCATACGTTTAGGGATTGAACATGGCGTAGACTATAGTCAAACGGTATCTTGCTACCAAGCAGATGCTCAAGGACGTGCGTGTGGTAAATGTGACAGTTGCCGTTTGCGTAAAGAAGGCTTTATCGATGCTGGTGTTACCGATCCAACACGCTATATACCGTAATAAGTAGGTAAAATTTATGAAGTTGTTAAAATCAAATCTTATTCTTTCATCTTTATTCTCAGCAGCTGCACTTATGGCTGGTTCAGTTCAAGCAGCTGAAAACCCAGTTCAAGCGGCATATAAAAGCACTAACGTTAAAGGTGCATTAGTTAACGTTTGTAAAGAACAAACTGCTAAAGGCGGCAAGTTAAGTTCATCTGAAGTTAGCAAATTCTGTAGCTGTCAGGTTGAAGCACAAGGTAAAGTGACTGAAGCACAAAAATGGGAAATCCAAAGCGCAATCAATGCGAAGAAAAGCCCAAGTTCTCTAGGATTTGTACAACAACAAAACCGTGATCTTAAAGCATGTTTTGGTCCTCAGTTAACAACTAAGCTTGAAAAGTTAACTGAAGATGCAATGAAGGCAGCTCAACAACAAGCTCCTAAAAAATAAGATTTTAATGTTCCAAATTAAGCCTGCATTTATGCAGGCTTTTTTATAGCTCTGTTAAAATAACAGCACTTTTGACCAATTCATTTGATGTAAGCTATGCAAGAACAATGGAAAACTAATGCTAACCATAAAAGGTCTATTGTCTCATTTAGTGGAGGCAAAGACAGTTCTCTAGCACTCTACCATGCAATGCAGACAGGCGAAGTGATTGGATTGATCGTAATGCTAGAAGAACAAGGCCAACGTTCTCGCTCACATGCCATGCCTCTTGATATTATTCAAGCGCAAGCTAAAGCAATCGGCTTTCCCGTGCTTATGGCTTCATCAAGTTGGAATGACTATGAATTAAAGTTTATTGAATTACTCAATCAAGCAAAGCAACAAGGAGCCGAGGTACTGGTTACAGGTGACCTTGATATGCCTGAACACGGCTGTTGGCATGATCGAGTAACGCAACAAGTAGGTCTTCAATTAGCAATGCCTCTTTGGCTACGTCCGCATCGTGAAGTTGTTGAAGAATTTATTCAACTTGGATTCCAGAGTGTAGTGGTGACCGTAAACCTTAAACTCGGGATGAAGGTAGGAGATTTAGGAAAAACTTTAACTTTAGAATATATCCAAGAGCTTGAGAACCGTGGCATTGATCCATGTGGTGAGGGCGGTGAATTTCATACGACCGTGATTGATGGGCCAATTTTTAACAAAGCAATCCCTGTAAGAAAACTCAATATTGTTTATCATGAGGAATACGCTTTTTTACCACTTGAATTAAATCAAATTTAACTTTTAAAGGATAAGAAATGTCTGAGAATATTCAACTGCCAAATCAGGTGTTCCCTACTACACACGGCGAAGTGAACTTGACCGAAGTCGAAAATGAATGGCTAATTATTTACTTCTATCCTAAAGATTCAACACCAGGGTGTACAACACAAGCAGTGGGTTTTTCTTGTTTGAAAGATCAGTTTGATGCTTTAGGTGCCCGTATTTTCGGTATTTCACGTGACTCGGTAAAAGCCCATCAAAATTTTACAGAGAAGCAAGCACTTACTATTGATCTGATCAGTGATAAAGAAGAAATTCTTTGTAATCACTTTGATGTGATTAAAGAAAAGAATATGTATGGTAAAAAAGTAATGGGTATTGAACGTTCTACTTTTATTTTCCATAACAAAACTTTAGTTAAAAGCTATCGCAAAGTTAAAGCAGCTGGGCATGCAGAGCAAGTTCTAGAAGACTTAAAAGCTCTACAAACAGCTTAATAAACTTAAGAAACAAAAAGCGGGCATGATGCTCGTTTTTTTGTATATGAACAAATTACTTACTCCTTTACTTTGGCGTATGATAAAGACATTAGAATAATTCACGCTAAGGTATTTACATGGGTCTGCTCAAAGTTTGTAATTTACTGTCTAGTGGTCTTGTTATTTCTGCATGCTCCGTTAGTTCATCCAGTATGCCGCCCTCAATTACACCATCTACCACGCAAGTTGAAACTCCACCTATAAAAATAAGTTGCCAAGATTTACAAAACCCTGCCTATCAACAAATCGTACTTAAAATAATTAATCAAATTCGCCAGCAATCACGCCAATGTGGACAACAACATTTCGCTGCAACCAGACCATTAAGTTGGAGTAATAATTTATATAAAGGTGCACTTTCTCATAGTGAAGATATGGCAACACACAACTTTCTCGGACATGTTGGCTCCACGGGACTAGATTTAAAATCACGTTTGAAAATTTATAATACACTCGGTAAAGCCAATGGTGAAAATGTCGCGAGTGGACAGAAAACATTAGATGAAGTGATGTCTAGATGGCTGTCGAGTCCCCTACATTGTAGTAACTTAATGAACCCTAAATTTACAACCTATGCAATTGCTTGTGCTTCTGATCAATCTGTAAAACAAAAGAGCTATTGGACTCAACAATTTGGTACACGTTAAAAGGAAAAAAGATGCAATCAGGTTCGATCACCCCTATTTTAAGAATTTTTGATGTCGAGTTAGCTCAATCATTTTATCTTGAGTTCTTAGGTTTTCAGCTTGATTGGCAACACCAATTTGAAGACAACTTTCCGTTATATTTACAAATTTCTAAAGATGATTGCGTTATTCATTTATCTGAGCATTTTGGAGATGCGAGTCCTCATAGTGCGATCCGTATTTATTGGGAACATATTTATGAGTTGCATAGTGAACTAAGCAAAAAAGATTATAAATTTTCTAAGCCTCAGGTTGAAAAAACAGATTGGGAGACACTTGAACTCAGTATCACCGATCCTTTTTCCAACCGAATTATCTTTTGGGCAGATGCTTAATTTATATGCACTTACTCAAAATCATCTAAATTAGAGCGATCATCTTCTTCAAAGCGTTGTTGCAACTGTTGATAAGTGCGTGTTTTTTTAAATTCATCCAAAAATTGAATAGTTCCTACAGGGAAAAATTCGGTCTGGATTTCACCACGATAATAAGCTTCACGCATTGGTGTTGCCGAGATAGAGTCTTTTAAACTATCAAGTTCAACCATAATCCACTCAGGAAATAGTCGTAAATAATATGAAGACTCATCCTTAAAGTGTCCAATCAAACCAACTTTTGAGTTCGGTTCAATTACGCCATTCACTAAAGATTTGACTTGTTTTACCCATTTTTCGTCATTATAAACATCTACTACATGTACAAAACGAATGCGTTTTTGCTCTTCTAACGAGAAATTTGACAAGATCATTTGCTCGCGCTCTACTGCTAAGAACGGATTTTTAATATTACGTTCCATTTGAGCAGAACCTAATGCCAAAACGACATAGTGGCTTTGTTGTAAGGCAATTTCAATTGTCTGCATATGAGCTAAATGAAATGGTTGAAAACGCCCTATAAAAACGAGATAGTCAAATTTATACATAATTAGATTTTCACTTTTTATGAACTCACCAGTTAACCGCATTACAAAAAATATGCGCCATAATGAGAACCTAAAAATTAACAACGTGGTTTAAAGCAAGGATAGTACGATGACACTTAGCTGTATTCAACAACCTCATCAACATTTACACGCAAATTTAGAAGGTGGCGTACTCACCTTAGCCATAAATCGTCCAGAAGCAAAAAATGCACTGTATGGCGAACTTTACTTATGGATTGCCAAAGCACTTGATGAAGCGGACCAAGACAAAGATGTACGTGTAGTCGTTCTACGTGGTGTAGAGCAAGATTTTACCGCTGGTAATGACATGAAAGATTTTATGGGTTTTGTACAAAATCCTAATCTAGGCCCAGCAGGTCAAGTTCCTCCGTTTGTACTCCTTAAATCTGCTGCTAGATTATCGAAGCCGCTTATTATTGCAGTAAAAGGTGTGGCAATTGGTATTGGTGTTACGATTTTATTACATGCAGATTTAGTTGTTGCTGACAATACCGCCCTTTTCCAAATTCCATTTGTAAGTCTTGGCCTTTCTCCAGAAGGCGGTGCAAGCCAGCTATTGGTTAAACAAGCGGGTTATCACAAAGCAGCTGAACTTCTATTTACTGCGAAAAAATTTAATGCAGAAACCGCAGTACAAGCAAGCTTAGTGAATGAAGTTGTTGAAGATGCTTATGCATCTGCTCAGGCAACCGCTCAACATTTAGCAGCTTTACCACTTGCCTCATTAAAACAAACCAAAGCATTGATGAAACATGATTTAGATCAAATTATTGAATGTATTGACCATGAAGCTGAAATCTTTATGCAACGCGTTCAATCTCCAGAAATGCTAGAAGCTGTACAAGCATTTATGCAGAAACGTAAACCAGATTTCTCGCAGTTTAATTAAAAATCAATTTCTATGATTTGAATAAACTCAAAGGCGGGCTCTTCATAAGGATGGCTTGCCTTTAATGCTTTTGCTACAGCCTTTGCATTTGCTTCAATTACAATTGTTTCAACGCGCCACTCATCAACTTGTTCAAGTTCACCCAGCTCTCCGATATAAGGATCTGCACCTTTGACTGGTTTAAATTGCCCTATTCCTTTCACTTGCCATGCGCAGTGTTCGTAATTACCGATACCCCCCGCACCAGCAGAAAAAATAGCTTGTTTAGTCGACTCAAGATGTGAATCAGGCACGTAATAAATCAGCTTTAACATAAGTAGAATGACTCAAAACTAGTAAACTTGCTTTAAATCATACCGTTAAAAAAGCTTCTAAATCAAAGTCAGCTCATCATTACCAAATAATTTGCTCCAATAAAGAGGATTTGAATGGCAAGCGCCAAGCCAAACAAGCGCCAGCCCTTATCTTTGGTATACATTGTTCTTATGTGATACTTATTTTTCATCATTTTGATCTCCGATTTTTATCGTTGTTACAGAGAAAGCAAAAATTGATCCAATTTTGAACAAACTATAAAGTGTTAAATAGCCGAATGTCTATAGGCTTATAATTTTTCTAAAATGCTTAAAAGAGCTACACTCATTTATATGCAGCTCTTATTCTGAACAAAATTTTAAATTTCAGTGTGCTAGCTGCATCTTTATAATTTTAAGCATTCGATTTCTTTAAATATCTGTTCTCATATATTGTCATCATAAATGCTAAACCACATAAAATGACGAAGCCGCCAGTCATTGGTATTAATGTACCGTCATATAATTGCCCAATAATAGAGGCTAGAATAAGTGACAAAACAGAAGAAGCTGCACCAATAATGGCCGATGCCATACCAGCAACATGTCCCATCGGTTCCATTGCAATTGCATTTAAATTTCCAAATAAAGTTCCAAATAATAAAAATAAAATGCAGGCATAAAGCATAAACATCCAGAATGAAACAGCCACACCTAAAAGTTGAATTCCTAAGAAAACTAAAGAAATTAAGCACAAACCTAGAAAGCCATAAATACAGATTGGACGCATACCAAACTTCATAACAATTTTAGAGTTTGTAAATGAAGCGACTCCCATTACACCTGCAAGCACAGCAAAATAAGCACTAAACTCTTGCCCTGTTTTCCCAAACTGCTGCATAAAAATTTGCTGAGAAGTACCTAAGTAACCAATGAATCCACCAAAGCAAAAACCTGCACATAGCAAATAGCTCATGGTAGTTTTATTACTTACAACTTCTTTAAAACCTTCCCGAAATGCTCGTAGACGCATAGGTAAACGATTTTCTGGAAGCAACGTCTCTTCCAAACGTAAAGCAACCCATACCCCGACAACTGTGGCATAGGCCATATATAAAACAAAGATCTCACGCCAACCAAAGAAATGGATAATGAGCTGTCCCAAACTTGGTGCAATTGCTGGAGCAACCATAAACACCATCATAATTATAGACATGATGCGGGCCATTTGAGCCCCACTGTATTTATCTCTAACAATTGAAATAGAAGCCACGTAAGGACCTGATACGCCAATCCCTTGAATGAAACGTCCAACTAGAAACCATTCAAAACTTTGTGTGGTAAAGCACAACAAACTTCCTAGAAAGTAAATAACAATTCCTGTGAATAAAATACGTTTACGGCCAATCGCATCGGATAAAGGGCCAGCAATCAGTTGACCAATCGTCATACCAGAAAAAATACCAATAATGACCCACTGTGTCTGATTATTATTTTTTAAGTCAAAAACTCGTCCGATTTCGCCTAAAGCAGGTAAGACTGCATCTATTGAAAAAGAAACAATAGACATGAGCAATGCCATCAGAAGTGCAAATTCATGGAAATGGATTTTTGATTTCATTTTTCTTCTCTGCTATTTATTAATATCGTACTACATACAAATAAGCCACCTTACGGTGGCTTATTTCAATTTTTATATTAACCAATAAACTTACGTGCGTTACGGAACATACGTAACCATGCACCATCTTCAGTCCACTCTTCTGGACTCCAAGAGTGTTGAATTGCACGGAATGTACGCTCTGGGTGTGGCATCATGATCGTTGCACGACCATCTTTAGATGTTACACCAGTAATCGCTTCTGGCGAACCATTCGGATTCAATGGATAATGTTGAGTCGGGTTACCATGGCTGTCAACATAACGCAAAGCAACTTGGTTAGCTGCATTCAAGCCTGCAATATCAGCTTCACTCGCAACTGCACGACCTTCACCGTGTGCTACAGCAATCGGTAAAATCGAACCTTCCATTCCATTAAGCAATACAGAAACAGATTTTTCAACACGCACGTTTACGCTACGTGCTTCAAAGACTTCTGACATATTGCGGTGGAAACGTGGCCAATGTTCAGCACCTGGAATAAGTGGCGCTAATTGTGACAACATTTGGCAACCATTACAGATACCTAAGCTGAACGTATCTTCACGATGGAAGAATTGTTCAAACTGATCACGTAATTTCGCATTGAACAATACAGATTTTGCCCAACCACCGCCAGCACCCATTACGTCACCGTAAGAGAAACCGCCACAAGTTACTAAACCTTCAAAATCACTTAGACTAACGCGACCAGCAAGTAAATCACTCATGTGCACGTCAACGGTATTGAAACCAACCTTATCAAAGGCTGCTGCCATTTCAATATGACCGTTTACACCTTGCTCACGCAAGATCGCCATATTAGGACGACGTGTGTTAATGAATGGTGCTTCGATAGGTTCATTCAAGTCAAATGTTGGTTTAGCAATTAAGCCTTGATGTGATTTATCTACAATTAAAGCAAATTCTTGGTCAGCAGTTTCTACGTTATCACGTAAACGTTGGATCTGATGAGATACTTCAGACCAAGCCTGTTGTAACTCTGCGCGCTCTAAAGTCAAACCGTTTACAGATAATTGATCTGTGTTGTTTACACGACCAACTACAGCAATTGCATCTTTTAAGCTAGAAGCAGCAACTTCTGCTTGTAAAGCTTCCCAATCAGCTGCTTTGATTTGAACAACTGCACCAATTTCTTCAGCAAACAAACTTGCTGGAGTTTGGTCTTCTAATGCAACACCTAAACGTGCAGCAAACATCATTTCAGCAACAGTTGCAAGTAAACCACCATCACCGATGTCATGGTAAGCTTGAATCAAGCCACGGTTGTTCCAATCTTGAATTAAAGCAAAGAACGCTTTGAAATCATCAAAACTATCAACGTCTGGAGTGATTGAACCAATTGCTTTATATACTTGCGCAAGAATAGAACCACCTAAACGGAATTGTCCTTTAGATAAATCAATACGGACAAGTACTGAGTCTTCTAAATTCTTAAGTTCAGGTGTTAAAGTCTTACGAACATCAGCTACTGGAGCAAATGCAGTAATTACACCAGTCATTGGAGATGTTACAGCTTTATCTTCACCATTATCATTCCAAGTGGTACGCATTGAAAGCGAGTCTTTACCTACAGGAATCGCAATTCCTAAAGCAGGACACATTTCCATACCAATCGCTTTCACACCTTCAAACAATGCTTGGTCTTCACCTTTTTGACCAGCAGCAGCCATCCAGTTTGCAGAAAGTTTGATATCGCTAATTTGTTCAATGTTTGCACATGCAATATTGGTAATTGCTTCAGCAACTGCCAAGCGAGCAGATGCTGCTGGATTTAACAATGCAACTGGTGGACGTTCACCCATTGCCATTGCTTCACCAGTGAACCCTTGTAGGCTCGTAGTCGTTACTGCTGCATCCGCAACAGGAATCTGCCAACGACCAACCATTTGGTCACGTGCAACCATACCTGTAATTGAACGGTCACCAATGGTGATTAAGAATGACTTAGACGCAACTGTAGGATTTTTCAATACACGGAAAATCGCATCTTTCAAATCAACTTTTGAAGCGTCAAATTCGTTACCTTTGCGTTCAATTGTTTCATAAGAACGTTGCATACGCGGTGTACCGCCAAGCATTACTTGCATTGGGATATCAACTGCATTGTTCTGGAACAATGGATCTTCAACAGTTAAATGACGAGCTTCAGTTGCTTCACCTAACACGGCAAATGGACAACGTTCACGAGCACAGATTGATTCGAACTGTTCTAAAGACTCTGGGCGAATTGCAAGAACATAACGCTCTTGAGCTTCATTTGACCAGATTTCCATTGGGCTCATGCCCGGCTCTAATGAAGGAATTTTACGAAGGTTAAGAACTGCACCTAACTCATGATCATTCACAAGTTCAGGCATAGCATTTGATAGACCACCCGCGCCAACGTCATGTACAGAAACGATTGGGTTGAAGTCTTCTAAACGCCAGCAAGTATCGATTACTTCTTGACAACGGCGCTCCATTTCTGGGTTTTCACGTTGTACAGAAGCGAAATCAAGGCTTTCACCCATTGTACCGCTATCTACAGAAGATGCTGCACCACCACCAAGACCGATTAACATTGCAGGACCACCCAACACAATGAGTAAATCACCTGGTTGAATCGCATCTTTTTCTACATGGTCAGGACGGATAATACCGTAACCACCAGCAATCATGATTGGCTTGTGGAAGCCTTTCACTTCACCATTTACATTCTGTTCGAAAGTACGGAAATAACCATTTAACGCAGGACGACCAAATTCATTGTTAAATGCCGCGCCACCTAATGGACCTTCAATCATGATTTGTAATGGCGAAGCCATACGTGAAGGTTTACCGTAGTTTTCTTCCCAAGGCTGTTCAAAACCAGGAATATTTAAGTTCGAAACTGTGAAACCTGTTAAACCAGCTTTTGGTTTACCACCACGACCAGTTGCACCTTCATCACGGATTTCACCGCCTGAACCTGTTGCAGCACCAGCAAATGGAGAAATTGCTGTTGGGTGGTTATGAGTTTCAACCTTCATTAAAATATGAGCAGCTTGGCTCTTATATTTATAAACAAAGTGACCATTTTCATCCGCTTTCGGATAAAAACGCATCGTGTCATAACCCACAATTACTGAAGCATTATCTTTATATGCCGATAACACATCAGTTGGAGATTCTTTATAAGTGTTTTTAATCATCTGGAACAATGATAATGGTTGTTTTTCACCATCAATTGTCCATTCAGATCCAAAGATTTTATGACGACAGTGTTCAGAGTTCGCCTGTGCAAACATCATCAATTCGATATCATTTGGATTACGACCAAGCTTACCGAATGCTTCTGTTAAATAATCAATTTCTTGTTCAGAAAGCGCAAAACCGAACTCATTGTTCGCTTTAACCAAAGCTTCTTTGCCTTGGCCCAAGATATCAATTGAATTTAATGGTTTTGGAGCTGTTTCTGAGAATAATGCTTTTGCATCTTCAATTTGGGCAAAAACTGTTTCTGTCATACGGTCATGAAGTACTTGTTTAACTTCATTCGTAATTTCAGTAACGCCTTTTAACGTGAATAAAAGACCACGTTCTAGACGGTGTACTGGTGTATTACAGTTTTTGAAAATATCAGTTGCTTTAGAAGACCAAGGTGAAATAGTACCCACACGTGGTGTAACTAAAATCTGAATCTCATCACTTGCAGATTGACGAAGTTCAAAAGACTCACCGTCATTCAATAATTGCAAAGCAGATTGATGTTGCTGCTCGTTGAGCGCTTGATCAAACAAATAGACCCATTGGCTGTCAAAAGATTGAACAGAACTAATTGACGATAAACGTGTTAATAGTTGAGCTTTCTTAAAAGAAGAATGTGCTGCTGCACCGGCCACGATAAACATGTTGATTTTGGCTCCACGGGCAGGTCTTGTGAACCTTACCGCAATGTGACTTTAGAGAGAGCGCATATTCTACTGCTTCTTGGTAAAATCAGCTAGATGTAGAATCAGTATTCTGTAACCTAATTCTGCAAGAAGTGATTTGTTTTTTGTTCAAAATCATTTTTTTAGTCATTCTTGCTAAAAATAAATTGTTGCATGTTTATTCAATAACATAATAAAACCCGAACTAAGACAAACTATGTCGCACCAAGCTAGTGCTTTTAAGTTTTTTTTGGCATGATCAGGTTTTATAGTTTTGAATAATGATAAATGGAACAAATGCGTTGGTTAGAGCTGCTTTCCGCAGTTCGTTTAGGTAGCAAAAAAAGTAGTACAGAACTGGCTCGTAGCCCATTCCATAAAGATTATGATCGCATTATATTTTCTCAAAGTTTCCGTCAGTTAAACCGTAAGACTCAAGTTCACCCTTTAGCACAACACGATGGTATTCATACCCGCTTAACACACTCCCTTGAAGTTTCCTGCATTGGTCGCTCAATGGGTATGCTTGCCGCAGAAAAAATAAAAGATGAATTACCCGTTTGGATTTCACCTGCCGATGTCGGGGCAATTATTCAGGCAGCTTGTCTGGCCCACGATATTGGTAATCCCCCTTTCGGCCATGCGGGTGAATATGCAATTCGTGAATGGTTCGATGATGCATCACATGATGATTTTTTAAAAAAGCTAAGTCCCGAAGAAGAAGCTGACGTTCGTCAGTTTGAAGGTAATGCTCAAGGATTACGTCTATTAAGTCGCATTGATTATCATCCAAATGATGGTGGTATGCGCTTAACTTATGCAACTTTAGGTGCTTATCTAAAATATCCATGGCTTTCAAAAACAATTGCTTCGCAGGGTGACCGCCCTTCCCATCAAAGAGCAAAGTTTGGTTGTTATCAGTCTGAAAAAGAAATTTTAAAACAGATTGCGGAACAGCTCGGGCTGATTCAACTCGGGGAATATCATTATTGTCGTCATCCACTCACCTACTTATTAGAAGCCGCTGATGACATTTGTTATGCCCTCATTGATTTAGAAGATGGCATTGTCTTAAATATGCTGAGTTACCAAGAAGTTGAACCAATATTCCTAAATCTTATTGCCGACTATGGTCAACCTGAAGAGTTATCTCATCCAAACAGTACATGGCAACAAAAGATCTCAGCATTACGCGGCCGCGTTATGAAACGTCTTGTTGATGAAGTCACTACGGCTTTTGCTAAACATCATTATGAAATCATTACAGGTCAGCTTAAAGGCAATCTTTTGCAATATTGTTCGCCAGATATTGCAATTGGTATCGAAACTGCCAAAAATCTGGCACGTGATAAAATTTTTGAGCACCCGCAGAAGTCTGGTTTAGAAATTATTGCGCACCAAAGTTTACAAACGATTTTAGATGCATTTGTACCACTCACAACTCCGCATAAATCTTTAAGCTTTAAAGAACAACGTTTAATGTCTATCCTTAATCTATATGGTGCTAACTTTAGCAATAATCACTACAGCAATATCATGCAAGTCCTCGATATTATCAGTAAGTTCTCAGATCATCAGGCTTATAGCTTGGCGCAAGAGCTACAAGGCAATAAAATAGGTTTGTTTTAAGCTGGCTTGATATAGAAAGAAATAAAACTAGTGTCGTTTTCAATTCATTTTAGAACGACCAGATTTACAGTTATGAATAAGTGAAATTACGCTATGATCGGATGTTTAATTGGCGAAGTGTTTGCCCTAGAAGCCCCTACTGTCTTACTAAATGTGAACGGTGTGGGTTATGAAATTGATACACCACTTTCAACATTTTGCCAATTACAAAAAGGCCAGAAAGTTACGTTATGGACGCATTTAGTTGTTCGTGAAGATGCTCAACAACTCTACGGTTTTAGTGATGCTCAAGAGAAAACAATTTTCCGCACCTTATTAAAAGTAAATGGTGTCGGCCCGAAAATGGCATTGGGTATTTTATCGACGCTAAGTGTTGAGTTATTGGTTCACACCATTGAACATGATGATATTAATACGCTGGTCAAAGTTCCAGGGGTTGGCAAAAAAACAGCTGAACGTTTAATGATTGAACTCCGTGACCGTTTCAAAACATTGGCTCAAGGCACTTCAACTGTGGCGACCATGCCTCAAATTCAATTTGCTGCAAACTCTCCTGTTGCAGAGGCAGAAGCTGCTTTGCAATCTTTAGGTTATAAACCACTTGAAGCACAAAAAGCTGTTGCTGCGGTTAAAGCCGATTACACAGAATCAGCCGATATTATTCGTGCTGCTCTTAAATCCATGATGAAGTAAAACACTTATGCAAGACCGTCTAATCAGTGGAACAGAAAAACCAGAAGATCATTTTGACCGGGCTATTCGACCAACTTCTCTTGCCGACTATATTGGGCAACCAGTCGTACGCGAGCAAATGGAAATTTTCATTGGTGCTGCTCGTGGCCGTGGTGAAGCACTCGACCATACGCTGATTTTTGGTCCGCCGGGTTTAGGTAAAACCACACTTGCTAATATTATTGCCCGAGAAATGGGGGGTAACCTCAAATCTACTTCAGGACCGGTATTAGAGCGTGCAGGTGATTTAGCAGCAATGCTGACTAACCTTGAAGAAGGCGATGTTTTATTTATTGATGAGATTCATCGTCTTTCACCAGTGATTGAAGAAATTCTGTATCCAGCGATGGAAGATTACCAATTAGATATCATGATTGGTGAAGGCCCTGCTGCTCGTTCAATTAAACTCGATTTACCGCCTTTTACACTCGTCGCTGCCACTACACGTGCGGGCTTACTGACCTCACCACTACGTGATCGCTTCGGTATTGTACAACGTCTTGAGTTTTACTCTGTAGAAGACTTGACTCACATTGTGTCACGCTCTGCAAACTTAATGGATGTACCCATTACAGTTGAAGGCGCAGAAGAAGTAGCACGCCGATCACGAGGAACACCTCGTATCGCTAACCGTTTATTACGACGTGTTCGTGACTATGCTCAAGTGAAAGGCACAGGTGAAGTGACCCATGAAATGGCGCAGCGCGCACTAGATATGCTCAATGTTGATAAAGCTGGCCTAGATACCCTCGACAGACGTTATTTGAGCATGCTACTCGAGCGTTTTGATGGCGGTCCTGCTGGAGTTGAAGCGCTTGCAGCAGCGATGGCTGAAGACAGCGGTACGCTTGAAGATGTGATTGAACCTTATTTAATTCAACAAGGTTATGTCATGCGTACTGCACGAGGTCGGATTGCAACCAACCAATCTTATTTACAGTTTGGAATGACACCACCTGAGCCTAAAAACTAACCAAAGGGAGAGAATTTTCTCTTCCTTTTTTAATTTAATCTCTTTATTCAATTAAAATAATAATTGTCTTATCAATAAATTAGCCACTCTATACCTTTTAAGTCTTTTTTTATACCTTATTGATTTTTTAATATTTTTGAAAACTGAATTATAAGAAATCTAGATAGCAAATCTTATGAACAATAATATTTTTAGGATAAGGACATGTACAAAAAAGCCGCTTTGATTTTTCCACTCGCTCTAATGAGCCAGCTGAGCCTAGCAGATTGGGTAAAAGATGCTGCACAACAAAATGAAAATCAGGTGATTCAATTAAGACAACATATTCACGAGCATCCTGAACTTGGCAATATGGAATTTAAAACATCTGCACTAGTTCAAAAAGAATTAAAGTCCTATGGCATTCAGGTCAAAACAGGTTATGCAAAAACAGGTGTTATTGGCATTTTAAAAGGGAATAAACCCGGCCCTATTATTGCACTTAGAGCCGACATGGATGCGCTACCTATGGAAGAAAAAAGTGGTGTTGCCTTTGCGAGTAAACAAAAAGCAATTTATCAAGGAAAAGAAACTTACGTAATGCATGCTTGTGGACATGACGCACACACTGCAATGTTATTAGGCGCAGCAAAAATTCTGGCTGCCAATAAAGATAAAATATCGGGTACGGTTGTCTTTGTTTTTCAACCTGCTGAAGAAGGTGGAGCAGATATAGACAACTTTACACAGGGTGATCAGATCGGCTCAAGAAAAATGATCACAGACGGTGCATTTAAGGATTATAAACCCGAAGCTATTTTTGGAATGCATGTCATATCTGGTATGCAAAGTGGACACCTTTATTATAAAGATGGTGCCATTTTAAATAGTGCAGACCATTTACGTATTCAGGTCAACGGCAAGCAGGTTCACGGCTCAACCCCTTGGTTAGGTAGAGATCCGATTTATGCATCGGCACAAATGATTAATAATTTACAGAGTCTTATTAGCCGAAGAACTGATCTCACTCAAGGCATGGGCGTCGTCAGTATCGGTAACATTCAAGGTGGTACAGCAGGAAATGTGATTCCAGAACAAGTCAATATGATCGGTACTATTCGTTCTAATAACGAACAGGTACGGGCAAATATCTTAAAAAGTTTACCTGCCATGATAGAGCATAACGCTCAAGCCAATGACGTCACCGCCAAAGTTGAAATTGCTCCTTACGCTCCAGTGACCATGAATGATAAAGCGCTCACTCAGTTTATTCAGCCAACCCTAGCCAAAGTTGTTGGCGATTCAAAACTCCATGTTTTAGATCATAATGCAAGCGCAAGTGAAGATTTTGCCTATTATGGCAAGTTAATGCCGTCATTCTTTGTTTTCTTGGGTGCAACACCAGAAAATCAAGACTTAACTCAGGCGGCACCAAATCATAGCCCTTATTTTATTGTAGATAACAAGGCTTTAAAAACTGGGACCGAGCTACATGTAAGATTCGTATTAGATTATCCGAATATATCAAAACAAGTTCAAACTTCATGGAAGCCCTCTTAACTTAAAAAGCTTGCTAGCCATAAGATATAGCGTTTTTCGATTAGAAATACAGCAACCGCAATTGAAAGGTTGTGCCATAGGACTTAGTATGCAATCTGCTAAACTGCCCCGTATTTAAAAGCAGATGTATGGCTTTTGAATGGAACCAATGTTTTATTCAAAGCCATATTTTAAATATAAAGCTCTATAGTGAACTAAAACGGAATACTCTCATGGCGAATCATTTTGAATTCAACATTCGTGTTTATATTGAAGATACGGACGCAGGTGGTATTGTTTACCATGCCAACCATATTCGCTATATGGAACGTACCCGTACTGAATGGCTCCGTGCTTCTGGCGTTGATCATTACTGGCATCAAAAAGACTACAACTTTGTCGTACACAAAATTGACGTAAAATACATGCGTCCTATTTTAATGGATGATTTAATTACTGTTACAGCACGTGTAGTTTCATGTAAAGCTGCGTCATTTGTGTTGCAACAAAATATTTATCGTGGTGAAATCTTGCTTGCTTCTGGCGAGGTTGAGTTGGCATGTTTAAGTAAAGAACTTGTAGCTCGTCGTCTTCCAGAAGAAATACGTGATCTTATTCGTAAAGAATTGGAACAAGACTAAAAAAACAACCGGCATATGTAACCTATGGCAACAAACATTGAATCAACCCTGCATATTTCTGACCTTATTTTACAAGCAAGTCCAGTCGTTCAGTTGGTCATGCTAATTTTATTGTTAGCATCGATCTTTAGTTGGTATCTGATTGCCAAGTTACATATGAGTTATAAAAAAGCACATCAAGACGATGAACATTTCCAAAAAATGTTCTGGTCTGGTGCTGAACTCAGTACGCTTTATAACAATGCCCAACTCAACTCAAAGCGCTCTGGGCTTGAAGATATTTTTTATCAAGGGTTGAGCGAATTTTTTAAACTCAAAAAGCGTCAGGCTCCTGTTTCACAAACAATTGAAGGCACTGAACGTATTTTGCACGTAGGTTTGAGCCGTGATCAAAGCCATTTAGAATATGGTTTAGGGACTTTAGCAAGTATTGGTTCTGTGGCCCCATATATCGGTTTATTCGGTACTGTTTGGGGTATTATGAATGCCTTTATCGGTTTAGCTGCGGTTGATCAAGTAACTCTGGCAACTGTTGCACCGGGTATTGCCGAAGCACTTATTGCAACTGCAATTGGTTTGTTTGCCGCAATTCCTGCTGTATTGGCTTTTAACCACTTCACTGCTAAAAGTGAAAGTGTTTATTCTGATCGCGCTTTATTTGCTGAAGAGATGATTGCTTTATTGCAACGTCAATCTGTGGGTTCATCACAGGAAGATGCATAATGGCAATTCAGCGTTCAGGGCGCTTTGAGCGCATAAAAAAACCATTAAAAAGTGATATGAACGTCGTACCTTATATTGACGTTATGCTCGTACTTTTGGTTATTTTTATGGTAACTGCTCCTATGATTACCAGTGGTATCAAGGTTGATTTACCTCAAGCAAATAACCATCCTATCGAATCAAAAGATATGCCAGCCATGGTAACAATTGGCAAAAATGGCAATATTTATCTTCAGTATGAAGATTACAAAGATAATGAACCATTATCTCGTGAAAAACTCGAAGCAGTTTTAAGCGATGCTCAAAAACAAGCTGAACAAGAAAACAAACAACTCACAGTTTTAGTCAATGGTGATAAGTCTCGTCCTTATGGTGAAGTCGTATCATTAATGGCAAGTTTACAAGAAGCAGGCTTAACTCAAGTTGGCCTTCTGACAGAGCCTTTAAAATAAGCTATGAACAAAAATCAAAAGCCGCACTTTAAACAAAATGCGATTGCATTGAGCTTTACACTCGGAGTTCATGCAATTGCCATTGTTAGCTTGCTTTTTTTAGGCTTGAGTAAACCACCTGAACAGCCAAAAAAGCTAACGACTATTTTAGTTAAGCCAGAAGATTTACCTCCTCCTTTAGCCAAAGAAATTGAACAAGAGACTACAGCTACAAATGAAGCAAAAGAGATATTAGCCCCTATTGTGGATGAAACGCTACCTCAAAATCTTCCAGTTGCACCACCTCCTCCAACAGCTCAACAACTTGCTGCTCAAAAGCAAAAGGCCGAACAGGCCCAGCAAGTCAAGTTAGCTGAGCAAAAGCGTAAAGCTGAAGAAGCTGCGAAAGCGAAACAAGCAGCAGAGCAGCAACGCATAGAGGAAACTCAAAAGCAGCAGGCTGAAGCCAAACACCAAGCTGAGGCTAAAGCAAAATCAGAAGCCGAACAAAAACGTAAGGCTGAACAAAATGCAAAAGCTGCTGAAGACGCTAAACGTAAAGCTGAGGCTGATGCAAAATTAAAACGTGAAGCTCAAAAGGCTGAAAACGCTAAACTTCAAGCACAACAAGAAGCTAAGCGAAAAGCCGAAGCTGAGGCTAAAGCTAAGCAACAAAAAGCTAATGATGATGCTAAACGTAAAGCTGATGCCGATGCTAAAGCCAAGCAACAAAAAGCTAATGATGATGCTAAACGTAAAGCTGATGCCGATGCTAAAG